>Ga0070761_10002882_pt1 | contig 10450 bp, 9 predicted proteins | sample HubBroMetageREF1_FD_66724 | JGI IMG/M metagenome (GOLD analysis project Ga0070761, IMG submission 66724) | Reference soil microbial communities from the Hubbard Brook experimental Forest, New Hampshire, USA - Hubbard Brook CCASE Soil... | ecosystem: Environmental > Terrestrial > Soil > Temperate...
CGGCGCGCGGTTCGCGACGCAGGTCGAGTCCGCGCTAACCGAATACGCACGCGCATACGATGCATACTTCGAAGAAATGGTGCGCGCCAAAGGCGTCACCAAGAAGAAGCTCGACCCGTGGCCGCGCGTCGTTCTTCTGCCGGGCTTTGGGGCGTGCGCAGTGGGCAGCACCGCCGCAGAGGCCGACATCGCGCTCGACATCTACGAGCACACGGTGGACGTGATGAAGACGGCGACCGACGTCGGCACGTACGAGCCGTGCTCGCGGGAAGAAATCTTCGACGTCGAATACTGGAGTCTCGAACAGGCCAAGCACAAACCCGCTGTGCCGCTGCCCCTCGCGCGCTCCGTCGTGCTCGTCACGGGCGCCGCAAGCGGCATCGGCTACGCCACGTGCCTTCGCTTTCTCGCGGCGGGGGCGCACGTGGCCATGGTCGACCGCGACAGCGACGCACTAGCTCGAACGGTGGGGCAACCGCTGCGGAGCTACGGAGCGGAAAGAGTATTGCGGCTGGCGGCCGATGTTCGCGATGCATCGATGGTCGAGGCCGCGTTCGTGCGCACCGCAAGCGCCTGGGGTGGCGTCGACGTCGTCGTCTCGAGCGCTGGGTGCGCGACCGAAGGCAGGCTCGAGACGCCCGAAGGGGAGGTCGCGTTACGCGACTCGCTCGATCTCAACCTTCTCTCGCACGTCACCGTCGCACGGGCGGCCGTCGAAATGATGAAGGCGCAGGGACGCGGAGGTTGCCTTTGCTTCAACGCGAGCAAGAGCGCTTTCAACCCGGGGCCTGGCTTTGGCCCGTATGCGGTCGCCAAGAGCGCGCTCGTCGCGTTGATGCGACAGTACGCGGTTGATCTCGGCTCCCAGGGAATTCGCTCGAATGCGGTCAACGCCGATCGGATCCGGACGCAACTCTTCGCGGGCGGGGTGCTCGAATCGCGTGCGGCCGCGCGAGGTCTGACTGTCGAGCAATACTTTCGCGCCAATCTTCTTTCGCGCGAAGTGGCCGCTGAGGACGTGGCCGACGCCTTCGTCTATCTGGCGACTGCCCGAGCGACCACTGGTTGCGTCATTACCGTAGACGGGGGCAACGGCTCGGCCTTTCCGCGCTAACGGCAGCGCGCGCACCTCGCCGCGTCGAGGCTAAAACCGCAACGTCATCTCGGCGCGTGCGCCCTCGAACGCAGGGAACAAGCGACAGACTCCCGATGCGCAGCGGTAGGCGCTCCGCTGCTGTCCGACGAAGAGTCGCACGTTCGAACCGCTCGTGAGCTTGTAGAGAATCGCGCCGTTCCAGTAGGTCCCTGGCTGTCCCGTCTGCGTCGTGTACTCGAAGCCTTGGGTGAACACCCACGCGGGGGCGATCTTGAAGGCGATGTAATTCTCCCCCTCGTTCCACCATCGATCGCTGTTCTGGTACTCCTCTTTGCGCATGCGATGAAGCCCTTGGATCTCGATCGAGAGGGCGTGGCCTAGATAGCGGACGATCGAGTACTCGAGATGGCGCTCTCGGTACGTGAAGTCCCCGCTGTCCGTCGTGTCGTCCCGCACGCCCGCCGACACGAATGCGTGCGAGAGCGTGCTTCTCGACACCCACTCGCCGCCGAAAAGGCCGTCCCATACCGTGTCTTGCACTTGCGCCGCGGGGAGCACGGAGAGGGTCCGGCCCTGCGCGTCGCAGCCCCCGTCGCTATTTTCCGACTGCGTGCGTGCAAACACGCCCTGCCCGTAGACGAGGAGCCGGTCGTCGACGCGCAGGTCACTCCGGAGCCTGCCGCCGTTGACGCAAGCGTTGAAGTATCCGAGCTCCGTGTCGAGGAGGGTGGGTGTTTCGGCCGGGGGGGCGAACGAGTACGCCACGACGTTGAACTCGGGCGCCGTGGTTTGGTTGATACCCGCGAATACCGGATAGAAATTTCGATTGCTCTTGATCTCGAGGGTGTTGCTGAGCGGGCCCTCGTGCGTCGAGAGCGCGACGTAGAGGGCATTGCCGTTCAAGTTTGTTTCGCCGGCGGACCCCTGCCGCTCCTGTCCCGCGACTTCGACGTAGAGCTTGCCGTGACCTCCAAGCGATGGCACTTCGAGCGATTGGCCGACCAATGTCACCGCGCTATCGCGCAGCGTGGGATTGTCGGGGAGAGACGCGAGCCAACTCGCCGTGTCGCTCGGGTTGCACGATCCGAACGTGACATTGCCCGGGTCATCGAAGAAGTTCGTCACGATGCGGCCGTCCGCGCCGTAGTGGTACGGAGCACAGCGCGAGAAACGAACGACGTGCGTGGCGAGCGTGACGGGTAGACCCCGGCCCGCCTGGATCTCCAAACCAAGGATGCGATCCGATCCGAACACGGGTGAGGACGGAGTTGCGGTCGTCGGAAAGAGATCTCTCCCGGTCGCCTCGTCGACGCGAGACGGGTTGCCGAAACCGGCGATCGCCGTGATCGCAAAAGGATCTTGCTGCGCCTGGAGCTTGATTCCGCGGACGGTGGTATCGATGCCGAGCTCGTCGATCTTTCGCATCGAGAGCGTCAGTCCGCGGCCGAACTGCGCGTAGGCATCGCCCACAGTGACCTCCAAACCGGGGGCGGAATAGTTCAGCCAAAGCTTGGCGGGATAGATCGAGTTTTGGAATTGCGATTGTCCGTCAAACTCGGTTTGGCTCTGGAGGTAGGCCGGGAGACTCGAAAAGTCCGGGTTGTCGACCGGACGCCTCCAGTAGACTGCGGAATCGAGGCGCAAGCCGGCCGTCCAAGCGCCCCAGCGCAGGGCTGCGTCCAGTCGATTGATCCACGTTCCCCACCCGCTGTCGCTGGGAGACTCGTTGCCCCGTGCGTCGAAGTGCTGAGCCAAGATCGTCGTTTCCGTGACGTCGAGCTGAGCGTCATTGCCGCCCACGACTCCCGCGTCGAGCGCACGGGCCGGCATCCCCCAGGTGCCTCCAGCCACCCCAACGCCGACCGCTGCCCAGCGCACGAGCCTCACGAGACGCGCACAACCCTACTTCAATGCGTTTCCATCGGCGAGTGCTCTCCGGACATCTTCGGCTACGAGGCGCTCATCGCCTGGATTGTAGCCTTCGCGCACGACCGCAATGTGACCGTCCTTGGCAATGAGCACGCTGAGCGGCATCGATTTCTTCGGGTTGTACAAGCTCGCGATGCGTGAGTCGTCGTCGAGCACGACGGGAAAATCGATGCCCGAGCGGTTTACGAACGCAGGGACCTCGGCGAGCGACTCGGGGCCATCCATCGCGACGCCGATGACGAGAAGCCCCTCACTCCGACTCTCGTCGTACATCGCGCGAAGGTGCGGAAACTCCGCTTTGCACGGTTCGCAATACGTCGCCCAGAAATCGAGCAACACGACTTGCTTGCCGACGTGGTCGCTCAGGCGGAACGTTTTTCCCTCGACATCGCGCGCCGTGAAGTCGGGCGCCATTGTGACGCCTGTGGCGCTGGAGGGAGGTTTTGCGCTCCCGTCCGTCGAGCCCGCACAGCCTGCCAAGACCACCCCGCCCAGAGCGCCCCAACGCCGCCTCAATTGCAGGTGACCGCGATGGGGTACCCGGGCGCGGCCGGCGCCGCCTCGGCGAGTGGAAGAGCAAGGTCACTGCTCAAGTCACCACTCCATCCGGTCGCGGCTTGCAAAATCTCCATCGTGCGCGGGTCGATATCGCAGTTCCAAGGAATCTCCGATGCGTCGAAGAAGCTCCCGAGGTTCGTGAGGTTCGGATCGAGCATTTCCGTGAAGGTCGGCTTGTACTTCGTGACCCAAGCGGTCAAGTCGGTCTGGGTAGCCCCCGTGCCCATCGTAGGTCCGTCGCCGAGGGCTTGAATGACGACGACGCGTTTCTTGGCGAGTGTGGCCTCGTCGGCCACGAGGGCCGCCGTCTCCTCGTTACACGGGACGCACCATACGGCGGCAACCGAAATGCGCAGCAGCGTATAACGCTTCGAGCAAGGGTCGTAGTAGTCGGCGAGAGAAATCGTTTGCAGTCCCTGCGACATGTCGCCATCGGGAAAACCGTAGAACTTGAAATTTTGCATTATGCTGCCAGGCGTCTGGCCGATTCTCGCGTTGTGTCCATACCCACCCGCTGGGCTCGGGTACGAGAACCCGTCCGGGTTTACATTGGTGCCCGTAAGGACGACGGGCGGCGGCGCGGTCGCGCCGACGGTGCTTCCACTGCTACACGCCGCGAGCGTGGAAGCGCCCAGCGCCACAAGACAAAAGACGCGCATTTTTGAACCTCGTCTTGGTGAAGACGCCCTCAAGAGCGTATCTTCGGGCCGAAGGACGTCAAGGTGGTCGCACGCGGGAATCGGAGTCTGAGCGCTGCTCTTCTCATTCTTTCGCTATGCGTGACCATCGCCTCCTGCTCGAGTTCGACGACTGCGCCCGAGGCGCGGAGCGGGCCGTGGGGCGTGTCGTGTCCGGCGAGTGGAGGCGAAAGCGGAAACCCGGCCTGCAAGGCTGCGCCGGGCTTCGAATGTTACGGAATCAGCCCGACCGACGCCAACGCATTTTGCACGCTATTCGGGTGTTCGAAGGATACGGATTGCCCGGCCACGTGGTGGTGCGCCGACGTCAACGAGGATCCGAACGTGACGACCGATACAGAGACCGTTCAGACGCTCGGGATGACGCGTCGCATCTGCCTCCCTAGAGGTCAGTGCGACCCTTGCAAAACGGATCACGACTGCGCGAGTAGCCTCGCCGCCGGGGGGACGGAGCAGCATTGCATCCCGGACAGCACGGGCAATCCGTTTTGCGCGACGCAATGCACGAATGGCGCGAACTGCGCGCTCGACGCTACGTGCGCGCCCCGGTGGACCCTTTGCTCACCGGCAAATGGAAAAGCCTGCACCGGAGACGAGGACTGCCTTCCCGCAGACGGCACCTATCAACATTGCGACGGCGGCAAGTGCACGCCCGAGTGCGGAAGCAACGCTGACTGCGCCGCCGGGCAGAGCTGCCAACCTGTCGGCCTGTGCAGCCCCCGGGCGGGGGTCTGCGTCGGTGATGGAAGCTTCTGTTCGCCGTGCAAGTCCGACGACGATTGCCCGATGGGATATTGCTTTACAGCGGCGTATTCAACCGAACGCTTTTGCACGGTCTTTGACCATGCGGCGACGTGCGACGACGAAGAGGAGAGCCCTCCGGGCTGCCCCGCCGTTCCGGCTGGCGCCAATTGGAAAGCGACGATGTGCGTGCTCACTCAACCGGGGCAGGCCGAATGTTATGGCGTGGTCACGATTGGCACGAGCAGCGGCAGCCCCCAGTATGCGCCGGGTTGTTGGACCGCGAACCGCTGATGGCTCTCAGCCTGCCGCCCAGTATCCTTGCTGCCAAACCCACTGCGTGCCGTCCCAAGCCCACTGCGGCGCGATCCACACCCAGCCCGGATAGACAGGCGTGACCCACCAGGGTCCGCCCATCCATAGCCAGCGACCACCGCCCCAGCCCCAGTAGCCGTGCCCCCAGAATGGGCGGCCAAACCCGCGACCCAATCCGCCGACGTAAACCCGGCCGCCGAAATGGCCGCCCATGCCGCCCCCCCAACCGCCGAAGTGGCCGCCACCGCCGCCGAAGTGGCCGCCGCCGCCGCCGCCGAAGTGGCCGCCGCCGCCGCCGCCGCCGAAGTGGCCGCCCCCCCCTCCTCCTCCACCATGACCGCCGCGGGCGAGCGCGGTTGCCGGCGTGAGCACCGCCAGAGCAGTTGCGAGCGTTAGAATCTTCCACGTGGCCATGGCTTCAGGCCTCCACGCTCCATAAACTAACGCAAACGTCCGCGTATTGCAGCTCAACCGTGGATCTGCAGCCTCCCCGCGCGTCGCTCGTCATCCTTGCCGAGGTCGCGCCGCTTTCTTCCGAGTGGCTTCCGTGTACTACGCGTCCTAAGACGCTCCGCATGGACGGCGCCCTCTACATAGCGTCCCGGCGCATCGACGACGGGCCGCGAGTCGCCGTCGTGGATCCATGGTCCGGGGAGCGGGTAGCCGAGGTTGTGCTCGCCGGAGACGCGCAGGTGGAAGACGCGATGGCCGCTTGCGTCCCGGCTTTCGAAAGGATGCGCGCGCGCACGAGCTACGAGCGCAAGAGCCTGCTCGCTCGGGTGGCACGCGAGATCGAGGGCAACCATGAGACCTTCGCGCATCTCATCTCGCGCGAGTCGGGCAAGCCCATCGCCCTTTCGCGAGCGGAAGTTACGCGCGCCGTCACCACGTTTGACCTCGGCGCCGAAGAAGCCGGGCGCATGGTCGGCGAGGTGATGCCCTTCGACACGACGGCCGGCTCTCGGGGCTACGTGGGCGCTTGGGCTCGCGTACCCGCGGGACCCGTGATGGCGATTTCGCCTTTCAACTTCCCGCTGAACCTGGTCGCACACAAGGTCGCTCCCGCGCTTGCCTGCGGCTGCTCGGTAGTCCTGAAGCCGCCGCCGCAATCGCCCCTCACCTCGCTCCTGCTTGCTGAGCACATTCGTGCTGCCGGGGCTCCGGACGATGCGGTGCAAGTGGTCCCATGCGAGGTGGCCGCTGCCGAGAAGATGGTGCAAGACGATCGCTTTGCGACCCTCTCGTTTACCGGCAGCTCGGCAGTCGGTTGGCATCTGAAGGCCATCGCGGGGAAGAAACGCGCGGTCCTCGAGCTCGGCGGCAACGCAGCTGCGATCGTGCACGAGGACGGGCCGCTCGATTGGGCGTGTGACCGCATCGTGGCAGGGGCTTTCGGGTACGCAGGCCAGACCTGCATCAAGGTGCAACGGCTCTATGTGCACGCCCCCATCGCAGACGAGCTCGTCGAGCGAATCGTGGCGAAGACGCGAGCCGTCGAGCCCAGGCCGCCGCTCGACGCAACCACTCTCTGCGGACCCATGATCGACGAGCGAAGCGCGAGGCGGGTTGAGAAGTGGGTCGAGGAAGCCACGCTGGCTGGGGCCCGCGCCCGCTGCGGAGCTCGACGCGAAGGCAACCGGTATTGGCCCACCGTGCTCGAGATCGACGGCCATGGGCGCGGTCTCAGGGTCGTCGAAGAAGAGGTTTTCGGCCCCGTGCTCACCGTGCACCGGTACGACACGTGGGACGAGGCATTGCGGATGGCCGACGGGACTCGCTATGGCTTGCAAGCCGGGATCTTCACCGACTCGCAGGCGCGAATCGGCGCAGCGTTTGCGCGCCTGCGCGTGGGTGGCCTTATCGTCAACGACACTTCTGCATTTCGCGTCGACTCGATGCCGTACGGCGGCACGCGCGACTCAGGGCTGGGTCGTGAAGGAGTGCGCTTCGCCATCGAGGAGATGACCGAGCGCAAGCTCCTCGTCGTGCGTCAGCCTTGAGAACGCACGAGAGCCGCGGGTTGACGGGTCTAAGGCCTCGGCCTAACCCGCTCCGCCATGCCCGTCGAAGAACAGCCGGCCCCAGCTCCGCCGCCGCTTCGCGCTCGCGCGCTCGCGCCTGACGACCCGCTGCCCTCGGTCAAGAACATCCTGCTCGTGATGAGCGGGAAGGGCGGAGTGGGAAAGAGCTCGGTCGCAGTTAACCTGACTGCGGCTCTTGGTCGTCGGGGCTATCGGGTCGGCCTGCTCGACGCGGATATTTACGGTCCTTCGATTCCCACGATGCTCGGTGTTGCGGGTCGCCCCGTGTCGCTCGATGGCAAGACGATCCAACCGCTCGAGCGCTTCGGCATCAAGCTCATGTCGATCGGTTTCTTGCTCGAGGACCCCAAGGAGGCGGTCATCTGGCGCGGCCCGATGCTGCACGGGGCTTTGCAGCAGTTCATGCGCGACGTCAGCTGGGGCGAGCTTGATTTCTTGGTGATGGATCTGCCGCCCGGTACCGGCGACATCGCCCTGACCTTGTCTCAGCGCGTAAAGGTGACCGGCGCGTTGATCGTCACGACACCGCAAACCGTAGCGACCGACGATGTCTTCAAATCGGTTTCGATGTGCCGCAAGGTCAACATTCCGATCTTGGGTGTGGTCGAGAACATGAGTTGGTTCATCGACAGCGCGGGCGTTCGCCACGAGCTTTTCGGCAAGGGGGGCGGGCAGGCGGTGGCCGACTTTGCGCAGACGGATCTCCTCGGCCAGATTCCCCTCGATCCGCTCGTCCGCGAGTGGGCTGACAAGGGCACACCCGTCCTCCACGCCGACGGAAACTCGGCCGCGTCGCAGGCCTTCGTTGCGGTGGCGGATCGCCTCATCGAGCGTTGCGAGGCGGCGCACGGCGAGGAAGACGTGTTGCCGACCATCGACCGAAGCGGCGGTTCGGGCGGCAAGAAGCGGCTTCCTGTCGCGAAGTGATCCCGCGAGCGGTCACCCCTCAGTTTTGGCCGGGTCCGCATCGAACGTTGCCGGCCGTTTTCGCGACGAAGTCGTAGTCTCCGACTGGCGTCGATCCGGGGACCACCACGGAGCCGACGAACGAACCGTTGTCATTCGTGGCGAGCGTGCCCAAAAAAGTGACGTGCTGGTTTTGCCGATTGCGAATCGTCACTTCGACGCCAACGCCCGAGCACGGCTGCCCATTCGCTCGTATTTCCCCATGCGCGTGAAGTGGGCCGCCGCGCCGCACTCCGTCGTCGTCGACGGTCAGCGAGACGCTGGAAGTAGGCCGATTCGAGGAAAAGGATCCCGAATCATTCACGCGCAGGGTTGTGGGCGCGGGCTCTGCGCTGCCTGCTCCGGGGGCAGGGATCCGTCCCGGTTTGCTCGTCTCCGCTCGCGGCTCTCGAGTCGACGCTCCTGCAGCGGCGTCGCTGCGTTGGGACCCAAGCGGCCACGGGAATGCGTCTGCCGGACCGAGATAGGGCGCGCGAGCCTCCTCGACCTTCGCATCGCGCGTCAGTCGTCCCGCGCCGCCCAAGTCGATCCGGCGCCACGCGACGCCATCGTGCACCTCGACCCAGGCGTGCGCCTCGTTCTCGGCCAAGCGGGTGGGAATACCCAACTCGAGAGCGGTGATCATGAACGCGAACGCCCGGTGCCGACACACGCCCGTCTTGGACAGGGCCAAATCCAAGTACACGCCCCGTCGAGGCTCCGGCGGTGCGTCCGACACTGAAAAGCTACGAAAGTATTCGACGAGCCGGGCCAACACTTCGCGCGGCCGCATGCGACGGCTCACCCCAATTGCGGCGCTCACCTCCTCGGCATCTCGTGCGACGTTCGCGGGCAGCGACGGCGCAGGCAAGATTTCGCTCCATGCGACGTCGGCGATCGGGCCCCCAAAGGCGGCGCGCGGGATGGCCACCTCCAGCACGAGTCTCGCGCGCACGCGACCCGCGGGCGGGAGCGTCTCGACGTACCAGTTGTCGGCGCCGTCTTTCGCGACCCCGTAGCCGAGGCTGTGCGCACCGACTCCCAAGTGTCCACCGACTACGCGCGCTCCGGGACCCACGCTTGGAATTCGCACACCCCGCCCCGGTGAGAGATCCACCACGGCGTCCATGTAGAACGCGTCCTCGTCGGCGAGTGGCGGCGGACCGGAGGCGAGGGCCGTGGGGGTCGGGCTCTGAACGTAAAGCTCGTAGTTCGGTCGCACCGCGTCGAAAGCCGCGATCCTCTTGAACGGTGCCGTCGATGGGGTGAACGGGTCGTCGTAGGACTTGTCGGACGCGCGAGTGTCGCGGTCGGGCCGAAACTTGTCGCGTTCGGTGCCGGGGCCGTATCGGGCCTCCGCGACCGACGGCAGGTCGCGCGGATCGGGTGCGCTCACGGGGCCCGCCGACGTCCACAGAGCGGCAGGTAGGTCACCATCGATGACGACGTGCATCGAAAGGTCTTCTGCGGGGTTCGGAGCAATGGGTTCGTGAAGAACCGGCCCTTCACCCGGCGCTGCGGTGGCGACGGCCCCCCAAAGGGTCGCGGTCACCGTCCAGCGCATCGCTCCCGCGCCGGCGCGTCTCACGGTCGCCGAGTCCAACGGCCCGGTTCATAGAAGTAGACTCCTTCGCGGACCGAATACCGAGGGGCGCGCCAACGGGCGCCGGGGGGGCCGACCTCCCAATGTCCGGGGATCCATGCGTATTGGATTCCCGTCCAATGCCAGTAACCGGGAATCCACAGGGCCTGGGGATCCTTGGCGGGCCCGCGCACCTCGACGATGGGTTGCGGAGGAGGGGCCGCGACCGCCATGCCGTAGGGCTGTGCGGCCACGCCTGTCTCGATGGTGCAACCGGGAAAGAGACACGCCGCCGACAGCGAGAGGGCCGCGATCCGCGTTCGGTTCATGCGTGCTCCCCGTCAACGCTCTGGTAGAGAGAGTTTATAGGCGACCCGGCCCTGGCCGCCAACTGTGCTCGGCCACGAACGCAAGACACCCATGAACGAATCGGCCCTTCGCGAAGACCTCGCCCGCATCCCTGGCCCTCTTCGCTGTCGCCTTGAAAAGTCGGGGTTCGATCCGGAGCGTCTGATTGCGCTTGCTGCACCTCTTTTCGCGCGGG
>Ga0070761_10002883_pt1 | contig 10448 bp, 7 predicted proteins | sample HubBroMetageREF1_FD_66724 | JGI IMG/M metagenome (GOLD analysis project Ga0070761, IMG submission 66724) | Reference soil microbial communities from the Hubbard Brook experimental Forest, New Hampshire, USA - Hubbard Brook CCASE Soil... | ecosystem: Environmental > Terrestrial > Soil > Temperate...
AAAGCGCATGTCGGTGGGGCAGTCGCCGGACGACATGTAGCCGTGGATCTTCGGCGCATTGCGAGCGCTCCATTTCAGGAGCACCAGGTCCGACGGCCTCTCGACCGTGAGCGATCGCAGCATCACCGCGTCGATGAGGCTGAAAATCGCGGTGTTCGCGCCGATGCCCAACGCCAGCGTGAGGATGGCCACCGCCGTGAAGCCGGGCGACTTCGTCAGCATCCGGAATCCGTAGCGAATATCTTGAAGGAGTCTCCCCATAGCATCTCCCTTCCTCGACAAACACCTGCCTGGGCCTGTGCATTCTGACGCGGGGACCGAAGTTTGGGAAGCAGGGACCTTGCCTGGCTAGCGACAAAGCGTGCAAAATCAGGCCGCTCGCCCTTACTTCCATTCGTTCTTATAGACTACGCCTTCCTTCATCACGAATTTCACGTTCTCGAGTTCGTCGATGTTCGCAAGCGGATCGCCGGAAACGGCCACAATGTCCGCGAGCTTGCCGGCTTCGACGGTTCCCAGGCGATCGCTCCAGCCCAGCATTTCTGCAGGCGTGACGGTGGCAGTGCGGATCGCGTCCATCGCGCTCATGCCGTAATCGACGTAATACTTGAACTCGAGCGCTTCGTTCAGCTTGGTCCAGGGAAATCCGCCCACGTCCGTTCCAAGCACGATCTTCACGTGCTTTTGCATGGCTTTCTGAAACACTTTTTTCTCGGCCTCGACCATGGGATTCCACGCGCCGCCGCGGCCTGGCGCCACATACGCGCCCACCATAATCGTGGGGCACCAATAGACGCCGTTTTTGGCGGCTTGATCGAGAAGTTCGTCCGTGAAACCGTCGCCGTGTTCGATCGAATCCACGCCCGCGCGAAGCGCCGCGGCAATTCCGTCGGAACCGATCGCGTGTGCGGCAACCTTGTGTCCGATGCGGTGCGCCTCTTCGACGATCGCGCGCGCTTCGTCGTCGCGGAAATTCACGTGGCTGTGGAGAACGCCATCGGGCGTGAAGAAGTAGCCGTGGTCGGAATAATATTTGATCCAGTCGGCGCCGTGCATCACCTGTTCGCGCACCGCGAGCCGAGCGCCGTCCACTCCATCCACCGGCTGCACGCCGTGCGGCAGATCGAGTTCCCACGAATAGCCGAGCAACGGATACATTCCGGTGGGCGCCATCGCGCGCGTCGACACCACCATGCGCGGCCCGGGAACTTCGCCGCGATTGATCGCGTTCTTCACATCGACGTCGGCATACATCGCGCCTTCGGTTTCCAGGTCGCGTATCGTCGTGAAGCCATGATCGAGAGCGATGCGCGCGTTCCGAGCCGCCAGAATCGCGCGGTAGGGAATCGATTCCTTCAGCAACTGATCATCGTATTCTTGCGCGGTGACGTCGCCGTTCAGCAGCGTGTGTGTATGGACGTCCATGAAACCCGGCAGGACCGTGGCATGCGAGAGATCGATCACTTCGGCATCTGCGGGAGGCGAGCCTCCCGCAGCCACCGAAACGATCTTCCCATCCGCGATCACGATCAGCGCGTTGGTGATCGGCTGATCGCTCTTTCCGTCGATCAGCTTTCCGGCACGGATGGCGATTTTCTTCGGCGCCTGCGCGGATAGCGGACCGCAGCAAACGAGAGCCAGAATCACAATTGCGAAGCGACGCAGCATGATGCCTCCTTCCGATTTGAGACAGCAGGACGGGCGGACTATAGGGGATATCCGGAGCGCATTACAAGCAGCAGGAATGCGAGCCGACGTGGTCAAATTGCACGGTAGCATCACGTCACTTTGTAGGTCGCGCCAGGCAACTCCGAAGGTCGATTCAGGTATCATTGCTGGTAGTTCACAGCCTTGCTGGTTTGCAGCGGCAAGGCTTGGTAGTTGCTTCACCGCAAGAGGCAGGCGCCAATGTCGGCCGATCGCGCGCCACAATTCGTTTCCATCGAGATCGCTCGGCAACTGCTCGGGCGCGCCAGCGTGCCTGCGGATTGGGGTCTTACACCTGAGCAATTTCGGACCGCGCTTCATCGTAGCGCCTCACGTCGATTCTGCGATAGACATCCCAATTCGAAAGACTTCGAGTCATACCTTGAAACGCTGCACATCCTGGACTTGGCGCTTGCGTGCGCGTGTTCAGCAGGAACCGCCGCGGCGTGGGATTTCTTTGTCGCGCAGTTTCGGCCCGAGCTTTATCGGGCTGCGCGCGCGATTGCAGGGGAGTCGAGCGGGCGAGAGCTCGCCGATTCGTTGTACGCGGAGCTTTACGGCCTGCGAGAGACCGGAGGCGAGCGCAAGTCGCTCTTCGACTACTTTCATGGTCGCAGCAAGCTCGCCACCTGGCTCCGCGCCATCCTTTCTCAACGGCATGTTGACGAGATTCGCCGCTCGCGACGCACAGAGCCGCTCGAAGACCCTGATGGAGAAGATGCCTCGGAAAGGGTCGCGGCAAGGAACGGAGCTGCCGATGCCCTGCTCGATCCGGAACGGCGAAAGTATCTGGCCATTCTGCAAGCGACGCTTACCCTCGTGCTTGATGCCCTGGCGCCTCGCGACAAGCTGCGCCTCGCCTACTACTACGTCGAGGAACTCACGCTGGCCGAAATCGGGAAATTGCTCGGCGAGCATGAAGCGACCGTTTCGCGGAAACTCGAACGCACTCGAAAGGACCTTCGCGGCCGAATCGATGCGGCTCTCCGCGGGAGGAAGTTGAGCGACGCCCAGTTGCGGCTCTGCTACGAATACGCGCGCGAGGAATGGCCGTTTGACCTGACGCTCCGCTTGCGCCCGATTTCTCCGCGGTCGGCGAACTCGGGGCCGGCAGTGTAAGCGTCCGATGTCCCACTTTAGCGGCATCGTTGCAAGATTTTTGGTTTCGAGCGTTCTCAGGTAGGAGAATGGTTTCATGACTTCGCGGGAAGAAAACGAAGCGGTGGCCGGCTTGCTGCGCCGCAGTCTCGCACGCGACGCGGTCGCGGACGCCTGTCCCGAGCCGGAGTTTCTGGCGGCGTACTTCGAGCATTCGCTCGACGCGGCGGAAACCGCGCGATACTACCAGCACTTTTCCGGATGCTCGCGGTGCAGAGAACAGCTTGCCGCGATGGTGCGCGCGGACGTGCCGAAACCGCAACCACGAACCGCGTGGCTGCTCGACTGGCGTTTGCTCACGGCTGCTGCTGTCGTGCTGCTGCTGGTAACCGTGTGGCTGGTGCGCAAGCCGGAGAAAGCAAATCTTGCCAGTCAGCCTGCAAGTGGGTCTCTCGTTGCGGAGAAGGATGAACCGAAGAGCGGTTCACCGGCGACCACCGCACCAGACCGAATCACGGCGATGCCGCAAGCCGCCCCGGAAACCGCCAAAAAGGTAGAACCCGCGCTAACTGCACCCGCCCCGCGGCTGCGCGCCCGCGACGAGGCGCGGAGAGACGATCAAAAAGCCGCGCAACAACAACTCGCAGATTCGAACGCGTTGGCGATCGAGTCGGCGCCGAAGCGAGTCCCAGGCGCGCAATCATCGAACCAACGCGCCGTCGCTCAAACTGGGAATATCAAGCAGCAACAGAGTCTCACGAATCAGGCTGTGCTCGGCGGTGCGCTGCCGCGGGGAACAGTCGCTGGTCACGCAGGCGGTGCGCAGCAGCAGCAGCAAATTGCTCCGACTTCGCAAATGGTCATGGTAGAACCGAGCCCCGCGCCGGCGCAGTCCGCCTCGGCAGCCCCAGAATCTGCTCCTGTAAACGGTCGAAACGTACCCTCAGCGTCCCAGCCCGCAAGGCCAGCGCCTTCTGCTCCTGCGAGCTCGGGAGCACAGGCTATCGGCAGCGCCAGCGAGACGGTGACCGTGACGGCCGACGAAATCTCGAACGACAAGAAAGATTCGCAGCCGCTTGCCAGCGCCTACTCGACCAGCGGCCAAGGAGCAATGCTCCAAATCTTGGCGGAACGCTCCGTTGCGACTGTAATCGACACGCCAATTCCGGCGATCAAGTGGCGAATTACTACCGCGGGGTTCGTCGAGCGCTCGGAGGATGGCGGCGCAACGTGGAAGGGGCAGGAGCCCGATCCCGAAGCTCACCTGGTGGCCGGCTCGGCGCCCACCGACAAAGTGTGCTGGCTCGTCGGCAGCGAGGGCGTCGTACTGGTCACGAAAGACGCGACGAACTGGAAGAAGATTCCCCCGCCGGTGACGGGCGACCTCAGCGCAGTGTCGGCAAAGAGTGCGTCAGCGGCGACGATTACCACCGCCGATGGACGCCGATTCTCCACGCACAACGAAGGAAAGAAGTGGAAGCCTGAGAACTAAGCCGCCCACTTCGGCGGTCTGCCGCGTTCCCATCCAGTGACGAAAACCTCGTTGCAAGAAATCGGGCCTCGGGCGTTCTAATAACAGGAAGAATTCACTAAAGGGAGGCAGCCGATGTCCACGCATGGATGGAAGACCACCACAATAGGGACGCTTTCCGCGGTTGCTTTGTTTCTTGGCATTTTCGCATTTCACAAGACAGCCCGTGCGGCCAGTCAATCCGCCGCCAAGACCGAACCATCAACGACGGAAAAGGACCAGGTCGATCTCAATGTAACCGTATACAACTCGAATCTCGCGCTGGTTCGAGACGTTCGGCAGATTCATCTCGAATCGGGTGTCTCTCCGTTGAAATTCGAGGATGTCGCCGCGTCGATCAACCCGACCACGGTGCATTTTCGCTCGCTGAGCGATCCGGCGAAGCTCAGCGTGGTCGAGCAGAACTACGAATACGATTTGCTCGACGCTCAAAAGCTTCTGCAAAAATATGTCGGACGCGAAGTCACTCTCGTCCGCGGCGAGAACGATGCCAATTCGACAAAATGGGTCGAGACGCGGGCCGTACTCCTCGCGGACAACAACGGCCAGCCCGTCTGGAAGATCGGCGACGAAATTGTGACGGGCATGCCCACGAACTGGTACCGGTTTGCGGATCTACCTGGAAATCTCTATAGCCGGCCGACGCTGGTTTGGACCCTCGAGAATCGCGGCGCCGAGGCGCAGCGCGTGGAAGCTTCCTACTTGACCAACAATGTGAGCTGGAGCGCCGACTATGTGCTCACGGTTGCGCGCGACGAAAAGAATGCCGATCTGGACGGATGGGTGACCCTCACAAATGGCAGCGGTGTTGAATACCGCAACGCAAAGCTTCAGCTCGTCGCAGGCGAGATTCACCAAACGACACCTCCGGCGCGGGCAAAAGCCATGGACATGGTGGCCGAGGCCGCCCCTACAGCCCAACCGCAGTTCTCGCAAGAGGCGTTCTCCGAATATCACCTGTACACGCTGGAGCGCCGTACCTCGATCGAGAACAACGAATCGAAGCAGATCAGCCTGCTCAACGCGACCGGCCTTTCCGTGGACAAACGTCTGGTGGTCGAAGGCCAGACGTACTACTTCCGAAACCGCCAGGGGATGGGAAACGCCACCCCGGAGACCGTGAAGGTCTACTACCGATTCAAGAACGAACAGGGCAACGGCCTTGGCATGCCGCTGCCGGCAGGAACCGTGCGCGTCTATCAGGCGGATTCGAAGGGCGGCGCGCAATTCGTAGGCGAAGATCGAATCAGTCACACACCGAAGGATGAACAAGTGCGAATTTACGTCGGCAATGCATTCGATGTGGTCTGCGAACGCAAACAAACCGACTACCAGAAAATCAGCGGCGACACCTCCGAGATGGAGTATCAAATCACGCTGCGGAATCACAAAGATGCCGACGTAACGGTGGATGTTCGCGAGCCGGTTGGGGGCGACTGGCAGGTGCTGAACTCGAACTACAAGCCGACCAAGCTGGATTCCTCGACCATAGGATTCGAAATTCCCGTGGCAAAAAACGGAAGCGCGACGCTGGATTATCGCGTGCGCGTGAAATGGTAGATCTTGCTAGCGGCTCTGCGCCGTGCGCTGGGTGGCGATGGCGAGCTCTTCCGAGTAGTGCGGATTGGTAGGGAACTGCGTTGTAAGCTCGGCCAGCAGAGTGCGCGCCTGTTCCGGTTGATGCTCGCGTTCGTAGGCCAGAGCCAGCATAATCTTCGCAAAAGGCCGGAAGTAGTGGCCGTGCTCGGCGGCTTCGGACATCAACTGTATCCCTCGCAGCCGGTCACCATGCACGCCGCCAAACCAGAGAAACGCCTTCTTGAACCCGGGGAGGCATCCGATCACGTAGTTGCTCATCCCCAGTGCAACATACGCGTCCTTTGCGTTCGGATCGATCGCCAGCAGCGTATTCGCCTCGGCTTCAGCCTGCTTCATCATGCTGAGCGCCGCGAGCTGTTTCTTTTCGATGAGCGCGTCGTAATTCGATTCCATGCCGTCCGTCATCGTGAGGATCAGCAAAGCGTGGGCATTGTGCGCATCGGATTTCAGCTGGTTCTTCGCCATCTCGCGAGCGAGGTGGTTCGTTTGCATGAATTGATTGTTGCGGTTCTCGGTTGGGCTGCCTTCCACGCCTCCGAGGAATCGGGCATCGTTCAAGAAGAATTCCGAACTGAGAACGCCCTTGGTGTTGAATTCCTCGTACAGGTAACTCGCTGCTTCGGCGGCTTTGCCCATCGCGTCTTCCGGATGGACTTGCTGATACTTGAGGAATTCCTGCCGCGCTGTCTTGAAATCCAGTCCGTATAAATGGCTGAAGCCGCTCTCCAGAAACTCGCTGGAAGAATCGGGTTCCATGCGTGGCACGTCCTGGCCGGTCGCAGCCGTGCTGCTATCTTGGGCTCGAGCTAGCGGAGTGGCGCAAACAATCAGCGCCGGCAGTAGGCAGGCAGTTGTCCACCGCGTCCGGATTTTCCTTACCACCTTCGTTCGCACGTGTCTTCGATACCTCCCAAAGGCCGCCGGAATCCAGCCACCCCTATGGAGCCATATTCTATTTAGAGTGCCTCTCCAATTCCACCGGTTGTACGTATTCCGCTGTCCTAGAGGTTATCGGATACGAATTGGGCAATACGTTCGAACAACAACACGGTGGCTGCGTGGTCGCCGATCGGATGGCCCCGTCCCGGGAAAATCATGAGCTCCGTCGCGTACCGGCCGGATGCAATCAGCTCGTTGAGCATTTCGGACGTGTTCGCGAAATGGACATTATCATCGCCCGTGCCGTGGGCCATCATCAATTTTGCCTTGAGATTCACCGCCTGATTCACCGGCGATGAATGCCCATAACCCTCCGAGTTGTCCTGGGGGCGGCCCATGTAGCGCTCCGTGTAAATCGTGTCGTACAGCCGCCAATCGCTGACGGGCGCGACGCTCACACCCGCCTTGAAAACCTCTGGCGCATTCGCCAGCGCATACAGCGTCATGAAGCCGCCGAAGCTCCAGCCCCAGATGCCGATACGGGATCCATCGACGTAAGGCAGCGACTCCAGATATTTCACGCCGGATAGCTGGTCTTCGAGTTCGATTTTCCCGAAATGATGGTAAATCGGCGCCTCAAACGCGCGGCCGCGGTTATACGACCCGCGATTGTCGAGCGAAAAAACGATATAGCCCTTTTCCGCCATCATTTCGTCCCACAGCGGCGCTCCCCACGCATTGCGAACCGCTTGTACCTGCGGGCCGCCGTATGCGCTGATCAGCACCGGATATTTCTTGGCGGCGTTGAAGTCCGGGGGCTTGATTATTTCGGCGTAGAGCTTGGTTCCGTCATCGGCCGACACGGTGAGGAACTCGACGGGCGAGAGCCGGTACTCAGCGAGCTCGGCGACCTTATTTTCGTTGATCACTGCCACGCGGGTCCCATCGGTGCGATAGAGATCCTGGCGCGGAGGAGTCATCGCGGTGGAAAACGTGTCGACGAAAGCCGAGGCGTCCGGTGCGATCGAGACGTCGTGCGTCCCAGCGCCGTGTGTGATTTGCGTGATGCTCTTGTCGCGAAGCGACACGCGGTAAACTTGGTTCTCGATGACATCATCCTTGTTTGACGTGAAGTAGACGTAGCCGCGCTTCTCATCCACAGCGGGGTGGCCGGCGGCGCCCGGGCCGACCCCGCCGGTTCCCGTGATGCCCCAATCGCCGCTCGTGAGTTGTTCGACTTGTTTACCGGAGAGGTCGTAGATGTAGTAATGACGGAAACCAGTCTGCTCGCTTGACCATAAGAACCGTTTCCCGTCCGCGAAGAAGTACAAGTCGTCGTTGATGTTGATCCAATACTTGTCCGTTTGCGTCAGGATCATCCGCGATGCGCCAGTGACCGCGTCGGCAAACAGCAGGTCGAGGCGATTTTGCGCCCGGTTCAAGCGCTGAATGGCGACATGCTGGCTATCGCGCAGCCAGTCGACGCGCGGCATGTAGACGTCTGTGTTCGAGCCGGTGTCCATCCACCGTGTTTCGGGGGTTACGCTTGCCGGCCCCGAACTCTCCTTTGCCTCGCCGCCTGCGACCCGAACGACGCCGACGCGCACGATCGGGTTGGCTTCACCCGCCTGCGGATAGCGCGTGTACTGCATCGCCCCAACCGGCGAGCTCATGTCCATCAGTGGATAGCGCGTCACCGGACGCTCGTCCATCTGATAGTAGGCAATTTTCGAGGAATCGGGCGACCACCAATAGGCAGTGCGGCAATCGAGCTCCTCTGGGTAGACCCAATCCAGTTGACCCTTCAGAACTTCTTCGCTGCCTCCCGTGGTGAGCGGCCGCGCTTCGCCGCCGCTTGCGGTATTCGCCACCCACAGATTAGCGCCGCGCACGAAGCTCACCCACTTGCTGTCCGGCGAGAATTTCGGATCGCTAATCTCATCCTGACTCGAGACGAGCGGTTTCCACTTGCCTGTTGCCAGGCCCAGAAGCACGAGGCTGTTGCTGCCGACGAAAAGCAGCGATTGGCCGTCGGGCGACCATTGATAATTCTGCGCTTCCACGCGCCCAAGCCCAGTCGCTTGAATTGCCTTTTCCTTTTCGGGCTGAGCCACGGATTTCAGCGTTTCCGCGTTGACCAGAACTTTGCGCTCGCCTGCGGCCGCGTCCATCGTCCAAATCTCGACGGTCGTCCCGGCATCCGCGGCAAGATACGAAAAGCGCTTCCCGTCGGGCGCCCATTCGATTCCCTCCGTCAAATTACCGCTCAGCGAAGGTTCACTGAAGATGCGCTCCACGGTGAGGTTCTTCGCCGACGAGGACTGAGACTGCGATGCAACTGGCCCGGCAGCCAAGGCAGCCAGTAGTGCGGCGATCGAGATTCGAGTGGCGCGCGAGGAGATACGCATCGACCAGACTCCCAACAAAGGGCCGCATTCTATATCGGCTGAAAGCTCCCGCATAAGTAGTTTGTGTCAGGGAGGATCGGAGACTTCTCGCGGCGTGGGAGCTACGCTGCGCGTTCGGGGGTAGGGGCGCCGGTGGTTGTTTCTGCGCCGTTTCGCTGTCGGCGTATCAGGAACGCGCCAATCGTGATCCCTGCGGCCGCCGCAAGCAGCGAGCCATCGCGCAGCAACGTCCTGGGCCCGATTTGCTCTCCCGGACCGAAGCAGCCACAACTGATTTCTTGTCCCATCGCGTAGGCTCGAACCATTCCCGTGAAGAATCCCCCTAGCAGGAGCGTTGTGACGAGAGCCGCCCATCGCAACGCAAGTCCGCTCAGCAGCCACAGGCCGAGGAACAGCTCAAATGGAGGCAAAACGTGCGCGACCAAATTGACCGCCCAGGGCGGAAGCAGTTGGTAGGAGTCCACTTGCATCGCGAACATCGAAAGTGAAACCCGCAACGAACCGGCCGACCACGGCATTGTGCCTTCGGGTTTCAGCTTAACGTATGCGGCGTAAAGGAAAATCGCGGCGAGCGCGACGCGACCGACGACGAGAAGAATGCGAGCCAGACTACTCCCGGTTTCTTTGGATGACACCTGTTCCTCTATTGGCTCAAGACCGAATCGAGAAACTGCTTCAGCAACGGCCAGGAGACGAATCCTGATGTCGGAGGCAGGTGTTGCCCTTTATAGGTGATGGCCCACGTCGGTGTCCCCTTCACAGGCACCTGGTTCCCGAGAAGAATGTCTTGTTCGATATATGGATCCACCGAGCACGGATGCGGAGGCAAATTGATTCCGTCCGGCTTGCCCGTGGGGCCCGGAGGTTCACATCCTTCCATGATTTTCTGCACCCGTTTGAAATCGGTTGCCGACATTGCCCCTGAGACGTACTTTTCCACGCTGCCGTCCGTGCTCCAGGAAGTTTGATTGTCGTACAGCGCCGCCTCGACGTTCGGGAATTGACCTATCCGCGCAGCCGCATTCGCCCAGCGCGCTGCCTGAGGAGAAAACTGATGCCCGGGTATAGCAAGCGGGTAGTCGCGATGAACCAAATACACCTTTCCCGCCGCCACGTAGTCGCTGATCATCGGTTTCAGCGTTTGCTCGAACAGGTTGCGGCACATCGGGCATGAATAATCGCTGAAAACCTCGAACGTGATCGGAGCGCCCTTTTGCCCATAGGCT
>Ga0070761_10002884_pt1 | contig 10446 bp, 10 predicted proteins | sample HubBroMetageREF1_FD_66724 | JGI IMG/M metagenome (GOLD analysis project Ga0070761, IMG submission 66724) | Reference soil microbial communities from the Hubbard Brook experimental Forest, New Hampshire, USA - Hubbard Brook CCASE Soil... | ecosystem: Environmental > Terrestrial > Soil >...
CCGACGAGTGCTACATCACGCTGGGCTGGGACGCCTCGCCGGTCTCCGTGCTGCACCCGTCCGTGTGCGGCGATTCCTTCGACGGGGTGCTGGCCGTGCACTCGCTGTCCAAGCGGTCGAACCTGGCCGGGTACCGGGCCGGGTTCGTGACCGGCGACCCCGCGCTGGTGGCGTCGCTGCTGGCGATCAGGAAGCAGGCCGGGATGATGGTGCCCGGGCCGGTACAGGCCGCGCTGACCGCGGCGCTTTCCGACGACGAGCACGCGGCGGTTCAGCGGGAGCGGTACGCGGCACGGCGTTCGGTGCTGCGGGGGGCGTTCACCGCTGCCGGGTGGTCGGTGGACCACTCCGAGGCCGGGCTGTACCTGTGGCTGACCCACCCTTCGCATGACGGCTGGTCAGCGGCGGAGCTGCTGGCTTCCCAGTACGGCATCGTCGTGACGCCGGGCTCGGTGTACGGGCCGTCCGGGGCCCGGCACATCCGGGTGGCGCTGACCGCCACCGACGAGCGGGTCGCGGCCGCGGCGGCGCGGCTGGCCGCGCTGCATCCCTGACGCGCCGCGCGCTAGCCTGGGTTCGCGTTTAGTTGCCGCGGTTCAGGAGGTCTTGTGGACGACGACGAGTTCCCGGTGTCCTACGAGGGAGTGACGCCCGGGGTTCCGGTGCTGACCCGGGACCGCGAGCAGTTCGGCATCCTCGAGCACGTCCTGGAGGTACCCGAGCTGGACGTGTTCGACGGGATCGTGGTCTGGGTCGGCCACGGCGGGGCGGCGGAATGGCGGATCCAGCGTGAGCTGAGTTCCGGCCATCGGACCATGGCGCGGTTCCTGGAGAGGATCTCGCACGCCGGCGACCTGCGGTTCGTGGACGCCGACCACGTCGCGGCCATCACGGCCGGCTACATCCGCTGCGACCTGGACCGCTCCGACGTCGGGCGGCTGCCGGTGCCCCAGGGCGCGCCGGTCTACTACGCCAACGCGATCGACCAGGCCCAGCCGGTGACCAACCCGTACATGAGCGGGATGTACGGGGGCATGTTCCGCCGGGCTCACTGGACGCGGGAGAAGTGACCGCGCCGGGATCGTTGCCTGGGAATGGCATCACGGGCGCCTGGGTCGGTCGGGCACAATACGAGGAATGTTCCGCAGACGCGCCCCCCGACACAGCGCAGACGTCACCGATCCCCGCACGGGCCACGGGCTGACCACCGCCCGCGGCCCCCGGGCCGCTCGGGCCCATGAGCCCGGGCTCGGCGCCGCGGGTGCCGCCCCGGGGGCCCGCGATCCGGGCGGTCCGCCGCCGCCGGGGCTCGACGTGAGCACGGCGCATCCGGCCCGGGTGTGGAACTACTGGCTGGGCGGCCGGGACTACTTCGCCGCCGACCGGGCCGCGGGCGAGCAGCTGAGCCAAGAGTTCCCGCACCTGGCGCAGGCCGCGCGGGCCCAGCGGGCGTTCCTGGTCCGCGCGGTACGCTTCCTGGCCGGCCCCGCGCAGATCAGGCAGTTCCTCGACATCGGCGCGGGCCTGCCGGCCGGGGGCAACACCCACGAGATCGCGCAGCGGATCGCGCCCGAGACGCGGATCGTCTACGCCGACAACGACCCGGCCGTCCTGGTCCACGCCCGGGCCCTGCTGAAGAACCCGATGCTGGCCAGTACCCAGGAGGGGAGGCTCAGCTACGTGGAGGCCGACCTGCGCGACGTGACCGCGGTGCTGGGCGGCTCGGCCCGCACCCTGGACCTCGAGCGGCCGGTCGCGCTGATCATGCTCGGCGTCCTCGGCCACATCGACGACCACGGGGCGGCCCGGTCGATCACCAGCCAGCTGATGGACGCCCTGCCGCCGGGCAGCTACCTGGCCGTCGCCGACGGCGTGGCCGGCCGCGAGCCGGTCGAGGGCGCCCAGCAGCGGTACAACGACGCCGTGCCCGTGCCCTACCACCTGCGCCGGCCGGACCAGCTGGCCAGCTTCTTCGACGGGCTGGACCTGATCGAGCCCGGCGTCGTGCCTTGCCCGCAGTGGAAGCCGGACGCGCCCCCACCCCCAGACGAGCCGCCCGTCTACTGCGGCGTGGCCCGCAAGCGCTGACCGCGCCCGCGGCGCGGGGGCCCCGGCTTATTGTGGATCGTTACCTCGTTGTGAGGGAGGTAGCGATCCACGATGATTCTTCGAGCGGCGGCTGATGACTCGTTTTCTGTATTTGGTGCGGCATGGCGCGGCGGACCCGCACGACGGGCCGCTCAGCGAGGCCGGGCAGGAGCAGGCGCGGCTGACCGGACAGCGGCTGAGCGGGGTACCGTTCTCCGCCATCTATCACGGGCCGCTGCCCAGGGCCGCCCAGACCGCGGAACTCATCGCCGCCTGGTTGCCCGGTGTGCCGGTGTCGGTCTGCGACCTGGCCGGGGATTACCTGCCCTCGGACCCTGACCCGGCCGGCCTGCCGCCCGGCTTCGCCGGCTTCATCACCGGGCTGCCGGCCGCCGAGCGGGCCGAAGGACCTCCGGTGGCCGTGGCCGCCCTGGAGCGCTTCGCGCGCGCGGACAGCGAGCCGGGCGATACCTATGAGCTGGTCGTGACCCACAATTTCCTCATCGGCTGGCTCGTGAGCCAGGCGCTCGGCGCGCCGACGTGGCGCTGGATGGGGCTGAACCAGATGAACTGCGCGGTATCGGTGATCGCGTACCTGGCCGAGGCGCCGGCCAGCCTGATCATCTTCAACGACGCCGGACACCTCCCGCCCGCGCTGCGGTGGACGGGGTTCCCGGCCGCGCTCACGCCGGCGAAATCGTGATTGCGCGGAAATACGCATGAGATCGCCGCTAAAGCGCGGTTTTACGCAATGATTCTCTGGTGACACGCATGATCGGCGTATGCATTCCGTTAGCGCCAGCCCCTAACCTGGGCTCATGATCATCGGGGGGAGCTCAGCGGGCAGGACGGCGACGCCGCGGCGGTACCTGATGTGCCCGCCGGAGCACTTCGCGGTCACGTACGCGATCAACCCGTGGATGCGGCCGGGCGAAGCGACGGACGCGGCCACCGCGATGCGGCAGTGGGCCCGGCTCCGGCAGACCTACCTCGACCTCGGCCATGACGTGCGCACGATCGAGCCGCGGCCGGGGCTGCCGGACATGGTGTTCGCGGCCAACGGGGCCACGGTGGTGGGCGGAACGGTGCTCGGGGTGCGGTTCCGGCACCCGCAGCGGGCCGGGGAGGCCGGCGCGTACCTGCGGTGGTTCCGTGACCACGGCTACTCCCGGGTCCGGGACCCGCGGTTCGTCAACGAGGGCGAGGGCGACATCGCGTTCACCGGCCGGGTGCTGCTGGCCGGCCATGGCTTCCGCAGCGACCAGGCCGCCGGGGACGAGGTGGCCGAGGTGTTCGGGCTGCCGGTGGTGAGCCTGCGCCTGGTCGACCCGCGCTTCTACCACCTGGACACCGCGCTGTGCGTGCTCGACCCGGACACCGCCATGTACTACCCGGCCGCGTTCGACGACGCGGGGCGGGCGGCGATCGCGGCGCAGTTCGGTGAGCTGATCGAGGCCAAGGACGAAGACGCCGAGGTGCTGGGGCTGAACGCGGTCAGCGACGGGCGGCACGTCGTGCTCCCGGTCCAGGCGCGGAGCCTGGCCGGCCAGCTTCGCGAACGCGGCTTCGAGCCGATCGGCGTCGACATGTCCGAGGTCCTCAAGGGCGGCGGCGGCCCCAAGTGCTGCACGCTGGAACTGCGCGGCTAAGGGAGGCATCACGATGACGGAGATCATGACCGGCAGCGCGGCCGAGCTGACGCGGCTCAGCCAGCAGCACGCCGCGCACAACTACCACCCGCTGCCCGTCGTCGCCGACGAGGCCGAGGGCGCCTGGGTGACCGACGTCGAAGGACGCCGCTACCTGGACATGCTCGCCGCGTACTCGGCGCTGAACTTCGGCCACCGGCACCCGCGGCTCATCGCGGCCGCGATGAGCCAGCTCGAGCGGCTCACGCTGGTGAGCCGGGCGTTCGACCACGACCAGTTCGGGCCGTTCTGCGCCGAGCTGGCCGAACTGGCCGGCATGGACGTCGTGCTGCCCATGAACACCGGCGCGGAGGCGGTCGAGACCGCGATCAAGGTCGCGCGCAAGTGGGGGTACCGGGTCAAGGGAGTGCCGGACGGCCAGGCGGTGATCATCGCGTTCGGCGGGAACTTCCACGGCCGCACCACCACGATCATCAGCTTCTCCACCGACGAGGACGCCCGGGGCGACTTCGGGCCCTACACGCCGGGCTTCCGCGTCGTCCCCTACGGCGACCTGGACGCGGTGCGGGCGGCGGCCGACGAACTGGGCGACCGGGTGGTCGCCGTGCTGGTCGAGCCGATTCAGGGCGAGGCCGGGGTGATCGTGCCGCCGCCCGGGTTCCTGCCCGGGCTGCGGGAGCTGTGCACCGCGCGCGGCATCTTGATGATCGCGGACGAGATCCAGTCCGGGCTCGGCCGGACCGGGTTCACGTTCGCGTGCGCGGCCGAGGACGTGGTACCCGACGCGTACCTGCTGGGCAAGGCGCTCGGCGGCGGCATCGTGCCGGTGTCCGCGATGGTGTCCAGCTGGCCGGTGCTGGGCGTGCTGGAGCCGGGGCAGCACGGGTCCACGTTCGGCGGGAACCCGCTGGCCTGCGCGGTCGGCCGCGAGGTGGTGGCCATGCTGCGCACCGGGGAGTACCAGGCCCGCGCGGCCGTGCTCGGCGAGCACCTGCACGCGCGGCTGGCCGCGCTGCCGGGCCAGGAGGTCCGCGCGGTCCGCGGGCGGGGGCTGTGGGCCGGGGTCGAGTTCGGCTCGCGGTCCGGTCGCCAGGTGTGCGAGCAGCTAGCCGAGCGCGGGGTACTGGCCAAGGAGACACACGGGACCGTAATCCGGCTCGCGCCGCCGCTGATCATCAGCCCGGAGGACCTGGACTGGGGCCTGGACCGGCTGGAGGACGTGCTGAGTTAGGGCGCCGAGTTAGGTGCGCTGATGTTTGGGCGCGCGGGCAGATGGTGACGATAGAGGCGACAAAGTCCAGTGTGACTGAGGAGCGCTGTGCGGCTACCTGACGAAATGCTCGGCCGCCTGGGGCGGCACTGGGGCTGGCTCCTGGCCTACGGCGTCATCACGGTGCTCGCGGGCCTCGCCGCGATCGTCTGGCCGGGCGCGACCCTGCTCGTGATCGCGGTCCTGTTCGGCGTCCAGCTGATCTTCTCCGGGGTGTTCCGGCTGGGGGCTGCCTTCGCCATGGACGAGGGGGCCGGGACCCGGGTCCTGTACGTCCTGCTGGGCATCCTGTCGGTCATCATCGGCCTGTGGGCGATCCGGCATGTCCTGCTGACCCTGCTCGCGCTGGTGGTGTTCCTCGGCATCTACTGGGTCGTCAGCGGCGTGATCGACATCTTCACCGCGCTGTCTCACCGCGGGATCCACGACCGGGGCTGGACGGCGGCACTGGGGCTGCTGAGCATCCTGGCCGGCCTCATCGTGCTGGCCGTGCCCGGGCTGAGCCTGTTCAGCCTGGCCGTGATCCTGGGCGTCTGGCTGGTGATCTTCGGGGTGTCGGAGATCACGTTGGCGTTCCGCGTCCGCCGGGGCGCGCACTAAAGGCGGGGCGGTGTCCCGATACGGCGGATCCGGAAGCCGAACGACAGGGCCGTCCCGCCCAGCGCGCACACCGTGCCGCCGTAGAGGAACCACTTGCCCGCGGCCGTGTTGGTGATGATCACGCTGCCACTGGCGACCGGCATGGACAGCACGAACGCCGCGACGATCCAGCCGATCGAGGGCCACAGCGCCCCGGTGACCGAACGCATGGCCCAGGCGCCGGCCAGGCAGGTGGCCAGCAGCAGCACGCAGAACCCGATCGCCCCGACCGGCGCGTTCCGGCTGTACTGGAAGCTGCCGATCAGGCCCTCCACCGCGCCGGCCAGGAACAAGGCGGCGTACGCCGCTCCGTTGAGCAGCCTCCCGCTCATCGCGACGTCCATTCCGTCAGGCTACTGGGCAAACAGGTCATGCTCGCGGTCCCCCGGGCCACGCGAGCCGGCCAGCAGGGTGTAGTACTCGGTGCCGCTGGCCAGGCGGCGCACGCCGTCGGACAGGGCGAAGAACGGGGCGTCCACGGTGATCTGCGTCGCGTGCGCGCGCATCGCGGCCAGCTTCTGGCCGAACCAGGCGCCGGCGTCGATCTCGGTGGTGACCAGGCCGTGTCCATCTTCGGGTCCGGACCCGAGCGCGGCGGTGGCGTAGAACTTCGCGGGCCCGTCCGGGCCGGCCAGCTCACAGGCGCGCCAGGCGACCCGGTGGGCCTGGATGTGATCGGGATGCCCGTAGGCGCCGTTGGCGTCGTAGGTCACCAGGACCTGCGGCCGCACCTCGCCGATGACGTCGAGCAGCGCCCGCGCGGCCTGGTCGACGTCGGCCCGCCAGAAGCAGCGCGGGTCGTCGTTGCCCTCGGTGCCCATCATGCCCGAATCGCGCCACCGGCCCGGACCGCCGAGGAACCGGTGGTCGGTCACGCCGAGCGCGGCGCAGGCGGCGGCCAGCTCGCCGATCCGGTACTCCCCCAGCCGGTCTTCTTTCTCGGCGGCCAGGTAGGCCAGCGACGGGGGGATGATCTCGCCGAGTTCGCCGAGCGTGCAGGTGACGAGCGTGACCTGGGCGCCTTCGGCGGCGTACCGGGCCATCGTCGCCCCGGTGTAGATCGACTCGTCATCGGGATGCGCGTGCACCAGCAGCAGGCGCCGGCCAGGAATATATGCCGCGCTCATACCGGACAGCCTAACTGGCTAGATTCATGGGCATGACCGAAACCTTCCCCCGCCAAGAGGCCAGGACCAGGCGGTTCACGCTCGGCGTGCCGCGCGCGTTCCGGGTGTCACCGGACGGCAACCGGGTCGCGTTCCTGCGGAGCAAGGGCGGCGACGACCTGGTCACGTGCCTGTGGGTCCTGGACACCGATAGCGGGCAGGAGCGGCTGGTAGCCGACCCGAGGACGCTCGGTGCCGGTGAGGGCGACCTGCCGGCGCAGGAGCGGGCCCGGCGGGAGCGGGTCAGGGAGCGGGCGGCCGGCATCGTGGCCTACGCGACCGACGACGCCGTCACCATGGCGGCCTTCGCGCTGTCCGGCCAGGTGTACGCCATCTCGCTGACCGGGGGTGACCCGGACCGGTTGAGCACGGCCCGCGAGGTGGCCACGCGCACGCCGGCCCTGGATCCGCGCCCCGACCCGACCGGACGGCGGCTGGCCTACGTCTGCGAGGGGGCGCTCCGGGTCGCGAGCCTGGCCGGCGACCAGGCGGATCGGGTGATCGCGGACCCGGAAGGGGCGCGGGGGGTGACGTTCGGACTGCCCGAGTTCGTCGCGGCCGAGGAGATGGGCCGCCAGCGCGGATACTGGTGGGCCCCGGACGGCTCCGCCCTGCTCGTCGCCCGGGCGGACGAGACACCCGTGGCCCGCTGGTACATCGCCGACCCCGCAAACCCCGAACGCCCGCCCGCCGAGATCGCCTACCCCGCGGCCGGCACCCCGAACGCCGACGTCAGCCTGCTCCTGGCCCGCCTCGACGGCACCACCGTGCCGGTTGAGGTCGATCGGGCCGACTTTCCGTACCTGGTGACGGTCCGCTGGCAGGACGGGCACGACCCGCTCGTCGTGGTGCAGAGCCGGGACCAGCGCACGATGCGGATCCTCGGCGTGCAGGCCGACAGCGGCAAGACCAGCGTGCTGCACGAGGACACCGACCCGGACTGGCTGGAGGTCGTCCCGGGCGTCCCGGCCTGGACCGCGGACGGCCAGATCGTGTGGACCCGGGACGAGCAGGACACCCGTCGCCTGGTGATGGTGACGCCCGGCCAGGAGCCCGTGCCCGTCACCCCGCCCGGCCTGCAGGTCCGCGGCGTGCTGGACGTGGGCGGCGACGGAGTGCTGTTCCAGGCGTCCGGCGCCGACCCGGCCGAGGCCGGCCTGTGGAGCTACGGGCCGGACGGGCTGAGCCAGGCCGGCCGGGGAGGGGGCGTCGAGGCCGGCACCCGCGCGGGCGGCACCACGGTGACCTGGCGCCGGACCCTGGACACCGACGGCGTGACCGTCCGCGTGTCGCGTGACGGTAGCCCGGAGAGCGGCATCGCGTCGCTGGCCGAGATCGCGGCGCTGCCCGCTCCCCACCCGGTGCTGTTCCGGGCCGGGCCGCGCGAGATCCAGACCGCGGTCCTGTTCCCGTCCTGGCATCAGCCCTCCCAGGGCCGGCTGCCGGTGCTGCTCGACCCGTACGGCGGCCCGCACGCGCAACGGGTGGTGGCGGCCCGCGGTGCCTACCTGGTCCCGCAGTGGTTCGCCGAACAGGGGTTCGCGGTGGTGATCGCGGACGGCCGCGGCACCCCGGCCCGCGGGCCGGCCTGGGAACGCGCGGTGGCCGGCGACCTGGCCGGCCCGGTGCTGGAGGACCAGGTGGACGCGCTGCGCGCCGCGGCGGAGCAGTTCGGCGACCTGGACCTCGGGCGGGTGGCGATCCGGGGCTGGTCGTTCGGCGGCTTCCTGGCCGCGCTGGCCGTGCTGCGCCGCCCGGACGTGTTCCACGCGGCGATCGCGGGCGCCCCGGTCACCGACTGGCGCCTGTACGACACCTACTACACCGAGCGCTACCTGGGTTTGCCTGATCACGACCGTGCGGCCTACGACCGGTCCTCTTTGATTTCTTTGGCCGAACGGGCCGTGGCTCAAGCGGCACATCGACCGCTCATGCTCATCCACGGCCTGGCCGACGACAACGTGGTGGTGGCGCACACCCTGCGGCTGTCCGCCGCGCTGCTGGCCGCCGGGTACCCGCACACGGTCCTGCCGCTGTCCGGCATCACCCATATGGCCTCGCAAGAGACCGTGGCCGAGAACCTCCTGCTGCTCCAGCTCGGCTTCCTGCGCCGCAGCCTCAGCGGTGTAGCCAGCGTCACATAGCACGATGAGGTCTCGGTCACTGCATCACCCTGCCGACTGGAATAAGTTCGTGGGCATCACCCAAACTCTGGTTTTGCGGCGCGTGGCGAAACGCTTACGCTCGAAGCAGCGAGGACGCTGAAAGAATGACACAGGCACCGGAAGCGCCGGCCAGGACGCGGGCGCAGATCTCCGCACGCACGTACCGCACCGATTCGTGGTGGAAGCAGCCGCGCATCGTGGCGGCCGGCCTTTCCATCTGGCTGATTTACGCGACGGTGCACGTCTTCATCGGCAACTGGTACTACGTGGGCAAGGACCACTACCTGACCCCGTTCTACTCGCCGTGCGTCAGCGGCGAGTGCGTGAAGGGCTCGAGCACCCTGGGCCAGTGGATCCCGGCGGTGCCGCCGATCATCCCCTACGCGTTCGTGTCGCTGGTGTTCGTGCTGGGCTTCCGGCTCACGTGCTACTACTACCGGGGCGCGTACTACCGGGCGTTCTGGCAGGCACCGACGGCCTGCGCGGTGCGCGAGCCGCACGCGCGCTACACCGGCGAGACCAGGTTCCCGCTCATCGCGCAGAACCTGCACCGCTACTTCTTCTACATGGCCGTGGTCGTCGGGATCCTGCTCACCTACGACGCGGTGCAGGCGTTCCGGGGGCCGAACGGCGATTTCGGGATCGGGCTCGGCTCGCTGATCATGGCGGCCAACGTGATCCTGCTGTGGTGCTACGCGCTGGGCTGCCACTCGTGCCGGCACATCACCGGCGGGCGGCTGAAGAACTTCTCCAAGCACCCGGTCCGGTACTGGGCCTGGACGAAGGTCTCCTGGCTGAACGCGCGCCACCTGCAGTTCGCCTGGACCACGCTCGGCACGCTGATGCTGACCGACCTGTACATCTGGCTGGTGGCCGCGGGCGTGTTCTCCGATCCGAGAATCTTCAACTAGAGGGACTGTTGTTATGGAAGAACTCGACCGTTACTCCTACGACGTGGTGGTCGTCGGCGCGGGCGGCTCGGGGCTGCGGGCGGCGATCGAGGCGCGGCTGAACGGCAAGAAGACCGCGATCATCTCCAAGTCCCTGTTCGGCAAGGCGCACACCGTGATGGCCGAGGGCGGCTGCGCGGCGGCCATGGGCAACATGAACCCGAACGACAACTGGCAGGTCCACTTCCGCGACACGATGCGCGGCGGCAAGTTCCTGAACAACTGGCGGATGGCCGAACTGCACGCCAACGAGGCTCCGGACCGGGTCTACGAGCTCGAGGCGTGGGGCGCGCTGTTCGACCGGACCAAGGACGGCAAGATCAGCCAGCGGAACTTCGGCGGGCACGAGTACCCGCGGCTGGCCCACGTCGGCGACCGGACCGGGCTGGAGATGATCCGCACCCTGCAGCAGAAGGTCGTGGCGATGCAGCAGGCCGACGCGGTCGAGTTCGGCGATCCGGAGGCGATGATCAAGGTCTTCGCCGAGACCACGATCACCGACCTGCTGCTGGCGGACAG
>Ga0070761_10002887_pt1 | contig 10444 bp, 9 predicted proteins | sample HubBroMetageREF1_FD_66724 | JGI IMG/M metagenome (GOLD analysis project Ga0070761, IMG submission 66724) | Reference soil microbial communities from the Hubbard Brook experimental Forest, New Hampshire, USA - Hubbard Brook CCASE Soil... | ecosystem: Environmental > Terrestrial > Soil > Temperate...
GATTGGGCCTCGGTTCGCGAGCGTGAGACGGGCCATGCTCGAGGCCCACGAAGGGTCCACAGATGAACGGACAGTGTGTGCCCCGAGCCCCGTCGGAGGCGACGCCGCGATCCTTCGAGTCGCCGCCGAAGGTTTCGAATGCGCGTCGCGCAAATTGCGCTCAAGTTTCGCCGCTCTCGCGCAGGTGCTCGGCGATGACCCTTTCGCTCGAAAGTGGTGACGATCGAAGCCCGATGCGCAATGCTCCGCCGCGATGCACCTCACGCCTCGCGACATCGACAAGCTCGTTTTGCACGGCGCCGGCTTCTTGGCGCAGAAGCGGCTCGCACGAGGCGTTCGCCTCAACTACCCCGAGTCGGTGGCACTCATTGCGACCCAGCTTCTCGAGCTCATTCGCGACGGAAGGTCGGTGGCCAACCTCATGGACGTCGGCCGTCGAATGCTCGCTCGCATCCACGTCATGCCAGGCGTTCCCGACATGCTTTCCGAGGTGCAAGTCGAGGGAACGTTCCCCGATGGAACGAAGCTGGTGACGGTCCATTGGCCAATCGCTCTCGATCGCGTGGACCTTTCGAGCGCGCTTTACGGGACATTTCTTCCGATGCCCCCGGACGACGCGTTCGAGCGCTACGCCAGCGCTGGCGAAAGCTCGGCGCCGGGGGCGGTGTTCGTTTCGCCGGGTACTATCGTCCTCAACGAGGGGAGCGACTCGGTCGACGTCGTCGTGAAGAGCGTCGGCGATCGACCCATTCAGGTCGGCAGCCACTACCCATTCGCCGAGACGAACGGCGCCCTCGAATTCGACCGCGCGCTCGCGGCCCACCGTCGTCTCGACATTCCAGCGGGAACCGCCGTGCGCTTCGAGCCCGGTGATGAGAAAACGGTCCGCCTCGTGGCCATCGCGTCGTCACAGGGCGGTGGGAGCTCGCCATGAGCACCTCCATCGACCGGAGGCACTACGCCGACATGTTTGGCCCCACCAAGGGCGACCGCGTGCGTTTCGGCGACACCGGCCTCGTCGCCGAAGTCGAGCACGACTTTGCCGTATACGGTGACGAGTGCAAGTTCGGCGGCGGCAAGGTGCTGCGGGATGGCCAGGGGCAGCGTGTCGGGGTCTCCGACGGCGACGCGCTCGACTGTGTCATCACGAACGCGCTCGTGGTCGACGCCCGCGGGATCTACAAGGCGGACGTCGGCCTCAAGGGCGGCCGCATCGCCGGAATCGGCAAGGCTGGCAACCCCGACGTCATGCGTGGCGTGACGCCCGGAATGATCGTCGGGGTGACGACGGAGGCCATCGCGGGCGAGGGGCTGATTCTCACGGCCGGAGGCATAGACTCGCACATTCATTTCATCTGTCCTCAGCAGGCGAACGAGGCGCTTGCTTCAGGAGTCACGACGTTCGTCGGGGGAGGGACTGGTCCGGCGACCGGCACCAATGCGACCACCTGCACCCCGGGCTCGCGCCACATCTCCTTGATGTTGCAGGCGACCGACACGCTTCCCATCAACATCGGACTTACGGGAAAGGGCAACACCTCGGCGCCCGAGGGTCTCGTCGAGCAGATCCGGGCTGGTGCGGTTGGCTTGAAGCTCCACGAGGATTGGGGCACCACGCCGAAGGCGATCGATTGCTGCCTTGGCGTGGCGGATGGGGAGGACGTTCAAGTCACCATTCATACCGACACGCTCAACGAATCCGGATACGTCGACGATTCCATCGCCGCCTTCAAGGGCAGGACGATCCACACCTATCACTCCGAGGGTGCGGGTGGCGGGCACGCACCCGACATCATCAAGGTGTGCGGTGAGCCGAACGTCATCCCAAGCTCCACGAACCCCACGCGACCTTTCACGGTCAACACGCTCGATGAGCACCTCGACATGCTCATGGTCTGTCACCATCTGGACAAGACGATCCCCGAGGACGTCGCGTTCGCCGAGAGCCGAATTCGCGGAGAGACCATCGCCGCCGAGGACATTCTTCACGACTTGGGGGCGATCAGCATCGTGTCGAGCGACAGTCAGGCCATGGGCCGCGTCGGTGAGGTCATCATCCGCACCTGGCAGACCGCTGACAAGCTGAAGACAGAGCGAGGGCGCCTTGCCGCGGAGAGCGGCGACAACGACAACGTCCGAATCAAACGCTACGTGGCCAAGTACACGATCAACCCGGCGATCGCGCATGGGATGTCCGATGAGATCGGGAGCGTCGAAGTGGGCAAGTGGGCTGACCTCGTTCTGTGGCGGCCCGCCTTTTTCGGCGTGCGTCCGGAGCTCGTGCTCAAGGGCGGTTTCATCGCGTGGGCGCAAATGGGCGACGCCAATGCTTCCATCCCGACGCCGCAGCCTCTTCAGATGCGGCCGATGTTCGGCGCGCTGGGACGTGCAACGGGTGCGGCGAGCATCGCCTTCGTGTCCGGTCGTGCTGTCGCCGAGGGTCGTCTTTTCGAGCTCGGGTTGGCCAAGAACGTCGTGGCGGTCAAGCGATGCCGCAAGATCGGCAAGAAGGACATGGTGCACAACGATGCGCTTCCATCCATCGTGGTCGATCCCGAGACCTACGAGGTCCGTGCCGACGGAGTCCTGCTCCGGTCTAGCCCTGCTTCGCGGCTAGCCCTGGCGCAGCTTTACCATCTCTTCTGAGCCGGCCAGTGACCCCGGCGGCTCGATGGTGGCGGATTCTGCAATTCGCAGACTCGGGATTCCCGAGCGGCGGGTTCGCGCACTCGTCGGGTCTGGAGGCCACCGTGCGTTTCGGCGGGCTCGACGATGGCCAGGCGCTCGAGACCTTCGTGCATGCATCAATCTGGAATGCGGGGCACTGCACGCTGCCCTTCGTGGCTGCCGCCCACGACGACCCGCCTCGCGTATGGGAGCTTGACGCAAGACTCAACGCACAGCTCACGAATCACGTGGCCAACCGCGCGAGTCGGACGCAGGGGAGATCCTTTCTCGCGACCTGTGCGGAGATCTTCGAAGGGCCGTCGATCCGGCCGCTCGCGGAGCGCGCTCGGGTCGACCGAGATCTCGCCGGTCACCTCGCGCCCATCTTTGGAGCCGCTCTCGCCGCGATGGCCGTGCCGCGCGACGATGCTCTGCGCATCTATCTCTACGTGACCCTGCGCGGCATCGTCGCGGCCTCCGTTCGGCTCGGTCTGGTGGGGCCTCACGAAGGTCAGCGTCTGCAGAACGAGCACGGTCCAACGCTCGACGAGGTGCTCGCTTCGTGCGGGGCGCTGCGTGTCGATCAAGCAGCCACGACCGCTCCCCTACACGACGTTTTTGCGGCCCTGCACGATCGCTTGTATGCCCGCCTCTTTCAGAGTTGAGGGACCTCATGGGACACGACGCCAAAGATCCGCATGACCACGCTCCCGGCACCGATCACGGCCACAGCCACGAAGCGTGGGAGCATCCCGGCCTTTTTCATCGGCGGCCTCCCCAGCGTCGCCGCGACTTCGTGCGTCGCGCGTTCACCGTGGGCATCGGAGGGCCGGTCGGAAGTGGAAAGACGGCTCTCGTCCTCGCGTTGTGTCAGGCGCTCCGCGACGAGATCAGCTTGGGTGTCGTCACCAACGACATCTTCACGCGCGAAGACGCCGAGTTCTTGCATCGCCATCATGCGCTGGCGCCGGAGCGAATCCGTGCGGTCGAAACCGGGGGTTGCCCCCACGCTGCGATTCGCGAAGACATAAGCCATAATCTCCATGCGCTCGACGAGCTCATGTTCGTTGTGCACCCGGATCTCCTGTTTGTGGAGAGCGGAGGTGACAACCTCGCCGCGCAATTCAGCCGCGAGCTGGTCGACTTCACCGTCTACGTCATCGACGTGGCTGGCGGCGACAAGGTCCCGCGAAAGGGCGGGCCTGGCATCACGCAATCCGACCTGCTCGTCATCAACAAGACGGACCTCGCGGAGCACGTCGGCGCGAGCCTCGACGTCATGGCTCGTGACGCGCGCGCGATGCGCGGGGACGGACCCTTCGTGTTCGCTCAGGCGCGGCACGGAGTGGGCGTTCCCGCTATCGTCGAGCAGATCCGCGCAGTTTGGGCGGCCAGCACGACGGGTCCGCCGAGGGGCGTTGATAATTCATGAGGCGGACAAGTTCCAGAAACAGGCATCGTGAGAATTTCCGAACACGCTCGATTTGAAACGAGGCGCATTCGACGAAAAAAATAAGTGAGGAGTTTGCCATGCGAAAGTGGACTTTCGTGATCGCGGCGCTTTTCCAGCTGGCCAGTGCCGGCTGCAACAAGGAGGAAGCGGCGTCGACACAGGCCGCGCCGGCCACGTCCACGAGCGCTGCGGCAAGTGCCGCCCCGGCCGCAGCGGCAGCCCCCGCGAGCGACAAGATCAAGGTTGGCATACTGCATTCCTTGTCCGGCACGATGGCAATCAGCGAGACGTCGCTGCGTGACGTCGACTTGATGACCATCGCCGAGATCAATGCTGCGGGTGGGGTTCTCGGCAAACAGATCGAGGCCGTCGTCGTCGATCCGGCCTCCAACTGGCCGCTATTCGCGGAGAAGGCGCGTGAGCTCCTTCAGAAGGACGGAGTGGCCGCCGTCTTCGGCTGCTGGACGTCCGTGTCGCGCAAATCCGTGCTTCCCGTTTTCGAGGAGCTCAACGGCCTTCTCTTTTATCCGGTCCAGTACGAGGGCGAAGAGTCTTCTTACGACGTCTTTTATACGGGCGCGGCGCCGAACCAACAGGCGATTCCCGCCGTCGAATATCTCATGAGCGAAAAGGGCGGCGGCGCCAAGAGGTTCGTGCTCCTCGGCACCGACTACGTGTATCCCCGGACCACCAACAAAGTTCTTCGTTACTTCCTTCATTCCAAGGGGATTACCGACGCCGACATCCAGGAGGAGTACACGCCCTTCGGCCATAGCGACTACCAGACCATCGTGGCTGACGTGAAAAAGTTCGCCAAGGGAAAGCGCACGGCCGTCATCTCCACCATCAACGGCGACTCGAACGTGCCGTTTTACAAGGAACTGGCCAACCAAGGTCTGAAGGCCAAGGACATTCCGGTAGTCGCGTTCTCGGTCGGCGAGGAGGAGCTCCGCGGAATCGACACGAAGCCACTCATTGGCCACCTCGCAGCTTGGAACTACTTCATGTCGGTCGACACACCTGAGAACAAGGCGTTCATCGCCGAGTGGAAGAAATACGCGAAGGACCACAACCTTCCCGATGCCGACAAGCGCGTGACCAACGATCCGATGGAGGCGAGCTACATCGGCATGCACATGTGGGCACAGGCGGTGAACCAGGCCGGGACGACTGACGTCAATGCCGTCCGCCAGGCGCTCGGCTACCAAACGTTCCGCGCTCCCTCCGGTTATACCATCTCCTTGGATGCCAAGAATCATCACCTGCACAAGCCCGTTCTCATCGGTGAGGTGCAGGGGGACGGTCAATTCAAGGTCGTTTGGAAGTCGGAGGGTGAGCCGATTCGGGCCGACGCGTGGAGTCCGTTCATTCCCGACGACAAGGGGAAGATCGCGGACTGGACGTACCCATGGGTGTGCGGAAACTGCACTGCGGCGAAGTACCATTGACGCGAGTCTGGCCGCTCGCGCTCGCGCTTGCCGGCCTGCTCGTCTGTCGAGCAAGCCGCGCCGGCACGGAGGCCTTCGAGGCCGCCGTGCCGGGTCTGGCGAGTGCATCCTCAGACGACATCGCTCGAGCGGCTACCGCGATTGCGGCGAGTGCGGATCCGCGAGCTCTCTCTCTACTTCAAGCGCTTGACGACGAAGAGGTCAAAGTCACCGACTCGGGCCGGGCCTACCTCAAGGACGCGTCCGGCGCCTGGAAGAACGCTGTGACCGGCGCGCCCCCGGGCGCCGAAGCTCTTCACGACGCTAGCGTCGACAACGAGCTGCGGCGTACCCTCGATCCGCTCATCGTCCATCTGCAGCTCGCCTCACCGGACCCGGAGGTCCGGAAACAGGCGGTCGATTCACTCGGCCGGAGCGCCGACGAGAACGACGTTGCGGCACTTCGAGCTGCGCTCGAGCGCGAAAAGGTGCGGTCGATTCGGCGAACGATCGTGCAAGTGCTTGCAGAAAATGATTTGTCGAGCGACGACCCGGCCAAGCGGCTCGCAGCGGTCAAAGCCGTCGAGGAGTCCGGCTCGCCCGATTTCGCCCCGAAGCTCGAGGCTCTCCTTCGACACAACGCCGACGGCTCGCCGGCGGAGCCCGATGGGGGCGTGCGAGCAGCCGCGGAGCGCGCGGTGCGGTCCCTTCATCGAAAGCAGTTTTTCATCGATGGAGCGGCCGACGTTCTCTATGGCCTCAGCGCAGGCAGCATCCTTCTACTGTCTGCGTTGGGTCTCGCGATCACGTTCGGCCTGATGCGTGTCATCAATATGGCTCACGGCGAGATGATCATGCTGGGGGCATACGCCACCTACGCAACCCAGGAGTTTTTCAAGAGTCACTTGCCCGACCACCTGTCTCTCTATCTCTGCGTGGCCGTTCCGATGGCGCTCGTGACGAGCATGGCGGTTGGCGCGCTGCTCGAGCGGACCGTCATTCGATTTCTCTACGGGCGCCCGCTCGAGACATTGCTGGCCACGTACGGCCTCAGCCTCCTTCTCATCCAAATCGTGCGCACGGTCTTCGGCGCGCAAAACGTCGAAGTCGGCAATCCGCCCTGGCTCTCGGGCGGGTCGGAGATCTTCGAGGACGTGGTGCTGCCCTACAACCGCGTTGCGATCGTCCTCTTCACTGTGGCGGTCGTCAGCTTCGTGGCTTACGTCCTGCGCGGAACGTCGCTGGGCCTACGCGTTCGCGCCGTCACTCAGAATCGCTCGATGGCCGCGTGTATGGGGATTTCCACGGCTCGGGTCGACACCTGGACCTTCGCGCTCGGTTGCGGTGTCGGCGGTTTGGGAGGCGTCGCGCTCACTCAGCTCGGCAACGTGGGCCCCGAGCTCGGACAGGGCGTCATTGTCGACTCATTTCTCGTCGTCGTGCTCGGCGGTGTCGGTAAGCTCGCAGGGACCGTCGTGGCAGCTTTCGGGCTCGGCATCCTGAACAAGCTCCTCGAGCCCATGGTTGGAGCCGTCGTCGGCAAGATCGTCGTCTTGGTGGCGGTCGTGCTCGTGATCCAGAAGAGGCCCCAAGGGCTCTTTGCGCCGCGAGGGCGGAGCGCGGAGGGCACGTGAGCTCCGTCGCGCGTCGGGTCTTCGGCCTCGCGCGACGACACTGGGACGCGATCGTCGTTGTCGTCATCTGTCTCGTCGCGGGCGTGGTCGTGCCACTGCTCAACACGTTGACTCCCGAGCGGAGCTCGGTCCATGTTTCCGACTTTTTCGTCACCGTGCTGGGCAAGCTCACCTGCTACGCGATCGTTGCGGTCGCGATGGACCTCGTCTGGGGCTACGCGGGCATCTTGAGCCTGTGCCACGCGCTGTTTTTCGCGCTGGGCGGCTACGCCATGGGCATGTACTTGATGCGATCCATCGGGACCGAGGGCATGTATCGAAGCACGCTGCCCGACTTCATGGTCTTTCTCGACTGGAAGGCGTTGCCTTGGTATTGGGAAGGCTTCCAGCATTTCGGCTTCGCGGTCGTGATGGCGCTGCTCGTGCCCGCGGTGGTCGCGTTCATCTTCGGGTACTTCGCGTTTCGCTCCCGAATCTCCGGCGTCTACTTCTCGATCGTCACCCAGGCGCTGACGTACGCGGCGATGCTGCTGTTCTTCAGAAACGCGACGGGGTTCGGGGGCAACAACGGGCTGACGGACTTCAAGCGGATCCTTGGGTACCCGCTCCGCGAGCCGTCCACGCGCGCCACGCTCTGCGCGATCAGCGCGGCGGGGCTCGCGGCCGCATACATCATTTGTCGCGGAGTCACGGCATCGCGTGCGGGGCGAGTGCTCACCGCCATTCGGGACGTGGAAGCCAAAGTACGGTTCAGCGGATACAGCACGGTTCGTTATAAGCTTTTCGCCTGGACGCTCTCCTCCGTGCTCTGCGGGATGGCGGGCGGGCTTTATGTGCCGCAGGTCGGCATCGTCAACCCGAGCGAGATGCAGCCGTCGAGCTCGGTCGAAGTCGCCATCTGGGTCGCAGTCGGCGGACGAGGCACTCTTGCGGGGGCCATGGTCGGGGCGCTGTTGGTCAACGGGGCCAAGAGCTGGCTCACCGCGGCATTTCCCGCCGCCTGGCTCTACTTCCTCGGCACCCTCTTCGTGTTCGTCACCCTGCTCTTGCCTGGCGGCATGATCGAAGGCGTCTCGGCGTTCGCGCGTTTACGACGATTCTTGCCGGGAGCTGCGCGTTCGGCAAAAAGCGTTACGAGCCTCCCACCGCCCCCCTCGCCCATTGCCGTGGAGGAGGGTCAAAAGCCCGTGCAGTAATGGCACTCCTCGAAGTGGACAAGATTACGGTTCGGTTCGACGGCTTCAGGGCCCTCGACGACCTTACGCTGTCGCTCGAAGCGGGAGAGCTGCGTTGCATCGTCGGCCCCAACGGCGCGGGCAAAACGACGCTCATGGATGTCATCACGGGAAAGACACGGCCCGAGTCGGGGAGCGTTCGCTTCGCAGGTCGAGACATTACGCGACTTCCGGAGCATGCAATCGTGGGTCTCGGCATCGGGCGGAAGTTCCAGCGACCCACCGTGTTTCCGAACCACACCGTCTTCGAGAACCTCGAGCTCACGGCGCACGGTAGTAAGGGCGTGTGGAAGGCCCTCTTCGGCGGGCTCTCGTCCGCGACGCGACAAGCCATCGAGAAAACGCTCGAGCTCATCGGGCTCGCCGCCGAGCGCGGCAGGCTAGCGGGCCTTCTGTCGCACGGGCAGAAGCAGTGGCTCGAGATCGGCATGCTCTTGATGCAGCGGCCGCAGCTCCTTCTGGTCGACGAACCGGTCGCAGGTATGACGCAGGACGAGATCGAGCGCACCGCGCAAATCCTGGCTTCGCTTGCAGGGAAGCACACGGTCGTCGTCGTCGAGCACGACATGGACTTCGTGCGGAGCATCGCGAGCACGGTCACGGTCCTCCACGAAGGACGCGTGCTGGCGGAGGGCCCCATGCGCGAGGTGCAAAGCGATCCCCGAGTCATCGAAGTTTACCTTGGAGCGTGACGTGCTGGAAACCAAGGACCTTCATCAGTACTACGCCAGCAGCCATACGCTCCGCGGGACGAGCATCTCGGTGCCGGAATCGTCCTGCACTTGCATCATGGGCCGAAACGGCGTCGGCAAGACGACGCTCCTACGCGCAATCATGGGGCTCGTCCCCTTGCGCTCGGGCAGCGTGAGCTTTGGGGGTCGCGAGCTCGTCGGAGCGAGCCCGAGCGAGCGAGCTCGCGTAGGCATCGGTTACGTCCCTCAGGGTCGCGAAATCTTCGCAGACCTCACGGTGCAAGAAAACCTCGAGGTCGGCGTGCTGGGGCGCCGCGGGGGTAGCGGTGCCATTCCGGATCTCGTGTTCAAGTTATTCCCCGCACTTCGCACGATGATGAAGCGCCGCGGCGGCAACCTATCGGGAGGTCAGCAACAGCAACTCGCCATTGGCCGAGCGCTCGCGATTCAGCCCAAGTGCATCCTGCTTGACGAGCCGACCGAGGGCATCCAACCCAACATCGTGCACGAGCTCGGGGACATCATCCGCAGGCTGTACACGGAGGAGAATGTCTCGGTGCTCCTGGTCGAGCAGAAGCTTCCCTTTGCACGCCGCGTGGGCGAGCGCTTTTTCTTGATGGATCGCGGCACTGTGGTCGCGTCGGGTGCAATGGACGACCTCGGTGACGAGCTCGTCCGTAAGCATCTTACCGTTTGACGCTCCATCCGGCGCGGCCTTGCGACTCCGCAGAGGGCGCGTGTGCGTGCTCGAAGACCCTTTCGTTCCAGGTTCTGGAGAACCGCTTTAGAGCGTCTGGAGCTGGATGCCGAGCTGCAGCGAGTTCGAATAGGGCGTTAGCCCTGGGGTGCTGCTCAGGTCGACGTGCTGGTAAGTCAAGACGATGCGACCCGAGTAGTCTTTGATGACGTACGCGACGGCCGCGTCGAATGCCGTCCATGCAGGGTCAGCCGTCTGCTGCAATCGCAGCATCGGCTGAATCTTGCCGATGCCGATGTTGTTCGGCGTCATGTAGGCGGCCAAGATGTAGAAAGCGTTCTGGGGTGAAAAAACGCCCATGGGGAGGCCGCCTGAAAACGCATAGCCGGTCGGAAAGTGATAATATTGTCCCGCCAAGGTCAGCGTGCCCGCGCCGCCGAGGTTCTCCTCGGCAAAGACGTCGGCCATCACCGCCCCGTAGTCCTTCGGAGCCCCGGTGACCAAGTTGGTCGTCCCGTCCTTGATGTACTGCGCACCGACGCCAACGGCGACGACGTCTTTGGCGCCATAGTACGTGCTCGAGCCGAAGTAACCCGGCTCGCTGCCTTGGATGTTGTAGGAGACGCGTCCGGAGTACAG
>Ga0070761_10002888_pt1 | contig 10442 bp, 8 predicted proteins | sample HubBroMetageREF1_FD_66724 | JGI IMG/M metagenome (GOLD analysis project Ga0070761, IMG submission 66724) | Reference soil microbial communities from the Hubbard Brook experimental Forest, New Hampshire, USA - Hubbard Brook CCASE Soil... | ecosystem: Environmental > Terrestrial > Soil > Temperate...
GGCATCCGCGACCCGATCGGCATGTCGGGCGTGCGGCTCGAGGCCAAGGTGCACATCGTCACCGGCGCCGACAGCGCCGCGCAGAACATCGAGAAGTGCATCCAGCGCTGTGGGCTGGAGGTCGACGACGTGGTGCTCGAGCAGCTCGCCTCCAGCTTCGCGGTACTCACCGAGGATGAAAAGGAACTCGGCGTGTGCCTGGTGGACATCGGCGGTGGCACCACGGATCTGGCGGTGTTCGCCAACGGCGCCATCCGCCACACCGCCGTCATCCCGATCGCCGGCGACCAGGTCACCAACGACATCGCCGTGTCCATGCGTACGCCCACGCAGTACGCGGAGGACATCAAGATCCGCTACGCCTGCGCGCTGTCGCAGCTCGCCAACCCCGACGAGAGCATCGAAGTGCCGAGTGTGGGCGAGCGCCCGGCGCGGCGCCTGGCGCGCCAGACGCTCGCCGAGATTGTCGAGCCGCGCTACGAGGAGCTGTTTGGCCTGGTGCGCGAGGAGTTGCGGCGCAGCGGCTTCGAGGAAGTCATCGCCGCCGGCATCGTGCTCACCGGCGGCAGCGCCAAGATGGAGGGCGCGATCGAGCTCGCCGAGGAGGTCTTCCACATGCCGGTGCGCTTAGGGATACCGCAGGCCGTGCGGGGCCTGAGCGACGTGGTGCGCAATCCGATTTATTCCACGGGCGTGGGCCTCCTGCTCTACGCGCGTGACAACGCCTTGCCCGCGCGGCGCGGGCGCTCGCTGGGAGGGAACGCGAAATCGGCGCTCGACCGTATGCGTTCCTGGTTCCAGGGCAACTTTTGAAGCTGACAGAGTGCAGAAAGAAACGATTCAACCAACCACTTGTATTGTGTAAGGAGCGAGAACCATGTTTGAACTGATGGACGCGTACAGCCAGAGCGCTGTCATCAAGGTGATCGGTGTGGGAGGCGGCGGCGGCAACGCCGTAGCGCACATGGTCCAGGCCGGCATCGACGGCGTGGAGTTCATGTGCGTCAACACCGACTCGCAGGCCCTCAAGCACGCCAAGGTGAAGACCGCGCTGCAGATCGGCTGCAACATCACCAAGGGCCTGGGGGCCGGAGCTGATCCGGAAGTCGGCCGGCAGGCGGCGATGGAGGACCGTGACCGCATCGTGGAGCTCGTCGAGGGCTGCGACATGCTGTTCATAACCGCCGGCATGGGTGGCGGCACCGGCACCGGAGCCGCTCCGGTGGTGGCGCAGGTGGCCAAGGAGCTCGGCATTCTCACCGTCGCCGTGGTGACCCGGCCCTTTGAAATGGAGGGTAACAAGCGCTGCTACGTGGCCGACCACGGACTGGCGGAGCTCACCAAGTACTGCGACGCGCTCATTACAATTCCTAACCAGAAGCTGTTGACGGTGTTAGGACCGCAGACCACGCTGCTCGATGCGTTCAAGGCAGCCAACCAGGTGCTGCAGGGCGCCGTGCAGGGCATCGCCGAACTCATCACGCGCCCCGGACTCATCAATGTTGACTTCGCCGACGTGCGCACCGTGATGGCGGAGACCGGCATGGCGATGATGGGATCGGGCGTGGCGAGCGGCGAGGGCCGGGCGCGCGCGGCGGCGGAAGCCGCGGTTTCCTCCCCGCTGCTCGAGGATATCAACCTGGCCGGCGCGCACGGCATTCTCGTGAACGTCACCGCCGGCATGGATCTGTCGATCGGTGAGTTCCAGGAGGTCGGGCAGATCGTGAAGCAGTTCGCCTCCGAGGACGCCACCGTGGTGGTCGGCACGGTGATCGATCCGGAGCTGTCGAACCAGGTGCGGGTGACGGTGGTGGCAACCGGGCTCGGCCGGCCGGCGAGCGCGGCACGCGTTCCGCAGGGCACGACGCGCGATGCCATGTCGGCGCGCGATTCCCGCGACCTGCGTGGCGAGCCGTCCATGCGGGTGGTGCGCCGCGGCGCACTACTGTCGAGCAGCGACTATGCGGCCCTCGACAAACCCACGGTGCAGCGGCAACGCGCCGTTGGTGATGGCTTGCGGCCGGAGGCGGATGCCGAGGATGTGCTGGATATCCCGGCGTTCCTGCGGCGTCAGGCTGACTGATGTGATACGGTAGCGCGCCTTGTTTAGCGCACAAGGCGCGCTGTCATCCCGCGCTGGATCGCGGCGCAGGTTACGGGTAGAGCAAGAATCAGCACCATGGTTGGCCAACGCACGCTCAAGAACTCGATTCGCGCCACCGGTGTGGGTCTGCATACCGGCAAGAAAGTGCTCATGACGCTGCGGCCCGCGGCCCCCGATGAGGGCATTGTGTTCCGGCGTACCGACATCGCCAACCCGGTGGACATCCGGGCGCGCGCCGAGAACGTCGGCGACACCATGCTCGGGACCACGCTCGGCAAGGGCGAGTCGCGCGTCTCGACGGTCGAGCATCTGCTGTCAGCGTTCGCGGGCCTGGGGATCGACAACGCCATCGTCGAGTTGTCGGCCGCCGAAGTACCGATCATGGACGGCAGCGCGGGCCCCTTCGTGTTCCTGCTGCAGTCGGCGGGCATCGAAGAGCAGCTGACGCCGAAACGCTTCATTCGCGTCAAGAAGCGGCTGCGCGTCGAGGACGGGGACAAGTGGGCGCAGTTCGATCCCTTCGACGGCTTCAAGGTCAACTTCGAGATCGAGTTCAACCATCCGATCTTCAAGCGCCGTTCGCAGCGTGCTTCGATGGATTTTTCCACCACCTCCTTCCTCAAGGAGGTGAGCCGCGCGCGCACCTTCGGCTTCATGCGGGATCTGGAGACGCTGCGCGCCCGCAACTTAGCCCTCGGCGGCAGTCTCGACAACGCCATCGTGCTGGATGAGTTTCGGGTCCTGAACGAGGACGGGCTGCGCTACGAGGACGAGTTCGTCAAGCACAAGATCCTCGACGCCATCGGCGATCTGTACCTGCTCGGCCACAGCCTGATCGGCGAGTTCAGCGGTCACAAGTCCGGGCATGCCCTGAACAACAAGCTTTTGCGCACGCTCCTGGCGGACACCTCGGCCTGGGAGGAAGTCGTGTTCGAGCGCCACGCTGATGCGCCGATTTCCTACACCGAGGCGCCGGCCCTGCACCCCCCGGGGGGCTGAGTCCCCCAACGCCGGACGGCCCAGCCTCGCGACACCGCCGCAGCCGGCCAAAGTCAGTGCGCCCAGCGTTGCCATGAAGTGCTCGGCTGCTGAGGTGATCGTGGCCGATGTGCGTCGAGCCACGCCTTTGGCCGGCGGAAACGAAGCTGATGTCCGCGAAAATCGCTTCGAAGCGATTTTCGCCAATGGACTAGCGCGGCAGGACCCGGACCTCGATGCCTGTCAGTTCAGGGGCTGCGGCACGGATGGCGGGTTCGAGCTCGAGGATTGCGTAGCGCAGCCGCGCCGACCAGGCGGAGCTTTCCGCGAAAACCACGAGCATTCCGTGCTGTTCGGTGACCCCGGAAATGCGTGCGTGGATTTCGGCGGGCAGGCGCTCGGACAGCCATTTATGCCAGTAGTTCTGACGGCTTACAGCTTCCGTGACGCGCGTCAAAGTCGGCACCACGCGGGCCAGCAGGTCCTTTACAGAATGTGTCCGCGCAGACTCCGGACGTGCCCGGGTCCTCATTAGGGCTTTCCCTCGCTTGTTTCGTGACATTTTCTTGTGCATATTGACCCGGCTGCAGTTGGGCAAACCCGCTGAAAGGCGGGGACGCAAAGCCACCGGTCTAAAGCGAGGAGCCATGACAGCGGGGTTGCCAGCATGGTACAGATTTATTCAAGTAAAACAGGGCGTTTCACGCTTGGGGATATCCGGTGGCGTCTCGTGCCCGCCGGCGTACTAAGAGAGTCGCAACGTACGGCATGAACGTCATTTTCCTGTCCAGACGCGAGGGTAAGGCGCGCCAGCTGAATCTGGGCCGCCCGCTGACGCTAGCGGTCATCGCCGGGCTCACGCTCGCCGTGCTGGGTGCCGCCTTCGCCCTGGGGCTGCAGTGGGGCCAGGGCAGCCACGCCCGGACCGCGCTCGGGGAGACGGCGCGCTTTGGCAGCGTGCTGTCCGCTCAGAAGCAGCAGATCGCCGACCTCAAGCAGCAGCTACAGCTACGCGTCGACGCCATGGCGATGCGCTTAGGCGAGGTCAACGCGCACGTCATCCGCCTCGATGCGCTCGGCAAGCACCTCACCGAAATGGCCGACATCGACAGCCGCGAATTCAATTTCGATCGGGATCCGCCCAGCGGCGGACCGGAGACCGACGGCGAGGGCGTCAGCGCGCAGATTCCGGATCTCACCGTCATGCTCACCCAGCTCGAGCAGCGCGTGGATTCGCGCGAGTCGCAGCTGGCCGCGCTGGAGAACGTGATTCTCGCGCGCGAGCTGAAGGATGAGATTCATCCTGAAGGGCGTCCGGTTGCCAACGGCTTTATTTCCTCCTACTTCGGTGAGCGCTCTGATCCGTTTGACGGGCGCGAGGCGTTCCACAAGGGCGTGGACTTCGCGGGCGCCGCCGGCTCCAAGGTCATGGCCGTGGCCGCGGGCGTCGTCACCTGGGCGGGCGAGCGCTCGGGCTTTGGCAAGCTCGTCGAGATCAATCACGGCGACGGCTACGTCACCCGCTATGCTCACAACGAGCGCACGCTGGTGAGCGTCGGGGAGACCGTGAAGCGCGGCGAGGCCGTGGCGCTCATGGGTTCCACCGGACGCTCGACCGGTCCGCACGTGCATTTCGAAGTGGTGCACAACGGCCGCCAGGTCGATCCGCTGTCCTACATCGGCCGCTGAGGCTCGATTTCCAACGCCCCGCAATTCATGACGGCAGTCGTCGTGGATAGATCCTTGCGCGGCAAAGTCTCCTGGAGAGATGCCTGTTGCCGGTAGCGCGAGCACTGTTCCTTCTGGCGTGGATGTGTCCCATGGCTGCCCTTGTCGGCAGCAGCCTGCCGGGGGAGAAAATTGCGGCCGCAGTGTACGCAGCATTGCTGTGCGGCCTGCTGTTGGCAGCGCTTCCACCCCTCGGATTCCGCATCGCGCGTCTGCTGACTGCGATCACGCTGCCGCTGTGCTGGCTGTGGGTAGCGTACGCAGGCCTGAACGGTATGGGCCCGGCGGCGATCATCGCTGCCCGCACGCTGGCCGAGACGAACCCCGCCGAAGTCCTGACCCAGCTGCAGCTGCTCGCCAGCGCCGGAACCGTCTGCATCTGTGCGTTCCAGGCAGTGCTGCTCGCGGCCAGCTACGCCGCTGGCGCTCCGCGCGCGAGCCGGCACACGCCTGCGCTGCTCGCAGTCCTCCTCGGCCTGCTGATGCTGAACGCGTGGATTCCGCGCCTGCTGCCTCGCGCTCCAGGCTTCCTTCCGGGACGTGACGATTGGCAGAACTTTCCCTACGGCTCGCTGGCAGACGTGGCCGTGACTGCGCTGATCGACCATGACGCAATGTGGTCGCAAGCGCGTTCCAGCGTCAGACGGCCGCCCGCCGCTGAAGCAGCGGTTTCGAGCCGCATCGACGCGATATTCATCATTGGCGAGAGTTTCCGCTACGAACGGCAGTCGGATGCCAGCCCTGATCGGGGTGCCTGGGCTGCGCTGAAGGTGCGCTTTGGTGCGGGCCTTGGCGTGCTGCTGCCGCCCGTGTGCGCATCCGCCGACGCGACCGCTCTGAGCGTACCGATGCTGATGACGGGGACCACGCCGGCGAATCAACAGGATGCGGTGAAGGCGCCGTCGGGGCTGGGGCGGCTGGCCGCGGCGGGCTATGAAACGGCGTGGATATCCAATCAGCACCAGGACTTTTTTCCGGAAGAAAAGCGCGACCTGCTGTGGTTCGCAAACGGCTATGCGAATCAATACGACGAGGCGCTATTGCCCATGGCCGCGGCTTTCCTCGGCAAGAACGATCAGCGCAACAAGGCGCTCGTGCTGCATCTGATGGACAGCCACGCCGCCTACGAGGATCGCTATCCGTCTGCCGCGGAACCTGACGGCCTGGATGCCGGGCAGCAGGAGCTGCTGCGCTACCACCGCGCCAACGCGCACACCGCCGCCGTGCTGGGCAAGATCGCCGCGTTGCTCGACAACGTGCAGACGCCAGCATTCGCCGTCTATGTTTCCGACCACGGCGAAAACCTGATCGCCGACCACAACGGCATGCACTACCACTTCGGCGCGCGCACCACCGCCAGGGCGGCCTATGTACCGGCGGTCGTATTGTGGAACGCCGCCTTCGGCAAGGCCTACGATCCGACCCGCAGGCTGCAACCGCTGGTGTCGGCAGCGGCCCTCGCCCACGCTGACGTGCATGACATCTGGTTGAACTTCGCCGGCCTCAAGGTTTCGCTGCTGCCGACTCCCGAGCCGCGAATCTATGGCAAGGTAAGCCTGACCGACCCGGTGGCGGCCGTGCCGTGCGCGCGACTCGAGCCGTAAATGCGCTACGGCGCCCTTGAAAGCTGAGCGGCCCGAACCAATTGGGCGCGTACGGCGTCTATTGCGTACAATACGCCGCTTCCTGACCCGAGGGGCAACCTAAGTGCTTGTCGGGACTAGCATTTTTACCGACCGAGTACCGCTTGCGCCAAGTCCTCACCCGCGTTTTTGGCAGTCGCAATGAGCGCATCGTGCGCGGCTACGGCCGCGATGTGCGCGCCGCCAACCAGCTCGAAGCGCAGCTCAAGGAACTCCCCGACGAGGCCCTGCGCGCCAAGACCGATGAGTTCAGGGGGCGCCTGAAGCAGGGCGCGACCCTCGATGAGCTCCTGCCCGAGGCGTTCGCCGTGGTGCGCGAGGCCGCGTGCCGCACGCTGAAGATGCGCCACTTCGACGTGCAGCTCATCGGCGGTATTGCCCTGCACAAGGGCATGATCGCGGAAATGCGCACCGGCGAGGGCAAGACGCTGGTGTCGACGCTGCCGGCGTACCTCAACGCCCTCTCCGGCGAGGGCGTGCACATCGTCACCGTGAACGAGTACCTCGCGCAGCGCGACGCGGACTGGATGGGGCCGGTGCATCGCTTCCTCGGGCTGACGGTGGGCGTCATCAAGAACGCGCAGAGTCAGCCGGAAAAGCGCGCGGCCTATGCCTGCGACATCACCTACGGCACCAACAACGAATTCGGCTTCGATTACCTGCGCGACAATCTTGCCTTCCACCTCGATGACCGCGTGCAGCGCACCTTGAGCTTCGCGATCGTCGACGAGGTGGATTCGATCCTCATCGACGAGGCCCGCACGCCGCTCATTATTTCCGGTCCCGCGGAAGAGAGCACCGAGCTGTACCTGCGCATCAACGAACTCGTGCCGCGCCTCACACGGCAGAAGGAAGAGGACGGCCCCGGGGATTTCTCCGTCGAGGAGAAGACCAAGCAGGTGCACATCACGGAAGCCGGTCACGAGCACGTCGAGCAGCTCATGTTGCAGGCGGGCGCGCTCAAGGAAGGCGAGAGCCTCTACGACCCGGCGAATATCCGCCTGATGCATCACCTGAACGCAGCGCTGCGTGCTCACGCACTTTATAAGCGCGACGTCGAATACATCGTGCGTGGCGGTGAGGTCATCATCGTCGATGAATTCACCGGCCGCACCATGCCGGGGCGACGCTGGTCCGACGGCCTGCACCAGGCGGTGGAGGCGAAGGAAGGCGTGCGGGTGCGCGAGGAGAACCAGACGGTTGCCTCGATCACCTTCCAGAATTACTTCCGCCTCTACAAGAAGCTCTCCGGCATGACCGGCACGGCCGACACCGAGGCGCCGGAATTCATGCAGATCTACGGCCTCGAGGTGGTGGTGATCCCCACGCACCGCCCCATGATCCGCAAGGACAACCCGGACTTCGTGTACCTGACCCAGAGCGACAAGTTCAAGGCGATCATCGAAGACATTCGCGACTGCGTGACGCGCGAGCAGCCGGTGCTGGTGGGCACCACCTCGATCGAGACCTCGGAATACCTTGCGGGCCTGCTGCACAAGGAAGGCGTGGCGCACGAGGTGCTCAACGCCAAGCAGCACGAGCGCGAGGCGCATATCGTCGCGCAGGCCGGCCGGCCGGCCGCGGTGACCATCGCCACCAACATGGCGGGCCGCGGCACCGACATCGTGCTCGGCGGCAATCTCGAGGTCGAGCTCGCCGGCGCCGGCGAGATCGATGAGCCCACCCGCGAGGGCCTGCGCGGCGCCTGGACTGCGCGCCATAACAAGGTGCTCGAGGCGGGCGGCCTGCACATTATCGGCACCGAGCGCCATGAATCGCGGCGCATCGACAATCAGCTGCGCGGCCGCTCGGGGCGCCAGGGCGATCCGGGCTCGAGCCGCTTCTATCTGTCGATGGAAGACAACCTGATGCGTATCTTCGGCGATCCGCTGCGCACGCAGCGCCTGCTGAAGATGGCCGGCATGCGCGAGGGCGAGGTGATCGAAAGCGGCATGCTCACGCGCCAGATCGAGAAGGCGCAGCGCAAGGTCGAGGCGCACAACTTCGATATCCGCAAGAACCTGCTGATGTTCGATGACGTCCAGAACGATCAGCGCAAAGTTGTTTACAGCCAGCGCACCGAGATCATGGGGACGCCCGACCTTTCCGCCGCCATCCGCGGCATCACCGCCGATTCGGTCGGCACGCTGCTCGACCAGTTCCTGCCGAAGCAGGCCGCGGCGGCGGACTGGGATCTGGAGGGACTGGCGCAGGCGATGCAGCGGGATTTCGACACGCAGGTGGATCCCAAGGGCTGGATCGCGAAGGAGCCGGAGCTCGAGGAGCAGGTCCTGCGCGAGCGCGTGGTGAGCGCCGTGGATGCAGCCTACGCGGCGAAAGAGGCGCGGTTCGGCGCGCCCGTCATGCGCCACATCGAAAAGCAGGCGATGCTGCAGAAGCTGGACCAGCACTGGCGCGAGCACCTGGCCGGCCTGGATTACCTGCGGCAGGGCATCCATCTGCGCGGTTACGCGCAGAAGGACCCGAAGTTTGAATTCAAGCGCGAAGCCTTCGAGATGTTTTCCGCCATGCTCGAACGCATCAAGTTCGATACCTCGTCGATCCTGGCGCACGTGCAGGTGCGCACCCAGGAGGAGATCGATCGCGAGGAAGAGGAGCGGCGCGCCCGCCTGATGCGCGCGCTGCAGGCGCAGCACCCGGAAGCCGGCTCGCTGCTTGCGGGCGCAGGCGCGGAAGAGTCCGGCGCCGCAGGTTCCGGCCCCGGCGTGGCCGGCGCCGCAGGCGCGCCAGGCGCACGCCCCGCCCGCGGGGCGCCGCTGCCACCACCGCCGGACGCCGCGGGGACCTTCGTGCGCGCCGAACCCAAAGTAGGGCGCAACGAGCCGTGCCCCTGCGGATCGGGTAAGAAATACAAACACTGCCACGGCACGCTCACCGGCGTGGAATAGCCTGGGTAGCCGGCCCTTTGACCTGGTGGTGGCGGCCGCGCTTTATGACAGGTGCGGCCGCGTGCTCATCGCGCAGCGTCCGGCGGGTAAGCACATGGCCGGCCGCTGGGAGTTTCCCGGCGGCAAGGTGGGACGCAACGAGACCGAATCGGCGGCGCTGGCGCGCGAGCTGCGCGAGGAGCTGGGTGTTGATGTCACGGCGGCCAGACCCTGCATGCGGCTGACGCACTCTTATGATGATCGCGACGTCGAACTGTCGCTGTGGATCGTCGAGCAATTCACCGGCACGCCCGAGTCCCTTGATGCGCAGTGCCTCAAGTGGGTGGTGCCGGCGCAACTCTCCCACGAGGATATCCTTGAGGCCGATCGGCCCTTCGTCGTGCAACTCCAGGAGCTGCCCGCGCCGGCTTAGAACGGCGAGGTGCACCCCGCGTGTACAATCCTTACTCGTCAAGACGAGGAAAGCTCATCCATGGCAGCGCAGAACGATCTTCCTGAAGTCGAGCTCGATCCTAAGGGCCTGTACCGCGAGGATGTCTTCACCGACCGGCGCGCCGGCAGCATCCGCCGCCTGACCCCGGTCATGGCCGACGGCACGCCCGACTCCACCCGCGCGGTGCTTTATTCCGGGCAGACGCAGCTGCTGACACCGGCGGGCGTGTTGCCGCTCGGGTTCGAGATCGAGGCGCAGACACTCGCGGACGCGGTGCGCGAGTTCCCTGAGGGTGTGAGGGTGGCGCTCGCCGAGGCGATCGACGAGGCGCGTGAGATGCGCCGCGAAGCCGCCTCCCGCATCGTCGTTCCCGAGGTTGGCGCGGGCGTGGGACCGGGTCCGGGCGCCGCGGGCGGCGGCAAGATCAAATTTCCTTAGATTATTGGCCAAAATCGCCTGCGGCGATTTTGGCGGACATCAGCTTCGTTGCCGCCGGCGAAAGGCGTGACTTTCGCCGACTGCGCTTAAAGGAGTTCCGGCTATGCCGCGTCTTTGGGCCGCAACGTGGATTCTCGTCGGGTGCACGGCGCTGCTCGGGGCGTGCGCCGGGACCGTGTTTGGAAACCGTGAACCTGAAAGCGGCGCTG
>Ga0070761_10002889_pt1 | contig 10441 bp, 9 predicted proteins | sample HubBroMetageREF1_FD_66724 | JGI IMG/M metagenome (GOLD analysis project Ga0070761, IMG submission 66724) | Reference soil microbial communities from the Hubbard Brook experimental Forest, New Hampshire, USA - Hubbard Brook CCASE Soil... | ecosystem: Environmental > Terrestrial > Soil > Temperate...
CCGGCCAAGATTAATCGCGACGCGGTGCGCTACAGCTATACCTGGGGCATGGGCGGAATCACGTTCTACTTATTTATTGTGCTCACGTTCACCGGCGTTCTGCTGATGTTTTATTACCATCCCAGCAAAGTTCAGGCTTTTCGCGACGTTCTCTATCTTGAGCACGATGTCCCCTTCGGCAAGCTGTTGCGCAACATGCATCGCTGGGCCGCGCACTTGATGGTGATCGCGGTCTGGCTGCACATGTTCCGGGTTTTTCTGACCGGCTCCTATAAAAAGCCGCGTGAGTTCAACTGGAATATCGGCGTTCTCTTGCTCGTGTTCACGCTACTGCTTTCCTTCACCGGTTATCTGCTTCCCGACGATCAGCTCGGATTCTGGGCAGTGACAGTAGGAACGAACATGGCGCGTGCCACGCCGCTCCTGGGCCATGAAGGCCCCTTCGGAAAAATGCTGGGGATGACGCCGTATAACGATGTGCGCTTTGGTCTGCTGGGCGGATCGATCGTGGATGCGAATGCGCTGCTGCGTTCCTACATCTGGCATTGCATCGGCATTCCCATCGTGGCTTCGGTTTTGATGATCGTGCATTTCTGGCGAGTAAGAAAAGATGGCGGCATTTCCGGTCCAGCGCCAGTGATGCTGACCGCGGAAGCCGACAAACCACGCCGTAGCAGCTAGGCCAGACGTAACAAGCTACGTCTCTACAGTAGACAAGACTTGCGGTAGAGACATTGCTTGCAATGTCTCCCTGGCTAGGAGCACTTTATGGATTGGCGACAACTTTGGGAGATCTGTTCTGCGCCGGACAACGTGCCTATTGTGGGCTTGATCCCGCTTTTAATTTTCTACATTTATCTAGCGTGGAAACAGGCGAAGGCCAACGACGAACTGATCGGCGAGCTTGAAACCAATCCCGCGATGGCGAAAACTCATCATCGCAAAACGTGGCCCTTCCGGCCGGGCTGGCAAAAAGAAATTCACGTCTGGCCATTTCTTCTCAGAATCGAATTCCTTGCCGCGATTATCGTCACCATCATTTTGATGGTCTGGTCGATCACGCTGAGCGCGCCGCTGGAAGAGCCATCGAATCCCAACCTGACCATGAATCCAGCAAAAGCGCCGTGGTACTTCCTCGGCCTGCAAGAAATGTTGGTGTACTTCGATCCCTGGATCGCGGGCGTGGTTATGCCGACCCTCATCATCGTCGGTCTGATGGTGATTCCCTATATCGACACCAATCCGCTGGGGAGCGGGTATTACACCTGGAAGCAGCGCAAATTTGCCATTGGGACGTTCCTGTTCGGCTTCGTGATTCTCTGGGTCGCGATGATCATTATTGGAACATTCATTCGCGGGCCTGGCTGGCAATGGTTCTGGCCGGGGCAAACCTGGGATCACAATCGGCTTATCTACGAGGTGAATCGTGACTTGCCCGATCTTTTCGGAATTACATCGAACCTCGGCAAAGTCATCTTTGGGGCAATCGTGGTCGGAGGTTATTACCTTGCCGGCGGATTTTTGGTCCATGCGCTCTTTCGGCGTTACAACCCGAAAGATTATCAGCGCATGAGCTTGCTGCAATATTCGATCATGATGTTTTTCTGGCTGACCATGGTCGGACTGCCGCTGAAAATGCTTTTGCGGCTTGCGTTCAATATCAAGTACGTATGGATAACGCCGTGGTTCAACGTGTGATGGTCGTCGGTCATTGGTCATTGGCTTGGAGATCGCAATCCTGGCGACAGATGCCGACGACGGACGACCAACGACCGACGACCAACGACTAAAAGGGAGAATCTGGTGCCTGAACAACCAATCCCCGAGCAAGATCCGGTAGTCACGAAGTCGTACGCGATGTATTACGTCGTTTCGATGGTCTTGCTGATGGCGACACTGTTTTGGGCTCTGTGGGATGAAGCTTATGGGCAGCGTCCATGGAAGACTTTCCAGAATGAATGGAAGCACCGCTATAGTGCTTTTCTGGCAAAGGCTGAACCGGCTTCCGACAAATCGGTGAAATCCGTCGAGACCGACCCTGAGTATCTGCAACTGGAGCAGGCTTACAAGCAAGTTGACGCGGCGACCAAGTCTCAGCGCGACGACCTTCAGAAACAGATTACGAATCTCAGTGCGCAAATCCTCGCAGTGCAGAATGTCTTCACCGACAAACGGGCTTATGCCAATGCGTTGACCTATCAGATCGAGACTGAGAACAGTTCGTCGGGCAAACAGAGCAAGAAAAATGAATTGGAGGAATATAAGAAAAAGCTTTGGACCGTCGAGTTTCCCGACGGCCACAAAGAAAAATACGACTTCCGCCAACTGGAAGAAAAATACAACGACCTCAAGGACCAGCGCACCAGGCTGAATGCGAAACTGGGCGAGGTGATCAAGCCTGTGACGGCGGCCGGCACCGCGATGACAACTTATGTTGCCGATCACATGGTCGATCTCACGCCGACCCAGATCGAGGGCTTGCAGAGAAAAACAAAAGAGTGGGACCCGAAGATCGTGCAGGTCAACGTAGCGGACGCCAATATTGTGGACCGTTGCGAGTCCTGTCATATGGGCATTCGTGAGCCGCTGAAAATCACGCCTGCAGTCATGACTGCGAAAGGCGAAAAGAAGCCCGACGAATATGCTCAAGCGTTCGTCAGTCATCCATCACCGGGGCTGTTGAAAATCCACGATCCTGACGTGTTCGGTTGTTCGCCTTGCCATCAAGGAAATGGCCGCGCAACGACGAGTGTCGAAAAGGCGCACGGCAACTATGAGCACTGGCTCTGGCCACTGTTTCCCAAGCAAAATGTCGAAGCCGGATGCCAGACCTGCCATGCCGCCGATATGGTTCTGGTCAGTGGCAATGCGGGGTGGACCATCAGCGAAGGCAAAGATTTGTTCCGCCAAAAAGGCTGCATGGGTTGCCATCGATACGAGGGCTACGACAAGGAACCGGAGGACCTGAATACCTTCAGCCAGCACATCAAGCAATTGGAGCAGCAGAAAAAGGAGAACTTCAAGCAAGCGGCGTACCTGATGAAGCAAGCCGACGCGGCCGAGACCAACGAGGAAGCCAATCAGCTGAATGATGACGCCACCGCACTCAACGTTGCCAACAGCAAGGCCGACGGAGAAATTCAGCAGCTCGATTTTCAGATGCACAGCACGATGCAGGACATGAAAAAGGTTGGGCCGAACTTGAAGGACATCCGGCTCAAGCTGAACAAAAATTGGATTCCGGTGTGGCTGAAAAAGCCGACTGATTTTCGTCCGACGACGAAGATGCCTAACTTCCGCCTGACGGATCATCAGATCCAAACGATTTCGGCGTATTTGTGGCAATCGGCGCTGATCGATCCGCTGCCGAAACAAAATCCTGGAAACGCCGACCACGGCAAAGAACTTTTCGAGACCCGCGGCTGCCTGGCTTGCCATTCCATCGGCGAAGGCGACCAAATGCAGGGCGGCACGTTTGCAGCGAATCTGTCACGCGAGGGCGAAAAGGCCAACTACGATTACCTGGTGCGCTGGATTCACAATGCCCGCCAGCGCACGCGCCCGTATTGTCCGTACGAAAAGAAGGATATCGGTCCAGAGGATTACGCCAAGAAGGGCTTGCCCTATGTGTTTGATTTGGAGCACAGCCAATGTCCGAACGACGGACACGAACTGCAAGTGCAGAACATGACTGTGATGCCCAGCCTGCGGCTCGCTCCAGAAGACGCGCAGGACATCGCGTCGTACCTGATGACGCAAAAGAAACAGGAGCCGTCTGCCTACGCCGAAGCTTCCTTTATGGATGATCCCGCGTTGAAAGAAGAAGGCAAGAAGTGGATTCGTCACTACGGTTGCTCTGGATGCCACGAAATTTCTGGTATGGAGGATGAAGGCCGCATTGGTACTGAGCTGACCTTCGAAGGCAGCAAGCCTATTGAGCGTTTGGACTTCGCTCTGTTCACCGAAACGGCGCAGCGCGGCGGCAAAAACGCGGAACCGATTACAAATCCGGAAGACCTGGCTCGTCTCCCCGAGGGTGCGGCAACCGGAACATGGTACGACCACAAGGGCTTCTTTGAGCACAAACTCGCCGAGCCGAATATTTTTGACAAGGGCAAAATAAAGTCCGAGACCGAAGCCCTGCGCATGCCTAATCTGCACTTAACTTCAGAGCAGATTCGCGCCCTCACCACATTCCTGTTGGGAAGCGAAGAGAGTTCCCTGCCCGTCCAGTACCAATACCGCCCCGGCGATGCGCGCCGTGATATTCAGGAAGGCTGGTGGGTGGTCAAGAAATATAACTGCATGGGATGTCATCAATTCATCCCGGGGCAGAAAACAATTCTTATGGGCCTGCCGCAATACCGCGAGAACCCGGAACAGTTGCCTCCGAAGCTCTTTACTGAGGGTGCGCGTGTCGATCCGGAATGGCTGCGCCGATTTTTGTCCAATCCTTCGTTGAGCACGACCGACACAAATCGCAATGGCGTGCGACCGTACCTGAAAGTGCGCATGCCCACGTTCTCTTTCTCGGACAACGAATTGCGCAAGCTGGTGCGATTCTTCCAAGCACTCTCGCAGCAGGCCATGCCGTACATTCCGGAGCAGGTGCCGGTGTTGACCACGAAGGAAACGGACATGGCTCGCAGTCTGTTTTCGAGTACAGCAGCGCCTTGCTTGAAATGCCACGCAACGGGCGATCCGGCGCACGACAAGATCGCCACTGCGCCGAACTTTCTGCTAGCCAAGGAACGTTTGAAACCAGACTGGGCGCAGCGCTGGGTGCTGGACCCACAAGCGATCAGCCCAGGCACGTCGATGCCGTCGGGATTGTTCCGTCGCGAGAACGATCACTGGGTTTTCGCTGGCCCGACGCCTTCGTCGTTCCAAGGTTATGAGGGAGACCAGTCCAAGCTGTTGGTGGATTATATTTTCCAACTGACGCCGGACGAGCAAAGACACGTGGCTGCTTCAATTGGAAAAAAAGCCGCTGCAAACCAGCCACCAGCGAAATCCAGGCAAGCTGCCTCGCCGTCTCGCGCGGCAAACAGCGGAGGTTCGCGGTAAAATGTTGGGTTTTATAAATCGGGCGTAACCTGAATTCAGCTTTGAGAACGTATTCGAGATTCCACGCAAACGCGAGATCATGAGTAAGAAAGCAGCCGCAGCAATGTTTGGCCTTTTCAATCTCGGCCTATGGCTCCTCGTTGGCTGCAGCAAGAAAGAGGAAACCAATGACGCCCCGGCTTCCGCACCGTCTTCGATGGCGCAACCCGCAGTACCAGCGGCCAGTCCAATCGATCCCGACACGGTAGCTTCTGTCAGCGGCACTGTGAAATTCGACGGCGCAGGCCCCAAGCCGATAGAGATCGACATGAGTCAGGATTCCGCTTGCAAGGGCACGAACGCATCTGAGACTGTCGTTGTCGATGCCGGCGATGTGGCGAATGTTTTTGTCTATGTGAAAGACGGTCTGGGTGACCGGACATTTGAGGTGCCCAAAGGCTCCGTCACGCTCGACCAGCGGGGCTGCAAATATCACCCTCATATTCTGGGAGTGATGGCCGGTCAGAACATTGAAATCAAAAATAATGACCAGACCACGCACAATGTTCATCCCACGCCACAATCCAATCGCGAGTGGAACGAGTCTCAACCGGCTGCAGCCGCTCCGATCGAGAAGACCTTCGACCGTGAAGAACTCATGCTGCCGGTGAAATGCAATCAGCATCCCTGGATGCGGATGTATGTCAACGTTGTAAAGAGCCCGTTTTATGCGGTCACGGGTCCGGATGGCAAGTATGAAATCAAGGGCCTCCCGCCGGGCGATTACACCATTGCATTCGTGCAGGAGAAGTTGGGCGAGCAGGATCAAAAAGTTACACTGGGAGCGAAAGACAGCAAGACCGTGGATGCAACATTCAAGGCACAGTAAGCTTGCGTGGGGACGGCCGCGGTCGGCTGTCCCTCCGAGCGAACCTCGGCAGTTTTATATCGAGTCTAAGGAGTAATCATCTGAAATCTCTCGCCACACCGTACAATCGTGCGCACCATCGCTTCGCTGTGTTCGTGGCGTTCGCGACTTTTCTGCTGATCATCGCTGGCGCGCTGGTCACGAGCAACGACGCCGGGCTCTCCATTCCTGACTGGCCTACATCTTTCGGCTCCTTCAGCGTTCCGCCGTTGCGTGGAGGGATCAAGTATGAATGGAGTCATCGCGCGATCGCCGGGTCGATCGTATTACTGACGATATCCATCGCCGCATGGACGTGGTTTGCGGATCGCCGACGCTGGATGAAGTGGCTCGGCGTCGCCGCCCTCGGAACAGTGATCACGCAGGCAATCCTCGGCGGGCTCACTGTCCTGTTGTTTCAGCCGCCATGGGTCTCGTCGGCGCACGCCGCCGTGGCACAGACGTTCTTCTGCATCGCCGTGAGTATCGCTATGTTCACCGGGCGGAGGTGGGTAGAAGAAGTCCCGCAAATTGAGGTCGACAACCGCCGGCCCAGCCTGGTTACGCTCACGTGGCTGTCGATTTTCGTACTCTACGTTCAATTGATTCTGGGCGCCATGTTTCGCCATCATGGCATGAGTTGGTGGCCGCATGTCGCAAACGCTGCGGTTGTCGCTTTCGTGCTCACATGGACCGCGATCCGCGCCTTATCACAATTCTCGAAGATTGAAGCGGTGCGGCGGCCCGCGATCATTCTGGTTTCCCTGATGATCGTGCAACTTTGCCTTGGCTTCATAGCATTTGTGACGCGCGTGGCCTGGGGCCGAGATGCGGTCCAACCAGAGCTTCCAATGGTGATTTCAACCGTGGCTCACGTGGCTGTTGGCGCGCTGCTTTTGGCAGCGGCCGTTATTCTCGCGATTCAAGTATGGCGGCAGATCCCGGTTTCGTTTGAGGAGCGAGTCCCGAGCCGAACTCGAAAACCGGTCGCTGCTTAGTCCCGCCGGATGGCTTTCTCATCGTAGAATGGTCTGTGGCTTCTAAAACTCCATTTGCTGTTGCTGGCTTTGAAACCGACCTCGGTGTGGAACCTGCCGTTATTTCCGTGCGCGATGTCGTCCATCGTTATGGCGATCGGGCCGCGCTGAATGGTGTCTCCTTCGATGTGCGTCCGGCCGAACTTTTCGGATTGCTGGGACCAAATGGCAGTGGTAAGACGACGCTATTTCGCATCCTGTCCACTCTGATGATTCCAGTTGGCGGACGTGCCGAAATCATGGGATTCGACGTTGCCCGCGACCCTAATGGTCTGCGCCGCCACATCGGCGTCGTCTTCCAGGCGCAAAGCATTGATGTGAAGCTTACGGCTGCCGAGAATCTCTGGCATCAAGGGCATCTTTACGGCTTGCACGGCGCGTCGCTGAAATCGCGCATTACAGAAATGCTCAGCCGTGTCGGTCTTGCAGATCGAGCCAACGAGAAAGCTGAAACTTTTTCCGGAGGAATGCAGCGCCGTCTGGAATTGGCCAAGGGCCTGCTTCATCACCCCTCGGTCCTCTTGCTCGATGAACCCACGACCGGACTCGATCCCGGAGCGCGGCGCGATCTTTGGCAGTATCTTGCGATTTTGCGAGATGAAGAACGAGTGACCGTGATTGTAACCACTCACCTTATGGAAGAGGCCGAGCGCTGCGATCGTCTCGCCATTTTGAACCAGGGGAAGGTGGTCGCGTTGGGTACACCGGATGAGCTTAAGCACGAAATCGGCGGAGATGTGATCCTGCTGGATGCGAAAGATCCCGAGTCGCTCGCGGAAAGAATTCGCGCGCGCTTTCATCTGGACGCGCAGGTTCTTCACGGGCAGGTACGCATCGAACGCGAGAACGGCCACCGCTTCATTACCGATGTGGTCGAAGCTTTCCCCGGCGAGATTGATGCCATCTCTGTGAGCAAGCCAACGCTGGAAGACGTTTTCATTCACCGCACTGGCCATCGGTTCTGGACGGACGACGAGGCCGAAGCAGGAAAATAAAAGAAGGAGCTAGCAAGCCCATGATGCTGGTGCTTTCGATCATACTAGGGACTGTGCCACTTATAGGAGTGGCCTGGATTATTCTGAAAGCAAGCATAACCACGGTCGACGGGCTCTTCATGACCCTGATCCTGCTCACGCTTTCCGGTATTCTCTTCCTGAATACTTACTTAGAGATTCGCGGAAGACTAAAGAAATCCGCGGCGCCGTCGGCGCAGAAAATGAGTTGATGTGGTCACACAAACTGCAACTTTGACAGCGCAGGTTGCCCCAATTTCCAGCGGAGTGATGTTGCCCGCGTTCACCCTTTGGTGGCGGGAAATTGTTCGCTTCTATCGCCAGCGTTCGCGGGTGGTTGGTGTGATCGCCTCGCCGTTGCTGTTCTGGCTGGTCATCGGATCAGGCTTTGGCACTTCGTTCCGCTCAGGCAATGCCCCGGGGCAGCAGCACTATCTTGATTATTTTTATCCCGGCGCTCTGATCATGATCGTATTGTTCACCTCAATTTTCGCCATGATGTCGTTGATCGAAGATCGCAAAGAAGGATTCCTTCTATCGGTTATGGTCGCGCCTGTGCCCCGTTCTGCGATCGTGCTTGGCAAGGTGCTGGGCGGAACCACGTTGGCCGCCATTCAGGGCTTGATCTTCCTGGCCTTCGCCCCTTTTGTCGGCGTACACATGGGAGTGATCGATTTTCTGCTGGTCGTATTCGTAGTTTTCCTGGTTTCGTTTGCTCTTACTTCTCTGGGATTCGCGATAGCATGGCCCATGGATTCCACACAGGCTTTCCACGCCATCATTAATCTTTTTCTGATCCCGCTATGGCTGCTCTCGGGCGCACTGTTCCCGTTGGCGGGAGCTTCGGGCTGGCTGCGGTTGGTGATGCGGCTGAATCCGTTGACCTACGGCGTCGAAGCCCTGCGCTCTCTGCTGTATCCGGAAAGTCCGACTGTGTTACCGCTGCCGGCTTCGATCGCCATGCTTACAGCGTTCACGCTTTTCCTGTTTGGGCTATGCTTTTTCCGAGTAAATCGCCGCACTACGAGGCCTGCCGCATAATGCAGATTCTGCCGCAATATACTGCTTTCCCCCAGATCAATGCCACCCTGAATGGCACCAACGCAGTCCTGCTGCTGGTTGGTCGCAATTTCATCAAGCATGGGCGAATGGCTGCGCATCGCGCCACGATGATCGCCGCAGTAGTGACTTCTGCACTTTTTTTGACTTGTTATCTTTACTATCATTACTGCCTTTATTACTATGCGCACTCGCCGTCGAAGCATTTCCAGGGTCAGGGATGGTCGCGCCCCGTGTACTTTACCATTTTGACCTCGCACACCATTCTCGCAATCGTGATCTTACCCATGGTGATTATCACGCTGATCCGCGGCTTGCGTGGCCGCTTTGAAAGCCACCGCGCCATCGCGCGCTGGACTTATCCCTTGTGGCTGTACGTTTCCGTCACCGGCGTGATTGTTTATTTCATGCTTTATCATCTGTTCGCTGCATGAAAAAGCTTTACCACAGAGACAGGAAGTCACAGAGAAGCCTTTTTGTTCTCTGCGACTCTGTGACCCTGTGGTGAAATAAGTTTATGGCTGTCGTCAGATTAAAGATCGATGTCTCGGGCACTGTGGGCGACGAAGCTTGGCGCGCAATTCAGCCCTTCGATCAGATCCAGAGCGCGGATTTTGGGCCTCAATTTGGTAGCGGCGGACGCTGCAATCATCCGCTCGACGCGCCGCACAACAAAGGAGAATGGATCGGCGCTGAAATCCGGCTGCAGACGCCGCTTCTAGCGCAATACGCAGTCTCCCACTATCTTGAACAGGACCGCGTGCTCGACGCGGATGTGGTGGAGTAATCTTAATCGTCGATGTCCTCCCTGCCCAACGCAACTCCGCAAAGTTCGACTGAAGCAAACGACATCCCCGCACGTCCAGCGAAGCCGCGCATGTCTACGCGCAACCGGCTGCTGTTTCTGTTTACCGGTTGGTTAATCGTACTGATGCCGTTTCTGTTCTGGTGGAGCACCTGGTTCGGCCGCCAACTTTCCGAAAAGCAACTGACTGAATATTTGCAAGACCAGAAGCATCCGCGGCACATTCAGCACGCGCTGGTGCAAATCGGCGAGCGAATGACTCGGCACGATCCGAGCGTGACGCAGTGGTACGCGCAAGCTGTACGCCTCGCTTCGTATCCGGTCGAAGAGGTACGCAATACCGACGCGTGGGTGATGGGGCAGGACACCTCCGGTGCGGGATTCCATGAAGCTCTTCTGAAGATGCTCGCCGATCCGTCGCTCATGGTGCGAGGAAACGCCGCGCTTTCGCTGGTTCGTTTCGGCGACGCATCCGGGAGGCCACAAATAATCGAACTTCTGCAACCCTCAACCGTTGTCGCACCGCAGCCGGGGAAATTGATCGACACCACCGCGGTGGGTACTGCGATTCGTC
>Ga0070761_10002890_pt1 | contig 10441 bp, 9 predicted proteins | sample HubBroMetageREF1_FD_66724 | JGI IMG/M metagenome (GOLD analysis project Ga0070761, IMG submission 66724) | Reference soil microbial communities from the Hubbard Brook experimental Forest, New Hampshire, USA - Hubbard Brook CCASE Soil... | ecosystem: Environmental > Terrestrial > Soil > Temperate...
TACCTTCACACGCATGACAGAGATCAACCTTCGACCGTTTCTTCGGCCACAGCTCGACATTCTGTTCGTCGCGCTCAACCCGCCTACACAGTCCAACGACCACGGCCATTACTTCTCCGGCGGCGGTTCCCGCCTCTTCCATCTCCTATTCTTGAGCGGGCTGATCACGATGGATCTTCCGAAGGCGACCGCCGATCAAACCGTGTTCGGCTCAACCAGTGTCAACCGCAATGGGTGTGCGTTTGGCGTGGTCGATCTCGTTGACGACCTCGTCCAGACCAACAGCGGAAAAGTGCGGCCAACGCGTCAGCATCTTGACCGGCTCATCGCCAGTATTCGAGAATTAAGCCCTCGCTTCGTGTGCGTGATCCATTCCAAGGTCCGTGATGCGCTAAACAAGCACCCAGACTCTGTGCATCAGCTCGATTATGGTATTTGTGGTCCGCTCCTGCGCCACAGTAAGAGCGTGTTCGTCTTGAATTACTTCCCGAACGGGAACAGCGTTCCAGACAAGAGGAAACTTAAAATATTCCGCGCACTCCGGGACGAGCTCTGACAACCAAGCACCCACTATCACGCCCGTTGTTTCTGTTGCTGGTCACGTCGAACCATACATCACACAGGGGTCGGTGTTTGCCGTAGACTGGCGACGATCAAACGCGTGCGATTCGCGTCCTCGACGCTGAAGCCGAAGCGACGAGCCACTCTACGCCAATCCTTCCACAAACGGCTGCCCGGTGATCGCGTCACAGACGGTATCAATCTGGAATCGCTTAAGGCCGGTGACTCGCTCAATATATTCAAGGGTGAGGTGTCCACCGTTCGACGCAGTCGGAAAGCAATTGTCGCACCAATGGACAGACGCCTCCGAGCGTGGCGGCATCGCTGCCCACAGAGCATCGGCGAAGGTGTGTAGACCCTTCCCACTTTTGGTCGTTCGATACAATACTTCGCACGCGGCAGGGCAAGAAGCATTGAAAGAATGCAAGGGTGCTGCATCAGACAGTCGGAAGCAGCCGTGCCTCGGAACAACCCAGAAGTGCTGCACCCGGCATTCCATGTGATCGCTACTCGGTTTCAGATCACCGACGGTGGGCAGTAACAGGTCCCTGTGCTCGTCCATTATGAAAATTCCTAGCCCCATCTCAAAGAGCGACCGCAGGGGTTCTTTAATCTGCTGAAGGTAGCAGTCCCAAAGGTCAGTCTCATGCGGGTCAAAGCACTCGCGATCAGCAAACATTTGTTTCACACATTCGTCAACTTGCTCCCGACCTTCCTCCGTAAGAGGCGCGACAACTGAGCGAGACGACATATGCCACGGGTGAGCCTCCTGCACATCCACGAACTCCCTGAAAGTTGTGATCAACCACGCCCCGACCAGATGTGATTCGGCGACTCGCCACTTGCTACGCAGCACATCTAGCTCTAAATCAAACGCAGCAGCGATCGCCTGTAGCGTCTCTGGGTTCTTGGTCTGGTCCCTTTCAACACGCTGAATGGTGCGCGGCTCGACCCCTGCCGCGATAGCCAACTGCTCCTGTGTCCATGCGCGCGCTTCTCGTGCCTGCTGAATCTTCTTTCCGTATCTAAACTCGATCCTCATTCGTGTTCTCCTTTTCTTACCGGAATGGAATCGATTGTGGCTGACCATCCGACAAAAGACCACGTCAGAAACCCGACAGTCAAAACCAGATTGTCACTTTCTGCGCCACATCCACAATCCACAATTGCTTCCAGACTTGGATCAGTGTCTGCATTCTCCTGGAAACATGGGGACAGGAGCAAGCGGCATCACGAGTCGCGGATGGGATTCAGTTGGGTGGTGCGCGCGGACAACTCTCCGATCAGAATGGAGTCATCACGGAGGATTTCGGTATGATCAGGGTAGGGGCGGTCGGAACAATCGGAAGTGAGGTGTGAAAGGCATGCCTAGCCTAGACGATATTTACCGGAAATTCGGCGAAGCGGCAGAAGCGGCCTAGCTTCTTGAAACCGAACTGGGCAACATGCTCCTGGTAGCGCGATGTCTGGATGCCGGATTGCTGGAAAATAAGAATCCGGCGCGCGCGTCGGACATTCTCAGCGCGGTCAATCGCCACACCTTAGGCCAGCTCCTCAAGAACCTGAACAACCACACGGAGTCGCTCGATGCGCTCGACGCTCTTCTCATTAAAGCGCGCGATGAGCTCAACCGGCTGTCCCATTTGTTCTACCGCGAGCATAATTTTCGGAGGAATTCCGATGAAGGCAGGGCTCTGATGCTGGAGGACCTTAAGGGTATCCATTCCGCGTTGCTTGACGCTTACAAAGCGGTCCTGGCGCTCAGCAGGGTGGATCTTGAAGTGTTAGCCGAGATGAAGGTGCCGACGCGTCATCTTCCAATCTGAAGGCTGAAGGCGGGTGTCCCACAGGCGAGCCGTCGTTGGGTCATAAACATATTGAGTGATTGTCCCATCCCTTATGCGTTCGATTACTTCGTTTACCAACAAAGAGAGAAACGAGGAACCACTCGCGCGGTTTGACCGGGTTCCCATTGCGGTTAATCTGCGCCTCAGCGATCCGCACGAATCTGCGTACTTTCCGTATCTCTTCGACTTTCTCACGTTTCGTCAACATTCACCGGACCGTTACTCGCTGCAACAGGCGCCCTCCAGCCAAAATGGAGCCCCTATTCGCGTGGGGCCACATAAGTGAGGAGAACGACGGCGCCACGGCGACGAAAAGTCTCTCGTGTTTCTCTCGTGTTAGCTCACGACTCAACGGCGGCCCGCACGAATACTGGGGCTGAAACACGCGTTTCACGCGCCCTCACGAGTGTAAGCTGTTCATAATGTGGGAGGATTTGCAAATTACGAATCGGCCGCTCTCGCATCGCCCAAGGTAGGCCTCCCCCCGATGGTTCGCGGGAAGAAAAGAGCGCTAAGCGAAAATCTCGTTTACTTTCTCACGCACATGCTGGCTGCGCGAAGGCTTCAGGTAGCGCATCGTGCTCTCCATGTCGGAATGGCCGAGCCACTGCTGCACCGTCCGCAAATCGACTCCTGCCCACAGACACCGAGTCGCGAAGGTCGCCCGGAATTTATGGAGCCAAAAGTCTTCGGGGTCCAGCTCCGCGCGTTCGGCCACAGCTTTCAAGCTGTCTAGGAAGTTAAGCTTTGGGTTACATCCTGAGGTTGGAAATAACAGATTGCAGTTTCTGTTCGCCTTCGCCTTCCACGCTTTCAAATTCTTCACGAGCCTCGTAGGAATAGGGATCTCCCGTTCCTTGTACGCCTTCGGTGTCCATCCCCTGTCCGGCTTGTGGGTAACGCGAACGATTGATCCGACGAGGTTGATGTCTCGCCACTCGGTATACATGACTTCCTGCTCGCGCTCGCCCGTCATAAGGAAGAATTCATACCAGAGCTGTTCTTCCGCGTCACAAACGGCGAATAGCTTATCGAGTTCTTCCTGTTCGTAAACCTCCGGTTCCTCTTCGGTGTAGCGCGGCCAGTCATTTTTTCCCGCAAGCCCACGAATCCCTTGCGCCTTCAGGAATGTCATTACGTTCGCAAATTTATTCCAGCAGCTCCGCTGCGACTGCTCCTTGTCGTCCCGCAAAAATGCGGTGAACTTCAGCAGATCCTTTCGATCGAGGTCCTCCAGGCAAAACTTCGGGCAGCTCTCTTGAAAATATTCGAGAGCCGTCGAATATGCGGAATGGGTCTTGGGTTTCTTTGAAAGCTTTATTTCAGCGAGGTAGTCTGCCACGGTCCTCGAAAGCGACCTGCGACCGCCCTGGGAGTCCGGAGAAACCACCGTGACGCCGCTGTTCACCGCGTTGAGCTCTGCCTCCTTACGGTGTCTTTTCGCGGCAGCGTCAGCAACGTCCTTGCCTACCGAGACCCGAACCCGGTGAAGGCCATTACGCCATTCCAGGTAGTACGCACCCTCGGGGTGCGCTTCCTGTTTTCCATCGATGAGGACGTAATTTGGCCTGATCCGGCCATTGGCTGCGAGAACAACTGGGCAGTAGCGAAGGCCGTCTTTGGTCTTCACCCTTTTGGTGAGATTGACTTGCCGGTTCACGTGGTTTACCTCATTTCGGTATCACCCACGGTATCACAGCGTGTCAAGTATAACAAAATAAAAGAACTGGCGGAGAGAGTGGGATTCGAACCCACGTTAGAGTTTCCCCTAAACACGCTTTCCAAGCGTGCGCCTTCAGCCACTCGGCCATCTCTCCGGCGTGAATCGGTGGAAGGAACGACTCTTAAAGAAGCTTCCCGCTCAGCCGCAAACGCTGGCAATTCTGCGGCTATTTGTTCTTTTCAATTCTATGGGTGAAGTCGCTGAAACCGCAACTCGAAAGGAAACTGGAAGTTGCAAGCAAGGCAGTCCAGCGAGGAGATATTAGGAGAGTTTTCCCAAAGCATCCACGCTCCCGGCCGGGGTGGAACCAGGCGAGGCCGACCCGCCAGATGTCGACGCACCAGCTCCCGAGACCCCCGCTGCTGCGGCGTTCGCGGCATGACCGTTCGTCGGAGAAACCGGCAACGGAGGAACCTTCGTATTATCGACCACGTGATGATTCAGGCAATAAAGCGCCAACTCCAGACGGTCGGCCACTCCGAGCTTGTCGTACACTTTGCGCAGATAGTTCTTCACCACTTGCTCCGTCGTGCCCACGCGCAGCGCAATTTCCTTGTTCTTCATACCCTGAGTCACGCAGGAAACAATCAGAGTCTCCTTGGGCGTGAGCTGCACCTTCGGACGCGAACCCGCAGGCCGGTTATTCTGGTTGCGGTACGCTTCCATCACCCAGTGCGTGCCCTGGCGATCAAGCCAGGTTTCCCCGCCGGCCACTTTGCGCAGACAATCCACCAATAACTCAGGCTCCACTTCCCGCGATACGATGCCGTGCGCGCCCCGCCGGAACAAGTCCAAGGTCAAATCCTCGTCGGCACCCGGTGTCACTACAACGATCCGCAACTGTGTATTCTGGCGCAGCAGATCGGCTACAGCTTCCACAGGATTCGGCGTCAGGGCAGCTTCGAAAATCAACACATCCGCGGTAAACTTCGCCGCCGCGGTTTGAGTTTGCGCCAGTGTCTCCGCCTGCCCAACCACGCGAATGTCATCTTCCAGCGCGAACACCTTGCGCAAACCGGCGCGGAAGATGGCCTGCGTATCGGCCACGATCACTCGGACAAACTGGCCGTCGCCGCCGTCTCCGCCTGCTCCGAAATTTTCTTCTGCGCTCACCGGAATCGTCGCCATAGTCTCTTGCGCCTACGCCCGTTCGAAATGGTATTCGTCAATCACAACGCCTACGCCGCGCCGGCCCCGATCTTCAAAGCTGCGCACGACCCGGCCACGGCAGTCGATCTGCACATTCCGCCGCGCGCCTACAACATCGGCTGGCAGCATGATCGTGAAGTCCACAATCGATCCGACTGGAACATCGGTGTCCATGGCAAACAGTACGCCGTTGGCCGAGATGTTCTCCGTCTCCGCTGAATACTTGCTGCCCTGGCTCTCCACCGATGCAGAGAGATGCAGCGGAAAGCGCGGCGCACTCTGCAAGTCTTCGTAGTGTCCCTTGCTCGCCTTCTCGGTCATCGTCATCGCTGCTGTGCCTTCGGCTGCCACGCTGAGAGAACCTTCCTTCCGGGCAGCGCCGTTTCCGCTTTCCGGACGTTCATCCAACTCAAGGGCAGCGTACACCCGCAAATGGTGCAAACAAAGTTACCGAAGTCATTGAACAAATGGGGCATAACTTCTTTTCTTTGAATGAATTAGGAGAGATTGCCAAGGGTAGATTTCAACCCGAAACAGACGGTCCGAACCGGCTATTTTCCGGTCAAATCCGGGTCAATTTCCGGCAATTGGCGGAGAGAAACCGGAAGCAAAAACGAGGAGTAAAGCCGCTGTTTGAAATTGCAGAATACTGACCACCGAGCGCTGAGCGCGGCTAAAACTTCGTCACTTCGGTGAAGTTGAAATCCTTGACCTTCATCGCCGGAACTACCATGTCGAATGATTCTTCTCCGCACGACCGCACCGGCACGCTCATAGCCTCCACATTCGACAGCATGTGGATCAGGCTCTCATTCAAGCGGAAATTTCGTACTCCACCCTGCACGCGCCCGTTCTCGACGTAGAACGTGCCGTCTCGCGTCACTCCCGTCAGCATCTTTTCGAAGGGCTCCACTTCGCGGATGTACCACAATCGCGTCACAAGCACTCCGCGCTCCGTGGACGCGATCATCTGCTCAATGGTCTGCGAATCGCCCACTGGGGCGAACACGATGTTCTGCGGCATTTCGCCCATTTCGTTCGGCAATGCGAACCCGTGGCCGGTCGCAGCGATCGGGCCAGCTTTATCTCTTTGTTCCGAACGCTTCATGCGCTCCGCCGTCGCGCGCGCGTAAACCACGCGCTTGACGATTCCATTTTCCACCAACGCGACCCGCTGCCGCTGCACACCTTCTCCGTCGAACGGAGCTCCCGTCTGCAAAGGATGCGTTACATCGTCCCAGATCGTGATGTTGTCGCCGAACAATTTCGTGCCGATGCGTCCCGTGAGAAACGAACGCTGGTCGAGAATCGCCATGCCGGAATAATCCCAAAACATAAACCCCACAATGTCGAGCACGGCCGCCGGTTCCAGAATCACCGTGTACTTCCCGGCCGGAATCTCCCGCGGACGCGCCGAATCCACCGCCTTCAGCGCCGCGATCTCAGCCAGCCGCAGTGGATCAAGCTTTGCCAAATCCGGGGAGTTCGCCTTCTGCCAGCCCGAAGAATCCGCGGCCAGCATGGTGATCGAGACCTCAGCCAATGTCTGCGTGTGCCAGTCGGTCAACCCGCGCGAGTTGAAGATCCCTTCCAAAGACTCCGTACTCGAGAAAACTCCAGCGGTCGTAAGTTTGTGCTTCTCGGCGACGCCGACAATCTTCTTAACGCCGTCGGCACGAATTTCGGGAGTGATCGCGGCGGTCGCGGCAAAATGCCGCGAAGGCACGGCCCGCGTGGGCACGGGCGACTCGCCCGTCCGGTCGGGAATGACGGAAGCCTCTCGTGAATCGGGCATCGGCAGGAGATCTGGATCAGGATGCTGCACCTTCGCCAGACTCTCAGCTGACCTAACAACCTGCCGCAAACTCTCGTCGTCAAACTTGTTGGTGAAGGCCCGCGCCGTTCGCCTCCCAAACGCAGCGCGTACAGAGACCACATAGTTCTCCTCGGCCACGTTCTGGTGAATCGTGTTGTTGGCGAAACGCGTCAACGCGAAATGTCCACCCGAGAAGAGCACCTCGACCTCATCGGCAGTCGAGAGCTTCTTGATGCGATCGAAGATTTCGCTAGCTTGCTCTTTGGTTAGCATTTCGCCTTACGTATTAGCAGCCCTCTGTGTTCTCCGCGTCCTCTGTGGAACTAGCTCTTGAAAGCCGCGCCCACTTTAACCCCGCGAAATCGTGACGGCGCTGCCCCGTGTCCCGTTCCCATCACCTGCTGCGGCTGGCCCTTCCCGCAATTCGGAGTTCCCCATAGCGTCCACTCGTCGCGTGAGCAAATCGCATCCAGCGAATTCCAAAACTCGGTTGTGATTCCCGAATACGACGGATTCTTCACCATGCGCGCGCGTTTCCCGTTCTTGATTTCCCATCCAATCTCACAGCCGAACTGAAAGTTGTAGCGCTTGTCGTCAATCGACCATGAGCGGTTAGTCTGCAGCAGAACGCCGTGATCGGTCGACGCAATCAACTGCTCCAAGCTCAGCGGCTTTTCCCCCGGCAGCAAGCTAATGTTGGTCATGCGGATCATTGGCAGCCGGTTCCATCCCTCGGCCCTCAGAGTTCCGCCGGAACGGTTCTCACCAATCGTGTGCGCGGTCTCGCGTGAACTCAAATAGCCCGTGAACAGTCCATTCGTGATGATCGGCGTGCACTGCGCCGCCACGCCTTCATCGTCATAGCCGAAAGTCCCCAGCCCCGGACCATGCTCCTGGCGCGCATCCGCAACCACATTCACCAGATCACTGCCGTAACGCAGCGTGCGCAGTTTGTCCAAGGTCAGAAACGAGGTCCCGGCAAAATTCGCTTCCATGCCCAACACGCGGTCGAGTTCAATCGGATGCCCCACCGACTCGTGAATCTGCAGCCCGAGCTGCGAGCTATCGAGAATAATGTCAAACTTCCCCTCAGGACACTGATCGGCCTTATGCAGCGCCACGGCTTCCTCCGCGATGCGCCCTGCGTTCTCGACGAGTTTCAATTCGTCGATCAACTCATATCCCTTGTTCTGCCACTGCCCGCCATATGAATTGGGATAGGACCGCTTCTGGATCTCGTTCCCGGCAAACGCATACGCCGCATATCCCGCGCCCGTTGAAAGTTTGGTCTGGTGAATGTCCGCGCCTTCCGACGATACGAACCACTGCTCTTCGCGGTTGAAATTCAGGTTCGTTTCGGCCAGCGTGATTCCGGCCACGAAACGCAACTCCGCATCAATATTCAGCAGCAGCTCAATATTTTTTTCGACAGGAATGGTGAAGGGATCAATCTTGTGCGGCGTAGTCCACTCCGCTACGGCAGGCTTCTCCGCGGCCAGACGAACATCTTCGCGCTTGACCCGCGCCGATGCGCGCGCAATCTCAACCGCACGAGCCGCCGTTGCCTCGACCGCGCCGCGCCCCAGTTCCGCGGAAGCCGCGAATCCCCAGGCTCCATCGGCAATCGCACGAACGCTCATGCCTACGGACTCCGCGTCAGACGCGCTGCCTACCTTCCCGTTCTTCGTCGTGAGCGAGCGGCTGCGCTGCGCGACCACGCGCACATCTGCATAGCTCGCCCCGCGCAGCGCGGCGATGTTCAAGGCCCAGTTGGAAATGTGCTTCATGGAAACTCCAAATCTACCACGGGAATGGAGCCTTGGACGCCCTCGTCCGGGAAGCAGCGCCGCGGGTGCGTGCGTTCAGCGAGGTGCCTGGGCGGCGGGCGGGGGCGTCCTCCCCTCCACTAATTCGGAACTCCTCTCAAGAACCTCGGGTCTCACGGCGTAACGGCCGCAGTCTCCAGCCCATTTCTGATCGCCAGCAATTCCTTCAACACGACGCGCAGTTTGGTCGACTCCAACGCGTTCGCGCCGTCCGACTTCGCTTCCTTCGGATTATCGTGGACTTCCATGAACACTCCATCCACGCCCGCCGCGACCGCCGCGCGCGACAGCAGCGGAATGAACTCTGGCTGTCCGCCACTCACCGCCGGGCCATCTCCATCGGACTGCGACGACGGCAGCTGCACCGAATGCGTCGCATCGAAAACGACCGGCGCAAACTTGCGCATGATGGCCAGAGAGCGCATATCCACGACAAGATTGTTGTATCCGAAACTCGCTCCACGCTCGGTGAGAAAAACTTGCTTATTGCCCGCGTCGCGGCATTTCTCGACCGCGTGTCGCATATCCCACGGCGAAACGAACTGCCCCTTCTTGATGTTCACTGGCCGCCCGCTCAACGCGGCAGCGACTACGAGATCGGTCTGCCGGCTGAGGAATGCCGGAATCTGCAAGACATCCGCTACTTCAGAGACCTTGCCCACATCCGCCGTCTCGTGCACATCGGTCAGCACCGGCACCTGCAGTTCGTTCTTAATTTTCTTCAGAATCAGCAGGCCTTCCTTTAATCCGGGCCCGCGAAAGCTGCGAATCGAAGTACGGTTCGCCTTGTCGTAACTGGCCTTGAAAATAAAAGGGAAATTCAGAGCCTTGGTCACACCTTTAATGATCTCCGCCATTCGCATGGTGTGCTCTTCACTCTCAATCACGCATGGCCCCGCGATCAGAAAAAGATCGCCTGATCCGATGTGAATGTCGCCGACTTGGAAGGAAGTATTCATCGACTAGTGGCCACGGATCTGCACGAAATAAACGAAAACAAGAGTCCGCTTGGATCCGTGAAAATCCGTAACGCTCTGCCTTAGACTCTGGTCCTCTCCGGCCGGTGGAACATCTCGACCGCCGCGGTTTCTTTCTCCGCCCGCCGCTTCACTCCGTATTCATACGACGAGCCCACGAATGAACTGAACAGCGGATGCGGTTCCAGCGGCTTCGACTTGAACTCAGGATGAAACTGGCACCCAATAAAATGCGGATGATCGGGCAGTTCCACCATCTCGACGTAAGTCCCATCCGGAGTTGACCCGGAAATGCGCAGTCCCGCCGCAACCATCGGTTCCTCATACTCGCGATTGAACTCGTAACGATGCCGATGCCGCTCGCTGATCTCCAGTTTTCCGTAAATCTTGTTGGCCAGCGTGCCCGGCTCGATCTTGCACGGCCACGCGCCCAGCCGCATCGTCCCGCCCAATTCTTCCACGCCTCGCAACTCGCGCAATTTGTATATCACGCGATGCGGCGTCGCCGGATCGAACTCGCTCGAGTTCGCTTCCGCCAGCCC
>Ga0070761_10002892_pt1 | contig 10436 bp, 5 predicted proteins | sample HubBroMetageREF1_FD_66724 | JGI IMG/M metagenome (GOLD analysis project Ga0070761, IMG submission 66724) | Reference soil microbial communities from the Hubbard Brook experimental Forest, New Hampshire, USA - Hubbard Brook CCASE Soil... | ecosystem: Environmental > Terrestrial > Soil > Temperate...
ATCACGGCAAACCGCGCGCCAGCCTGGAAGAAAATGTCCAAGCCGCGCAGGACACCATGCAGGGCCTCGAGAAGGCCGGCATTTCCATGAAGGCGGCTACCGACAAGCTCACCGTAGCCGGCGTAAAACAATTTTCAGACGACTTCGACAAGCTCCTGGACGCCGTGAAGCAACACGCCGCAAAAGCCGGGGCTGCGTCGTAAGAATTCTGGCACCCGCAGTTCACAACTCCGAGGCGCGGGAATAAAATCCCGCGCCTTTTTCCGCAAATGGCTCCGCTGCTGCAGTGCAAACCCTACAGCTGCAATGCAGCAGCTACAGCACACACCCGATAGACTGTGCACGACCGACCATTCATGTTGTAATGTCCGCGTGAACGCCGTCGCGTGCGTTCGCGTGAGGATGGCGACATGACACTCAAAGAATACACAAAAAAGCGGCACTTCAACGTTTCGCCCGAGCCGTCCGGCAAGACCGCGCAACCCAAAAAGCAAGACTCCCTCATCTTCGTCGTCCAGAAACATCGCGCCACCGCGCTCCATTACGATTTCCGCCTCGAATGGAATGGCGTCCTGCTCTCTTGGGCCGTTCCCAAAGGGCCGTCGCTCGACTCATCGGTCAAGCGCCTCGCGATGCAAGTGGAAGATCACCCGGTCGAATACGCGAGCTTCGAAGGAGTCATCCCCGAAGGCGAATACGGCGGCGGCACGGTCATGGTGTGGGACGAAGGAACTTGGACGCCCGAATCTCCCGACGTGAACGCGGCCCTCGCCAAAGGCGACCTGAAGTTCACGCTCCACGGCAAAAAATTGAAAGGCTCCTGGGTGCTGGTGCGCACGCACGGTTGGGGCAGCAGCTCCGGAAAATCGTGGCTACTGATCAAACATCGCGACCAGTACACTTCCACGAAAGACGTCGCCATCGAAAAACCGCACTCCATCGTCAGCAACAAACTTCTAGCCGAGATCGCCCGCGACGGCGGCGGCGACGTCGAAAAGGCCGCGACCGGCGATCCGGGTTTCAAACCGAAGAAGGCTGTCACAGCGAAGAAAACACCGACGTCCGCGAAACGCCCGTCGCGCAAAGCCGCCAAATAAAATTCCTGAAACGCCCGAGGCATCCATGGCCAAACTCTCTATCACCATTTCCCACCCGGACAAAATCTTCTGGCCCGCGGAAGGCTACACCAAGCTCGACCTCGCCGAGTATTACGCCGCCATCTTTTCCAAACTTCAGCCATACATCAAAGAACACATCCTGTCGCTCGAACGCTGCCCCGATGGGATGAAAGGCCAATGTTTCTATCAAAAGGAAAAACCCAAGAGCATGCCGCCCGGGACTCCTACGAAACGCATTCGTCACGCCGGAGGCTCGAGCGAGTCAACAAACTACGTAGTCGGTGGCTCACTCGAAACCCAACTCGCGCTCGTAAATCTGGGCTGCATCGCCGTTCACGTCATGGCCGGCCGTTCCAGCGCCCCGCGCAAACCCGATTGGCTCTGCTTCGATCTCGACCCCGGCACAGGAAAATTCGCGGACGCAGCTCGCGCAGCCCTGCGAGTAAAAGACGCCCTCGACGCGCTGAAACTCGATTCCTACGCCAAAACTTCCGGCAGCCGCGGCATCCATCTTGTCATTCCGCTGCGCAGCGGCCCCGATGCCGACGAAGTCCTCGAATTCGCCCGCGCGTTCGTCGCGCGCGTAGCAGCCTCGAACCCCAAAGAACTCACGGTCGAACACGCGATTGCCGCCCGCGGCCAGCGGGTCTATCTCGACCCATTCCGCAACGGATTCGGACAAACGGTAGTCGCGCCCTACTCCGTTCGCCGCCGCCAGAAGGCGCCTTTCTCCACGCCGTTGGCCTGGCCTGAGGTGAAAACCACTCTCGATCCTGCAACTTTCAATCTCGGAAACTTCCGCAAACGCGTGCAAGCGAAAGACCCCTGGGCGGATTTCTTCCGCAATCGTCAAAGCCTCAAAGACGCCACCAAATCGCTGAAAAAATTATAGCCGCGACGACCGGCCTCCGCCCGATTCGCCAGAAATGCTACTCAGTGCTATCCTTGATATATTCCGAGAAAGTCTTCCGTGCGGAATACGCATTGCAGGATCGAAAAATGAACCACGCCGCAACTCCTGAAGCGCCGGAATGTAAATCTCTGGACTGGGCGCACCCGCTCGTCCGCGAGTGGTTCGTCGCAAAGTTCGGCACGCCCACGGAACCTCAGGAACTCGGCTGGCCTCACATCCTCGCCAGAAAAAACACCTTAATTTGCGCGCCCACTGGCTCCGGCAAGACCCTCGCCGCTTTTCTCGCCTGCATTGACGGGCTGGTACGCAAAGCGCTCGCAGGCGATCTGCTCGATCAGACCGAAGTCTTGTACGTGTCTCCTCTAAAAGCGCTGGGCAACGACATTCAAAAGAATTTGGATATCCCACTGGGAGAAATTCTCCAGCTCGCCCATCAGCGCGGCTATCTGATGCCCGAAATCCGCACCGCCGTACGCACCGGCGACACGCTCATCCGCGACCGCCTCGCGATGCAGAAGCGCCCGCCGCACATTCTGGTCACCACGCCCGAATCGCTCTACATTCTTCTCACCGCCGGGAAAAGCAGGGAACTGCTGCGCACCGTTCGCACCCTGATCGTGGACGAAATCCACGCCGTCGCCGACGACAAGCGCGGTACGCACCTCGCCCTTTCTCTGGAACGCCTCGAAGCGATAACCGCCCAACCGCTCACCAGAATCGGACTCTCGGCCACCCAGAAGCCCATCGAACTCGTCGGTCAATTTCTCACCGGCAGCGAACGGCCCGCGCCCATCATCGTCGAAATCGCACAGCGCCGCCGCCTCGATCTCGCCATCGAAGTCCCCTCCAGCGAACTCGGCCCCATCGCCTCCAACGAAATGTGGGACGAGATCTACCAGCGCATCGCCGCGCTCGTTCAGCAGCATCGTTCAACGTTGATTTTCGTGAACACGCGCCGTCTCGCCGAACGACTGGCCCATCACCTCGCGTCGCTGCTTGGCGAAGACGCAGTCGCCTCGCATCACGGCAGCCTTTCGCGCCTTCGCCGCCTCGCGGTTGAATCCAAACTCAAAGCCGGCGAAATTCGTGCGCTCGTCGCCACCGCTTCTCTGGAATTGGGCATCGATATCGGCACGGTAGATCTCGTCTGTCAGATCGGCTCGCCTCGCTCGATTTCGGTTGCATTGCAGCGTGCCGGACGCGCGGGCCACTGGCGCGGCGCCATTCCCAAAAGCCGCTTTTTCGCCACCACGCGCGACGAGCTTCTGGAATGTGCCGCCCTCGTCCGCGCCATTCGCCACGGCGAACTCGACCGCATCGAAATCCCCGAGGCTCCGCTGGATATTCTTGCCCAGCAAGTCGTCGCCGCGTGCGCCGCCGAAGACTGGCTGGAAGATGATCTATTCGCACTTGTGCGCCGCGCCTTTCCGTATCGCCATCTCCAGCGCAAGGATTTCGACGAAATTGTCGCGATGCTCTGCGACGGCATCGCCGCCCGCCGTGGCCGCTACGGTTCCTACCTGCATCGCGATCAGGTGAATCATCGCCTCCGTGGACGCCGCGGCAGCCGCCTCGCCGCGATCACCAGCGGCGGCGCCATTCCAGATAACGCGCTCTACACCGTTGTCGCGGAGCCGGAAGGCACCATGATCGGCACGGTTGACGAAGACTTCGCCGTCGAAAGCTTGCGCGGAGATATTTTCCTCCTCGGAAATTCTTCCTGGCGCATTCGTCGCGTGCAGTCTGGCTCCGTCTCAGTCGAAGATGCCAAGGGCGCGCCGCCCAACGTCCCTTTCTGGCGCGGCGAAGCTCCCTCGCGCACGATGGAGCTCTCCCAGCAGGTCGCGCAGGTTCGCGAGCATGTCGGCTCGCTCACCGAAGGCGCCAAGCCCTCGCCGGATTTGCGCAATTCGCTGCAAGCCGCTGCGGCAATAAAGTGGCTCGAAGATCAATGTGGCATGGACCACCCCGGCGCCGAACAAGCCGCACAATATATCGTCGAAGGCCGCGCTGTATTGCGCGCCGTCCCCACGCAGACCACGATCGTCGCCGAGCGTTTTTTCGACGAGAGCGGCGGCATGCAACTGGTAATCCACGCGCCCTTCGGCGGCCGCATCAACAAAGCCTGGGGCCTGGCCTTGCGCAAGCGTTTCTGCCGCTCTTTCAATTTCGAGCTGCAAGCCGCCGCCACGGATAACGGCCTGAATATCTCTCTCAGCGACCAGCACAGCTTTCCACTCGCCGACGTCTTTCATTTCCTCCGCGCCCCGAGCGTCGAACCGCTGCTCGAGCAAGCGGTGCTCACCTCGCCGATCTTCGCCACGCGTTGGCGCTGGGTTGCCGGGCGCTCGCTCGCGCTGCTGCGTTTCATGGGCGGAAAAAAAGTCCCCCCGCCGATTCAGCGCATGCGTTCGGACGATTTGCTCGCAGCCGTGTTCCCGCAAGCCCTGGCGTGCCAGGAAAACATTTCGGGCGATATCGAAATTCCGGACCATCCCCTCGCGCGCGAAACTATGAAAGACGCGCTCACCGAAGCCATGGACGTCGCCGGCCTAAAGGTCGTCTTGGAACATATCGCCGCGGGCCGTATTCGTTGCGTGGCCGTCGAAACCCCGGTGCCTTCGCAGTTTTCGCACGAAATTCTGAACGCCAACCCGTATGCCTACCTCGACGATGCGCCACTAGAAGAACGCCGCGCCCGCGCCGTGGAAATGCGCCGCATGCTGCCCGAAGCGGCGCTCTCCGAAATCGGCAGGCTCGATCCCGCCGCGATCGCCGAAGTTCGCGAGGAGGCGTGGCCAGACGTTCGCGACGCGGACGAACTTCATGATGTGCTGCTTGAACTCGCGGCGCTCCCGGAAGATTCGAATGCGACTGGCGTAGCGACGAAACCCATCGCAGCATGGACGGACTATTTCGCCGCGCTTGCCGCCGGAGGCCGCGCCATCCGTGCCCGTTCCGGCGCGCGCAGCTACTGGCTAGCCGCAGAAAAAACCAAAACCTTCACCGCGATTTTTCCGGAAGCGAGCTTCGATTGGCAACCGCCAGAAATCGAATCGCAACAACCGTCGCGCGACGACGCTCTCTACACCTGCATCAACGGTTGGCTAGCGCACCTCGGGCCGGTCACGATTTCCGGTCTTGCCGGATTCTTGGGCATCAAAGTTGCCGACGTTGAAAAAACGATCCGGCGCATGGAAGCCAGCGGTTCCGTTCTGCGTGGCCAGTTCACTGATTCCTCCAGCGGTGAAACGGAATGGTGCGACCGCCGCCTGCTTGCCCGTATTCATCGCCTCACGCTTGGCTCGCTTCGCAAGCAAATCCAGCCAGTCACCGCCGCGCAATTCATGCGCTGGCTGCTCCGCTGGCAGCACGTCACGCCGGAAACGCGCCTTCTCGGCGAGCGCGGCACGCTCGAAGCGCTGCGGCAGCTGCAGGGATTCGAAGCGCCTGCCAACGCTTGGGAACAGCAAATTCTCGCGCGCCGCATCGCGAATTACGATCCGAGCGTTCTCGATCGCCTCTGTCTCACCGGCGCGGTCGGTTGGGGCCGCCTCTCCCCGCATCCCGCCACGCTGGGCGAGCACAACGGCGCGATTCGGCGGGTTGTTCCTACCAGCGTCGCGCCCCTAACATTCTTCATCCGCGAAGACGCCGACTGGATGATTTCGCGCCACGCCGCCGATGGCGCAATCGACCCCGACAGCGGCGAATCTGCAGGCCTCAGCCACGCCGCACGCGAAGTGCTAGCCCACCTCCGCCAGCGCGGCGCATCGTTCTTCGCGGACATCGTCCGCGCAACCGGAAAAATAAAAGCGGAACTCGAAACAGCTTTGTGGGAACTCGTAACCGCGGGCATGATCACCGCTGATGGCTTCGACAACATTCGCGCTCTGATCGATCCCAAACGCCGCGCCGGCCACGGCAAAGGCCACAACGCGCGCCCACGTCACAGCGCCGGCCGCTGGTCGCTGCTTCACAGCAGCGAAGTGCTCGACCGCTCCCGCGTGATGGAATCCATCTGCTGGACGCTCCTGAAAAGATACGGTGTAGTCTTCCGCGAAATGGTCGCCCGCGAGACGATGGCTCCGCGCTGGCGCGAATTACTGATCGCCCTGCGCCGCCTCGAAGATCAGGGCGAAATCCGCGGCGGCCGCTTCGTAAGCGGATTCCTCGGCGAACAATTTGCGCTGCCCGTCGCCGTCGAATCCCTGCGCGCATCGGCCCGCCAGCCGTCCGCGGGCGAAGCCGTAACCATCTCGGCGGCCGATCCGCTGAATTTGGTAGGCATCCTGATTCCCGGCGACCGCGTCTCATCCAGCTCCGGCAAAACGATCACGCTCGTGGATGGAATCGCTGCCGATCCCTCCGAACCTCTCGACAATTTTTCCGTCGCCGCAGCCGGCTGAGCCGCGCGTTACGCCATTCGCATCCAGATCACACCGATCTTCCCGCCGCAGCCCCCGACGCCCAAGCCCATTGAAAATTAAATCCACCCAGGTGCCCCGTCACATCCACAACCTCGCCAATAAAAAATAATCCGCGCACCTTGCTCACTTCCATCGTCTTGCTGGAAAGCCCGTCGGTATCCACGCCGCCCGCCGTCACCTCAGCCTTGCCGTAGCCCTCCGTATCCGTTGGAACCACAATCCATTCGTGCACGCGCCGTTCGAGTTCCTCCAACTCCTGCTTGCTCCAAGTATCCTTTATAGTCTTGTCGGCTGGAGCGTGCAGCTCGAGCCAGCGAGTGGCGAATCTCTTCGGCAACACGCCCTGGAACGCAGCTCGCGCGGCCACGATATTTCGAACTCCGCCATCGCGCAGCGCCGCCGTTACATCGCGTCCCGGCGCCAGATCAATCTGCAACGGCTTGCCCTTATTCCAATATGACGAAATCTGCAAAATCGCCGGCCCACTCAATCCGCGATGAGTGATCAGCATGCTCTCCCGGAAGCGCTGCTCACCAAACGAGGCGACAACTTCCGTCGAAACCCCAGCCAAATCGCAATACTGATCGCGGTCTCCGGCGCCAAACAGCAGCGGCACCAGCGCAGGCCGCGTCTTCTGAATCTTCAATCCAAATTGCCGCGCCAAATCGTAACCAAACGAACTCGCCCCCATCTTCGGGATAGAAAGTCCACCCGTCGCCACCCCCAGCGCCGGCGCGCGAAATTCATCGCCCGCAGCGCGAACAGAGAACTCATCCGTCCGCTGAACCTCCTGAACGCGAACATTAAGGTATATTTTCACGCCGGCCGCCCGGCACTCAGCTTCGAGTATGTGCGTGATTTCATTCCCAGAACGGTCGCAGAAAAGCTGCCCCAGCGTTTTTTCGTGATAGGGAATTCGATGTTTTTCCACCAGCGCGATAAAATCCGCTGGCGTGTATCGCGCCAGCGCCGATTTCGCAAAATGCGGATTCGCGGATAGAAAATGCTCCGGCTGGCAGTAAATGTTGGTGAAATTGCAGCGCCCGCCGCCGGAAATCAGGATTTTCTTCCCGGCACGCTCGGCGCGCTCCAGCACCGCCACCCGCCGCCCGCGTTTGCCAGCCTCGATCGCACACATCAGCCCCGCCGCGCCAGCCCCAAGCACCACCACGTCAAATTTATGCTTCATTTCGTATTCGTTTTGAAATCATCGGAATAGACACGCCAGAGGGCATTTCAATCTGGAACATTCTCGACTGACTATGCGGCACCAACACCGCCGATGGGACTAAAATAGGCATATGCAGCGGAAGATATTTTGGATCACGTTCAGCGTACTTGGCCTCATTGCCGACATGGCGCTTCCTCTCTGGTGGGCGCTGGCCGCGACGATCCCCATCGGCTACGCCAGCTGGTGGTTCGCCTATCGCAGCGATTGGTTCTAACCCGCGATTCACGCTCGCAACCGCGGCCCAACGTCCCGAAATGTTCCGAATTCCAGCCGTGTTCAAGCCGCCGCATTTTGCCCGGCGAACTCATCGAGGGTAAACTGATTACAGGAGAAGACCAAACAATTTGCCCCCGATTATCAATGCGCAAGGACTCTCCAAGCGATACGGCACAGCGCCACTCTTCCAGAATATTTCGTTCACCGTCTCGGAAGGCGACCGCATCGGTCTGATCGGACCCAACGGCTCCGGCAAATCCACGCTACTCGAAATTCTCCACGGCCGCGTGCAGCCCGACAGCGGAAACGTAGCCATTCGCAAAGGCACCAGGCTAAGTTGCGTTTCCCAAATCTCAGAATTCGCCGCCGGGGAAACCGCTCATTCCGTAATCGAAGCCGCGCTCAAAAAATCCCCCGTGCCGGAATCCGATCTCGCCTTTCGCACCGCCCAAGCCCTCAGCCGCGCTGGTTTCGAAGATTATGAAATCCCCACCACCACGCTCTCCGGCGGTTGGAAAAAACGTCTGGCAATTACCGAAGCCCTCGTCCAGCAACCCGATATTTTACTTTTGGACGAGCCCACCAATCATCTCGACCTCGCTGGAATCAAATGGCTCGAAACGTTGCTGCGATATGCTTCCTTCGCCTGCGTAGTCGTCAGCCACGACCGCTACTTCCTGGAAAATGTCGCCGACCATATGTTCGAACTCGATCGTGCCTACGAAGACGGCTTTCTCCGCGTCAATGGAAAGTACAGCCACTTTCTGGAAGCCAAGGAACAATATCTCCACGCGCAAGGCAAGCGCCAGGAAGCGCTGGAAAATCTGGTGCACACGGAAATCGAATGGCTGCGTCGCGGCCCCAAAGCCCGCGCCACCAAATCGAAGTCCCGCATAGACAAAGCGCACTCGATGATCGGCGAACTCGCGGACCTGAACAACCGCACGCGCACCGCCGCCGCCAAAATCGATTTCTCCGCATCCAATCGCCAAACCAAACAGCTCATCGGCCTGGAAAACGTTTCCTACACCATCGGCGGACGCACCCTCTTCAAAAATGTGGATTTCACTCTGCAATCCGGCATGCGCGTCGGCTTGGTCGGACCGAACGGCAGCGGCAAGACCACTCTGCTACGTCTGCTGCGCGGCGACATCCTCCCCACCGCCGGAAAAATTCAGAAAGCCGATTCGCTGCGCATCGTCTATTTCGATCAGAATCGCCAGCTCGATCCGGACGTCTCCCTCCGGCGTGCGCTAGCTCCCGACAGCGATTCCGTAATTTATCAGGACCGCGTCATCCACGTAGCCGCATGGGCCGCGCGTTTTCTTTTTTCCGGCGAGGACCTGAATCGCCCGGTCGGCCGTCTTTCCGGCGGCGAGCGTGCCCGCGTCCTGATCGCCCAACTAATGCTGCAGCAGGCGGACGTGTTGCTACTCGACGAACCCACGAACGATCTGGACATCCCCACGCTGGAAATTCTCGAAGAAAGCCTGCTCGAATATCGCGGTGCCTTGGTTTTAGTCACCCACGATCGCTACATGCTCGATCGCGTCTCCACCATCGTGCTCGGACTGGACGGCCGCGGCGACGTCGAACGCTTTGCAGATTATTCGCAGTGGGACGCCTGGTTGCGCGCGCAACAATCGAAACCATCAGCGGAGGAAACGGCCACCATCGCCAGCAAAAGCCGTGCCAGCGCGCCGCCGGATACTAATCGCCCCGGCGCCACAACGAAAAAACTCTCGCACACGGAAAACCGCGAATTCGCATCCATCGAAAAACGCATCGCCAAAGCCGAAGAGCAGCTTCTAGCCAAACGCGCCGCCCTAGAAGACCCAGAAATCGCCAGTGACGCGCCGCGCCTTCACACCGCCTACGTTGAAATGGAATCCGCGCAGAAAACCGTGGATGAACTTTATGCGCGCTGGGCCGAACTCAGCCAAAAAACGCCAGAGGAATTGAAGAAGTAGCGGCGCACCCATGCGCGCGACTAATGCATTTTCGAATCCCCAGCTACTCCGCCTTCGAGAATTCCGTCAACAAAGCTTCATGCAACCGCAGCTGATGTTCCGCGGAAAGTTTGGCACCCGCCGATGTCAAATAAAAAACGTCAATAGCCGTTTCGCCCTCCGTCTCAATCAGCGCGATCTCAATATTGCAATTCTCCCGCGAAAACGTAGAGCTGATGCGGTGCAAAAGCCCCGGCTGATCCTGCGCAATAATTTCAATCAAAGTGCTATGCGCCGAGCAAGCATCATCTGTCTTCACCCGCGTCTCCACCTTCACTTTCGGCGCGCGCCTTTTCTCCGATCGCAAACGATCCCGCAGCATCCGCTCCAGATCCGCCTTGCCGGTCAGCACGTCATGAATGCTGGTCTGAAATCGCTCCCACTCCGGCAAATTCAGTTCCAGCGTCCGAAAGCGGTCCGTGAAATAAAATGTATCCACCACCACGCCCGCCTGATTTGAAAACGCCGCCGCTTTCACGATGTTCATGCCCCAAGCCGCCAGCACGCCCGCCATCGTCG
>Ga0070761_10002893_pt1 | contig 10435 bp, 8 predicted proteins | sample HubBroMetageREF1_FD_66724 | JGI IMG/M metagenome (GOLD analysis project Ga0070761, IMG submission 66724) | Reference soil microbial communities from the Hubbard Brook experimental Forest, New Hampshire, USA - Hubbard Brook CCASE Soil... | ecosystem: Environmental > Terrestrial > Soil > Temperate...
CGAGATCGATATCGAAGTAGCCGCGGCTCACCCGATTGCGCATGTCGGTGATCACGCGCCACGGCACTTCAGGATGCGCGGTCCGAACCTTATCGCCTGCGCCTCGTGCCGCTTCGCCGACAATCTCTATCCAGTGAGCCACCGCGCTCTGCAGCAGTTCATCGGTGTCGAAGCGCGTCCGGTCGTCAGACCCGCTCGACAGCTACTCTATGTGGCCAGATGCGGACCGACGGTTCGAACATCGCCCCGCCGACATCGGTGCTCCCGTCTAGCGATGGCCGCGGAGGTCGTCCAGGAAGCTCCGGGCGGCGGAGACGGCGTCGGCGGTGCGGTGGACGGTCTCGAAGGCGATACGGGCCGCGGTGCCGGCCAGGCCGGGAATGGCCGCGGTGTAATCGGTGATGGGGTTGCCGGTTTCCTCCACGACGCGGGTACCGGGCGGGATGTGCACCCGGAAGTCGTCCGGGTCGATGGGTTCGGTGCTGATGTCGTCAAGTTCCCACCAGGCGTAGGGCGCGTCGCCGATGTAGGCGATCAGCCGGAGCAGGCAGCCGGTCTCGGCGTCCACGATCGCGTCGGCGGGGAAGTAGGTCAGCGGTCCTGCCAGGTACTCGGTGCCGGGGCCGCGGGTCACCCGGAGCTGGCGGGCGCGGCGGCCGCGGTAGGTGATGTCCCGGGCACCGGACAGCCGGCAGCGGAGCAGCCAGCCGGTGTAGATCAGGTGTGCGGCCTGTGTCCCCAGCGGCGCGGCCGGGCCGGTCAGGGTCCGGTCCGGGAAGACCCGCCAGTAGCGCTCGCCGTCGCAGGCGTTCACCCGCGGGCCGCTCCGGTCAGCGCCGCGCAGGTAGTCGACGCGGTACCGGTCCGGGCCGCTGATGCGCAGCCGGGCGTCGGTTCGGGTCACGGTCGTCCCGCTGGGCGACGCCTCGATGAGGCTGCCGAAGCCGCCGAGGCCGGCGGCCCGGACGTCCTGCGCCATCCGCGCCGTCGTCACGGCTAGGTCGTGCCACTCGCGCACCGTGGCGCCCAGGTCGCGGGGTTCGACGGTGCGGTAGAGCAGGTACAACAGATCGTCGGGCGGTGAGCCGTCTTCGGCGGCGAGCACGTCCGGGTCGGGTGACGGCATCGCCGCCTCGGCGTGGTCGGAGTCCGCGTCGCGGCCCGGGAAATGCGGCGCGTGCTTGATCAGGGCGCCGAGGCCGCCCGCGGCGAGGTCCATGACGTTCATCGCCTTCGACCCGTCCGGGCTGCTCAACGCCTCCCCCGGTGCTTCGCGGAAGTGGCTGCCCGGCGGCGCCGCGAAGCCGGCCGGGTCGGCCGCCGCGGGCGGGTTCACCGTCACGTCCGTCATCTCGGTGACGGCGAGCAGCTGGCCCCGGAACCTCTCCTCACGGCGGAGCAGGATACCCAGCTCGGCGTCGACAGCGGCCTCGACGCGTTCGCGGAGCCGGTCGCCGGCGCGGGGCGTGGCCGCGATGGCTATCGCGGCGCGGCCGCAGGCGGTCACCGGCCCGAGTATCTCCAGGACGTAACCGTCGAGCAGGTCCTGCGGGCAGAAGAGCACGGCGACCGGCCTGCCGTCGTCGAGGCCGACCTCGGCCGACGAGGGCTCCGACCGGCCAGACGGCCACCAGGTCCAGCCACGCTGGCCGTCGTTCCCCTGGACCGGCCCGTCCTCGTCCTGGTGCTCCATGCGGTAATGGCCGCCGGGCGCGATCAGCAGCGTCACGCGGCCGGACTCGAAGCGCACCTCGGCGGAGAGGGACAGGCGGGTCCAGTCGGCCCGGTGGAGCAACCCGATCACTTCTGGCAGGCCGGCCATGGCGGCACCATCCGGGGCAAGTCGGCTCGGGGAAGGCGGGAACGCCCACCCCGTTTGGTCAAATTATGCCCTGTGCCGGCCTGGGACCCGCACGGCTCGGGTGACGGCACTCGCCAGCGGGGTCGGAAACGGGTCCTGAGCAGCACGGATGTTCCCCGCATGGTACCCACGGCGGCTGTTCCCCCAACTAGCCAGCCGGGCTAAATCACAGGTTTCCGCAGGCGAGGGTATGTATGTAGGGCGGGTGGGGCTCGAAACCGGTCCACGCCTTACCATGGCGATCACCCGGATGCCGGCTACAGAACGTTACCGCCGCCCGGCCGATCAGCGCATGCCCGGGCCCGGTGCCATAAGGCCCCCCGAGGACAGCCCAACGGTGCTAACCGCCAAGCCACTGGATCTTGACTACAAGCACAAGATCCTCAGCGCCGAACGCCCTTCAGCTGCCGTCTCACAGCGGGTAACGCGCAGAACTTATGGATAGGCGCTTTGCCACGATACGTTGTCGAACGTGTCGCCACTCTCGGTGGCATCCTGTGCTCCTACACGGAGCAAGGAGGCGGCAGTTGACCTCCTGATCCGTAGAGATCTACACCCGTCTCCGCTACCTGCTCATGCTGTGGTGTGCGTCCACAATGCGTTATGGACGTCACCGCTCATCATCTTCATCGTATACACATCCACCTGCGTATTTCCATCGGGGCTAGTGATTACGACCTCGGTCGGATTGGTAAGTGCGATGCAGCAGTAGTTACCTCCGTCTTGCTGGACAGTAACTGAGAGCAGGCGGCGATTATTGGCCTGCTGCCATTCATCCATGCAGTCATACAGCCCGCGCATGGACGAACTCTCGAAATAGACGAGGTTACGTTTGTTTGTGTCTGACATAAGACCGATACTCCCCTGCCAATGGGATTGCAGCACCTGGACTGCCCAGCTTGTTGGGGCTATGGGCCACATGTGGATAGCGTCCCAGCCTAGCTGGCTGCTTGCCGCCAGCGCTGGCCGCCAACCGCCCCGCATCCCGCCACAGCGGTCCGACCTGGAAGCAGTTCCTGCCCGTCCAGGCCCGCGGCATCATTGCGGCCGACTTCGTGCACGTGGACACGGGTGCTGCTCCGCATAGCCCGGGTGCCGGGCCATCTAGAGGTCACGGCCGGGGCGCCGCAGTGACAGGTCAGCTGTCGGGGTGCTGTGCTGGCGCGGGCGAGCGGGTTGCGCCCGGCGGAGGCAGGGTGGTGGTCAGCCCGGTGAGCAGGATGTCCAGGCCGCGTTCGAGTTCGGCAGCGCCGTCGTAGCCGCCCAGGACCGGGGCCAGGCCGCGGAGCAGGGGGAACTCGCCGATTGGCAGCCGGTGCAGGCCCAGCCGGAGCAGGTCGTCGGTCTCGTCGGGTTTCTCGACGAGTTCCTGCAGCTCGTCCAGGACGTGGCCGTGCACGAACCCGAACAGGGCCCGGTAGATGTGCAGGGCGTCGGGCCCGCTGAACCCGGCCCGGGTGAGCAGGGCCAGGATGTCTTCCAGGGGGCGCAGGGTGCCGGGCGGGCGCAGCCCGAGGGGGGTGGCCAGCGGCCGGGTGACGATCAACGGCACTACGTGCGGGTGGGCCAGCGCCAGCGCGCGGTAGCGGCGGGCGACCTCCCGCAGCTGGCCGACCCAGTCCGGGTCGGCGCAGTCGACCTGGAGCTGGCCCAGGACGGTCTCGGCGACGCCGTCGAGCAGGGCGGCCTTGCCCGGCGCGTGCCGGTAGATGATCATCGGGTCCCGGTCCAGGACACGGGCCAGGCGGCGCATTGACAGCGCGTCGGCGCCGTCGCGGTCGATAATCTCCAGCGCGGCGGCCAGAACCGCCTCGCGGGTGATCTTGCCGCTGCCGTCGCCGGCGCGACGGACGTCCGGGGTCGTCATGGTGGCAGTACCTTCCCTCCTGCGGGCCTGTCAGGTCAACATGTTAGCAACAGCTGTAGGTCTACAATGTTGACATTACCATGCTTATCGTGTTTTACTGTAGGTCTACAGCGAAATTCACTGTAGGTCTACAGCATCGAGTCGGCAGGACCGCGATCCCAGGCGTGACCGGGGTTTCTCGGACCGCCGCCGATTTCCCCGCTAGCGCACTCGCGCCTCCGGGATGAGCCCGTGAAAGGCAGCCCCCTGATGAGTATCGCCAAGAAGATTGCGCACAAGGCCGAAGCAGTCAAAGGCGGCGTCAAGAAGACCGCCGGATAGGCCACCGACAGCCCGCGCCTGGAGGCCGAAGGCCGCGGCGACCAAGCCAAGGGCGACCTCAAACTGGCCGGGGCCAAGGTCAAGGACGCCCTCAAGCACTGACCACCCGGGCCCGCCATCTTGCCTCGCCAGGGTCTCCCGTCCGCCATCCTGGCTCACCGTTGTGAGACCTGCAGATAACGAGAGGAGTAACCCATGTTTATCAGCTTCGGAGTCATCGTGGTCATCGTGATCATCGTGCTTGCCGTTCTGTTCCTGCGCAGGCACTAAACCAGCTCACCGGGGTGGCCGTTACTTTGTTCCCCGCCGACCGCGGCGCGCCTGTTTCTGCTCCGGCTGGCGACACCCATCTCAGTCCAGACCATAGCCGCCGGGCAGGGTGCAGCAGGTCCCGATGTCCGGCTGGCGTGTCCGCGCCAGCAGAATGACTCCACGAAAGGTGATACCCGTGAGTATCTTCAAGAAATTGGCGCACAAGGCCGAAGCCGTAAAAGGCGGCGCTAAGAAAGCCATCGGCCGTGCCACCGGCAGCTCGCGCCTGAAAGCCGAAGGGCGCAGTGACCAGGTTAAGGGCGACACCAAGATGGCCGGAGCGAAAGTTAAGGACGCCTTCAAGAAGTAGCTGAACGCACCCATCCGGGCCGCGTCAGCAACGCGGTCCGGAATCCGTCCTCCTGTCCCGTCTAGGTCTTGCGTGCCGAGGGGCTGGGCCTGGCCAGCCGGTCAAGCGAGCTCGTCTGGCGAGTGCCTCGTTCGCCTGAGCCGGCCTGACCGCGCGCGGCGACCGCGCAGCACACCCCTCGCCGGCATCGTCGGGATGTTGCTGCCCATGCAGGATTTTCTCCGCAAAATTCCCGAAATGCCCCTCTAGGGGAGGAATCGGGAGGTTACCGTCTGGTTAGGGTGTCAAGATGCGGACGGTAGTAGGCGTTTATCGCCGGTCGCAGTGCTGACCCCAGGCAGGGCCTCACCCGGCTAGCAGCGGCCCGCGCATTAGTCAGGGGGTTTGACCCGTATGGCAGACACAGGCCGACTCGGGGAAACGCCTCCGCGCGTTCCGGGCGCGGGCCGGGCCGGGCCGGCTTCGCCTGTTGCGTTGGATCTGTCGGAGGAATTGCGGCAGCGCATACAAGCGGCGGTCCAGTCCGAGCTCACACAGGCGGCCGCCGACGATAAGAGCCGCGTAGCCGAGGACCGGACGACCGAGCTGTCCGGGCGCGATCGCCTGCCAGAATCCCCACCCAGCAAGGAAGCGGGCCTGGAAGGATCCGGCGCGCCGGCCAACGGCACCGACCGGAAGCATGGTGGCGCTGCTGCGGGGGTATTGGCCGAAGCCCGGCCCGTGTCGGAAAGGCCACGCCGCCGGTTTGGGGCTCGCCTGATCGCGCTGGGCCTGGCTCTCATCGTCATCGGGTCGCTGACCGCGGTCGGGGTTGACCATTTCTTCCCCTCGGACACCCCGTCGCCGGCGACCGTCCGCGCCCAAGCTGCCGCCTGGGTCGCCGAGCAGGTCAGTACGGATGTCACTGTGTCATGTGACGCGGTGATGTGCGCCGCGCTCCAGGCACATGGCTTCCCCGTGAGTAAACTGGTCGTTCTCGGGCCTACGTCGCCAGATCCGGTGTCTTCGGTCTTGGTCGTCGAGACGGCCACGGTACGTGAGCTGTTCGGCAGCAGCCTCGCCGTTGCCTGGGCGCCAGCCGTCCTGGCGTCCTTCGGCTCCGGGGCCGGTGCAATTACCGTCCGAGTGGTCGCGCCGGATGGCCCGGCCGCGTACCAGACGGCGCTCCACGCGGACCTGGCCAACCGTAAGACATCCGGCGCCGCGCTGCTGCACGATTCCCAGGTTGCGGTGTCGGCTACCGCCAGGCGGCAGCTGCTGGCCGGCGACGTCGACTTGCGGCTGCTGCTGGCGCTCGCGTCGGTGGCCGGACACGAGCCCGTAGACATCGTGCGATTCGGGAACCTGGGCCCAGGCGCCAGTCCCGGCGTTCCGCTCGGCTTTGCCGATCTGGCCGAGAGCATCCCGGCCGCCCACATGAATACAGTCGCATACGCACGCGCCGTCTGGGCCATCCTGAACGGGGTCGACGTCCCGATCCGCCCGGAGAGAGCGATCTCCGGACCCGTTCAGGGCCAGGCCATCCTCCGGATCGAGTTCGCCTCGCCGAGCCCGCTAGGAAACCTCGGCTCGGGATCGCCCTGACCGCACGGCTGGCGAGCGACCGAAGCCCCCCCCCCGGTAAGACGTCCAAAATGGCCAGGTGCCCCATGTCTACCGCGCCATGAAGCTTCTGAACCAGTCCGACTCCGGCTCATGGGCCATCTAGGCAGAGTCCCCGCTTGGACGGTGTAGTGACGTGCTCGGGCCCTGAGCGCGGGCCGAACACTCGTTCCGAACCGGGTCGGGCCATTTTTGTTTGGGACGTTTAGCAAACCTTGGCCGTTTTGTCCGCGTAACTGTTAGGGTGAGGCGCTGTAGCCGGTTCACGGTTGCGATGACACGGCGTACGACGGGTCGCGCAAGGTGTAGCCGCGCTCGGTTCGGCCGACTGCGGACACGTGCAGAGGTGTGATGGTTCATGCGCTCGGTGGTGGTAACGGAAAGTGCTCTTCCGTGCACGGTGCGGCTTCGCTTCTGCTCACCGCGCCGCGGCTGGCGTCAGAGCACTAGACCGGGAGGCTGACCCGGTGAAGGCTGGTCGGCTGGCAGGTGATTCCGCGGCGGCCCGCACGTGCCCGACAGCGCAATCCGTCACATTGCGGTGAAAATTGTTCGGGAGATTCGCGAGCGATTTTGGATCGGCCGCAGGAATCGGAGGTGACGACAGAAAACCCGCCAGCATTTGCTCAGTAGCGGCCCGCCCTCGCTATCTACCTGCTCATGTGATCCCGGAAGGGCCATCGTATGTTCACTCAGCTTACCGCTGCGACCGCTCCAGTGGCCTTGAGCACGCAGGGGCTTGTCACCTACCTGCAGGGGCTCTTCGGGCCGTTGTTCCTCGGTATCGTGGGGATCGTCGCAATCTTCTTCCTCTTCACTCGTGAGATCACCCGGTTCGTTCAGTTCATGGTGCTTGCCGTGGCCATTGCGGTGGTTTTCTACACGCCCAGCATCGTCCAGACACTTGCCACCGGCATAGCGAACGCGCTCGGAGTCCACTGATCCCGACTGACTTAGGAAGAAGAGGCGGGACGGGAGTGGATCTTCCCACTTACACGAACATCTGGCGAATCGAAAAACGGCTGTACAAGCTATACGATCTTCGGCTGCCAGCTCCTCTGCCGATCACCTGGATCGGCGTGTTCGTCGGGATAACGGTTCCCTATGTGGTCTTCCTAATTGCTATCGGTCTGCCGTTCAACCACACCCTCGTGTGGCTTTACGTACTGCCGCCCGGAGTCCTTACCTGGCTGACGACCAGACCGGTCATCGAGGGTAAGCGATTGCCCGAGCTGGTCACCTCTCAGGTCCGGTACATGGCTGAACCGCGGGCTTGGTGCCGGATGGCGCCCTTCGCCGAGAAGGACGAGATCGTAGTGTCCGCGCGCGTGTGGCACGCACATCCGCCGAAGGTCCGCCCGAAGAAGGCGCCGGCCCGAGCCCGGCCGGGCGCACCCGCGCCGCAAGCCGCCGGCACGAATGTGGCCGATGCCCGGCCTCCGTTCGTGGCCGGGAGAGCGGCCTCGCCCGCTGTTGTGGCACCTGCCCCCGATCCGGTCGTACCGCCCTCCGCGCATGTGCGGGTACCCGCACGGGCATCGGCTCGGCCCGAGGTGATACCGGTGAAGGAGGAGCCGCGGGCCAAGCTCGCCTGGTCTCCGTGGCCCCGCGGATCCGGACCAGCGACTGGGGCGCCGGAGTCGGCCGAACCCCCTAGCGCTCCGGGTAGCCCGCACGCGGCGTCCTCCGCTCCCGTGTTCCGGCCGGAGTCGGCGGCTGCCTCGTTTCCGGAGCTCGCGCTCTCCCCTGAACACGCTTCGTTCCCCGAAGCCGTGCTTTTCCGCGATGCCGGTTCCTCAGCTGCACCCGATGGGGTGACGACCCCAGAGTCCGTCCCGGGACCATCGGCATCGTCGTCGGCAACTGCTGAAGTCTCATCGCAGGCCGCCACGGCGCCTGAATCTGTGGCGGAGGCAGCCCAGCTCCGGGCTGGGGCGCCCGGAACAATCATTGTCACGTTCGGCCAGCTGCGGGGCATCCGCGGCTGGTGGCGCAAGCTCGCCCCGGCCGCTGCCGCGCTGCGCGAGCTGGGCATCCCCGGCCAGGCTGACCAGGTCGCCGCCATCGCCTACGCGATCGGCGCGGCCCGGTTCGCTGTCAAGATCCCGTGCACCACTTGCAGCACCCCGACCCCAGTCGACGTCGGCATCGGCGACCCAGCCGATCCCGAGCCCAGCGGCGTGGTGTGCGGCACCTGCCGAACCGAGAGCGACGAGCAGGCGCTGGCCGGCCCGGCCGACCGCCGGGAAGCAAGCTGGCGGCACCAGGTGAAGGTGATGCCCGTCGGGCAGGGGCCGGGTAAGCAGGATCAGGAGGCGCTGCACCGCGACCGGGCCCGGCTGCCGCTAGCGGGTCCGCGCCGGATCGCCGTCCTGGGCTGTACCAGGGGGGCGGGGCAGACGCTCACGGTCCAGATGACCGGCCACGTCCTGGCCTCGCTGCGCGGAGCGGCGATCGCGGCCCTAGACCTCAATCCCGGCGCCGCCTCGCTGGCCGCCCGCTGTGCTCCGGCCGTCTCGGTCCGGGCGCTCCTGGCCGGCCGACAGCCCGACGAGCGGGCCAGCGGCTCGGACGCGAGGCTCGAGGTGGTCGCTGACCTGCCGGGCACCGGCGTGAGCGGACTGGATCCCGATGACTATCAGCGGCTGGCCGGCCTGCTCGCCGTACGGTACCTGCTAACCGTGATCGACCCGGCGCCCGGCAGCCTGGACCGAGTGCTGCCGACGGCCGACCAGCTGGTGCTGGTCGCCCCGGCCCGCCCGGACGCGGCTACCTCGCTGGCTAGCACTCAGCAGTGGCTCGATGCGCACGGCTATGGTGAGCTGGCTGGCCGGGCGGTGACGGTAGTCAATGGCGTGAGCCGGCGCACGATGGAGGACGTGCTGCGGGCCGAGTCCGTGGCCAGGGACCGGTGCCAGGCCATCGTCCGGGTCCCGTGGGATGACCTTCTGTTTGCGCGCCCCGGGCCGCCGCCGGTCTCGCACCCGCACCTGGCGCTGAATCCCCAGACCAGGATCGCCTACACGGCGCTGGCAGGTGTGCTTGTGGCGGCCCTGGCCGAGGACTCGGCAAACACCGCAGACGGAAGGAACCCTGGTGAGCACTCGGACTAAGGGATCTAGGGGTTCGCGGGGACGCACTCGGCTTGCCATCCGGTACTTCGACGATCGCGTCCTGCTCACCGACACGCACGCGTGGGCGTACTACCGGATTCCGGCGGTGTCGTACGAGTTCACAACCCCGGAGGAGCGGGAGGCGCTGGCGACGAACATCACCGTCGCGCTGGCCGCGATCCGGATGCCGGACGCCGAGGTTCACCTGCGCATCGCGCATCGGTCTTATCCCGCGCAGGCGTGGGCGACCGGGCTGGATGCCACATCGGATGGCGGTCCGGGCTGGCGGGAGTACCTGGAGCAGTCCTACCAGCACGTCTGGGCGAAGGATTTCTGGGGCAAGGAGATCTACCTCGGGGTCCGGCTCGGCCAGCGGGGCGTACGAGCGCAGCTGACGGGCGGGGTGCTGTCGCAGTTCCGCGGCGTGCACGTTCGCGGCGAGAACGAGCCGGGGCCGGATGAGGAGGCGGTCGGCTCGGCAGAAATCGTCAAGTGGACGGACAACGCGGAACGGCTCGGCCGCGCGCTGAACGCCAGCGCACTCGCGGCCCGGCACGCGACCTCCGCCGAAATCGCCTGGCTGGTTCAGCATATGCTCACGGCCACGGCGGGCGAGCCGCTGCCGTCGGCAGCCAGGCGCCGCCGGTGGGGCCTGGGCGAGATCGACACGCTGTTCGAGGGTCAGATCCGCAACGGGCGGACCGTGCTGTGCCTGGAGCACATATCGGGCGAGTCGTATGCCGCGTTCCTGTCGTTCGCCCGGTTTCCCGATGTGATGTCCTTCCCGGACGGCGAGCCGTGGCTGCATTACGCCGATTCGCTTCCGTTCCCGGTCGAGATCAGTTCCCGGATGAAGCTGATCCCGCCCGCCAAGGCGAGCAAGGACGTCGGCCGCCGCCTGGCGCATGCCCGTGATATGGATGCGCATATCAGGGAGGCGGGCGCGGAGGCGCCGATCGCGCTGGCCGAGCAGATCGCCGCGGCCCGGATGCTCGAGCACGGCATCACCAAGGAGCGGCTGCCGTTCGTGTACGGCTGGCACCGGCTGA
>Ga0070761_10002894_pt1 | contig 10431 bp, 11 predicted proteins | sample HubBroMetageREF1_FD_66724 | JGI IMG/M metagenome (GOLD analysis project Ga0070761, IMG submission 66724) | Reference soil microbial communities from the Hubbard Brook experimental Forest, New Hampshire, USA - Hubbard Brook CCASE Soil... | ecosystem: Environmental > Terrestrial > Soil >...
CGAGGTGTTCTCCGGCATCACGCAGATGAGCTTGTAGCCGCGCAGCCGGCAGATCATGGCAAGCGCGATGCCGGTGTTGCCGGAAGTTGGCTCAAGCACCGTGCTGCCCTGGCCTAGCCTGCCCTCCCGCTCAGCCGTGAGTACCATCGCCAGCGCGACCCGGTCCTTCACCGATCCGGTGGGGTTCCTGTCCTCAAGCTTGGCCCAGAGCCGCACCCGCGGACCTGGCGAGAGGTGCGGCAGTCCGACCAGCGGGGTGCCGCCGACCGTGTCAAGTACCGAGTCGTAGCGCATGGTCCTGGCTTTACAGCGGCCGGAAGCTCAGTAGCCGGAAGCTCAGTGCCCGCCGCCAGCGACAGCGGGGAGCACGGTGACCGTGTCACCATCCTTGACAGTCGTGGTCAGCCCGCCAAGGAATCGCACGTCCTCGTCGTTGAGGTAGACGTTGACAAAGCGACGCAGCCCGGAATCGTCGACCAGGCGGTCGCGGAGCCCGGCGTGCCGGGTGTCAAGGTCAGCGAGCAGCTCATCCAGCGTCCCGCCAGAGCCGTCAACCGTCTTCGCGCCGTCCGTGAGCGGACGCAGGATCGTAGGAATCCGGACTTCGATGGCCATCAGTGACTCTCCAGACTTCGCAGTGCGCCCGTGCTTGCACGGACGGCAATAATTCTCCGGGCGGCAGTACTTCCTGGTGACTTCCTGGTGCGCCGGTACTTCTGGCCGGCCCTCATTCCGCAATGGGAAACTCGGCTGGCGGCTCGATCATTCCGCTGATGAGCCAGGGCCGTCTGAGATCGCGACCTCCTCCTCAGTCACCAAGCCGTCGGCGATGCGGAATGAGCGGATCTGCGTCTCGTCGGGCTCCCTGGTCGACACCAGCAGGTAGTGCGCGCCCGGCTCGCTCGCATAGGAGATATCGGTGCGGGAAGGGAAAGCTTCGGTGGCCGTGTGCGAGTGGTAGATCACCACTGGTTCCTCGTCCCGATCGTCCATCTCGCGCCAGACAGCCAGCTGCTCCATCGAATCGAACCGGTAGAACGTCGGCGATCGCTCCGCGTTGGCCATCGCGATGAAGCGCTCGGGACGATCGCTTCCGGCTGGCCCGGCGATGACCCCGCAAGCCTCATCGGGATGGTCGGCCCGGGCGTGCGCGACGACCAGGTCGATAAGCGGGCGCGAAATCAGCAGCATGGCGGTGATCGTAACTTGCGGTCAGGACAGCGCGGCGACCAGGCTGCCCTGGATAAAGGCCAGCCACTGGTACACCTGCACGTAGGCGTAGCGAGGATCTTCTGGCTCGACGCCATCGTCAAGCGCGTCAAAGTCATCGGTCACCCCAAGCCGCACTCCGAGCGCCAGCCTGACGTCGTTGAGTGAACGCAGCCAGGCCTCGGCCTGATCCGAGCTGAGCCTGATCTTGCCGCCGCCGGCCGGCAATGTCGCGAGCAACGTCTGGGCGCACTGGACCTTGGCTGACCGGAGTCCAGACTCGGTAAACCGGCGGAACTCGTTGGCCGCGTCAGGATCGTCCTTGTAGGCATCTGGCAGGAGCCGGGCGAGTACCGGATCGTCGGGAAGCTCAGCATCATCAAGTGAACTGTCGGTCATTCCGACCATGGCGGCTAGCTCGTCGGCTTCAGTCAGCACCGAAGGCGCCGACAGTGTCGACGAGTCCGCTGGCGGCTCGACCAGCTCGACAACCTGCGCGACCAGGTCCCTGATGATGGCGGCCTCGGGCCTGGCGAATCGCGCGGTCACGCCATCAGATGACCGGCGAAATCCCGCCATCAGCTCCTCCGGATCGAACTCGCTGCCGTCACTCACGCATCGTGGCCTACCGTCGCCCACAGGCCGTAGCCATGCAGGGTCTCGGCATTACGCTCCATCGCTTCCCTGGCGCCTGCCGCCACGACTGCCCTGCCCTTGTGGTGCACGTCCAGCATGAGCTTCTCGGCCTTGGGCTTGGCATACCCGAACACCCGCTGGAACACGTAGGTCACGTAATCCATCAGGTTCACCGGGTCGTTCCATACGATAGTCAACCAGGGCTGGTCGACCGCGGCCTGCTCGTCAGTCTCCGGTCTGCTGAGTTCTACAGGTGCGACGCTCAATGCTTGCCACCTCCTCAGTCTTAGTCTCCCACTGCCGGGTACCTCACCGGGCACCGTGCACCCCAGGCACCGTGCACCCCAGGCACCGTGCACCCCGTGTACCCCGGGCCGCGCCTGCGATCGCCGGCCACCGGCGTCCGTATGCTTCCCCCGTGACCAGCGATACCGGCACGGCGGCACTCTCAGCCACGGGGCTGCTGACCGATCACTACGAGCTGACAATGATCCGCGCGGCGCTCGAAGGCGGCACGGCCGACCGCCGGACCATCTTCGAGATGTTCGCCCGCCAGTTGCCGCCCGGCCGCCGGTACGGGGTCGTGGCGGGTACCGGGCGGTTCCTTGACGCGCTCGCCAGGTTCAGTTTCGGACCAGCCGAGCTTGCCTTCCTGCGGAGCGCCGGGATCATCGACCAGCGTACCGAGCGGTTCCTGGCCGGCTACCGGTTCAGCGGCAGCATCTGGGGCTACGCGGAGGGCGAGTGCTACTTCCCCGGCTCGCCGATCCTGGTGGTCGACGGCACCTTCGCCGAGGCGGTCGTGCTTGAGACGCTGGCTCTGTCCGTCTTCAACCATGACTGCGCTGTCGCCTGCGCCGCGTCGCGGATGGTCACCGCCGCCGGCCGGCGGCCGATCATCGAGATGGGCTCGCGCCGCACCCACGAGATCGCCGCGGTGGCGGCGGCCAGGGCCGCCTACATCGCCGGCTTCGCCGCTACGTCAAACCTGAGGGCCGGCCTCGACTACGGCGTGCCCACGGCCGGGACGAGCGCGCACGCCTTCACCTTGGTGCACGATAACGAGCGGCAGGCGTTCGGCGTCCAGATCGAGGCGCTTGGCCAGGACACCACGCTGCTAGTCGATACCTACGACGTGCCGACCGCGGTGCGGACCGCGGTCGAGCTCGCTGGCTCGGCACTCGGAGCGGTCAGGATCGACAGCGGTGACGTAGCCGAGGTCGCCAGGGGTGTCCGAGCGCAGCTCGACTCGCTCGGCGCTGCGCGCACCAGGATCGTTGTCACCGGTGACCTGGATGAATACGCGATCGCCGAGCTGAGCACCGCGCCGGTCGACGGCTACGGCGTGGGCACTGCGCTGGTCACAGGATCAGGGGCACCGACCGCAGCACTGGTCTACAAACTCGTCGCCCGGTCCGCCGACGGCGAGCCGGTGCTCGTGCCGGTGGCCAAGCGCTCGGTCGGCAAGCCAAGCATAGGCGGCCGGAAGTGGGCCGCACGCGGCCAGAACGACACCGGGACAGCCTGCGCCGAGATCGTCAGCCTTACCCCGGTCAGTGATCGTCAAGGACTGCGCCCGCTGCTGCGGCAGCTCGTGCGGGACGGTGAAATCATCGGGGCCGAGCCGCTGCCGGTCGCGCGCAGCCGGCACCAGCGCGCCCTCGCCGAACTTCCTGCGCAGGCCAGGGATCTCAATCCCGGCGAGCCAGCGATCCCGACAAGGTTCTCGTCAGTCAGCGCCCTCGGGCAATGACTCATAAATTTCCTTGCATTCGGGGCAAACCGGGTAACGCTTAGGATCCCGGTTCGGCACCCAGACCTTGCCGCACAGCGCGACGACGGGCGTGCCGTTCACCGCACTGTCCATGATCTTGTCCTTAAGGACATAATGCGCGAACCGCTCATGATCACCGTCGTCCGTAGACAGGTCTGGTCTGACGTCACGGTCCAGCGTCGTCCCGCCGGAAGGCCTTACCTCGGTCACGCTCGCCAGCTTACGCTCATCGTCACGATGCTAGTTGAGCACGGGATCATCGGGGTAAGTCGCGAGCAACGCCAGCTCGCCACCTTGCCGCCGCAGCACGGCGGGATACAGCCGGTCAGGCTCGGCCGCGAAGGCGTCCTGCGGCAATCCGTCGAGCACCAGCCAGGCTCCGACCTCGATCTCCGCCTCAAGCTGGCCGACTCCCCAGCCCGCGTAGCCAGCGAACACGCGCAGCGAGCTGATGCCGCCAGCCAGCAGCTGCGGTGGCGCGCCGAGGTCCACCAGGCCGATGCGCGACATCAGCTTCGAGCCGGACAGTGACCGCCAGCCGATCGGCTCGTCACCTCCTCTGGGCAGTGCGAGCGCGAGCGCGCTATCCGGCGCCACTGGCCCGCCCTGGAACAGCACAGACGGTCCGGTCACCAATTCAGTCCATGGTTCGAGCACCTGCTGGACCGGAATGTCGCTCGGCCGGTTAAGCACCACGCCCAGCGTGCCTTCGGCCGGGTCATCTTCGACGACCAGCACGATCGTGCGCCTGAAGTTGGCATCACCGAGCATGGGCGTCGCAGCCAGCAGCTGGCCCGTCCGGGATTCGGACTGCATGCCACCATGATGCGCTACGACCAGCCCGGAGCGCACGACCGGCCGGCCTATCTCGGCAATACTCAGAACAGCAGGCTGGACAGCTTGCCCCTGGCCTTAGTCACTCGCGGGTCCTTGGGCGGCAAGATCTCGAACAGGCTGATCAGGTGCAGCCGCGCCTTGTCCCGGTCAGCGCCGGCGACGCGGCCGATCACTGTGAGCATCCGGTCGAAGCTTTCCTCGATCTGCCCGGTCGCCAGCTCGATGTCCGCGGCATTGGCCTGTGCTTCCGGGTCTTCCGGCCGCTCGGCGGCCGCTCGGCGCACCTTAGCCGGATCGTAAGAGTTCACCCGCCGGAACAGTTCAACCTGAGCGAGCCAGGCCCTTGCCACCGGATGTCCAGGCGAGTCCTGCAGCACTTGATCAAGCGCGTTGGCCGCGCCATTCAGGTCACCGGAATCCATCGCGTCCTGCGCCGCCTTGAACCTCGGGTCGCTGAGCAGCTCCTCTTCCGGGCTGAGCGGCGCTGATCTCATGCCCGCCGGCGCGGCCCCGGCCGGATCGACGGCCTCATCGGCCGGCCCGCCGGCGCCGTCGGCCGACGCCCGCAAGCCAAGCTGCGTCGCGACGCCGAGAATCTGGCTGATCCAGCCGCGCACCTGTGCCTCAGGCAGCGCGCCGAGGAAGCCGTCCACTAGCTGCCCGCCGATCACCGCGACCACCATCGGTATCGACTGCACCTGAAGCGCCGCACCGAGCTGGGGGTTCGCGTCTACGTCTACCTTGGCGAGTATCCAGGCGCCAGCCGCCTCGTCAGCCAGCCGCTCAAGCACGGGGCTGAGCTGCTTGCACGGCTCGCACCACTGCGCCCACAGGTCGACGATGACCGGGACGCGCTGCGACCGTGCCACCACGTCGGTGTTGAACGTGGCCTCAGTGACCTCGACGACATACGCTGAGTCGCTGCCCGTGGACTGGCCGGCCGGCTGCTTGCGCTTGTTCGCGGCCTGCCTGGCGCCGAGATCGACGGCGCCATACATGGAAAAGTTGCGCGGCTGTTGCATGACTCCATCCTGCCCCACCTCCGCCCGCTACGCCCCCGCCCACCACTCATAGCGCGCGGGGCTGGTCGTTTTTTGGCCACCCCCGCCAGTCTCAGAACGCCGGCGTCTCCGAATAACTGCCCCATTCAGCTCTGAGCGCACCGCAGATCTCGCCGAGCGTCGCCTCCGCCATCGCGGCGTCGATCATCGGCGGGATCATGTTCGCTCCGGAGCGGGCGGCGCTGACCATGGCGGCGAGCGCGGCATCGGCGGCCGCGCCGTCCCGGCGCGACCGGCGCTCGGCCAGATCACGCACCTGGGCAACCTCGACCTCGTGGCTGACCCGCATTATCTCCACCGGCTTCTCGACGGTGTCCGTGTGGCAGTTCACCCCGACGATCTTCTTCTCGCCCTTTTCCAGTTGCCGCTGGTAGCTGAACGATGCTTCGGCGATCTCGGCCATGAACCAGCCTTCCTCGATTCCGCGCAAGATGCCGCTGGTCATCGAACCGTCCTGGCTCATCGACCGGATCTTGCTGAAAATCTCCTCGGCCTCCGCCTCAAGCCGGTCGGTCAGCGCTTCGACATACCACGAGCCGCCGAGCGGGTCGGCGACGTTGACTACGCCGGTCTCCTCCATGATCACTTGCTGGGTGCGCAGCGCGATCTCGGCCGCCTTCTCGCTCGGCAGCGCGAGCACCTCGTCGAGCGCGTTCGTGTGCAGCGAGTTCGTGCCGCCGAGCACGGCGGCGAGGGCCTCGATGGCGGTCCGCACCACGTTATTGTCCGGCTGCTGCGCGGTGAGCGAGACCCCGGCGGTCTGAGTGTGGAACCGCAGCCACTGCGCCCGCTCGGTCTTGGCACCGTAAACATCCCGCATCCAGCGCGCCCAGATCCGCCGCGCGGCCCGGAACTTGGCGATCTCTTCGAAGAAGTCGATGTGCGCGTCGAAGAAGAACGACAGCCCGGGGGCGAACACGTCGATATCGAGCCCTCTGGACAGGCCAAGCTCGGCATAGCCAAAACCGTCGGCAAGCGTGAACGCCAGCTCCTGAGCGGCCGTCGAGCCCGCCTCCCTGATGTGATAGCCAGAGACCGACAGCGGCTTGTACGCCGGGATCTCGGCCACGCAGTACTCCATCAGGTCGCCGATCAGCCGCAGGTGGGGCTGCGGCGGGAACAGCCACTCCTTCTGCGCGATGTACTCCTTGAAGATGTCAGTCTGCAGGGTGCCGTTCAGTTTGGCGATGTCAGCGCCCTGGCGTCTGGCTGCCGCTAGATACATGCAGAAAACCGGCGCCGCCGGGCCGCTGATCGTCATTGACGTGGTGATGTCGGCCAGCGGTATCCCGCCGAACAGCACCTCCATGTCGGCCGCCGAGTCGATCGCGACGCCGCAGTGACCGACCTCGCCGAGCGAGCGCGGGTCGTCAGAGTCACGGCCCATCAGAGTCGGCATGTCGAATGCCACGGACAGCCCGCCACCGCCCGCCCGCAGCAGCATCTTGTACCGCTGATTGGTCGCCGCGGCGTTGCCGAAGCCAGAGAACTGCCTGATCGTCCAGGCCCGGCCACGGTAACCGCCTGGATACAGGCCACGCGTGAACGGGAACTCACCCGGCCACCCGATCCGGTCGAAGCCGGGCACCACGCTGCCGTCCGGCGGCCCGTACACCGGATCGACGGCCAGCCCGGACAGCGTGGTGAAGTCAGCGTCACGAACCCGGGCTGAGTCATACCGTCGCTGCCAGCGGGTCCTGCCGTCGTCCTGAGCACTCATTAGTGTTCCTCCAGCAGTGATGCGCGACCCAATTTAGTAGGACGTCCTACTAAACTGACGCACCCAGTCTAAGCCAGCTGGCAGAACGTGACGTCGGGCCCAGTTACAACCATCCGGCTACAACCATCCGGCCACCTGCGCCGTCATAGGTTCATGCGGTGCGTCACCACCGCCCGTGACTCGCGACTTGGCCCAGCCCGCGGCGAAATGTGTGGTAAAACGAATGCGGAATCTCACCAGCGATGTCGGCAGCCTCGCTGTGGCCGGTGAGGTGGCAACCCTTCAAGTGTCGTGGGCTGTGCCGTCCTTGCCGACGGCCAGGCAAGGAAACACGGTCAAGCAAGGAAACTCAGTGGCCAGGCTGCGATCAGGCGACCGCGAGGCCGCCGAGGAGCTCTTCAATGCCTGCTATCCCAGGCTCGCTGGCTGGTGCAGGCGCCTTGTCGATGATGACGACACCGCACACGAGATCGCCTCAGAGGCATTCACCCGCCTGCTGTCCAGGTGGTCACGCCTGGACAACCCGCAGAGCTACCTATACATGATCGCTACGAACCTGGTCAGGGATCACTGGCGCAAGACGAGCAGGGAACGGCGGGCGATCAAGACATTTACCGCGGCGGCGCCCGAGGAGCCCGCCTGGCATCAGTCCCAGGATGTCGATGTCCGTGCCCTGATCGAAGGCCTGCCGCCCAGGTTGCGCAGTGCCTTCCTGCTGCACTATTACGGTGGTTTCGGGGTAAAGGAGGTCGCGACTTTGCTCGGCCGGCCGGAAGGAACCGTGAAGGCCGACCTGCATCATGCGCGGGCAAAGCTCAAGGCGGCGGTGGGTGAGACCGCGTGAGTGACTTCGACCCGATCGACGAGTGGCTGCACACCGACGTAGAGCTGATGCCCTCCAGGCCCGGTGCCTTCGACCGGATTCACCGCAAGGCACGGCGGCGCAAGGCAATCGTCGCGATGAGCACCGCCGCCGGCGCCGCGGTGATGATCGCGGCCGCCGCGTCGATACCGCAGTTCGCTTCCGCGCTGCTGCCCGGCGGCGGTGGCCCGGACAAGGTCGGGACGTCAAGTTCACCGCAGCCGCCGAAGCCGGCGCCTCGCCATCCGGCCGCCTCGCATCGGCATCATCCCGGTCAGTACAGCCTGTCGCCGCCCGGGGCGATCTCGTCGATCACGAACTCCGCCTTTCGCCCGGCGGCCGGTTTCCGGCCCGCCTCCATCACCTTCGTCAGCTCATCGATGGGCGCGGCGATCGGCCAGACCACATCGTCGTGCGACGCCGGCTCTTGCACGGTGGTCGCTGGCACCACCGACTACGGGCAAAGGTGGTTCGCGGTTGACGCGCCGCCGGCTGGCCCGCCTGATGGCAGCGCAGGAGTCAGCCAGATCAGGTTCCTCGACCAGGACAACGGCTGGGCCTTCGGGCCAGAGCTCTACGCCACCCACGACGGCGGAGCGACCTGGACCAAGGTCACGGGCCTGCCCGGCCGGGTGATCGATCTGGCGACGGTCGGCGACTCGGCCTTCGCCGTTGCCGCGACCTGCACGGGCAGCGGTGCGGCCTACGCGAGTGACTGCACCAGCTTCAGGCTGTACTCATCGCCGTACGACTACGACGACTGGCAGCCGGTGCCAGGCGCGGCGGCCGATGTCGCTGAGACTCCCGGCGGGCTGCAGCTGACCGAAACGAACGGCTACCTGCTGGCCGGGCCCGTGCTCTTCACTGGCTCGCCATCCGGCGGCGCCTGGAACAAGGTCACGATCAGCACGGGGACGGTCCCGGCGTGCCTGGACGGTCACGGCCACCAGGCGAGCGGCGAATCCGGCCTGATCGCGCCCTCGGCGGCGAGCGGGCTCTACCTGCTCTGCCCGTCGATCGCGGGCGGCGAGCCGAGCCTGTATGAGTCGGCCGATGCCGGCCAGACCTGGCAGCCAGCCGGTCACGCCGATATCGGCGGCACGGCGACGTCTCTCGCACTTGCCACGACCAGCGACACCCTCGTGGCCGCGACTAGCAGCGGCATCTACTACTCAGCCGGCCAGGCCAGCTGGCACCTGGCCACCATCGAAGGCACCACCCCGCCGGACGGGTTCAGCTTCGTCGGCATGACAACCGAACAGCAAGGAGTCGCGGTGCCCGCCGACCCAGCCGCCGGGAAGATCTTCATCACCAAGGACGGCGGCCTGACCTGGCAGCCAAGCACCATCTAGTGCCAGCTGCACCCGGCCGGGTCCTCCGCCCGCCCCGCATCGCTCACTGGCCGGGCGAGCGCCCGTGATCATGGTCCGGTCCTTGACCACGGCATTCCGGGCGACGGCCGGATGGTCACCCGCGTGATGTTCCATAATCATGAACTGGTCCTTGATCATGGCGTTCCGGGAGCGTGATCGCCCGCGCGATCCTCCGTGATCACCCGCCCGGCCATGATCACGGCATTCCGGGCGCGCTATCGAGGCTGTCGCACAACTAGTGATCATGAAATGTCAATCACATTTTCGACGGCGTGTCGCGCAGTTGAACTCCACTTGAGTGGCCGATTCAGGGTGCAATGTGAGGCTCCCGCCCCACTTCCCGTCAGTGCCAGACAGTTGTGCGACAGCCTCGGTCACCCGCCCGGACTGCCGGGATCAGGGACCAGTGCATGATCACGGAACCTCGCGCGGGTGACCACCCGGCCGCCGCTGAGGCGAGCTGGCACAGCCCCGGTCCGCGTGGCCGCCGCCCGGAACGCCGTGATCATGGTCCGCCGGGTGATCACGGACGATCACGCGGACGAGCACCCGCCCGGACTGCCGGGATCAAGGACCAGTGCATGATCACGGAACCTCGCGCGGGTGACCGCCCGGGCGCGGGGCGCCCGGGCCAGGGCCGCCCGTGCGCCCGGCCCTCCTAGACCGCCAGCCCGCCGGCACCGCCGCCTGGCTGGCGACCGGGGAACGTAGCCAGGCAGGCGGCGGTGCCGGTGCTGACGAAGCCGCTACTTCTTCTTCAGGGTGACAATCTGGAAGTCGGCCGCTCCCGTCGGGTGCACCTTGAGTATGCCGGTGAGAATGGTGTGAGCCTCGAAGGGCACGGACTGCTCATAGCGGGCGCCGTTGTATGCCACGACGCTCAGGCTGTACTCCTTCCCGTCCTCTTTGCAGGTCCTGGCCGGGCCCTCTGAGGCCGGCTTGCCGTGAGCTAGCGTGGC
>Ga0070761_10002895_pt1 | contig 10430 bp, 9 predicted proteins | sample HubBroMetageREF1_FD_66724 | JGI IMG/M metagenome (GOLD analysis project Ga0070761, IMG submission 66724) | Reference soil microbial communities from the Hubbard Brook experimental Forest, New Hampshire, USA - Hubbard Brook CCASE Soil... | ecosystem: Environmental > Terrestrial > Soil > Temperate...
CGGGCGTTCCGCGCCGCGGGAGCGGACGTGGCCGGCGTCGCGATGGATCGCGAAGGCGTCGATCCCGATGCGTTAGAGGATGCGCTGGTCCGTCTGCGCCCGATCTTCGTCTATCTGATCCCGACCTTTCACTGCCCGACCGGCCGCCTGATGGGCTTGGAACGCCGGCGCCGGATCCTGGAGCTGTGCGCACGCTTTCGCACGCCGATCGTCGAGAGCCACGTGTACGGTGACATCGCCTTTGGCCAGCCGCCGCCGTCGTTGAAGAGTCTCGACGAGACGGGGATCGTGATCCATCAGGGCAGTGCGTCGAAGACCGTCAGCCCGGCGCTGCGCCTGGGTTGGCTGGTCGCGCCGCGCGCCGCGATGGAGTTGTTGGCGCCGGCCAAGGCGAGCCTGGACCTCTCGACGCCGGCGCTCACGCAGGCCGTCCTGGCCGGATTCTTGCGCGGCGGCGGGTACGCGCGCCATCTGCCGCAGTTTCGCGCGGCCCTTCAGACGCGGCGCGACGCGTTGATCGCAGCGCTCGCCACCCACTGCCCCGATCTGCGTTGGCTCACGCCACAAGGTGGGCTGTACCTGTGGGCGCAGCTGCCGCAGTTCAGCCGGGCATCCGATATCGAGGCCGCCGCGGCCGAGGCGGGCGTCTCGGTACGCGGCGGCGAGGCCTTCTTGCCCGACGGCGGCACGTCAAGCCATATCCGGCTGTGCTACGCGTCGCCGGCGTCCGACGAGATCGTAACCGGCGCCCAGCGTCTGGGTCAGGCGCTGCGGACGGTCCTGCACCGAGGACGCGATCCCGCCGCGCGCGCCGCAACATTCGCCTCGGTCTAGCGCTCGATCGTGATTGTATCGTTCGCAACGACGGTTGCGTCTGAGGGAACGTCTCGCGTGGCTGCTTCTACGACCGGCATGTTACGGCAGCCCTCCCCTCTTGCGCTTGGTTTCTAGGCCTAATTGACGCCAGTCCGTCTCCCTCACACTGACGCCATAGTACTCGGCGGCTTTTTTGATGTTTGCGAACGCCAAGTCCCGATCGTGATCCGACACCCCAATCGTTTCGTCGAAACGCGCCAGTGCATTGCGAACGTGGCTCGCATCGGTCAACGGCTCTTTGCGTTCCTTCGGAAAGGCGAAGACGCTATCGGGCAGGTCTGACCGTTCGGTCAGCGGACCGTGCTGTTCGTGCGGCTCCCACGTCGTCTCCATGCCGCGATCGTAACGCCCCGCAGGCGGCGGGAGGAGGGAGCCACACTACCACCATACAGGTCGGGCGGGAGATGCTGGATCCCGAGCGCTGGGTAGCCGAGGCGGATCACGAGCGCCGCCTGAAGCTGCGGGCCTTCCTGACGCATGCACGCGCGCGGCTTGCGCCCGCTAACGTCGGGCTGCCGGAGACCAAGCGCCGCCGCGTTCCAGGCTTGCGGCGGGAAGAGGTCGCCGAGTTGGTCGGGATCTCGTCCGAGTGGTACCGGATGTTTGAGGCCGGGCGCCCCATCACGGTCTCGGCCCACGTGTTGGAGCGGCTCGCCCAGGCGCTGGGGCTGGACGCCTTCGATCGAGAGCATCTCTTCCGTTTAGCGCTCCCCGAGCTCTACCGCGCCCAGATCGTCACCACGGTCGAGCCTTCGCCGTCGATGGGCTCGCTGGTCGCACCGCTGCGAGCGTTCTCGGACGTCGAAGCAGCGCGGCGCTCGCTGAGCGTCGCGCGCGAACGCTTCCTCACCAGCACGCCGCGCGAGGACGAAGCCGACGTGCTGCGCCCGCGCATCCTCAAATCGTGGCAGCGAAGCCACGATCTCCAAGTCGCGGCTACCCGATTAGAAGCGCCTCGCGCGGTCGATGGAAACGCTGACTTCGCACTCACCGAGCCGGCACAAGAACGGCTGTTGCGCACCGCGTCCGGCATCGTGTCTCACCTGGCCGACACGCTGTCGTCGATCGGCTATGCCGTCGTGCTCACCGACGGCACCGGCACGATCCTCGATTTGCACTGCGAAGCCGACTTGCGCCGCAAATTCGAGCGCATTGCCTTCGAGCGGGGAGCCCTCTGGAGCGAAGCGAGTGCCGGTACCAACGCGATCGGCACGGCGCTGACCGACGACCGGCCGCTCCAGTTGATGGCTGCCGAGCACTACTGTGATGGTTGGCAGGACCTGACCTGCACCGCCGCACCGATTCACGATCCGGAGACCGGCGAGATCGCCGGCGTCCTCGACATCACCGGCGATTATCGGTTGGTCCGCCCGCAGCTGCTCGGTACCATCGTGCAGTACGCGCTCGAGATCGAAGAACGTCTGGCATCGCCGGTCTAACCGGCCGCGACGACGCCGCCCAGCTCGTCCTCGACGTGCACGGCGATGATCTCGTCGAACGAACGCTCGGCGTGAAAGCCGAGCGCCAGCGCGCGTTGCGGATCGAAAGCGCGCGGCCAGGCTTCGACGATGCGCGCGATCGCCGCGTCGGGTTCGCGCCGAATCCGCCGCAGCGCGCCCTCGCCGCCGATGCGGCGCAGCGCGGCGAGCTCGTCGCCGACGCTGGCGCAGAGGCCGGGCAGCGAGAGCGACCGCCGCCCGCCGAGCGGGGCGAGATCGATCGCCGCCGCGTGGGTGAGAAATCCCACCGCGGCGCGCGGGGAGGCGAACCAGTGGCGCACGTCGTCGCCGACCGGGAGCACCGCTTCGTGACCGGCCAGCGGTTCGCGCACGATGCTCGAGAAGAAGCCGGAGGCGGCGCGGTTCGGCGCGCCGGGGCGCACGCAGATGGTCGGCAACCGCAGCGCGATGCCGTCCAGGATGCCGCGCCGCGAATAATCGGCCAGCAGCAGCTCGCAGATTGCCTTCTGCGTGCCGTAGCTGGTCAGCGGCGTGGTGAAGAAGTCGTCGCCGATGACCTCGGGGAGCGGCGCGCCGAAGACCGCGACCGACGAGGCGAAGACGACGCGCGGGCGATAGCGCTCGCCGATCCCGCGTGCGCGAATCGCATCGAGGAGCAGCCGCGTTCCGTCGAGGTTGACGCGGTAGCCCTTGCCGAAGTCGGTCTCGGCTTCGCCGGAGACGACGGCGGCCAGGTGGAAGATGACCTCCGGAGCGGCGGCGACGAGGTCGGACGCCGTTCCAGGCACGGACAGGTCGGCCGTCTTGCGGACGGAGTCGCCGGGCAGGTCGGCCGGGACGGTCGAGTGGTCGACGTCGACCAGCGTGAGGGTGCCGATCTCCCGCCGCCCGATGCACCCGTCGCGGACGAGCTGTGCCGCCAGCTTGCGGCCGAGCATGCCTGCGGCGCCGGTGATCAGGACATGCATTCGACGATCCTTAGCGAGGACGAGATCGATACCTTGCGCGCCGCAGCGCCGATCCGCTGATGCCGAAGCTCGCCGCCAATCTGAGTTGGCTCTTCACCGAGCTGCCGTTACGCGAGCGGTTCGCGGCGGCCGCGGCGTGCGGCTTTCGCGGCGTCGAAGTGCTCTTTCCGTACGAGCTGCCCGCGCCGGCCGCACGCGAGCAGCTGACGGCGCACGGCCTCGAGCTGGCCCTGATCAACTTGCCCGCCGGCGATTGGGACGCCGGCGACCGCGGACTCGCCGCCCTGCCGGGTCGCGAGGCCGAGTTCGACGTCGCGCTGCAGACGGCGCTCGCCTACGCGCGGCACTGCGGCTGCCGCCGCGTGCACGCGATGGCCGGCCGGCCGACGGGTGCCGAGCGGGCTGACGCCGAGCGGACGTACGTCGCGAACCTGCGGCGCGCGGCGCGTGCGGCGGTGGAGTTCGGCATCACCGTGCTCATCGAGCCGCTCAACGCGATCGACAATCCCGGCTATCTGCTGCGAACGACGGAGCAGGCGCTCGAGGTGATCGCACAGGTCGGCGAACCGAACCTGGCCTTGCAGCTCGACCTCTATCACACGCAAATCAGCGAAGGCGACCTCGAGCGGCGCATCCGCGCGCTGGCCGACCGCTACGCGCACGTGCAGATCGCGGGCAACCCGCAACGGGGCGAACCCGACCAGGGCGAGGTGAACTACGGCCATCTGCTCGACGTGTTCGACCAGATCGGCTACGCCGGCTGGGTCGGCTGCGAGTATCGCCCGCGCGGCCTCACGCAGGCCGGCCTGGGCTGGGCGCGGCGCTATCTCGACGGTTGAACGCGGCGACCGGATCGGTCAGTGCAGGCGATGTGCGTGCAGGATGGCGATCGGCGGCGTGAGCGACTCGCCGGTGGCCGCGGCGTCGTGAATCTTGCGCACCACGTCCATCCCCCGCACGACGTGGCCGAAGACAGCGTAGCCGGGGCCGAGCGGACCGCCGGCGTCGAGGAAGCTGTCGTCGCCCAGATCGATGAAGAACTCGGTCGTCGCCGAGTTGGGGTCGCTGGTGCGGGCCATCGCGAGCGCGCCGTCGGTGTTGCGCAGGCCGCTGCCGCTGGTTGGCTCGAGCGGGATCGGCGGCAGGCCGGCGGCGCGGGGGCCCAGGCCGGCCTGGATCACCTCGATGCGGGCTTCCGGCTCGCTGCGCTTGTTGACCGTGCGGTAGAACGTCGCGCCGTCGTAGGCGTGCGTGTCGACGTAGTGGAGGAAGTTGCGCGCGGTGCCGGGCGCGTGCTCGACGTCGATGCGCACCACGATCGTGCCGGCGCTGGTCTCCAGTGCGACGTCGACCGGTTGCGCGGCCTCGGCGGCGCGCACGGAGTGCAGCGGGAGCGCGGTTGCGACGAGCGCAAGGAGGGCAACCGCGCCCAAGGCTCGCAGCGCGTGACGGATCGGATGCACGCAGGATCTCCGCAAGAACCAGGAAGGGGGTTCGCCCTTCACGTCGCGCCGGCCGTCCGCCTTCCAGGCTCGCCTGGGTCGGCGACGCAGGTGCCGGGCGCACCGTCGTGGATGCCCAGGGGGTCGTGGATGCCAGAGGAAGATCGGATTCGAACAGGCAACGGCCGTCCTTCGTCCGGCGCGGGTGTGATGTAATGGTAGCCTGCGACCTTCCCAAGGTTGATGCGCGGGTTCGATTCCCGCCACCCGCTCCAAACGCTCCGGGCGACGTAGCCAAGTGGTAAGGCAGAGCTCTGCAAAAGCTCCACCCCCAGTTCGATTCTGGGCGTCGCCTCCAACCGTTCTGCTGGTGGCCGCCCTGCTGGCGACGGCGATCCTCGGCCCGCTGATCGGGATCCGCCAGCTCGACGCGGCCTCGAACGCCGAGGTTCGCCTCAGCAGCGCGCGGGTCGATCTCGATACGCTGGTGCAAAGGCAGCTCGGCGAGGAGACCGACCTGCGCGGCTACGTCGCGACACGCGACCCGTTGTTCATCGAGTCCCGGCCGCCGGGCGGCGAGTTCGACGCCTTGGCGCTGGGCGTCGAGGCTCGCCTCGTGCGCGAGGGGATCCCCAATGCCGCCGCGACGCTCGAGGACCTGCGCAGCGCCCACCAGACGTGGGAAGACCAGGTCGCGTTGCCGCTGATCCGCGATCCGGGCGCCGCCGACGCGTACAAGCGCGAAGCGCAGGGGAAGGCGCTGACCGAGCAGCTCTCGCGCGACGTCAATACCATGCAGGACGCGTTGATCGTCGCCGAGGCCGGCGTCCAACAGACGATGCGGCGGCGGATCAACACGACGGTCGCCATCAGCGCCGGCTTCGTCACGCTGTTCGCGCTGGTCGCGCTGCGCTACGCGCTCGGCCGGTCGTCGGCCCAGTGGCGTTTCGAGCGCGAACGCTCGCTGGTCGACGCGCTGCAACGCACGTTGCGGGTCCCCGGCCGGCGGCTACCACACACGCAGCTCGGCTCGGCGTACGCGTCGGCGACCAGCGAGGCACTGGTCGGCGGCGACCTGCTCGATGCCTGGCATGCCGGGCCGGACTCCGGCTGGATTCTGCTGGCCGACGCGAGCGGGAAGGGGATCGACTCGGCCCGCCAGGCGGCCTTCGCGCAGTATGCGGTGCGCGCGCTGGCCGCCGAGGCCGACGATGCGGCCGACGTCGTGGGGCGTTTCAACCGGCTCTTCCTGCAGACGTTCGACGATCCGTCGAGTTTCGTCGTGCTCTTTCTGGGTGCGTTCGACGCGCGCGCGCAGACGCTGCGCTACGCCAGTGCCGGCCACGGGACGGCCTACGTGCGGCGCGGGACGTCGATCGAGCAATTGCCGCCGACCGGCCCGATCGTCGGCTTATTTGCCGAGGAGCAGTACACGACCCAGACGGTCCCGCTGGCGCCCGGCGATCTGGTCCTGTTGGCGACCGACGGGCTGAGCGAGGCGCGTGACGCGCAGGGCGAGCTGCTGGGCGAGGATCGCATCGTCGCGCTCCTGCGCGATGGGCCGACCGACCCGCAGGCGCTGTGCGATCTACTGGTCCGCTCCGCCGAGGACTTCAGCGGTGGGGTCCAGGACGATTTGGCGATCGTCGCCCTGCGTGTGGTGCTTGCGGACGACGGCGTGACCACGCCGTTCAGCGCGATCGGCGGAAGCGTCTCCGGCTGACCGCCGCGCGCTCGCAGAGCAAAGCGGGCCCGGCGGCGAAGAGTGGCGGGTCGTGTTGGCCCGCCGGATCATCCCCTGCCTGGACATCAAGGACGGCCGCGTCGTCAAAGGCGTGCGGTTCGTCGACCTGACCGACGCCGGTGACCCGGTCGCGCTCGCCCGTCGCTATGAAGAGGAAGGCGCCGACGAGCTGGTCTTCCTCGACATCACCGCGACCGTCGAAGGCCGCCGCGCGACGCTGGCCGTCGTGCGGGCCGTCGCGCGCGAGCTGACCATCCCGTTCGCGGTCGGCGGCGGCGTGAACGGCGTCGACGACGTCAACGCGCTGCTGCGCGCCGGCTGCGACAAGGTCAGCATCAACTCGGCCGCGGTGCGCGACCCGGCGCTGGTGCGCGCGGCCTCGGAGCACTTCGGGGCGCAGTGCATCGTGGTCGCGATCGATGCGCGCCGTGCACCCGGTGTGCCGTCGGGCTTCGAGGTCGTCGTCGACGGCGGGCGCACCCCGACCGGCCGCGACGCGATCGCCTGGGCCACCGAGTGCGAACGGCTCGGCGCCGGCGAGTTGCTGGTGACGTCGATCGATGCCGACGGGACGCGCAGCGGCTACGACCTGGTGCTGACCCGGGCGATCCGCGACGCGTGCAACCTGCCCGTCATCGCCTCCGGCGGCGCCGGCGCGATCGTCGACTTCGTCGACGTCTTCCGGGTCGCCGACGCCGACGCCGCGCTGGCCGCCTCGCTCTTCCACTACGCCGAGCTCGAGATCGCGGCGCTGAAGGACGCACTCGCCGACGCCGGGATCGTCGTGCGGCGCGAGCCGGTGCGCGTATGATCGAGTTGGCCGAACTGCGCTGGGACGCCGCCGGCCTGGTGCCGGTGGTGATCGCCGATGCGACGAGCGGGACGGTGCTGACGCTGGCCTACGCCAACCGCGAGGCCGTCGAGCGGACGCTGGCGACCGGCTCGACCTGGTTGTGGAGCCGGTCGCGCGGGATGTTGTGGAACAAAGGCGCGACCTCGGGGAACACGCAGCGCGTCGTCTCGATCTCGGTCGACTGCGACGGCGACGCGCTGCTCTACCGAGTCATCCCGGCCGGACCCGCCTGCCACACCGGCGCGCTGTCGTGCTTCGCGACGACGCAACCGCTGCCGGGCGCCGACGAGCAGCCGGCGGGTGCCGCCTTCGCCGGCGCGGTGGCTGCGCTGGCGCGCACGATCGCCGAGCGCAAGGCGAATCCGCCGGATGACTCGCGCACGGCGCGTCTGTTCGCCGGCGGCGTCGATCGCATCGGCAAGAAGATCGGCGAGGAGGCGACCGAGGTCGTCATCGCCGCGAAGAACGCCGATCGGGGCGAGCTGGTGTGGGAGACTGCCGATCTCCTCTACCATCTCTTGGTGCTGCTCGCCGAGCGCGACATCGCGCTCGACGAGGTGGGGGCGGAGCTATCGCGACGCGCCCGGCCGGCGAACTCGTAGGGCTCGCGGGCCTCGGCCCTCAGACCGCGGCGAAGCTCGCCGAGGTCGGCGTTCACACGCCGGGCGATCTGCTCGCATACCTACCGCGCACCTATCGCGACTGGCGCGAGCCGATGCCGATCGCCGGCCTGCAGGAAGGTGAGGCGATCGTCGTCGGCCGCGTCGCGCGGGTGAAGGAGCGCCCCGGCCGCTTCCCGCTGATCACCGTCGACCTGGCCGACGAGAGCGGCGCCGTCCAAGCGAAATGGTTCGGCCGCCGCCACCTGTTCGGGCGCTTCGCCGTCGGCGACCGGCTGTTCGTCGCCGGCCGCGTCGCGCGGACGGGGTTGCTCCCCGAGCTCAACGTGAGCACGCATCGCGTGCTGCGCGAGGACGAACGCTATGTCGGCGAGATCGTCCCGATCTATGCAGCGACCAAAGATCTACCCTCGCGCCTGATCCGCACGCTGATCGCCAAGAACCTCGAGCGCCTGATCGCGGAGCACATCGATGCGCTCCCGCCCGAGCTGGTGCGCTCGTTCGGGTTCCCGCCGTTGGCGCAGGCGTGGCGCACCGTCCATGCGCCGCGCGATCCGGCCGACCTGGGCCCGGCGCGCGAGCGGATCGTCTTCGACGAGTTCTTCGCGATCGCGCTCGCCGCCGCGCTCAAACGAGCGCGGCGCGAGGCCGAAGGCGGCGCGCGCGTCCTCGAGACGCCCGACGGCTTCTGGGACGCCTTCGTCGCGCAGCTGCCGTTCGCGCCGACCGGCGCGCAGCGGCGCGTCGTGGCGCAGATCTGGGCCGCGATGGGCCGCACGGCGCCGATGAATCGCCTCTTGCAGGGCGACGTCGGCAGCGGCAAGACGCTGGTCGCCGCGGCGGCGATCGCGCTGGCGCACCGCGGCGGCGCGCAGTCGGCGCTGATGGCGCCGACCGAGATCCTGGCCGCCCAGCACGCCGCCAAGTTGGCCCCGCTCTTGCTCCCGTTCGGGATCGCGGTCGAGGCGGTGTTCGGCTCGATGGGCGCGCGCGAGCGGCGCCGGGCCGAGGAGCGGATCGCGTCGGGCGAGGCGGGGCTGGCCGTCGGAACGCACGCGTTGTTGACCGAGAGCGTGACCTTCGCCGACCTCGGCCTGGTCGTCATCGACGAGCAGCAGCGTTTCGGCGTGCGGCAGCGGGCCGCGCTGCGCGCCAAGAGCGGTGCGCCGCACACGCTGGCGATGACGGCGACGCCGATCCCGCGGACCCTGGCGCAGACGAAGTTCGCCGACATGGACCTCTCGATCATCGACGAGCTGCCGCCGGGGCGCACGCCGATCCGCACCTTCGTGATCCGGGCGTCGCGCAAAGCGACGGTCTACGACTTCGTCCGCAAGAACGTCGAGGCGGGCCGGCAGGCGTACGTCGTCGCGCCGGCGATCGACGGCTCGGAGTCGGCGCTGACCGGGGCGCTCGCCGAGGCCGAGACGCTGCGCACGCGCGTCTTCCCCGACCTGCGCGTCGACGTGCTGCACGGGAAGCTGCCTTCGCCGGAGAAAGAGGCGGTGATGGATCGCTTCAAGCGACACCAGAGCGACGTGCTGGTCGCGACGACCGTCGTCGAAGTCGGCGTCGACGTTCCCAACGCCTCGGTGATGGTGGTGCTGGACGCGCAGCGTTACGGCCTGGCGCAGCTCCACCAGCTTCGCGGGCGGGTCGGCCGCGGCGTCGCCGAGTCATTCTGCGTGTTGGTCGCGCCGGCCGAGGCGGCGGAGCTGGAGCGGCTGCACGTGCTCGAGGAGACGACCGACGGGTTTGCGATCGCCGAGGCCGACCTGCGTTTGCGCGACGCCGGCGAGCTGGCCGGAACCGCGCAGGCCGGCGAGATGGGCACCATTGGCAGCATCGTTGACGACTTCGCGCTGTACATGAAAGCGAAGGCAGCCGCCGACGCGATCGTGGCCGGCGATCCCGCGCTGAGCGCGCCCGAGCACGCCGCGCTACGCGCGCTGGTCGACGCCAACACGTCGGCCCGCGCGGTGCTGGTGACGGCGTGAGGGCTCCCTTCGCCCTCGGCTTCGACTTCGACCACACGCTGGGCTACGACCACGGCTTAGAGCGGCGCGCGTTCTACGCTTTGGCCGACGAGCTCGGTCTGCCGCTCGATCCGCACGACGGCGTCTGGCCGTCACGCCTGGAAGAGCTGCTCGACGCGTTCCGCCAAGACCGCCTCTCGCGCGACGCGATGGTGGCGCGCTTCGGCGAGTGGCTGGGCGTGCGCGACCTGAGCCCGCAGCGTTGGGAGGAGCAGTGCTACGTCTTGGTCGACGCGCTGGTCGAGCCGGTCGACGGGGCACGCGAGCTGCTGGCGCGCTTGCGCGAGCGCGACATCCCGCGCGCGATCCTGACCAACGGCTGGACGCCGCTGCAGCAGAAGAAGGTCGCCCGTGCGCTCGGCGACGAGGCGCGGCACCTGCGAGTCCTGGTCAGCGATGCGATCGGCGCGGTCAAGCCGGAGCGCGCGGCG
>Ga0070761_10002896_pt1 | contig 10429 bp, 8 predicted proteins | sample HubBroMetageREF1_FD_66724 | JGI IMG/M metagenome (GOLD analysis project Ga0070761, IMG submission 66724) | Reference soil microbial communities from the Hubbard Brook experimental Forest, New Hampshire, USA - Hubbard Brook CCASE Soil... | ecosystem: Environmental > Terrestrial > Soil > Temperate...
TTCTCGTCTACCGTTGCTAGATAGTTGCCCCGCAGCATGAAAGCCCTCGAACAGCCCGCCCGGCGCGTGCGTCTTTAAAATCACTCGCTGGTTCGCCCCTGCCGTCGTCGTGTTTCTAAATGAAACTGCTTAATTCTGGTTTCCGGTTCGCCGATGCTTGCTTCTAGGATCGCCCCCGCCCTACACTCTCTGCCAAGTTCTACCACTCTGCGCCACTTCTTCCCACTTTGTGCCCTGATTGTAGATAGCTTCGCGAACATGTCAAGCGGAATTGTTCTGGAAATGGAAAAAATTTGTGGAAATACGGAGCGGCGCGCGGCATTCTTGTGGTGGTTGCAACGTAAACCACAATTACTAGGGGATGCCGCAGAAACGACTCATAGCGCTAGTCGCCGCGTTGCAGAAAAAATTCAAAGATGTTTTCTAACAGTTAACATCCACGCGAAATTTTTTCTAGTGCGAGGCTCCGCCCGTTCTTCATTCCCTGTTCGATCCATTCGGGGTGTGTGCAGAGGCGCAGTTTGAAACCTGCCCAGAGACGCGCGCGGCGATTTCGCGAGGCTGTCCCATGAACGCCTGCAACGAGGTTTGTTGTGAGACGTCGAAGTTCAGATCAACCGGGCCCGCTCAAGAAAGCTGGAGGGCCTTGTTGACGTCGGTCATGATTGCCGCGGCGGTTGGCTCGGTTAGGCCGCCGGCGAGCGTCGTCGGCACGCCGCGGGCTTCGGCATCCGCGCGATAGGAGATCGGCCCGAGCTTGCTGACGGCCCAATTCAATCCGGCGACCACGTTTTGCTAGCCGCGGTTGGGTTGGCCATCGGCTACCATAATCACATCGCCGGCAGCCTGCGACACCTGGTTGCGTACGATGACGCGATGGATGGTGTCCTTCGGAATAGTGGTGGCGCCGACTTCAATGCCATTCTTCGAAACGCGGAATTTCGCGGGCGTGCGGTACGGCGTGGCTTGCTTCGAGCGCATCAGGCGGTACCTTGCGCCGCAAACGAACCCGGCGGCAAGCACGCCGTAAATGAAGCCCGTCGAGAGCGCGATTAATACCAGCGGGCCGCCAGGAATCGCCACCAGCTACGGAGCCTGGACTCTCTCAGGCGCCGTCGAGATCTCGGTCGCGTCGCCGATTTGTTGCGTTTCGTATCCTGGCATGTCGTTCCTCCTGTTGTGCCGCGTACACGGCGAGTGCTTGGTATTTGCGCAGTGGCCGCCCGGTTCCCCCGCAATCGTTGTCTCCGCCCATTGCCAACGCAGGACGTCGCGGCGTCGGGAAGGCACCTCGAGCTGATCCTGGGTCGCTCGCCACACCTTCCGGCCGCAGACATTCAATACGCTATGCGTGAAAGAGCGAAGAAAACCGTTATGGCGCGCCAATTGACGGGTAGGCGACGGAACTTTGACAGGATCTCTGGCAGGCTCTCCCGCGTCGCGGCTGGCACTCCACGCTCGGTAACTAGGGGCACTTGGCGGCACGCGGCAGGGTTCGGTAACTCTCACAGCATCGAACACATACAATACTATTGCCCGGACTGGGGGCCTGTACCAATACTGAACACCGCTACCCTCACGGCGGGATTTCATGGAAGATCAAGCAAACATCCGGATGACTGCGGCCCGCGCCTTCGTGCGCAGCCTTAATATCCTGCTGAAATTCGCCAAGATGTATGACTTCGGTCATCCGCGAACCACGACGCAATATGAAACGGCCTGGGCCGAGTTGCGAACGGCGCTCGGACCCAAAGAAGACCAAGCGAGCCTGCTGCTGGCGGTGACCGGCGACCAACTTCTGCTCGATGGAAAGCCTCTGGAAGGGGGCGCGGCGGAAAAAAGCTTCGCGCGGGTGTTTTCGAATGCGGGGATCGCCAGCCTGCATTTTTCTCCCAAAGTAACGAAAGCCAGCCTGGCTAAATTCGTGAAAGCCTTCCCTACCGGAACAAACACCAAGGCCGCGCAAGTGGCGGAGCAGTTCAAGGCCGCACTGCAGAATGATGCGCACATCCAGGTGAATGAAGTGTGCTTCGTCGCGGCGGATTCGGCGGTGGCGAAATCCACGATGGCGGCGCAGTTGGCGGCGCGCACGCTGGGATTCAGCCCGGAACGAACGGACCAGTTGTTCAGCGACCCCGAGAAGCTGCTGCAATTGATAATGGCGGCGGAGGGGACGAAGAGGACCGGGAACACGGGAGCGAACGGCGGTGCAGCGGGCGTATCCAGTCTCGATCCGCAAAATTCAGCGGCACGGGAAGGCCAAAACTCGGCGATCCAATATGTCAGCCAGGATCCGGGTCTGATCGTCAGGAACGAAGGGGCGACCAACCGGGAGAATACCGGCGGGTCCGCGGAAGTCGCGTTGAACGGCGTCGGTTTTGCCAACGGGAACACCGGAGAGGGAAGCGACGAAGCAGCCGGGGCAAGCGCTCGACCGTTGGGCAGCAGGGAGCGCGGCTCGCAGACGCTGCGAACCGGTTCGATCGGGTTGAAAGCAGGCGAACTGAAAGGGATCATGCAAGTGCTGGGGCAGCTTGGGCGCGCAGGTGACGGCGCGAAGGAGAAACTGCACGCGCACGCTATCGAAAAGCAGTTGGCGGAGCTGCCGCAGAACGCGGAATTCACGGCCAGCCAGGTGCTGGCGACACTGGCGGCGCACGCTCCGGGGCAAGCACCGGATCCCGAGCAACTCTTGAAGCTCGCCGAGCACATCGCGGTGCGCTTTGCGCTGGAAAGTTACGAGCGCGGCGACACGAAGGTGAACGCGGTGCAACAGACGCTCAGCGAGATGGAGCGGGAGATTGACGGCCTGCGCAAGACGCTCGGCGTGTACGAAGAAAAGTTGACCGAAGCGGGGATCGAGCTGCAGTCTGACAACGAAGTACTGGCGCACAAATTCTGGAGCCGAGTAACGGATGAGAAGAAGAAAAGCGTGCTGGAATCCAGCGACGCCTGGTGCGTGCCCGCGGCGAAGGTGCGGGAGTACGTCGAAGTGCTGCGCCTGAGCGGGGAAGCCGGAGCCGCGGAAAAGATTCTGCGGAATTACGCAAATTGCGTCGCGAGCGAAAACCCTGAGCAACGGCGGCACGCCGCCACGGGACTGATCGAACTCGCGCCAGTGTATGCCAACGCGAGCGAGCAGCTTTTCCTGGAGGTGATCCGCCTAGCCGGGCTGCAGCTGGCGCAGGCGAGCGATGCGAATTTGCAGAGCGTGGTGGGCGCGGCGTTCGTTCGTCTGGCGCAAGAGGCGGCGAATAAGCGGGCGTATCGGATCGTCCAGCATGCGTCGGAAATGACAAGCTTCATCGAATCCGAGAATCCCGGCACGGCCAACAATCTGCGGGCCAGAATCGGTCTCGAGTTTCGCGTGCCGGACTTTATCGAAGGAGCGCTGAAAACCGGCGACGTGCCGGCGGAGCTGGCGGAACTTTTGCGGCGCATGCCGCTGGCGGCCACCGAGCACATCGCGGCGCGGTTCGGGCGCGCGGCGTTGGTTGAGGATTCGGAAAGTCTTTTGTGGATGATGGAAGTGTTAGGCCCGGAAGTGATCGAACATCTTCGGGAGTGCCTGGAACATGGCGAGGCCAGCGCGGCGATTGACACCGTCGGACTGCTGACGCGCATAGACATTGCTACCGTGGAACGAGTCTTGCCGGGGCGCATGAAGGAATGGAAACGCGCCGCGCACGACCGCGTGGTGCGGCAAATCGCGGTGAGCCGCGCGCCGGGGCGCGGACGGCTGCTGCTCGATCTGTTCCCGATTGTGGACCCGCTGGTGCGTCCTGCGGTGATTGATGAGATCGGCATGAGCGGTGAAACATTGGCGGATATGGGCTTGCTTCGGCTGGTGGAGGGACACCTGCCAAAGAACGGGAGCGAATATCTGCGGCTGAAAGCCATCGAAGCGTTGGGCCGGCTGGGAACTTCGCAGGCCGAAGCGGTGCTGCGAAAAGTGGCGGAGGCGCGCAAGACTCTGCGCTGGGCACATCCTTACGAAATGCGGCTGGCGGCGGTGCAGGCGATGAACCGCATCAATCTGGAATGGGTGCAAAGTTTCATTCGGCGCAGCGAACTGCATGAGGCGGATCTGATGATTGAGCCGCTGGCCGCCGATCCGGATTCCTTGACAACTTGCCAGCGTCGATACGTGCGATTCCGGATGGACCCGCCCGTTCCCGCTGTGGCGATCGCCGCGAAGAAGAGGTGCAAAATCGCCGTGCGCAACATCAGTTTGTCCGGCGGAATGGGCGAACCGCAGCAGATTCTGCATCCCGGCGCGATCGTGGAGCTTTGCTTGAATCCGGGAAGAAAAGCGATTCGGTTTCAGGCGGTCATTCGCAACGCAACACCTCAAGAGGCGTCGTTCGAGATCGTGGACATCGAATTCGAGGAACGCACCAAGCTGCGGAAATTGTTGCTGCAGTTTGGAAAAGCTCTGCATCTGAATGAGAACGTCCCACAGCAACAGAGGGAGCAGGACGCGGCCGTCATTGCCAGTTAGAGTAATTGGTCGTCGCACCGCGTCCGCTCGGCTTGCCGCTCCATCAACCCAGTTGAATCCTTTGAAATTGATCCGCTTCACGCCGTTGAGAAGGCGAGCGATCGCCCTATCCCAAAAGCCATCTAGCTGAATATCCCGCCCTAGTATTTATCAGGAGGAGTGCACTGAAAAAAAACCCCGGCCGGTATGGGGGTACCGGCCGGGGTGAACTTCTGATGCGTCTGGGTGGCTTGCCTCCGGCGTCTGCCAGGACGCCGGTCGACTGCCATGCAAGCCCAATCTAAAGAATCAGCCAAAACAACACAATAATGTAAAAGGATTACGGGCAGATTCGGCGGAGAGTTGCAGGACTGATTACGGATTGGAAGGATTGCGCACGGAATCGAGCCCGCGCAGCACGGATTGTTCGTCCGGGCTCAGGCCTTGCATGAATCGCGGATCGTTCAGCGCGGCCTGGCGCTCGGCCGGACTCATCTGCTGCAGCGTGTGCAGACGCCCAGTCACCACCTGCTTGCGGTCCGGCGACATCTGCTGCCATTTTGGCAGCAGCGTTCTCTGCACGTATTGCCGCTGCTCGGGAGACATGCGCTGCCAGTTTTGATAGCTGTGCTCGACGCGGTCCCGTTCCGCGGGCGAAAGACTGTTGTACCGCTGCAGATTCTGGCGGATCTGCTGCTGCCTCTCCGGAGGCAAGCTGCGGAAGCGTTCATTATTCTGCATGAAGTGTTCCTGCTGCTGCGGAGACATCTGCCCGAGGCGCTGCACCCATTGGCCGGGCAACTTCGCATCGCCCTGCCCGTTCACGCCGGGACGGCCATTCGCGGGCGCGTTCGCTCCCTGCCCCGGCGCTGCATTCCCATTCGCAGGCGGACGAAAATTATTGCCGTTGGGATGTTGTCCGCCCTGATTCGCGCCGCCCGCACCAGCTGCAGCGCCGTTCGGGTGATTCGCGTTCCCGCCCTGATTGTTATTTGGGTGCGCGCCGGAGGCCTGCGCATGGTATTGCGGATGATTCTGCGGATGCGCTGCTGGATGCGCCGCTTGCACACGCTGCTGCCGGAACTGCCGCGGCGCGTACACACCACGTCCGCCGTAAGGCCGCTGCGCCGACGCAGGCTGCGCGCTCAGCAACAGCAGAGGCGCGAGAAGCAGCCCCATCGCCAGCGCGAATAATTTCCAGCGGCAACGCATTTTCATTTCACCGTTATGCAACTGCGATTCTTCGGACGAGTCTTCGGGCTATTCTTCTGCCAATCCGTCGGGCTACTCTTCGGTCGCCGGCTGCTGATCAACCGCCGGATTCACCGGCTGCGCTTGCTGGTCCGCGGGCGCCGCATCCACCGGCACTTCGGACAACGCATCGAACTTGCTCAGCACGTCGTAATTTTCCAGCACGCCCAGATCCTTGATCGCTTCGAAATCCTGCTGCTCAGTGCCCGCTGCGCTGCCTTCACGCGGCAGGTTCGCCATCCACACGCTTAGCGCCAGCAGCAGCGTCATCGCAAACGCCAGCCGCGGCTGCGGCACCAGCCAACCGAGCCAACCGCGCCGCGGCTCTTCCGCGATGCGCGCGCGAATCCGCGAATCGAAACCGAGCGAGGGCTCGACCAGCGGCACTTCGTCCAGCACGCCCCAGAGTTTGCGAAAATCTTCCGCGCGCTCGTGGCACACGCTGCAGGCGGCCAGGTGCTCTTCCACCTCATGCCGCTCCGCCGAATTCGCCCGGCGATCCAGATAGGCGATCAATTGCTTGGATACTTCTTCACATTTCTTCATGATGGCCGTCCCTCCCCTGCGCGATGCTGCACCGGCTGGGACACAAGTGGGGCCAGCTGCACTCGCAAGGTCTCGTAAGCGCGAAACAGAAGCGACTTCAACGCGCTTTCCGAGCATTCCAAAATTTTGGCGATTTCGCCGTAGTCCATCTCTTCGTATTTATGCAGCAATACCGCGACGCGCTGCTTTTCCGGCAGCGCCGCAATCGCGCGGCGGATAAATTCCGAGCGGTCGCGCTCGATCATCTTTTCGTCGATGCGCAATTCGCGCGCCGGCAATTGCAGCGGCGTGGCGTCTTCTTCCACCGGCGCGTCAATGGAGACATCCATCTGGCGGTAGCGATTGTCGCGCAGCGAATTCAGCGCCAGGTTCGTCGCGATGCGAAACAGCCAGGTGGTAAATTTCGCGCTGGGAGAATACTGCTTCCGCGCGCGATACACGCGCAAAAAAACTTCCTGCGCCAGGTCTTCCGCCGTGGCCGTATTGCGGACCATGCGGTAAAGAAAATTCACCAGCGGCGTGCGATATTTCTGAAGGAGAAGGTTGAAGGACGCTTCGTCCCCTGCCTTCACGTCCAGCATCAATTGGACGTCAGACCTGGTCATGGCCTCCACATTGTATCTAACACCAGCCGTGCCATAAAGTTGCAGCGTGTGGGCGTGTTCCATAAGTGGGCTCCGGACTCACAGGATGAAACCCGCTCGTGGGTAAAAAGTTGCCCAGTGCAGCTTGTCGATTGCGAGCTGGGTAATGCATCTTACTCGTTACTGCTCAATAGGTTAGGCCGGGCGGCTTGCGGCTGACGGTTACAGGTGGAACAGCGCTTTTAGTCCCAGCATGATCGCTACACCGAAGAATACCAGCACAGCCATCCCGAACGCTGGCTCGCGGTTCACTTCGGGAATCAGGTCGGAGGCCGCGACGTACAGCGTCACTCCCGCCGACAGCGGCAGCGCATCTTCCACCGCGCTGCGCAGCGCGAACATTAGCACCATTCCCAACAGAGTTGCGCCGCCCAGAATCGCCGACGAGACGAACGCGGCGCGGCGGCTCTGCCCGCTCGCCAGCATCAACGACGCCACCGTAAAACCTTCCGGCAATTTATGTAGAAAGATCGCGACGAAAATCACCACACCCAGCGAAGTGGACACCAGCAGGCCCGAAGCGATAGCCACGCCATCGAAAAGCGTGTGAATTCCCAGGCCGAGCAGCGCAGCGTAACTGGCGTGCGCGTGAGAAATTTCTTCGTGGTGGGTTTCTTCGCCGAAATGGAAATGCGGCGCGAGAGTGTGCTCGAAGAAATGAACCAGGAAATATCCGGCCAGCACCAAGAGAAAAACGGAACTGGTATCGCGGAAGAAAAACGATTCGTGGTCGCCGCGCAGTTTCAGCGATTCCGGAATCATCTCCAGCAGCGCCGTCGCCAGCATGAATCCCGCGCCCAGCGCGATAAAATATTTCAGATACCGCCGCGACCACTGATGGTGCGCGATCAACGACCCGCCCAGCACGTTCGCGCCCGCCGCCGTCACGCCCAGTAACAGCCCCAGCAAAATCCGGTTTGTTTCAGGAAACGTCATGCACTCGATGGTTTTGGTCGACTGTGGAAAAGATTGTCACTCCGAAGCCGCGAAAGCGGGTGAGGAATCTGCTTTTTCTCGTCACTCATCACTTGTCACTTATCACTCGCCGCCCGCGACTCGCAGCTGCCCCTCTACCCCGAATGCCGGAACAAAATCACATCGCCATCCTGCACGATGTACTCTTTCCCTTCCAGCTTCACCTGCGCCTTCTCGCGTGCGGTCGCAAAACTTCCGGCCTTCACCAGATTTTCCCAGTTCACCACTTCGGCCTTGATGAATCCGCGCTCGATGTCGCTGTGAATCGCGCCGGCGGCTTCTTGCGCGTTCATCCCGCGACGGATGGTCCACGCGCGGCACTCCGGCTCGCCCGCAGTGAGAAACGAAATCAGTCCCAGCAGCTGGTAGCTGGCCTGAATCAGCCGGTCGCGGCCGGATTCCTTCAGCCCGTACGCGCTCATCATTTCCTTGGATTCCGCTTCCGGCAATTCCGCCAGCTCCGCTTCGATCTTTCCGCAGAAAGGCACCACGGCGGTCTGCGGCTTGCTCGCCAATTTTTCCAGATGATGCTTTTCGATCACGCGGTCAATGTCTGCCGCTTCGTCATCGCCCAGATTCAGCACGTAGAGCATCGGTTTGCGCGTGAGAAATTCGAAGCTGCTCAACATTTTCAATTCTTCCGGCTTGAATTCCAGCTCGCGCAGCGGTTTTTCGGATTCCAGCGCGGCGCGGCAGCGCGTCAGGAGCGCCAATTCCGTTTCCAGGATGGTTTCCTTCTTCTTTTTCAGATCTTTTTCCAGGCGTTCGACGCGCTTCGAAGCCTGCTCCAGGTCGTAGAGCATCAATTCGATTTCGACGCTCTCAATATCCCGCAGCGCATCGAGCGACCCGCCTTCATGCGGTACCGCTGGATTTTCAAACAGCCGCACCACCTGCGCCAGCGCGTCCGCTTCGCGCAAAGGCACGAGCGATGCCGAATTTTTCTCGCGATCTTTCTGCAAGCCGCCCACGTCCACGTATTCGATCGTCGCAAACGTGTTTTTCTTCGGCTTGAAAATTTCCGCCAGCTTCAATACGCGCGCGTCCGGCACCTTGGCGATGCCGATGTGCGCCTGATTAGGCGTGCCGCGCCCTTCCACGCGCGCTCCGGTAAGAATGCGGAACAAGCTGGTCTTCCCTACTTGCGGCAACCCAATTATTCCTGTTTTCATGAGCCCACGATACTAACACAAGCGCGCAGAACACCGTTGGTGGCGCCCACCACGTATGATTGTGCCGGACGCCATTCCTCCGGTATCCTGTCGCAACGCCCATGACTGAAAATATTCTGCTGCCCTTCGATCACGTCAAAGCACACGAACAGCTCACGCGCACGGACAAGCGCATGGCGCGCGTGATCGCCAAGACCGGGGAGTTCCGTTTTCAACTCGACCAGTGCGACAGCGTTTACGAATCGCTGCTCGAGGCCATCGCTTACCAAAGCATTTCCGGCAAAGCTGCGGCCACGATCTTCGCGCGCATCAAGGCGCTCGGCTCGAACGGCCTCTGCCCCACGCCCGCGGAAATCCTTGCGGTCTCGAATCAAAAACTCCGCGAGGCGGGACTTTCTGGGGCCAAAGCCGCGGCGATGAAAGACCTTGCGCAGAAAACGATCGATGGCGTAGTTCCGACGCTCGAAGCCGCCGGTCAATTGTCGGACGAAGAACTGGTCGAGCGCCTGATTTCCGTGCGCGGCATCGGCGCGTGGACCGTCGAAATGTTCTTAATCTTCCGCCTGGGGCGCCCGGACGTGCTGCCCATCCACGATTACGGCGTGCAAAAAGGCTTCGCGCTAACCTACGGCAAAAAAGATATTCCCAAGCCGCGCGAGCTGGCCGCCTTTGGCGAACGCTGGCGCCCCTACCGCACCGTCGCCAGCTGGTACATGTGGCGCGCCGTCGAACACTACGGCAAGACGCGCAAAATTGCGAAAAGCAGCAAAGCGAAGAAGCACGCCAAGCCCGTGAAGAAGTCCAGCAAGAAGCCGGCCGCCAAGAAGCGCGGCACACTGAAGAAAAATCTCAGGCGGAAAAAGTAACGGTATTGGCGCTGCTTGCGGTGCCCCAACTTGCCACGATCTCAACACCTCGCGGCCGGTCGCGGCGATTCTGCCTGATGCATTTCTTTGCGGACTCTGCTCTCTCTGCGTCAAATCCTTTGACGTTGCCGCAACGCTACGTCCCCGCGCTCCGCACCGTAAGAAACAAAGCCGCGATCCCGACGAGCAACACTACCACCTCGATGCGCACGGACGTCTGATGCAATCGATCAAACTCCACACGCAAAGGATTATCCTTCGGCGTCGCGTCGACCGAAACCATCTCCGTGCGCAGCTCCGCGAGCCGCGGCGTCACCTGAGTCTGCGACACCCCAGTGAGCGCGAACATCAAAATCACGCCGAGCATCGCCGGCTGCAACAACGTCTTTAGCGAGGGCGCCAGCGCCAAGCCCGCCAGCAAATACAGAACCGCCGCAATCATCCCCAGGTAGTGCAGCCGCGCCAGCGAGTAACCCACCACCAACCCAGCCTGAT
>Ga0070761_10002902_pt1 | contig 10417 bp, 9 predicted proteins | sample HubBroMetageREF1_FD_66724 | JGI IMG/M metagenome (GOLD analysis project Ga0070761, IMG submission 66724) | Reference soil microbial communities from the Hubbard Brook experimental Forest, New Hampshire, USA - Hubbard Brook CCASE Soil... | ecosystem: Environmental > Terrestrial > Soil > Temperate...
CCTGCAGACCAAGATGTTTCTCGCCATGGGTCTGATCGACGCGGCGTTCCTGATCGGTGTGGGACTAGCGATGTTCTTCGCCTACGCCAATCCGCTGCTCGGATCGCACTGAGCGAAGCACCGCGGCTCAGTTCATAGGGAGACAGGTCGATGCTCGCGATCAATGCGACCTTCATAGGGCAGTTCATCGTACTGCTGGTACTGCTGTGGTTCATCTACAAAGTCGTCGTGCCAATGCTGGCTGGCCCGATCGAAGAGCGTCAGAGCAGAATTGCGCAGGGCCTCGCCGCCGCCGACAAGGGCCAGCAGGAACTCGCGCAGGCGAATGAGCGTGCCGAGGCAATCGTGCGTGAGGCGCGTGAACGTGCCACGCAGATCATCGATCACGCACAGCACCGCGCCAACGAAATGGTGGAAGAGGCCAAGGGCACGGCCACCACGGAAGGCGCGCGCCTGGTAGCGAGCGCGAAGCAGCAGATCGAACTTGATACCACGCGCGCCAAGGAGAGCCTGCGCCGCGAGGTCGCCGGCATTGCGGTCGGCGCGGCCTCCAAGCTCTTAGGCAGGGAGATCGATGCGCGCACGCACGCGGATCTTCTCGACCAGCTCGCGACGCAGATCTAGGCCAGCGAACCATGGCCGACAGGATCACCATCGCCCGACCCTACGCGCGCGCAGCGTTCGAAGAGGCTCGCGCACATCAGGGACTCGGACCCTGGTCCGACGCACTTAAGATAGCCGCCGAGGTGGTCAGGGATCCGCGCGTGCAGTCGTTGCTCGGCAATCCGCACGTGACGCCCGAAGAGCTGGCGCAGCTCGTGACCAGCATCGCGGGCTCGAAGCTCGGGGACCATGGTGCCAACTTCGTGAGCACGCTCGCCGCCAACCGGCGCCTCGCGTTTCTGCCGCAGATCGCCGCACGCTTTGAGGAGCTGAAAGACTCAGCCGAGGGCGTCGCCGACGTCACGGTAACTTCCGCGGCCGCGCTCAATGACGCGCAGCGCGGCAAGCTCGCGGCGGCACTCGAGAAGCGGCTCAAACGCAAGGTGCGCCTGCACTGTGACATCGATCCGAACCTCATCGGCGGCGCCGTGGTGCGCGCAGGGGATCTCGTCATCGACGGCTCGGTGAGCGCGCGCCTCAATCGCATCGCCTACGAGCTGAGCGCCTAAGGACCACCCATGAAATTGAGCTTTCACATTGATTGCAAGTTGCTGTTCGTCCGGCAAGACGCTCAATTTCACGGGGCCCGGTAACCCTCAACCGCACCAACGAATTCGTTTAATAGAGAACGCACATGGCCATCAAGGCAACCGAGATCAGCGATCTGATCAAGCAGCGGATCGAGAGCTTCAAGTCCGTCACCGAGGCGCGCAACGTCGGCTCCATCGTGTCGGTCACTGACGGCATCACCCGCATCCACGGGCTGGCGGACGCGCGCTACGGCGAGATGCTCGAGTTCCCCGGCAACACCTTCGGTCTCGCACTGAACCTCGAGCAGGACTCGGTCGGCGCGGTGGTGCTCGGCGACTACAAGCACCTGAAGGAAGGCGATACCGTCAAGACCACGGGCCGCATTCTGGAAGTGCCGGTGGGACCTGAGCTCCTCGGGCGCGTGGTCGATGCGCTGGGCGCACCGATCGACGGCAAGGGCCCGATCAAGGCGACGCGCACCGCTCCCATCGAACGCGTGGCACCCGGCGTCATCTACAGACAATCCGTCAGCCAGCCGGTGCAGACCGGTTACAAGGCGGTGGACTCGATGGTGCCGATCGGCCGCGGCCAGCGCGAGCTCATCATCGGCGACCGCCAGACGGGTAAGACGGCGCTTGCCATTGACACCATCATCAACCAGAAGACCAGCGGCATTAAGTGCGTGTACGTCGCGATCGGCCAGAAGCAATCGACCATCGCCAACGTGGTGCGCAAGCTCGAAGAGCACGGCGCCCTGGCGCACACCATCGTGGTGGCCGCCTCCGCCTCGACCCCGGCCGCGCTGCAGTACATCGCCGCCTACTCGGGCGTGACCATGGGCGAGTACTTCATGGACAACGGCGGGGATGCACTCATTATTTATGACGACCTGTCGAAGCAGGCGGTCGCCTACCGGCAGATTTCGCTGCTGCTGCGCCGCCCGCCGGGCCGCGAAGCCTTCCCCGGAGACGTGTTTTATCTGCACTCGCGCCTGCTGGAGCGCAGCGCGCGCGTCAATGAAGAGTACGTCGAGATGGTCACCAAGGGCGCGGTGAAGGGCAAGACCGGTTCGCTCACCGGCTTGCCCATCATCGAGACCCAGGCAGGCGACGTGACGGCGTTCGTGCCGACCAACGTCATCTCGATCACCGACGGACAGATCTTCCTCGAGACCGACCTCTTCAACGCCGGCATCCGCCCGGCCATGAACGCCGGCATCTCCGTGTCGCGCGTCGGTGGCGCGGCCCAGACCGACATCATCAAGAAACTCGGTGGCGGTATCCGCCTGTCACTGGCGCAGTACCGGGAACTTGCGGCGTTTTCGCAGTTCGCTTCGGATCTGGACGAGGCCACCCGCCGGCAGCTCGAGCGCGGCCAGCGCGTCACCGAGATGATGAAGCAGAAGCAATACGCGCCGATGTCGGTCGCCGAGATGGCGCTGTCCATCTACGCGGTCAACACCGGCTACATGGACAAGGTGGATCTGAAGAAGATCGTGGCCTTCGAGGCGGCCCTGCAGGCGTTCGCGCATACCAACTACAAGTCGATGATCGATGGCATCAACGCGACCCCTAAGTTCTCCAAGGAGAACGAGGCCGCGATGAAGAAGTGCATCGAGGACTTCATCGCCACCGGGACCTACTAGGACTCAAGCGATGCCGGGCACCAAGGAAATCCGCAGCAAGATCGCGAGTGTGAAGAGCACTCAGAAGATCACCAAGGCCATGCAGATGGTGGCCACGAGCAAGATGCGCCGCGCCCAGGAGCGCATGAAGCTCGCGCGCCCGTACGCGCAGAAAATGCGCAACGTGATCGGGCACCTGACGGAAGCGAACCCCGACTACCGGCATCCGTTCCTGGTGACGCGCGAGCCAGCAGCGATCGGCGTCATTGTCATCTCGACCGACCGCGGACTTGCCGGCGGCCTGAATGCCAACGTCTTCAAGCAGACCTTGTTGTTACTGCGCGAGTGGCAGGGCAAGGGCGCCAAGGTGGGCCTGTGCCTCATCGGCGCTAAGGGGCTGACCTTCTTCCGGCGCTTGGGATTGCCGATTCTCGCCAGCGTCTCGGGCCTGGGCGACCGGCCGCACGTGAAGGATCTCATCGGCACAGTGAAGGTGATGCTGGATGCGTATCGCGCCGGCGAGCTTGATCGGCTGTTCCTCATCAACGCGCAGTTCGTCAACACCATGACGCAAAAGCCCTCGGTCGAGCAGCTGCTGCCGATCGAGGCGCTCGACACGGAAGGCCTGCAGGAGCATTGGGACTACATCTACGAGCCGGATGCCGCCGGCATTCTCGATGGCGTGCTGATGCGCTACATCGAGTCGCAGGTTTATCGCGGCGCGGTCGAGAACGTCGCCTCCGAAATGGCGGCACGCATGGTCGCCATGGGGGCGGCCTCCGACAATGCCGGCAAGCTGATTAACGAGTTACAACTGATCTACAACAAGGCCCGCCAGGCTGCGATCACGAAAGAGCTTTCGGAGATCGTGGGCGGCGCTGCTGCGGTTTGAGGCAAAAGACATGGCAAGTTCAGCTCAAGGACAGATTACCCAGATCATCGGCGCCGTCATCGACGTCGAGTTTCCGCGTGAATCCATCCCCGGCATTTACGAGGCGCTCAAGTTGAAGGACGTGGACCTGACGCTCGAGGTGCAGCAGCAGCTGGGCGACGGCGTGGTGCGTACCATCGCCATGGGCCCTTCCGAAGGCCTGAAGCGCGGACTCGCAGTCGTGGGGACGGGCGCGCCGATCTCCGTGCCGGTAGGCAAGGGCACGCTCGGGCGCATCATGGACGTGCTCGGTAAGCCACAGGACAACAGGGGACCGGTGCAGGCCAAGGAGTACCTGCCGATCCATCGGCCGCCGCCGGCGTTCGATGAGCAGGCGGGCGGACAGGACCTCCTGGTCACGGGCATCAAGGTCATTGACCTGCTGGTGCCGTTCGCCAAGGGCGGCAAGGTCGGACTCTTCGGTGGCGCGGGCGTCGGCAAGACAGTCAACATGCTCGAGCTCATCAACAATATCGCCAAGCAGTACAGTGGGCTCTCGGTGTTCGCCGGCGTCGGCGAGCGCACCCGCGAGGGCAACGACTTCTATCACGAGATGATCGAATCGGGCGTTATCGACAAGGTCACCCTCTCCAACTCCAAGGTGGCGATGGTGTACGGCCAGATGAACGAGCCGCCGGGCAATCGCCTGCGCGTGGCGCTCACCGGCCTCACCATGGCGGAATACTTCCGCGACGAGAAGCGCGAGGACGGCGGCACCGGCCGCGACGTGCTGTTCTTCATCGACAACATCTACCGTTACACGCTCGCCGGCACCGAAGTGTCGGCGCTGCTCGGGCGCATGCCCTCGGCAGTGGGTTACCAGCCGACGCTCGCCGAAGAGATGGGCGTGCTGCAGGAACGCATCACCTCCACCAAGACCGGCTCCATCACTTCCATCCAGGCGGTGTACGTGCCGGCGGACGACCTGACGGATCCTTCGCCCGCCACCACCTTCGCGCACCTGGATGCGACCGTGGTGCTGTCGCGCCAGATTGCATCGTTAGGGATTTATCCGGCGGTGGATCCCCTGGATTCCACCAGCCGGCAGCTTGATCCTTTGGTCGTGGGCGAGGATCACTACAACACCGCGCGCGGCGTGCAGGCGGTGCTGCAGCGCTACAAGGAGCTGCAGGACATCATCGCGATCCTCGGCATGGACGAGCTGTCGGAAGAGGACAAGCTCACCGTGTACCGCGCGCGCAAGGTGCAGCGCTTCCTGTCGCAGCCGTTCAACGTGGCCAAGGTGTTCACCGGCCAGGACGGCAAGATCGTACCGCTCAAGGACACCATCCGCGGTTTCAAGGGCATCATCAGCGGCGAGTTCGACTCACTTCCCGAGCAGGCCTTCTACATGGTCGGCAACATCGAGGAAGCGGTCGCCAAGGCGAAGACGCTGCAGTAGCGCATTTAAGGTAAGCCATGGCCGACGCACCCACCATCCAGGTCGACATCGTGAGCGCCGAGGGCGAGCTCTTTTCCGGGCCCGCCGCGATGGTGTTCGCGCCGGCCAAAGAGGGCGACCTCGGCGTCCTCCCGCGGCACGCGCCGCTGCTCACGTTGCTCAAGGCCGGGGAGGTGCGGGTGCAGACTCCGGACGGCGAACAACACCACTTTTTCGTTGGCGGCGGAGTGCTGGAAGTGCAACCCACCAAGGTCACGGTGCTCGCCGACACGGCGCTGCGCGCCAAGGACATCGACGAGGCGGCCGCGCTCGCGGCCAAGCAGCGTGCCGAAGAAGCGCTGAAGGATAAGGCCGGACACATCACCATGGCCGAGGCGCAAGCCGAGCTTGCCCGCGCCATGGCCCAGCTCAAACTCATCGAGCGCCTGCGCAAGCTCAGGGGCTGATCGGCTGGACCCGTCACCGCAGCCTGCGGTTTCTGCTGCGGCCGTGCCGCCACCGGCACCGCCCGGCCTGTTCGCGGGCATGGTGCGCAATCTCAGCGGCGGATTGCAGTTGCTTGCCCTGCGGCGACTGTGGCCGCCGCGCTTCGCAGTCAGCTTCGATCAGCTCGCGGCGCTGCTGGCGCTGAATCTCCTGATATGGGCGGCGCTCGACGCGCTGCACGCCGAGCGGCACGCGGAGCTTGCGCTCGACGGATTGTTCGGCTGGGCTTGTTATCTTTTGATCGCGCTGTTCGCCCTGGGGCTGATGGCCCGCGCCCAGGCTCGTACGGCCAATACGCGTGCGCTGCTGGTGACGGCACTCGCGGTCGCGCCTTACGTGCTGGTGATTTTCTGGCTCGCGGACGATCTCGGCGCAGTCGCCCGCCATCCGTTTGCCGCCATCGCGGCAGCCGTGGTGTACCTGTGCGCGTTGAGCGTGCGGGTGCTTGGAGCGGCCTTCGGACCGGTGCGCATCGCTGCTGCGCTGCTTGCCATCGTGTTGATCGCGACGGCCCCCTGGACGCTCGGCTTTCTGAACCTCGACACCCGCTTGTGGATTACCAACGATGGGCAGTGGCAGGCGGCGGAGGATCCCGGTGTTGTCGAGCAACTCCTCTACGAGCAGCCCGCGCGCATTGCCGCGGCGGTGGAGCGCCTGCGACCTGCGCCCGCCCATTTGCCGGGGGTTTACTTCGTCGGCTTCGCGGGTGACGGCGACCAGGCGGTATTCCGGCGCGAGGCGCTGTTTGCCGCCCAGGCATTGGGCGCATATTTCGATTCGCAGCAGCGCTCGGTGCTGCTCATCAACGACGTCGGGGACCGCGATTCGTATCCGCTGGCGAGCGTTTCGGGACTTGCGCAAACGCTGAAGCTCCTGGGTTCGCGCATGAATCCCGAGGAAGACGTGCTGGTGCTCTTTCTCACCTCGCACGGCTCGGAGGAAGGCCTGGAAGTGCAGAACGGCACCGTGCCCCTGGGCCAGCTCTCGCCGGCGGATCTGCACCAGGCACTGGACGAATCCGGCATCCGCTGGCGTATCGTCGTGGTGTCGGCCTGCTACGCGGGCGTGTTTGCGGATGAGCTTAAGAGCGACACCACCGCGGTCGTAACCGCCGCGGATGCCGAACACAGTTCCTTCGGCTGCGATGCTGATCGCGATCTGACCTGGTTCGGCGAGGCGTTCCTGAAGGATGCGCTCCCGGGCAGCGACTCACTCGAGGACGCCTTTCGCAAGGCGGCCGCGCTCATCGCCCGCCGTGAGGACGCGGAAAAGCAGGTGCACTCGCACCCGCTCCTTTATATAGGCCCGCTGATGCGGGCGAAACTGCAGGAACTCAAGGCAGTGCGGTCCGGCCGCAACCGATCCTCCTACACCGTCAGGCGATAACCTATGCGCAAGACAGCCCCCAAAGCCGCCCGCCGCCACCCCCGCGGCTCGCCCCATGCGGCTTCCAGAGCGCGGACGATGCCGTTGTCAGTCGTGATCCTCGCGGCGGGTGAAGGCAAGCGTATGAAGTCGGCGCTGCCGAAAGTGCTGCAGCCGCTCGCCGGCCGGCCGCTCCTGAAGCACGTCATCGACACCGCGCGCGCGCTCAAGCCGGTCGCGATTCACGTGATCTACGGGCATGGCGGGGAACAGGTGCGCGGCGCCCTGAACGATGAGGGCGTTTCCTGGATCCTGCAGCAGCCGCGTCTGGGAACCGGGCATGCGCTCATGCAGGCGATGCCGCAGATCGCCGATGATCAGCTGCTGCTGGTGCTGTACGGCGACGTGCCGCTCATCAGCCGCGCCACCATCACACAGTTGCTCGCCCTGGCAGGCCCGCGGGCCGTAAGCCTGCTCACCATGCGCACTGAGCACCCCGGCGGCTACGGCCGCATCGTGCGCGGACCCAAAGGACAGGTAATGCGCATCGTCGAGCACAAGGACGCGAACGCCCGCGAGCGCGCGCTCACCGAGTGCAATACCGGTGTGCTGGCAGCTCCCGCCGCCTTGGCTCGCAAGTGGCTCGCGCGCCTCGGTAACGCCAACTCGCAGCGCGAGTACTACCTCACGGATGTCATCGCCATGGCGGTGAAGGACAAGATCGCGGTGCGGCCGCTCATCGCGCCGACACTGACCGAGGTGCTGGGGGTAAACGACAAGGCGCAGCTTAGCTATCTTGAGTCCGCCTGGCGCCAGCAGGCCGCGCACACGCTGATGCTCGGCGGCGTCACGGTGGCGGATCCCGCGCGTCTTGACGTGCGCGGCACGGTCAGCCATGGCATGGACGTATTCCTGGACGTGAACGTCGTGCTCGAAGGCCGGGTCGTGCTCGGCGACGGCGTGCGCGTGGGCGCCGGTTGTGTCATTCGTGACAGCGAGATTGGCGCCGGCACCGAGGTGTTCGCGCATTGCGTAATCGATGACGCGGCCGTGGGCCCGGGCTGCCTCATCGGGCCATTCGCGCGCCTGCGTCCCGGCGCGCGGCTGGCACGCGGCGTGCATATCGGCAATTTCGTCGAGGTAAAAAACGCCCGTCTGGGCGATGACTCCAAGGCCAATCATCTCGCCTACGTCGGTGACTGCGAGCTGGGCCAGCGCGTCAACATCGGCGCCGGCACCATCATTGCCAACTACGACGGTGCGAACAAACACCGCAGCGTGCTGGGGGATGATGTTCATACCGGCTCCAACAGCGTGCTGGTGGCGCCGATAACGGTCGGCGCGGGCGCCACCATTGGCGCCGGCTCCACCGTCACCCGCGAGGTACCACCCGGCAAGCTCACTCTCGCCCGCGCGCGGCAGCAGGTCATCGAGGGCTGGCGGCGGCCGGTGAAGCCCGGCAAGTAGCGAAGGTGGACCTGCAGCACGCGTTATGTCAGCGGCGGGCCGCGTTTGCCGCTGGTTTCAGGCACACTTAGCGGTCACCGGAGGCAAGAAGCCATGTGCGGAATAGTTGGAGCAGTAGCCGGGCGCGACGTCGTGCCCATCCTCATGGAGGGGCTGCGCCGGCTCGAATATCGCGGCTACGATTCCGCCGGCATCGCGGTGCTCAACGGCTCGAAGCACCTCACACGGCTGCGCACGGTCGGCAAGGTGCGCATGCTCGATGAAGCCCTGGAGCAGACCCCGACCGCCGGCAAAATCGGCATCGCCCACACCCGCTGGGCCACCCACGGGGTGCCGAGCGAGCGCAACGCCCACCCGCACATCTCGCACGACGGTCTTGCAATCGTGCACAACGGCATCATCGAGAACCACGACGAGCTGCGCGCGGACCTGGAACGCCGTGGCTACAAGTTCGTTTCCGAAACCGACACCGAGGTGATTGCGCATCGCGTCCACTATCACCTGGATACTCTCAAGGATCTGTTCAAGGCAGTGCGCGCCACCGTTGCCGAGCTCGAAGGCGCTTATGCACTCGTGGTCGTCAGCGAGCACGATCCGGAGCGGCTGATCCTGGCGCGCCAGGGCTGCCCGGTGGTCATCGGGCTTGGCGACGACGAGAACTTCGTTGCCTCTGACGTGGCGGCGCTGCTGCCGGTTACACGGCGCTTCATCTTCCTCGAGGAGGGCGATGTCGCCGAGGTGCGGCGCAAGACGGTGCGCATCCTCGATCGCGACGGCAACACCGTGGAGCGTCCCGTTCGCGAAAGCGAGTTGTCGTCGGACGCCGCCGAGAAGGGCCTCTACCAGCACTACATGCTCAAGGAAATCCACGAGCAGCCGCGCGCCATCGCCGACACGCTCTCGGAGCGAGTCGTCGGCGGGCGCCTGCTGGCGGCGGCCTTCGGGCCGGACGCCAACGAGATCTTCCGCCGTACGCACACTGTGCACATCGTCGCCTGCGGCACCAGCTTCCACGCCGCCTGCGTCGCCCGCTACTTCATCGAGCAGATCGCGAAGGTCCCGTGCGCCGTGGACATCGCGAGCGAGTACCGCTATCGCAGCCCCCTGGTCCCGCCCGACTCCCTGTTCGTCACCATCTCGCAATCCGGGGAGACCGCGGACACACTCGCCGCGCTGCGTCTCGCGAAGCAGTCCGGCTACCTCGCCACGCTCGCCATCTGCAACGTGCCCGAGAGTTCGCTGGTGCGCGAATCCGACCTCGTGATGCTGACGCGCGCGGGACCGGAAATCGGCGTGGCCTCCACCAAGGCCTTCACCACCCAGCTCGCAGCGCTCGGCATGCTGGTCGTCGCGCTCGCCAAGCACCACGGCGCCGACGCCGAGCGTGAGCGCGGACTGGTGAACCAGCTGATCGAGCTTCCGGGGATGGTCGAGAAAACGCTGGCGCTCGATGCCGTGGTCAAGCGCCTCGCGGAACGTTTCGCTGACAAGCACCATGCGCTGTTCCTCGGGCGCGGCGCGCTGTACCCCATCGCCATGGAGGGCGCCCTTAAGCTTAAGGAAATCTCTTACATCCACGCCGAGGCGTATCCCGCGGGGGAGCTCAAGCACGGACCACTGGCGCTCGTTGACGGCGACATGCCGGTCGTGGCGGTGGCGCCCAACAACGACCTGCTCGAGAAGCTCAAGTCCAACCTCATGGAAGTGCGCGCGCGCGGTGGGGAGCTCATCGTATTCGCGGATCCTGAGTCCGGCATCAAGCCCAGCGACGGCGTGACCGTCATCGAGATGCCGAGGAGCGTCACCTACGTGCAGGCCCCGGTCGTATACACAATCCCGCTGCAACTGCTCGCCTATCACGTGGCGATCCTCAAGGGCACCGATGTCGATCAGCCGCGCAACCTCGCCAAGAGCGTGACGGTCGAATAGCCGCGCGCGCGAGCAGCGG
>Ga0070761_10002903_pt1 | contig 10416 bp, 9 predicted proteins | sample HubBroMetageREF1_FD_66724 | JGI IMG/M metagenome (GOLD analysis project Ga0070761, IMG submission 66724) | Reference soil microbial communities from the Hubbard Brook experimental Forest, New Hampshire, USA - Hubbard Brook CCASE Soil... | ecosystem: Environmental > Terrestrial > Soil > Temperate...
AGGGTCCCGCGACTTCTGCGATCCCCACCGTGAAAATGGTGTCCCCCGTTCAACCTGCGCCCCCTCCGGCGGCGCCCGCTCGGCCGGCCCCGGTGAGCGCGCCTTTGCGAGGGTCGACGCCTCCGGCGCCCGCGGCCTCTCGCTATGCGATTACGCGGCCGGCCTCGATCTTCGGCCAATCGCGACCGCTGCGGGGGCGCTCCGTGTTCGGCGACGATCTCGTGAGCGATAAGTCTCTCGACGAGGTCATCCTGAGCTATCTGGCGGCAGAGCTCGAGAACGACAAGAAATAAAAAAACGTCCGGACGACTCGACGCCGTCCGGACGCTCGGGCTCGCGCTTGGGGGGAGGGGGCTCGCGCGAGCCCTAAAGACCGATGAGGGGTCGACGTTTGCGACCCACAAAATATTCCGATGCCCGCTCTCGGACTCGCGTTCCGCCACAATCCAGGTGGGCTCGTAGCTTGTGCCCTGGCTTCAAAGGCGTCGCGCACGGCCGAGCTCGAACGCAGCGGTGACCAAAGCGTGATCGGATGAGTCGACGTTCGAGATCGCGCCCGCGACTTGCAGCGGCTCGTCGCCGTGCAGGATGCGCTCGCGCGCCTCGGCGTCTCCGGTGAGCAGGTCGAAGGCGGGAACGTCTTCTCGGAATTCGTAGCGGGCGGTTCGAAACTCGAACGCGTCGGGATCCTGCCTTCGAGCGAGTGTCACCAGAGCCAGATAGGTCGCGAGGGACCGGAACTCTTCCGCATCGGTGACGTGAATCTGCACGCCTCCACAAATGCGGGCGGCGTGCTTGTGGAAAGACGGCTGGAACGTGAGGGGCCTGGCGCGGTAGCCCGGAAGCTTGAGAGCGTGCAGGTCGGCGGCCAGGCGCGATCCGTCAATCCAGGGCGCTCCGACGATCTCGAACGGCAGAGCGGTTCCCCGCCCCTCGGATAGGTTTGTGCCCTCGATGAGGCATCCTCCGGGATAGACGAGCGCCGTTTCAAGGCGCGGCATGTTGGGCGAAGGCGCGACGAACGGCCTATCCCAAGCTCCGGCGTGCTCCTGGCGGTCGAGGCCGGCCACGGCAAGCACCTGCACCAGCTCCGAAGCCACGCCCTCGGCCTCGGCACGCCAAGCCACGATCTCGCCCAGAGTGAGCGAGTGGCGGACGGGGATGGGCTCGAGACCCACGAAGGAGCAAAAGGCCGGCGACTGGCGTCGGCCTTCGATTCGCGTGGGGTCGCCGCCGATGGGGTTGGGCCTGTCGAGGACGAGCATTCGGACGCCGGCCCGCGCGCACGCGCGCATTGCCAGGACCGCCGTCCACACGAACGTGTAGTAGCGCGCTCCGACGTCTTGGAGGTCGACGACGAGGACATCGATTTGCGCGAGATCTTCCGGCGTGGGGGAGAGGTCTTCGATCCGCGATCCATACAAGCTTCGGATCGGTGTTCCGAAGGAGTCGCGGGCGTGCGCGACCCCGATCATGTCCTGGGCCTCTCCCCCGTATCCGTGCTCAGGCCCGAAGACGAGACTCACGCGGACCCCCAGCGTCTCGAGAAGGGTCCGCACGTGGACGAGGCGCCGATCGACGGACGCCGGATGCGCGAGCAGCCCCACCCGAGCCGCCCGCAGACCCGCTGCGACATGCGAGTGCGTCGAGAGACGATCGAGACCTGTTCTCATCGGCGACGTGCCGCTAGGCTACAGTGTTCGGGCGTAACTGAGCCCCCAAACCATGCGCCGCGTATTGGTCGTAGATGACGAGGAGAACATTCGCCTCGTTTTGCGCACGCTGCTGAAGAAGCATGGCTACGAGGTCGAAGTGGCCGAGGAGGGGGAGGGCGCGCTGACGGCGCTCGACTCGTTCGACCCCGACGTCATCCTGACCGACGTTCGCATGCCGAAGATGGGGGGGATGGATCTGCTCGCTGCTCTGCGGGCCAAGCAGCACCCGGCCACGGTCATCGTCATGAGCGCCTACGGCAACGTGGACCTCGCCATCGAAGCCATGAAGGCGGGGGCGTACGACTACGTGAGCAAACCGTTCAAGCCGGACGAAATCGTTCTTGCTTTGCGCAAGGCCGAGGAACGCGAGACCCTGCGTCGCGAAAACCGCGCGCTGAAAGAACAGATCCAGAAAGAGAGCCAGTTCGAGTCGATCCTCGCCAAGAGCCGCACGATGCTCGACATTTTTCGCACGATCGCGAAAATCGCCGACTTCAAGACGACGGTGCTCATCACGGGAGAGAGCGGGACCGGCAAGGAGCTCGTAGCCCGGGCGATTCACGCGCGTTCGGCTCGCAAGGGCGCAGCCTTCGTCGCCGTCAACTGCGGTGCCATCCCGGAGAACCTGCTCGAGTCGGAGCTTTTCGGGCATAAGAGAGGCGCGTTCACGGACGCCAACTCCGACAGGCGCGGGCTGTTCGAAGAGGCCAGCGGCGGCGCGCTCTTCCTCGACGAGATCGGCGAGCTTCCCTTGAGCTTGCAGGTCAAGCTGCTTCGCGTGCTGCAGGAGGACACGATTCGGCGCCTCGGCGACACCAAAGACATCAAGGTCGACGTTCGCATCATCACGGCCACGCATCGCGACCTCGCGGCAGACGTCAAGGCCGGGCGATTCCGAGAGGACCTCTACTACCGCATCAACGTCTTGCCGATCGCGATCCCGCCGCTCCGCAGCCGCCGCGAGGACGTGAGCCTGCTCATCGATCACTTTGTCGTGCGCAACAACGCTCGCCTCGGCACCAGCATCCGCGGCGTGTCGGTCGAGGCTCGAAAGAGCCTGCTCGAATACGCTTGGCCTGGCAACGTGCGCGAGCTCGAGAACACGATCGAGCGTGCGATGGTGCTTGCCGAGACCGACGTCCTGCAGGCGGCCGACCTTCCCGAGCGCCTGCGCGACGCGCTCGATCCGGTCCAGGTGCACCTTGCCAGTGGCGAGCTATCGATCAAGAGGACGACGGCGGCCATCGAACAGATTCTGATTCGCCGGGCGCTGCAAAAAACCAAGGGGAACCGAACGCGGGCCGCCCAGCTCCTCGAAATCAGCCATCGGGCGCTTCTTTACAAGATCAAGGACTACAAGGTCACCGATCTCTAAAGCGCGCTATGATGCCCGCCATGAGCAAGCCGAGGACGGGTTGGGTCCGCGGGCACGCCTGTCTTTCGACCGTCTTGGTTCTCGCCGCGTGCGGCGGGCAAACGAAGCAGGCTGACTCGCCGGGAACATGCCCTGAAGGAACCGTGTTACGGGGCAGCGACTGCGTGCCGCCCGCAGGGGAAAAAGATAGGGCCGCGGCGCAGGATCGAGCCATCGAGTCGACGCCGCCCCCCGGCCCCGCGCCGGTCAGCGCGGACACGCCGACGCCGAGCGCGCCCGCCGCCTCCCCGCAGGCGTCGTCGGGGCCCGTCCCCTACGACAAGGACTCCGTGGAGGTCGAGCTCAAACGCGGAGCCCGTCAGGTCAAGGCCAATTGCGGGGCGGCGACCGACGACGAGGGACACGCCACCGGTCCTTGGGGCAAGACCAAAGCGAGCATCACGCTGGGGCGCAACGGCCACATCAAGCAGGTGACCTTGCCCGCCCCGTACGACGGCAAGCCCGTCGGCCTTTGCATCGCGCATTCGTTCGACAAGATCCAGTTCCCGCCTTACGCGGCCGACACGGACGCCGTCGTCGATTGGGACGTCGAGCTCGTGAGGCCGAAGGGCCGCTGACCAATTCTAGTTCCAGGTAAGGAGGTCGACGGGGTCGATCGGCGTCGGATCCCTTTCGAAGCAACGGCGCAACTCGATGGGAGGGGCGGGCGAAGGGAGAAGGAGAGCGGCCAAGCCGCCACGAGGGATTGTTGTGCGCGTCGCGTACAAGGGGGGCTGCCCCTCGGGCTGCTCGTGAACTCTGGCGAGCGGCGCTTGAGGACGGGCTGCCGCTGGGGCGTGCTCCCCCGACAGCGCTTCATCTCCTTTGGCGCGCTTGGCGGCTCCTCACCATCCGCGCCGACTTCCAGCAGAAGTCGCTCTAAGCGGGCGGGGAGCCCGAGGCCGCCTTCTCCGGGATGATTTGTACACGGCGTTGCGGCTCTTCGCCCATGCTCTCGGTGCGCACGCCCTTGATGTCGCGCAGCGCCATGTGAACGATGCGGCGCTCGCGGGGGCTCATCGGATCGAACGTGATGACTTTGCCTTCCGTGGCCACGCGTTGGGCGAGGCGGCGGGCCATTTGGGCAAGCTGGTCTTCGTGGCGGGCGCGATACCCCTCGGCGTCGACGATGACGTGGCGGCGGGCCGAGCCCGGCCGGACGACGACTCGCGCGGTGAGGTACTGAAGGGCGTCGAGGACGTTGCCCTTCTTGCCGATGATTCGTCCGGCGTCCGGGCCCTCGATCTCGATGCGAATTTCGTCGGCCGACCCCTCGCCGTCGTCCGGCGCGAGGTTGACCTCGACGGTCATCTCCATCTTCTGCGTGAGCATTCGAACGAAGGCGAGGGCCTTCTGCGTTTGCGCATCGAGCGTCGTTTCGTCGATCTCGCGCTTTGGCTCACGCTCGAGCGACGCTTCGGCCGCCGGCTGTCCCGTTTCATGCTGCTCAGACACGAGCTCTATCCCTTTCGCGCCGGGGGCTTCTTGCCGCCACCCGGAAACAACTTTTCTACCACGAGCTGCTGAGCGATGCCGAGCACGCTGTTCGTCAGCATGTAGACGCCCAAGGCAGCCGGCAAAAACAGCATCATGACCGTGAACACCCCCGGCATGAGATAGGCCATCATCTTCGCCTGCACCGGGTCCATGCCCTGCTGGGGCACGATGCGTTGCTGGACGATCATGGCCCCGCCCAGGACCAACGGAAGCACGTAGAACGGATCCGGGGCCGAGAGGTCTTTGAACCACAAGAAATGCGTGTGGTAAAATTCGATGGCCGTCTGCAGCGTCGCGTAGAGCGCAAACCAGATGGGCATCTGCACGAGGGCAGGCACGCAGCCCTTGAGGGGGTTGACGTTGTTCTTGCGCCACAGCTCCATCATCGCCAGGTTCTTGGCCTGGGCATCGTCCTTGAACTTCTCGTTCAAGACGTCGATTTCCGGCTTGAGCCGTCGCATCGCGATGGTGCTCTGGATCTGCTTCCACGTGAGCGGGAAGAGGGCCACCCGCAGACCAATCGTCAAGACGATGATGGCCAGACCCCAGTTGTTGAAGGTCAGATGAGCGTGGATCCAGGCGATGATCGCCACGAGCACCTTGGCTACGGGCGAAAAGGTGCCGAGGTTGATGAGATCTCCGAGCTTGGGCCACCCGCCGGCCGCGTCCGCGAGCGCCGCCCGTTCCTTCGGCCCGAAAAAAGCGATCTCGCGATAGGTCGCCGTCTCCCCGTGCGCCAGCGTGTGCGGCGGGTACTCGAGCCTCGCGTGGTAGACGCTGGCGGCCTCGTCGTCGTCCGGTGGCTGCCCGGCGCTGTACCACTGCTCGCTCAAGATGCGGCAGGTGGGCTTGTCGCCTCCTACGCCGGGGGCGGCCTCGAGCGGCACGAGCGCCTGCGCGAAGTAGTAGTTGGCGATGGCCGCGTACCGATCGTCGAGCGGGAGGTCGAACCAGAACGGAGGCTTCTTGAAGGCGTCGTCGTCCTTCGCCTTGCGTTTGATCTCATCGCTGCGCGCGCACTCGAGACTCGTCTGAAGAGGCGAGACGCGCCCGAGCTTGCCTTTGACGTCGGCGTTCTTGCGCCAGGCGAAGATTTCGATGGTCGCCGCGTGCGTCTTCGGGCCGTCCGAGAGATTGGTCAGTGCCGTCTCGATTCCAAGCTCGAATGGGCGCTCGCCGGCACGGACGGTCTTGGTGATGCTCACCCTGTCGTCGTGGAAGCTGAACGCGCAGCCTCGGTCGCCCAAGCGCTCCAGGGTCCAGTCGAATCGGTCGTACGCGACTTGGTCGTCCGGAGAGACGGGTGCGCCGGGATGCACGCGAAGCTCCGTCCGCAAGTTGCGCCAGCGCTCAATGTCCGGCGTCGTGGAGACGTCTCCTGCGTACGGCTTGTCGGTGAGATAGAAGTGCGTCAGGCCCGCTCCGTGCGAGGACAGCTCGGCGTTGAAGCGGTTGCCTCGGATTGTGCAAATGTCGCCCGGAGGAGGCGGAGGAGGCGTCGGTTGTCCCCGAATGACGTCGATGGTATCGGGGGCAAAACCTGGAGCGTCCACGTACGATTCCGTCGGTAGCTCTTGCCCCTGGGTGTTCGGCTTCTTGTTGAAGAAGAACATCCAGATGCCGAGCCCGATGGCGGCGATGAGCAGGACGCGTGAGAGCGAGTTGCGATCCATGAAGCTTTCAGTGGGCCGCGCTACGAGCGGCATCCGCGGGGGAGGAGGGACGCTTGGCGTCAATCCGCGGTGGGGGAGGGTCGAACCCTCCCGGATGGAACGGGTGGCACTTACACACCCGCGTGAGCGAAAGCAAGCTGCCGCGTAGGGCTCCGTGGGACTCCAGGCAGGCGGCGGCATACCGCGAGCACGAAGGTTCGAACCGGCAGACCCGTCCGAGCAGCCGCGAAAGGGTCGCTTGGTATACGTGAATCCAAAAGATGAGCATCCGAGCGAGCATGGTCTTAGCGGGTGCGTGTCACGGGACGAACCGCCGGCGAAGGGCCTGTCAGCGCTTCATGGGCACGCCGATGCAGGGCCGCACGAGCGGCAAGCCACTCTTCGTGCACCAGGGCGGGGCTGATCTCGTGGGCGCCGGGGCGAGCAATGATGACGAGGTCCACGCCGGGCGGAAGGAAATCGGGCCACGTTCGGAAACACTCTCGGCAGACGCGCTTGATGCGATTGCGCCTGACGGCCGAGCCCACTTTGCCGCTGACGACGAGGCCCATTCGGGAAGGAGCCGCCCCGCGCCCGGCGGGCTGAGCGGCCACGAGGAGTGTAAAGTGCGGCGTAACGACTCGCCGCCCGGTGCGCTGCGCGTGGACGAACTCGACGTGGCTGCGCAGACGGCGGTTTTGCCCGAAGGGGAAGCGGGGCGCCGCGCTTGCCGCGCTCGACGTCATGCGCGACATCGGTCGGCCGGCCGCCGCTATTTCTTGTAGATCCCCGGCACGAGGCGCTTCCTGCCCTTGCGTCGGCGGTTCGAAAGGACCTTGCGGCCGCCCGGTGTCGCCATGCGAGCGCGGAAGCCGTGCGTGCGTGCGCGGCGAATGTTGTGCGGTTGGTATGTACGCTTCATGGAGAACTTGCCTTCCGGGAGCCCTGGCGCGGCAAACTAAGCATCGCGGGCCGACACGGTCAAGCCGCGAGGTCTCGTCGAGTGAACTTGGTGTACCCTAGCCCGTGGCGAAAGTCCCGATGAATACAGCCCCTTTTTGGATGATTCGGACTGCGGCGACGGGCCTCCTCTGGGGCTCGATGCTTCTGGTGACCCGGCCGGCCGCGGCTCAGCAGCAGACCTTCCACCTGGATCGGCTCGAGGTGCCAGGCGCTCCCGACGACGGGGTGGTCCTCTTTCGGCCCGCGGTCCAAGACGGCGCACTCCTTTATGGACAGCTCGCCGTGGGGCTGTCGGTCGACCCGCTGCGCATGGGGAACATCACCAACGGGGCCGTGCAGCAGGCCTCGGCGGGCAACGCCATCACCGATCAGCTCTCGACGTACATGTCGGCGGGCGTCGAGTTTCTGAATCGGTTCACCTTTGGCGTGACCTTTCCCGCGGCGTGGCTCGAGGGGGGCAACCAACCGTCGGCCGTTGCGAATCAGTTTCTCGCGCAAGGGGCCGTCACGACGTTTTCGACGACGGGGCCGGCGATCGGCGACACCCGTCTCGACTTCCGAGGCCTGGTTTGGCGGAGTCCCGACCAAGCATGGTCCTTCGGAGCCGAGCTCGGAGTCTTCATTCCGACGGGCTCTTCGACAAACTTCGGTGGGGACGGGTCGGCCTCGTGGCTTCCCATGGTCAACGGCGAGTGGACGCCGCCCCGGCTTCCTCTTCCGCTCACCTTCGTGGCCGACATGGGGATCGATTTCCGGCCGGAGAACGCCGTCAACGACCCCGCGGGCGTACACGGCGCTGCCCAAGGGCTCGGAGTGGGCAATGAATGGCGTTGGGCGATCGGGGCGCTGATGCCGCTCGGGACGCGCTTCCGAGTCGGAGCCACGATCTTCGGCCAGACCGGGCTGCAGAATGACTCGATTGTGGGCAACACAATCTTCACGTCGCAAAACACGCCCATCGAATGGAACGCCGAAGGGCGCATGAAGGTGCCTCTCCCGGGTCTCGAACGGCTTTTCTTCGGCGCGAGCGTGGGCACGCGACTCACCGACGGATACGGAGGTCCGGACCTTCGCGTGGTGGCTCTCGCGGGCAGTTATTGGACGATCGAAGACACCAACCCACCCGCGCCCGACCGCAGGATCCGCGAGAGCATCCATGACTCGCTCAAGGACACCGACGGCGACGGGATTCCGGACGACGTCGACGCTTGCCCCACCGTGCCCGAAGATCACAAGGAGCCCGACCCCAACGACGGGTGCCCCGCCCCGGCCGACCGGGACCACGACGGGGTTCCCGACGACGTCGACAAGTGCCCCGACGTGCCCCAGGGCAAGGTCGGCCTCAACGGATGCCCGGATGCCGACAAAGACGGCATTCCCGACGCGACCGATGCGTGTCCCAAAGTTCCGGGGGAGCCGGACCCGGACCCGAAAAAGAACGGCTGCCCCAAGCACATCCGCCTCGAGGGGTCGAACGTTCACGTGATGCAGCAGATCCACTTCGAGACGGCTTCGGCGACGATCCTTCCCGACAGCTTCCCGGTGCTCACGGAGATCGCGCAGTTTCTGATCGCGAACCCCGACATCAAGCAGATGAGGATCGAGGGGCACACCGACAACCATGGTGCGGCGGATTACAACCTCGACCTTTCCAAGCGCCGCGCCGCAAGCGTGCGGTCGTGGCTCTCGGAGCACGGCGTCGACGCGGGTCGGATGCAGAGCGAAGGGTACGGGATGACCCTGCCGGTTGCGTCCAACGAGACCGACCAGGGTCGCGCTCAGAACCGCCGAGTCGAGTTCAAGATTCTCGACGAGACCCCCAGCAGCGGTCAGCGCGGACGATGACGCGAGGCGGGGCCGCGCTCGCAGCCGCCGCCTTCTTCATGACCCCCGTGGCCGAGCTGCGGGCGGGATCGGGGGTAGCCCGCGTGTGGGCGGCGGCGTCGGCCTCGCCGGTGCCGATGGAGGAGGAGGCGCACGATGCGCTGGGCCGGGCCGCCCTTGCTCAATGCGGCGTCGGCGAGTCAGGGCTGGGGCAAGTGGCGCGCGAAGTCTTGGCCGTCAAGCTCGGTGGGAGCCGCATTCCCGACCCCGACGCGATCGCATTCGCGCAGCGGGCCGCGGGCGAGCCCCACCCGTGGGCGCGTGCGTGGACCGCGAGCGCCAAGGGTGGAGCGAGTGAAGCGCTTCTCCCGAAGCTGCGCGAGTGGCTGACCCCGGGGACGCCTCTGCGCCGGTGCGGTGTTGCGAGCGGTGTCGGCTCGGACGGAACCCAGGTTCTCGTCGTCGTTTCGGTCGAGGCCCTCGCCGATCTTGCGCCGTTGCCGACGCGCGCGAGAGTCGGACAGTGGATGACGGTGGAAGCGCACCTACACGTGCCGGCGCGGGGTGCGAACGTGCTGGTGTTGGGACCGAGCGGCGCGCCGCAGGCCCTTCTCACGTCTCTGGCCGACTCGACGGTGCGTGCGCGCTTTGCTCCCGAGCGCGCCGGCGAGTTCACGGTCCAAGTCATGGCGGACGTTGCGGCGGGTCCGAGGCCCGTGCTGGAAGCGACTGTCTTCGCGGACGTCGAGCCACTCCAGGCACCCTCGGGCGAGCCGGCCCCCGGGGAGGAGGACGCGGTCTCGCGCTCACGCGACGACGCGGGGGCACTCGCTCGAATGCTCGCCGTGGCACGCGCGGGCGCCGGACAGCTCGCGCTGGCGCGCGACGGTCGGCTCGACCAGGTGGCCCTCGGGCACTCCTTGCGCATGAGTCGAGCCCAGGTCCTCGCGCACGACGTTGGCGATGGCAATCCCGACGCGCGCCTCGCCGCAGCCGGGCTCGATGTTCGCATGGCGGGTGAGAACGTGGCGCACGCCCCCACGCTCGCGCAAGCGCATCGCGCGCTTTGGGAAAGCCCGTCGCACCGGCTGAACATGTTGCGACCCGAGTTTCAGCGGGTGGGCATCGGTGTGACGCACGGCCAAGCCGGTGACGTGTGGGTCACGGAGATCTTCGCAGGGGATGGACGGCACGTGCCCGCTCAGCCGGCCGGTGGGGGGACGCCCTAGCCTAGTTCTCGTCCGGAAAAGCGGCCTGTCGGCAGTCGTGGGCCGGTCTAGGACGCTGCCGCGGGGCGCTGGGGCTGGGGGCGGAGGGCGGGGTGACGGTTGGAACGTGCACTTTGCAAGGA
>Ga0070761_10002904_pt1 | contig 10416 bp, 7 predicted proteins | sample HubBroMetageREF1_FD_66724 | JGI IMG/M metagenome (GOLD analysis project Ga0070761, IMG submission 66724) | Reference soil microbial communities from the Hubbard Brook experimental Forest, New Hampshire, USA - Hubbard Brook CCASE Soil... | ecosystem: Environmental > Terrestrial > Soil > Temperate...
TCTGCGGGCAAGGCCCATTGCGCCTCAGGAAAGGATCGGTGGTGATTCAGCAATTGGCGGAGTGCTGCCCATACCGGAATTCTCGTTGGGTCGTCGGGCATCGAGAGGGATGCATTCGAAAGCGCAGTAAGCGTGTTCTTGCGCCACTCTGGGGTCAGGTTCGGGATATGTCCCACCAACTCTGCCCAACGTTGCGGGTCAAGCTGAGCGTCTTGAACGAGACGTTCTGACAGCGCTATTGCTCCATCGAGAATTACCCCGTGGGTTACAACTTCGACGTTCTCAACCGAAAAATCTCGCCATCTCGGTTTTAGCGTCGGATGCGCAGTGTCGTAACCACGGGGCAGGATGCTGAGCATAAGGTTCCAAGCAGCTTGAGGCTCGCAGGTTCGAATGCGATCAAGCACTCGAAGCCTCTCGGAGAGGCTCGCGTTGGTTTGTGGGTGCCACAACAGGAAGATCGACCTAAGCGAATTCTTGGGTCGATTCGCATATTGCCCACCCGGGTCTAACATCGCCATGTGCGCGAGGGCTTCACTAGCACGCGAGATGTACTGAGGGCTCCACGCAAGGATCTCGAGAGCCCAAAGCAGATCAGAATGGTGTGCTCCTCCCATTAACCCACCATCTTCCTTGAAGAGCGCCATGATGGGGCGATCCGAGCGCGCCAGACTCTGGTCCACCGCATCAAGAAATGTGTCAGGTGCTGCTTCGGCCAGTGTTCGAAACTGACTTGATATCGACCACCATCTGCGATCATCTGCATCTGCCAGCAGGGTACTGACGATGCTGCTTGGGAACTGCTCAACATTCGAGACGGCGTGTACACGATGACCGTACATCGATATCAGGAGTAGTGTTTCTGTCAGACCTGAGGCTAGCCACCGAGAGTGTTCGGGGAGTTTTCCCCGGATGGCAGCAAGCCATCGCTCGCCAGGATCGAGTTCAAAACGCGGATCGGCTGCGCCCAGTACCAATTTCGCCGCGGAAGCGAAGAGTTCTAAATGTGGTCGGCTGATGAAACTTGCGAGTCGGAACCATGCATCTCGCGGTGAGGCGACTTTCCAAGCAGTACCCGCGCGGCGAAGTGGTGCGTCGGGAAAGCCGGTCCATTGTGCGCATCGTGACTCAAAATCGTCGAATGTTTCTCCCGAGAGTTGTTCGAGGACGCGACGATCGCCCTCGCGCCGCGAGTCCCACGCACCAGCTAGGAGAGCTGACACGAGCAGCTTGCCATTTGGCTCGGCAGCCCACGTTGGGATTCGAGCTGCGGCACCGGACGGAATTAGTCGCCTCAGGATTGCGAGGCTGCGAATAGTGTCCCGTGTCAGAGCGGCCCCTTGATCGTCTGGCACACCCATATCTTCGAGCGCTGCTCGGAAAGCTTCGTGCGGTGCTCTGGGCAAAACTTGGGCTGCTTCGGATGCCCAAATTGATGATCCGTATGTGACAAGCACGTGGTGCCCTTGTTCGACCAACCGCGCCGCGAGGCCTGGCTCCGAAGCTTCGATCACGATGACTAGCGGAGATGGACTGGTTCCTAGGACTCGCGAAGCATCGTCTGTTGACGCTACGAGACACCTCGAATGGTAGAAGGTCCTGTAAGGCTCCGGAAGCTGATCCACAGCAGCAAATAGAAATGCGGCCGCTTCCTCTGAGGAGTCGGCTTGTAGCGCCCGAATCGAGGGATTTCCGTATAGCCATTTCAACATACCAATCGCTTCGTCATCGCGTCCGGCCCGCAAAATATCCGGCGTCATCGGCCATTTTGTAGATAACCGCCACTCTCTCCACAAGTCTGTAAGTGGCAACACGCCTAGACAAACCCTACCGAGGTGAGTAGCGAGCCAATATCCTACTGCAGGAAATAACTCTATCCACTGAGCGAGACCATCGGCATCGATGAACCGTACATCGGCCCACAATTTCTCATTCTTCTTGGCAGCAACCCAGCTCGGCCCCTGACGCCAACGCTTTAGAGTGGCGAAGACAAACGTGGTTTCGAGGGAGTTTAGTTCCCCCGGGTCTTCGCTCCGCTTCCTGTAGTCTCCATTCGCCTTGCCGAGCGTGCCGGTACGCTGGGTCGAGAGTTCCCATCCGGAGGTTCCTTCGGGTAGCCACTGAAGATTTGCGTTTGTGTGCTGCTGGCAAATGCCGTCCCAACCCTCAAGCTGGATGCTTTCTTCCGTAGGAAAGTCGATCCTATCGGCCGCATTTCCAGTGCTTGCTAGGAGAAGCCGTCGAATGAGCTCCGGGAATAGTGCTTTCGCGTCCATCCTGTCCGCCCACTGCGACAGATCTGTCGCAGTGATCAGCTTGTGAGGGCTGCCTTTCGCGGAAACCGTAGCGGTGCCGAGGCTGCGCTTGGGCCCGATTACGGCCCCACCTGGAAGCAAGGAAACTCCTCCCGCCTCAAGGGCAAACCTTAACGCATCTAGGTTGTTCGGTACCGGGGTATGCTTTCCGCGTTCAAAGTCAGCGACAGTAGATGGTGCGACCTTTGCCTTTTCAGCCAATTCTCGCTGGTTCCAACCAAGTAGGGCTCGTGCCGCTCTTAGCTGCGTTGGCGACATTCCATCTCCATAAATATTTACTGATGTCATATATTTAATATGATATCATAGTATTCCATACACAAGGCGTGAACCACGGCCTGATGCTATCAAGCGGGATTACCGCTCGACAGAGGATCGCACGGCGAAAGGCATTTCGGATCGGCTGCATGAGCGTGGTGAACATCAGCCGCTTGTAAGCGCGCAACCCGAAGAGAACTTAGGTTCAAGGTCTGCCGTGAATCGCGTTACTCTCTTAAAAAATGAAGAGTTCGATAAAGCCTGTATCGAGAGGGGACATTGACCGATTGTTGGAAAACCTCGTGCGTCTGGGTATCGCGGAGGCTTACCAGCTCGAAGACAAGCTGCGGGCGCTTCGGTGATAGAGAATTCAGACCGTCAGAGACGATCCTCAGATACGAACTGTCAGCATGACGATGCCGAAGCGCGGGGACGGCCAAGGGCTTAACTATCATTAATCTTCCCCGCCATGGACGCCGCGCCAGAGTTGCCTCCGAGAATTGCCATGCGCATGCCATCAACGAACCTGTCGCCTCGCTGCGTGCGCTTTTGGCGGCCGTGTCTGTTAAGGGAGGGGAAGAATGAATCCCGCAACGACCGACTCAGCTCCAGCTGTACGCCTTGGCCGCTGCGGCCACGGTTGCAAATGTTTCTCTTGTCGACACCTTGCAAGTTTGGATTGTCGTGAATTCTGACGACAAAGCCTGCCACTTCGAGCCCGGTTTGGATACGCTTTCCCAACTCTTTATCCAAGCCGCCCAGAAAAGCGACTTGATCCGGGCAGTCCAGTTCGCCGTGTATTGCGACAACGGCAGGCGATGCGGCAACGAGAGCCAGCGCATGAGGTTCATCAAAGCGGGTGCTCGTGACGTGCAGGACGTCATTCCCTCTTTTCTTAAGTCCGTCAAACGCATAGAAAGACAGGTCGTTGCCGGCGATCGCCTCTGCGAGTTCCGATGTACCGGGCTCAATTCCGCCTCCGTGTGGCGCTATAACGGCGGCCCGACCGTGGCGTTCATCCAATCGAATTCGGAAGTCCAAGCCTTCCTTTTCGTGAGCTGCGAGGTCGGCGAAGTTCCTGTATCGATCTGCCATACCACTATTCTCGCACCGCCGTTGAATCCGTCTCTCATACGGAAAGATTCATCGCTAGCTGGCTGACTTACTGTCGGTAAGACGTCCCCCGCTCCGCACTTATCGCAAGCACCATCGGAGACTCCTGTTTCAATGCCGTCCGAATCCGAACGAGATGCAAACTTGCGTCAAAAACCGCAAGCGACACCTGTTGTTTTCCAAAAGGAATCTCGCTACACTCCCTGTGGGGAACCAACAGGTGTTGAAAACAAGAATGGACATTCAGCAAGGCACATTGGCATTGATGGTTTTGAGAACGCTCGAAGTGCTGGGGCCATTGCACGGCTACGGTATCGCGCGGCGGATCGAACAGATCAGTGGGGACCAGCTGGCTTTAAACCAGGGAACTCTGTACCCCTTGCTGCTCCGACTGGAGCAGGAGGGCGCAATTGCGTCGGACTGGGGACCCTCAGAAAACAATCGTCGTGCCCGCTTTTATCGCCTCACACGCGCCGGGCGGAAGCAGTTGCAGTCTGAACTCCGCGACTGGCAGCAAACGGCAGATATCATCGCACGGTTCCTTGCGATCACCGAGGAGACACAATCATGAGGCTGCTGAAACGGTTACTCGCCCGCCTGTGCAATTTGGCATCGCGCCAGAGCGACGACCGGCGGCTTCTCGAGGAGATGGAAGCGCACATTTCCCACCTGACGGAAGAGAACCTCCGATCGGGGATGACGCCAGCCGAAGCGCGACGCCAAGCCGTGTTGAAATTCGGCGCCGTTGAAGCGATTCGCGAACAATACCACGCCGAGAAGAGCCTCCCCTTCATCGAAAGCGTCGTGCAGGACGTACGCTATTCCTCGCGTGTCCTGCTCAAGAGCTGGGGATTCACATCGATTGCGGCCATCTCGCTGGCGCTGGCCATCGGAGCGAACACCACCATTTTTTCGGTCATGAAGCGCCTGCTTCTCGACCGACTTGACGTACCTCATGCCGGGCAACTCCGCCTGCTCCATTGGCACGGAGACAAGCACACGGCGGTCTCAAACATGTGGGGGATTTCTGACAACGTGCCGGAAGGAATCGGCGCGGCGTCGTTTTCCTATCCCGCGTTTGAACAACTTCGAAGCGATAACCGCGTGCTCGAAGACCTTTTCGCGTTCAAGGGCGTGGGGAGGATGAATGCAACCATCGATGGCAATGCTCAGATCCTGCAAGGCGAGTTGGTCAGCGGAAACTATTTTGATCAGCTTCAGGTGCAGCCGCAACTCGGTCGCCCCATTCTCGCCGACGACGACAGGATCGGCGCGCCGATCGTCGCTCTGATCAGTGCAGAACTATGGCAGCGAGCGTTCGGATCCTCCTCGGTGGTTGTGGGCCGCACAATCAAAGTCAACATGGTGCCGGTCACGATTGTCGGCGTCGTGCCTCCGGGGTTCACGGGCGCCAAGAGCGTGCAGTCAAGCCCAGACATCTTTCTTCCCCTGAGTTCGCAGCCGCTGGTCGAGCCGCGCGGCAAGAATGGGTCGCTGCTTGGTGCATCGAGCCCGCAGGTGTGGTGGTTGAACATCATGGGACGTACCAAGGCCGGCATTGCGGATGTAACCGCGCAGGCCGCGCTGGATACATCACTCTCCGCGGTCGTGCGTTCAACGTTGCACCCCGACGCGAACACCACCATTCCCCGACTGGACGTTCAGGACGGCAGCCGCGGATTGTTCCTCTCGAAGCAGACGTTCGCGAAGCCGCTCGAAGTGCTGATGGCAGTCGTCGGCCTCGTGCTTCTCCTGGCCTGCTCCAACATCGCAAGCCTGCTGTTTGCGCGGTCGATGGCGAGGCAACGGGAAGTTGCCTTGCGGCTCGCGCTCGGAGCAGGACGGGCTCGCGTGTTGCGCGGCGCGCTCACCGAGAGTCTACTGCTCTCCGCCCTCGGAGGCGCTCTCGGCGTCGCCCTGGCTTTTGCCGGCTGCCGCGCCTTGCCAACCCTGTTGGCGAATCCCTGGGAGACCTCACAATTCGGAATGCCGCTCGACTTCACCGTGCTGGCGTTCACGGCGAGCGTCACACTGCTGAGCGGGTTGCTCTTCGGCACAGTGCCGGCATGGATCGCAACCCGGAGTGATGCTGGAGCCTGCCTGAAAGCCACCGGACCAGGCAGCACGCGACGGCGCAAGGGTTTTTCCGGCAAGATGATCGTCAGCTTCCAGGTTATGTTGTCGACATTGCTGGTGGCGGGGGCTCTCCTCTTTGTGGGAACGCTCTTCCAACTCGCCCACATCAATCCCGGATTCCGCACGGATCATCTCGTGTTGTTTGCGATTCAGCAACCCGAGTCGCGTTATCCTGCTCCGAAGGATCTGCAACTGCATCATCAGATCGAAGAGCGGCTGCGCGCCTTGCCCGGCGTACAGAGCGTGACCATCTCGGAGGTGTCTTACATTTCCGACAGCATGGAGAACGCGAACTTCCTGCCTGAGGGAGAAACCCCGGACCCCGAGAAAGATCAGTCCGCCTGGAATAATGCGGTTGGCTCCGGTTTCTTTCAGACGATGGGGATACCGCTGCTGGCTGGCCGGGATTTTAACGAGAACGACACGGCAAGTGCGCCAAAGGTCGGCATTCTCAGCGAGAGCCTTGCGCGCAAGGCCTTCCCCGGTCAGAATCCGATCGGCAAGCGTTTCCTGGCTCACTTTCATCCGAGGGAAGGCAATCCCGGCGACTTGATCGAAGTCGTGGGCATATGCGGCGATACGAGGTATTGGTCGCTCAAGCAGGACCCGGTCGGCATGTTCTATCAGCCATACCAGCAGACGCCGAACCTCGACTTCGGAGCAACCTACGAAGTGCGAACCAGCCTCAGTCCGGCGTCCATCGCTCCCTCGCTGCGCAAGGCGGTGCAATCGATCGATCCGGACCTGCCGCTGCAGGAAATCCGCACCCAGCAAGAGCAGATTGACGCCTCGATGCAACAGGAGCGGATCATCGCCGCGCTGACCGCGTCTTTCGGCGTGCTCGCGCTGGTGCTTGCCTCCGTGGGCGTCTACGGCGTGATGGCATATTCCGTTGCACAACGGACGAGCGAGATCGGTATTCGGATGGCCCTCGGCGCCCTGCCGCGCGAAGTGCTCACTATGGTCTTGCGTGAGGCTACATGGATCGCGCTTGTAGGAATCACCTGCGGAATCGGTGCCACTCTTTTATCCACACGCCTCGTGACATCGCTCCTTTACGGTTTGCATCCGAATGATCCGGTGATCCTGGCAACATCCGCTTTGCTGCTGGCATTGGTCGGATTGGTGGCAAGCTGGGCTCCCGCTCGCCGCGCCGCAGCGGTAGAGCCGATGCAGGCTTTGAGACATGAATGATAGAGAAATGGAGTCGCTCACGAGAAGCCTGGAGTACCGCTAGACTGGGTTGAGTCGACCTTGTGTGCCAACAGTGTGCCATATGTCTGCTACCACCTCATAAGCGGGACGAGCCACCTTTCGACTGACTGTCGGTCAGTTGGTTTTGTGCGATTTGGTCCATTCGGGGACCCAGGGGAAGTGCCGGAAGTGTGCTGAAAACCATCCACTAACGCATTTTGGATTCTAGCTAGGGTTTCCCAAAGCCGAGTGCCAGCAATTCCTGCGGTACCCAGGCGGTTTCTGCAGGGTTCTTGGACGGTTTTCGGTCGGTTTCCGCTCGGTAACACTAGGGTAGATTATCGTAACCTACCTCGCCGTTTGCTCGAATCGATCCGCTGTCTTTCGGCCGGTGTTGAAAATTGCGCCGTGTGGTTCTTGAACGACATTCAATTGTGATTGCTTGCGGTAGACTCAGGATTCGTTCAGAGCGATGGAAACAGAGAACAAGCAGAGAAGCCCCAGAGACGGCCCCGAGACTCGCCAGAGGCTAGACTAGACTAACATATTCTACAGGCGTGGTTTTCTCTTGAGTTGATTTTCGCTTTTTCGCATGATTGCGGTGGATGAAGAATGCTATGTGTATTGGCGCCGACGCCACGGACTTCGGCCGAGGCCGGGCGACACGACCGAGGGAGCGCTATGCCAGAGATATCGAGTAGGCTCGTTCGCGGAGTCGGCCATACGAATCATCGGGATCCCCCGATTTCGTCGCCTCAGACTGAGCAGACAAACACTCTGGCCCATAGTCGGAAGACCCCCGCAGGAAGAGGGAAATTAGACTCGCGAGATATCTTCGAGCGACTGCAATCGCGGGGGATCGGTGCGGACGAGTTTGGGAAGATATTGAGGATCATCGCCTTTGATCTGCCGCAATCCACCTTGTTTTTCGAGCAGCAGTTTCGCAATTCCAGGCCACAGCAAGTTTTGCGGCAAACCGAGAAATGGCGGCACTTGCTAGCGATGGATTTCATTCTTTCGGAAGATCAGCGAAAGGACATTGAAAAGAGCATTTCGCTAGCAGAAACGCTGGCCTGGAACGCCCTCAGGGACGCAAGCTTTCCTCGGTTAGGACCGTGGCACTTGTCCTGCGTTTGTCTTCCGACGTCGTTCCAGGACGGCAAGCCCTCGTATATCTACCCAGACATCGAACTCGTGGCGATTCACGAGGCCACCAAAGAAAAGCGCATAGCGGTAATACGAGGCGCGAAGGCAGCTGGGGCTTCCTCCACGGACGCCTGGAGAAGCGGGTTTGAGACGCTAGGACTTCTCGATCTGGTTCTGAAACAACGTCCGCGCAGGCGCTTCGTCTCTCGAGAACAGCATCGGGTGTGGCCCGTCTACACTCAGTTTGTTATCCCGCGACTCTACGAATTCATGCTTCCTTACTACCGAAGCCGCGGTCACGTGTGGTCCGAAAAGGGAGGCGAGCAAACACATCTCGCCTACTATCCCAAAGAACTTCTCGAGGATATGCTCGAAATTCTCCAGCAACAGCACCCACATGCTTTCGGATCGAAAATTGCCCTTCAGATCAAGTCGATGATTCAGCGCCATCGCGAGCGCAAAAGTACTTCAACCACGAAATCTTCATAATCTTCAGTTTCAGTACTTCCTTGCGAGCACGGCGCGCCCTCCAGCATCATCACAGCGAGAACATGCAACGCAACGCAGATTCGATGCTTTCTCATTCAATTTTTCGAAGCTCCTGCTTTAGGCCATTCGGGGAGGTAGCGCGTGGAACCGAATTTGGAAATCTCGGAAGAACTGCTGACGGTTTCAGAGGTTGCAGCAGCTCTGAAGGTGCCCATTTCCTGGGTCTACGAGAGAACTCGCCGTTCCGGGACTGATCAGCTTCCGCACTTCAAGCTGGGTAAATATCTTCGCTTTCGCTGGTCAACAGTTTGTGACTGGCTGGAAAACTGGAAGCAACAATGACTTGCTACCAATGAAACCGACGACTACACTGCGAGCGACGCAGAACCGCCTAAGCGGGCCAAAGAAAGGAGAAGATTTGGCTCGCAGAAGAAGTTTTCAACGCGGTTCGTTGTTTCAACGTGGCAAGCGCAACAAGGTGTGGGTGGCACGCTGGTGGGAGGAGACGATTGACGGACAAGGAAAATCTGTCCGGGTCCGTCGATCAGAAATCCTGGGAAAAGTTGCGGAACTGACCAGTCAACGGCAGGCGGCGAAGGTTCTCACACAGCGGATGCAGTGCATCAATGGCGATCATTACTCTCTCCAAGCAACTCGCAAGTTCGTTGACTTTGTGCGAGTGGATTGGGAACCGGTGATGTTGCCTACGATGAAATACGCTACCCAGAAATCGTACGCGTACTTTCTGCGCGTGCATTTGATCCCGGCTCTTGGTGATCTCCCATTACGCGAGATTGGACGAGAACCGATTCAAACCATGCTGAATGCCAAGCTGGCCGCAGGGCTCGCTTGGGAAACAGTTCATCACCTGCAGTGCGCTCTCAGCAAGATACTTGGTACGGCAATGGAGTGGGGATATATCGAGGGCAATCCTGTGCGCATGACGAGACTTCCGAGAAGGCGACGAACCTATGCGAAGGTGGTCCTGACACCGGTGCAACTGCGGTTGCTGGTGACCGGACTGGCGGAGCCGTCGCGTTCCTTGGTTTTCCTGTTAATGCTCACGGGGCTGCGGATCGGTGAACTGTTGGCGTTGCGCTGGCGCAATGTCGACCTTGCAAGCGGTCTGGCCCGCGTACAGGAGACTGTCTACGAGGGGCACTTCGATGAGCCCAAGAGTGGGCACAGCGTACGTCTGATTCCCTTGGGACCGCTTGCGGTTGCGATCCTTTCGGAAAGGCGTAAGGCGGGATTCGTCGAACCGTCGACCTTGGTGTTTTCCAGTCGTACGGGAAGCACGCTCGACCGGCGAACCCTGCTATCACGGCAGCTCAAGCCCGCAGCGAAGGCAGCGGGATTGGGCAACGTGACCTGGCACCTGCTTCGGCACTCCAACGCCACACTGCATGATTCGCTGGGAACGCCCCTCGGAACCGTACAGGCTCTGCTGGGGCACTCATCGAGTGAGATCACGCGCCAAGTGTACCTGCATTCGCTGCCGCAGGATCGGCGGTTGGCAGCGGAGAAGTTGGAAGCCCACCTATTTGGACCCAAGTTGGACCCAAGTTTCAACTGGCGAGAATGGGCACTTCCAGAATCTATTGGTGCAGAAGAAGTTAATGGTCGGGGCGAGGAGATTTGAACTCCTGACCCCCTGCGCCCAAGGCAGGTGCGCTACCAGGCTGCGCTACGCCCCGACATTCCTTCATTATAAATGACAGATCGCGGTCGGCCTTGCGGTCTGACTTCGCGAGTCCTGGATGGT
>Ga0070761_10002907_pt1 | contig 10411 bp, 8 predicted proteins | sample HubBroMetageREF1_FD_66724 | JGI IMG/M metagenome (GOLD analysis project Ga0070761, IMG submission 66724) | Reference soil microbial communities from the Hubbard Brook experimental Forest, New Hampshire, USA - Hubbard Brook CCASE Soil... | ecosystem: Environmental > Terrestrial > Soil > Temperate...
GTGGTCGCCATCAGCTCCCCTTCCGCGACGAGGATCCGTCCCACTTCCCACTGCGACTGCAGTCGGCCGAGCTCGTCGCGAACGACCGCGAGACGTCGCTGAGCCCCGGGAAGGTCGCCGGTGCCGATCGCGCGCCGGACCGAGGCGAGCTCGACGTCCGCGCTGCCGGTCGACACCAGGGGCGCGATCTCGTTGCGGCGCGCGAGGAGCGACTCGTAATCTTCGGCGATCGCGCTCGACAGGTGGACGAACATCTCGCGGGCGAGGATCTCGAGCGAGTCGACGTCGGCGGCCAGGACCGCCGAGCTCGCGCGCAACTGAAAGTCGGTGAAGTCGAGGGAGAGTCGACGCCCGAGTCGGAAGTACTCGTCGAGACGGTGCTGAACTTCCGGCAGCTCGTCGGTCTCGGCCGGCGCCAGGGGGAGGTCGAGGTCCGGCGGGATCGGCGGGTCCGCGTGCTCCCGGGCCGGGGGGCCCCGCGTCGATTCCGGTACTTCGGTGATCGAGGAGGGGGTACTGAGAAGTCCTCGCGCCGGTTCGGCGACGTCGGTCGGCGGCCGGTCCAGCTGAACGGTCGAGAGAAGCTCGCCGATCGTCCGAAGGTACGCGGGGTCAGTATCGCCGCCGGAACCCGCCGCCTCGACGACCGCCGGGAACAGTTCCGCGGACAGGTGACACCGAGGACAGGTGGCGCTGTCGCCCGAGTCCACGCCGCACGCGGGGCAGGTCGCCGTCTTCCTCACCTCCGAGCGCTAGGGTCGAGCGGGTCCCGCCGCGCCGGCGGGGACCCGCGGTCCGCGAGTGCCGATGTATATACCGGCGGACGGCTCAAAAGGGTCTCGGAGCGGCCGGCAGCCTCACCGGCGGGGTCCCAGCGGCGCCAGATGGCGACGGGCGGAGGGGGTGGGGTGGTACACCCCTCGCGGGAACTCCGGTGACGCGGACGGGAGGACGGCGGCTTCCGGAGGCCACGATCGGCGGCACCGAGAACACCGGTACCCCCGGGCGCGACCGAGGGAACTGGCCGAGATCCCGCAGGTCGGGCAACGGGGGGGCCGACGGGCGCCGGTTCGGGGGGCCAATCGGAGGATCTCGATCCCTTCGAGGCGTAAGGTACGCTCGCGGCCGTGGCTCCCCCACACCCGAAGCTCATCGCCCGGGCGAAGGGATCGGGCGACCGCGGGCAGTGTCTTGGTGGGTTCGAACGCGACGCACGTGAGCGGCGCCTGGGCGCGATCGATGATCTCGAACCGGACGTGCCCGCCCCGGGCGACCTCCGGCGGGCCCGCTACGGACCCGGTCACGACGGCGGAGAGGTAGTCCGAGAGCTCGGTGGCCCGTCGGGGAGTGAGGTGGTCCCCCGTACCCTGATTGGTGCGGAACAGGACCCAGCGGTCGACCGGCTCCGATCGTACCTCCCGGCGGGCGGCGAGGGGCGCCTCCGGCCGAGTCCCTCGGAGCCCGAAAAGGATCGGGCACGGCGTGTGGGGCGCCACGAGCAAGCGTCGGGTCCGAGGATCGTCACACAGGAAGAGGTCCGGATGGCGTGCTTCCGCCGCGCGTACGCTGCGCGCGTCGACCTCGCGCTGGGAGCCGAGACGGCCCGGGGTGCGATAGGTGATCAGCTCCCAGGTTCGACGAATGCCCGGCCACCCGATCGCCGCCGCGGCTCCCACCGCAGCCCGCGGGTCGCCCCGCATCCGGACGGTCGCCCCGTCCCGCTCGAGCCGCGCGAGCACCACCTCGGGGTCGACGACCTCGCGGACGGCGTTCCAGTAGAGGTCAGCGCCGAGCGACCGCTCGGAAGCGACCAGGACCGGGTCGGTGCCGGGGTCCTCCCGAGACGAGCGAAGGACGCGGGCCCACGCTCGGTCGATCCAGCGGCTCCGTTCCCGCGGTGCCAGGGGAGCGGCCCGGTCGAACGACCAGACGGGGAGGTCTCCCACTTCCCCCACCCGCCGGCGACGGCCCCGACCGACGCCGAAGCGCGCCGCGAGCGCGGCGTTCCCGCGCGTCTTCCACGGCACGTTGGGGTTCAGTCGCACGAGCCGGGGTTCCCCGATCAGGTCGACCCCGCACACACGGGCCTCGTCGAGGAGTTCGGTGAGCGTCCACGTCGTGCACCCGCCGCGGGGACTGTCCGTGTCGTCGATCCCGATCCAGATCGGTCCCACCCCCCGGTCGAGGGCAGCGTTCGTCCTACGCGACGCTCGCGAGGAGCTTCTGGTACGCCGCGAGGTTCGGTTCGAGAGCGATCTCGGAGCGGGCGGGCCCTTGGGCGTCCCCGAGGAGCTTCGCCTCGAGACCCGCCTTCTGGACCTCTTTCGGCCGGTGCATGACCCCGATGGGGATCTTGCCCGACTCGGTCGTCTCGAGGTAGAGCCGGAACATCGTCTTGCGGTCGGTCGGGTCGTAGCCGGGGATCTTCGAGACGTCGACGACCTTCTCCCGCCAGAGCTTGTACGTGTCGTTGTACGTCACGCACGGGGAGAGGTCCTCGACGAACGCGAACCCGCGGTTCTCGTGGTTGAAACGGATCGCCTCCTCCAGGACCGCGGTCATCGTCTTCGGGTCTCCCGAGAACGTCCGCGCGATGAAGTTCGGCGCGGGGATCGAGAGCGCGCTCAGGATGGCGTCGAACGGCTGCTCGACATTCCCTTCGAAGCCGACCTGGCTGGTCGGGGACGGCTGGCCCTTGGTGAGGCCGTACGTCTCGTTGTTCATGACGATGTAGAGGAGCGAGACGTTCTTTTTGAACGCGTGCATGAAGTGCCCCATTCCGATGGCGTAGCCGTCGCCGTCGCCGCCCGCGGCGACCACGGTGAGGCCCGGGTTCGACAATTTCACGCCGACCGCCTGCGCCAGCAGGCGCCCGTGGAGCGCGTGGATCCCGTTGACCTCGAGGAAGTTATGGATCGAGCCGGAGCAACCGATCCCGCCGACGAGCACGAGGTCACTCGGCCCGATCTTGAGGTTCGCGGCGGCCTTCTTCACCGCGGCGAGCAGGCTGAAGTCCCCGCAGCCGGGGCACCAGATGGGAGGAACGGGCTTCGCGGACTGCACCATCTCAGTGGGCCTCCTTCACTTCGGCGATGATCTGGGGGGTGCGGAACGTGAAGCCGTCGTACTTCAGGATCGACCGGAGCTTCGCGTGGTGCCAGGGCAGATGCTCCCGGATGAGCCGCGCGAACTGCCCGGTGTAGTTGTGTTCCACGATGTAGGCGACGTCGACCGAGTTGAGGAACGGGTCGAGCTCGTGGACCGGGACCGGGAACACCGTGCGGGCCTGGAAGTATCGGGTCTTCAGGCCGCGAGCGGCGAGGATCGATTGTGTTTCGAGGATCGGGCCCGACGTGCTACCGTAGCCGATGAATCCGACCTTCGCATTCGCGTCCCCGAACAGACGGGCGGCCGGTAGCTCGTCGCGCGCGTGGATCATCTTGCCCATGCGCTTTTTCATCATTCGATTGCGATTCGTGGGATTCACCGATACGTGCCCCCACTCGTCGTGTTCGTTCCCCGTGACTTCGGCCCAGACACCCGGGGTTCCGGGGGCGGCGTACGGACTGATCCCGTTGTCGGAGAACTTGTAGACCTTGTACTCCGTGAGCGCGTTGACGTCCTCCACCGACAACCGTTGCCCCCGGTCGAGGTGGGCGCCCGCGAGGTCGAACCGGTCGCTCGTCGACGTATTCTGGCAGAGGGCTTGGTCGAGGAGGAGAATGACGGGGACCCGCCACTTCTCCGCGAGGTTGAGCGCCTCGATCGTGACCGTGAAGCAGTCCTCGGGGGAAGCGGGGGTCAGGATGAACCGCGGGTACTCTCCGTGACCCAGGTTCGCGAGATGCGAGAGGTCGGACTGCTCGTGCCGCGTCGGTTGACCGGTGCTCGGCCCGACGCGCGCGCAGTCGGCCACGACGATCGGGATCTCGGCCGTACCGGCCTGCCCGATCCCTTCGGTCATCAACGCCAGGCCCGGGCCGCTCGTCGAGGTCATGACGCGGGCGCCGGCGTACGCCGCACCGATGATCATGTTGACCGCGGCCAGCTCATCTTCCGCCTGTCGCACGATGCCGCCGAAGGCGGGGAGGTATCGTTGGAGGTACTCCATCACCTCGGTGGCGGGCGTGATAGGGTAGCCGGCGAAGAAGCGGCCCCCGCCGACCACGAAGCCGAGCGCGACGGCCTGGTTGCCGGTCGTCAGGATCTGGTCGTGCGCGTCCCCGTCGAGGACGGAGAATCGGTTCGGCAGCCCAGCGACCTCGAGGGCGGCCTTCCGGCCGATCTCGAGCGCCTTTAGGTTCTTCTCGAGCGCTTCCGCGCCGCGGCGTTTGAATCGCTCTTCGATCACGGCGCGCGTCCGCTCGAGGTCGAAGCCGAGGAGCACGGAGAGAGCCCCGTAGGCCGCCGTGTTCTTGAAGATCGGTTGGCCGAGCGGCCCTCCCACGAGGGTCGCGAACGGGAAACCGGCCGAGTTGGGGAGGTCAATGTGGAACCCGGTGGAGTCGTAGATCACGAAGCCGTGCGAGGCGAGCTCGAGCTTCCCCATCTCGACCGCCTCGTTGTCGAACGCGACGAGGACATCGATCTCGGGCTTCACGGTGGAGATCGGGTCGCGCGACGCACGGACCGACGCGTCGGCGTGGCCGCCGCGGATCCGCGAGAGGACGTTGCGGGACGTGTAGACGTACAGGCCGCCCTTGCGGAAGTATCGGCCGAGGAGGTCCGAGACGGTGAGCGTCCCGTCCCCGCCCTGGCCCCCGATCATGACGGAGAGGTCGGCGAGTTCCGTGGGGGGTTTCGATTCGGCCGGGCCGGATTCCCCGGAGATCGGCGCGGTTCGTGCCGCTGGAGTGGTCATGTCTGCTCGGAAACAGGTCGAAGTCGACTTGTACCCGGAACGAGAACCGGAGCGTATTTAACGCCACAGACGAGTCGACGCGACATTCGGCCTTCGAGAGCCGCGGGCCGGCTAAAGGTTATTGGCGCACCACGAGTTGAACGGTCGATGGCCGAGGCCGGACTGGTCGAGGACTATCATCCGAACACGGCCAATCTCCGACATTTCGCCGAATCGATCGTCTTCTGGGACGAGACGCTGCGCGACGGGGAGCAGACCCCCGGCGTTCATTTCTCGCCCGAGGAGAAGCTCCGGGTGGCCACCCTGCTCTCCGAGATCGGCGTCTCGATCGTGAACGCCGGGATCCCGGTGGTGTCCGAGGAGGAAGCGCGAGCCGTGCGCCTCGTCGCGAGCGCGGGCCTGAAATCGAAGATCCTCGCGGCCGCGCGCACGGTGCCCGCCGACGTCGACGCGGTCATCCGCAGCGGGGCGAGCCACATCGCGATCTTCGTCGCCGCGAGCAATGTCCACCTGAAGTACAAGCTCAAGATGAGCCAAGACGACGTCGTCGCGGCCTCCCTCACGACCGTCCGGCAGGCGAAGGACGCCGGCCTTCACGTCGCGTTCGTGACCGAGGACACGGTACGGGCGCCGTTCGACTTCGTGGAACGCCTGTATACGGAAGTCCAGAACGCCGGGGCCGACCGTCTCGTGGTCGCGGACACGGTCGGGATCATGACGCCGCTTACGTTCCGCTGGTATCTCACCGAATTCCAGCGGCGCGTCCACCCCAAGGACCTCTCCGTCCACTGCCACAACGACTTCGGTCTGGCCGCCGCCAACACGCTGACCGCGATCGAATGCGGTGCCCGCGCGCCGCACGTCTGCGTCAACGGGCTCGGCGAGCGCGCGGGGAACGCGTCGCTGGAGGAAGTGGTCGTGGAGCTCGAGGCGCTCTACGGCGTTCGCACGGGAATTCGAACGGAGAAGCTCACCGAACTTTCGCGGCTGGTCGAAGAGTTGTCGGGGATCCCGGTGGCGGCCAACAAAGCCCTCGTGGGCTACAACGCGTTCTCGCACGAGGCCGGGATCCACACGCACGGGATCCTCGCGAACACCCTCACCTACGAGCCGCTCCAGCCCGAGCGCGTGGGCGGTCATCGCAACATGATCCTCGGAAAGCATACCGGCAAGGCGGCGGTCGTCGAGAAGCTCCGGGAACGTGGCATCACGGCGCCCGACCCCCTGCTGGTCGAGTTGCTGCAGCGCATCAAGACCGACACCGAGTCGAGGTCGAAGGAGGATCTCGCGCAGTTTCTCCGGGAATACCGACACCTTTTCGAGCGCCCGGGCCTCTCGGATGAGGAGTTTTGGACGATGGTCGACGCGGTCGGTATCGGGACGGCGCGCGCATGAGCCCCGCGAACGGCCACGGCCAGACCCTCGCCGAGAAGGTACTCGCCCGAGCCTCCGGCGCGGAACGCGTCGTGCCGGGCGAGATCATCGAGGGGAACGTCGACCTCGCGATGATGCACGAGCAGGGGGCGCAGACGGTCGGTCCGTTCCACCAGATGGGAGCCGAGAAGGTCTGGGACCCCGAGCGGGTGGTGATCGCCATCGACCACTGGGTGCCGGCCTCCACCGAGGGCGCGGCGATCCTCCATCGCATCCTACGCAAGTTCGCTGCGGAGACGAATCTCCCGCATTTCTACGATGTCGGACGCCACGGGATCTGCCACCAGATCCTGGCGGAGAACGGGTGGGTCGTCCCGGGCGACCTCGCCGTCGGCACCGACTCGCACACCAACATGCTCGGCGCGATGGGCGCCGTGGCGACGGGCATCGGTCCGACCGAGATGGCGGCCGTGCTCGCCTTGGGACGCCTTTGGCTCAAGGTCCCGTCGACGATCCAGGTCCGGGTGCACGGCGAGCTCGGCAAGGGCGTGACCGCGAAGGACCTCGTCCTCCGCGTGCTGGGGGAGATCAAGACCACCGGTGCGACGTACAAGTCCGTGGAATACACGGGCCCCGCGATCGCCGCGCTCTCGATGCCCGAACGGTTCACGATCTGCAACATGACCACCGAGATGGGCGCCAAGTGCGGTGTCGTTGCGCCCGACGAGAAGACCTTCGATTATCTCGCGAAGATCGCGAAGCACCCGATGCACCCGCTCTACGCGGACGCGGACGCCGAGTACGAGCGCGTGGTCGACATCGACCTCGACGGCATGCCTCCGATGGTCGCCTGCCCGTACTCGCCGGATAACGTGCGACCCCTTCCCGAGGTCGCCGCCGAGCACATCAAGGTCGACCAGGTATTCCTGGGGTCCTGCACCAACGCCCGGATCGAGGACATCCGGGAGGGGGCCGCGCTCATCAAGGGCCTGCAGGTCGCGAAAGGGGTCCGTTTCATCGTCTCGCCCGCGTCGACCAAGATCTACGACCAGTGTCTCAAGGAGGGCCTGATCCAGATCTTCACCGACGCCGGCGCGGTGTTCACCAACTCGAGCTGCAACGCCTGCTTCGGGGGCAATCAGGGGCTGCTGGCGCCCGACGAGGTGTGCGCTTCCTCGTCCAACCGGAACTTCCCCGGCCGGATGGGCGCCAAGGAAGCCCGGATCTACCTGCTCTCACCAGCGGCCACGGTCGCCGCGGCGATCCGCGGCGAGGTCACCGACCACCGCGACATGCTCTAGGCGAGGAACGCGATGAAGGAGATCATCGAAGGACGCGTTTGGACGCTGGGCAAGGACGTCGACACCGACGGGATCATCTCCGGCAAGTACCTCACGATCATCGACCCCGAGGAGCTCAAGAAACACGTCTTCGAGATCGCTCTCCCCGAGTTCGCGGCGGGGGCGAGGCCCGGTGACATCATCGTGGCCGACGAGAACTTCGGCTGCGGTTCCAGCCGCGAGCACGCCCCGCAAGCCATGCGCGCGATCGGGGTCGGAGCGGTCGTCGCGGACTCGTTCGCCCGGATCTTCTTCCGGAACGCCATCAATCTCGGCGTGCCCACCGTGGAAGCTCGAGGAGTGCGCGCGATCTTCGAGCAAGGCGATACCGCTCGGATCGAAATGCGCGCGGGCCGCATCACGAACGTCCGCACGGGACAGTCCGTGCCGTTCCCGCCGTTGCCGCCGCATCTGCTGAAACTCCTCGAGGCCGGGGGATTGGTCGAACAGGTGCGGGCCGAACTCGCCGCACGCAAGGCCGCGAGTACCCCAACGACATGAAGGAGGCGGGGTACGAGGTCGCCGCGTTCCCCGGCGATGGCACCGGACCGGAGGTCCTCCGCGAGGGGATCAAGATCCTGAACGTGCTCGCCGAGAACGGGCCGGCGCCGTGGCACGTCACCGACTACGCGGGCGGGGGCCAATACTATCTCAAATCGGGACGCGAATGGGACCCCGAAGGCGAAGCGGCGGCCCATCGCGCGGACGCGATCCTCCTCGGAGCCGTCGGCTGGCCGGGCGCGACGCTCCCGAACGGGGATATCGCGGGCCGAGCCCTGGTGCTCGGACTACGAGAGTCGCTCGATCTCTTCGCGAACGTCCGCCCGTGCCGACTGTATCCCGGTGTCAAACACCGCATCAGCGGAGAGTACCGCGAGGTGTGGGCGCCCCGGAACGTCGACATGATGATCATCCGCGAGAACACCGAGGACCTGTACACGCCGGCCCGCGGCCGACTGAGCCGCGGCGGCGAGACCGAGGTCGCGGTGGACACCCGCATCATCACCCGCAAGGGCGCCGAGCGCGTGATCCGCTATGCGTTCGAACTGGCCCGTGCACGGCTCCGCGGTGCCCCCGAGGACGGCGTGAAGCGGGTGACCTGCGTCGACAAGGCGAACGTCATGGAGGGATGCCGGTTCTTCCGCGAGACGTACAACCGGGTCGCGGCGGAGTACCCCGAGATCGAACGCGACTACGCGTACGTCGACGCCTTCACCCAGTGGCTCGTCCGCAACCCCGAGCGATTCAACGTCGTCGTGGCGACGAACATGATGGGGGATATCATCACCGACCTCGCGTCGGTCCTGCAGGGCGGGATGGGCTTCGCGTCGGGAGGTAACATCGGAGCCGATCACGCGATGTTCGAGCCCGTCCACGGCAGCGCCCCGAAGTACGCGGGCAAGAACCAGGTCAATCCGTTCGCGACGTTCTTCGCGGTCGAACAGATGCTCCGGTGGCTCGGCGACCGGCACGACGACGCGCGCCTCCGCTCCTCGGCCGACCGGCTGGAGCGGGGGATCGCGCGCGTCCTCCAGGAGGGCCGGGCGCAGACCTACGACCAGGGCGGGACCGTGACGACCAGCGGCGCTGGCGATATGCTCGCGAATGCCCTTCGGGAGGAGCGCGCATGAGCGGTCGAGCGGTCGCGTTGGTCGGCGGTGCGACGACCCCGTTCGGGGTGCGGCCCACGACGTGGGCCGAGATGGCCCAAGAGGCCGGCGTCGGGCTGTTTCGGGCGATCCCGGAGCTGCGGGCGGAGGACGTCGACTCGTTGTTCGTTGGCGCCGCGGAACCGGAGCGTTTCGCGTTCCAGTCGCACGTCGCTCCCCTCGCGGCCGAGCAGATGGGCCTGAAGCCCCGCCGGATCCTCCAGCGGACCGAGCTCGCCTGCGCCTCGGGTCAGTCGGCGATCCGTTCCGCCTACGCCGCGATCAGCGCCGGGCTGTCGGACGTCGCGGTCGCGGTCGGCGTGGAGAAGATGAACCTCCCGTCGATGGCCGAGGCGAATTCGTCGATGGGATGTGTCATGGACCGCCCGTGGGACGGTCCGCACGGTGCGACCGCCCCGCCGTTCTTCGCGATGGTCGCCCAACGCCACATGCTCGAGTACGGGACGACCGACGAACAAATGGCCGCGGTCTCGGAGAAGAACCACCGGTTCGCGAACTCGAATCCGCACGCCCAATTCTACGAGAAGAAGTTCCCCCGGGACAAGCTCCTGCGCCTGCCGGTCGTCGCGCCGCCGCTCCGGCTCGGCGATTGCTCGTCCATGACCGACGGCGCCGCCGCGGTGCTTCTCGTCGCCGAGGAGCTCGTGTCGAAGTACACCGATTCGCCGGCGTGGGTCCGAGGCACGGGACAGTACTCCGACTTCCACAACCTGGCCAATGCGGGCTCCCTCACCGATTGGGTCGGGATGAAGCACGCCGTACGCGAGGCGCTCGGGCGGGCCAAGATCGGGATCGGAGACGTCGACGTCGCCGAGATCCACGATTGTTTCACGATCTCCGAGATCATCGAGTACGAGGCGCTCGGGTTGTGCGCGCCGGGGGAGGGCGGAACGTTCGCCGCGGACGGTCGCGGGGACCTCGGCGGGGACCTCGTCGTCAATCCCCGCGGAGGCCTCCTCGGCTGCGGTCATCCGCTCGGGGCGACGGGGATCGCCCAGGCCGTCGAGGTGTTCCAGCAGTTCGCGCGCGAAGTGCCCGCCGCCCGGCAGGCCCCGGACCCGGAGTGGGCGCTCGTCCACAACCTCTCGGGCAGCGCGAACGTCCACTCCGTCATGGTCTACCAGACCGGGAGCGCCGCATGAGCACCGAGACGAAGCCGCGGCGAC
>Ga0070761_10002912_pt1 | contig 10400 bp, 7 predicted proteins | sample HubBroMetageREF1_FD_66724 | JGI IMG/M metagenome (GOLD analysis project Ga0070761, IMG submission 66724) | Reference soil microbial communities from the Hubbard Brook experimental Forest, New Hampshire, USA - Hubbard Brook CCASE Soil... | ecosystem: Environmental > Terrestrial > Soil > Temperate...
TGATATTCCATCAGGTTGGCGGACCTGATGGCGACAATGACCTGGTCGGGAACCAGTCCGGCTGGGGAGCCACGCAGTGGCAAGCGGTTCGCTTCGGCTTCGCTGCGGCGATGCAGAGAAACTGGCACTACGCGTTGAATTGCGGGCAGAACGACTATAACAATGTCGGCCTGACGGACGAGCAGGTACAGACCGTGAGCGGTAAGGCCAATTACGGCTGGCTGTCTGCCGGCACCCAGCGCCTTGATCCGCCGCAGAGTGCAGCCTGGTCGAATGGCGTTTGGCGCCGACGTTTCCCGAATGGCTGGGTCTTATGGAATCCGCGCGGCAATGGAGCGCAGACCGTCACCATTCCCTCAACGCTCTGTCGTATCAAAACCCGCGGATATGGCAATGCCAGCGTGAACAGCGGAGCGTGTGGCGCTACCAGTGTGACCTTGCAGGACGCCGACGGACTGTTCCTGATCGGGACGGGCTGAGGTCCACTTCCAGGTCGATGCGGGCCGCGGCGCCGATTGATGCGGGCCGCGGGTCCCCGCCTCCGCTGAACGCTCGCGTCTGTCGATAGCCCTCGAGTACCTACATCTGCGCCCCGCAGCGCGCGCGCGTGCGTGTGCGGCGCCTGTCAGTGAATCGCGACACGTCAGTGAACCGCGACACAGTGAAACAACCCGAAAGACGGTGTAGCTTCTGTTAAATGGTGGTGCGGCGCCGTAGCACACGGTCCCCGCGCCACCCAAAGTGCCGCGGCGCTGTGCACACGGTCGACCGCGCGAAACAATCCTTAATCCGGGGGAACAATGATGGTATCGACTGTGGCTGATTTCCGGGCCGCTAATGGCAGCGGCATTCGCGCATTTTCACATCGCAGGAGCGCAGAGGATGGCCCAATGATTCGAATGATTCGCAAGCTAGGAACCTTCGGTGCGCTGGCAGGCACGATTCTCTTTGCCTGCTGGAATCCCGCGGTTGCACAGACCCCTAGTGCGCCGTGCCTCACGGTCGACAATGCGCCCTCGACGTGCAGCAGTGCCACCAGCGCCGCGAGCACCACCAGCGGTCCTGCCTCGGATCCCTACCCGCGCACGGCGGTGATTTTGAACGGCGGCGACTTCACGTTGCTGCACTCCGGCGATACGACTGCCGGCGTCCCGCTCGCTACGGTCGCTTCAGAATCCAACATGATCGTCATCAGCGGCTATCTTGGTGTTGAGGACTATGGCACTTACGCCGCGCTGATGGAGGGATGGAAGGATGACGCGGCTGCCCATGGCCTCACTTTGCGCACGTTTTTGTATACGCAGGGGCAGGCGTTTCAATATGTTCTCGACTCTGCGGACTATCCCTGGCTAGTTGACGCATTCAACAAATCAAGCATGTGGGCTTACTCGTCGGCTTCCGGCAGGGGCACCAGCGATCTCATTTCCTACAGCGACTCCGGCAATACCGGCCAGTCGTATCTTCAGATTACGCCCTACAACAAACAGACACTCCCGTCATCGTACGAGTACAACGGCAAGACCGGCGTGCTGGCCGGGTACGACATCTGGAATCTTTACGCCCGATATTTCTATGATGTATTCGTCAACGGGCTGGCACGCTCGAAATACGGCGAGGTGAAGGGATTTGTGGCAAATCCCTATCTGAATGGCATTTACCTGGACAACTATTCACCAGTCCCGGGCAAGGTTGCGACCTGGAATGGAATGGGCACTACGCCGGTAGGCGCTACCGCCGCAACCATTGCCGCCACTGAAGAGGGACAGGCGAAACAGGCCGCGGCGTTTCGGGCCATTAATTCAAAGTTTTTGCTTCTTGCCAGTACCGGATACGCGGCTGAGTATCTCAATGGCACTTTGAAAACAATTCAGCCGAGCTATGAGCATGTGTGGGACGTAGTGATGAATGAGGGCACGGTCGGGTTCTCATGGAGCATCGAGACGTGGCACGACTCCCCGCCTGGAGCCTGGATGCAGGGGCTTATCGCTACCGAGGCCTCGATGGCTTCCGACGGTACTTTGATATTCCATCAGGTTGGGGGACCTGACGGCAGCAATGACCTGACCGGAGACCAGTCTCACTGGGGAGCCACGCAGTGGCAAGCGGTTCGCTTCGGCTTCGCTGCGGCGATGCAGAGAAACTGGCACTACGCGTTGACCTGCGGGCAGGACGCATATAACACCGTCGGCCTGACGGACGAGCAGGTACAGACCGTGAGCGGCAAGGCCAATTACGGCTGGCTGTCTGCCGGCAGCCAGCGCCTCGATCCGCCGCAGAGCGCAGCCTGGTCGAACGGCGTTTGGCGCCGACGTTTTCCGAATGGCTGGGTCCTATGGAATCCGCGCGGCAACGGTGCGCGGACCGTCACCATTCCGTCAACACTCTGTCGCATCAAAACCCGCGGCTATGGCAATGCCAGCGTGAACGACGGAAAGTGCGGCGCCACCAGTGTGACACTGCAGAACGCTGACGGACTGTTCCTGATCGGGACGGGCTGAGGTCCACTTCCACTCGCGACCCCAGGACGCCGCCACGTGGCGTGGCGAGCGCCTGGGGTCGCGGCCGCGGCGTTGCGATGTCGTCTAGCCTGTTCCTGCCTCCAGAACCGGATCAGCGGCAGCGGAAGTGTCCGCCGTCTCGTTGACTGCCCCCAGCACCATCAGCATCCACAGCAGATTGCCGTAGTCGCGCTGGCCTTTACGCTGCTCGGCGAGAATCTGCTCGACCGCCGGACCCGAGAGGCCGGCGGTCGCTACCGCGCGTTTCACGGCGCTATCGGCAAGGTCGCCCTGACGGAACCAGCTGCGCAGCGGCGTTACGAAGCCGCGCTTGCCAGCAGCCAGCAGTGCTCGAGGAAGCTTGCGACCGACCGTTTTGCGAAGCACCGCCTTGCGGGTCAGGCCTGGGAGCTTGACATCCTTGTGGACGCCGCTCATCAGTTCAACCAGCCGGTGATCGAGAAACGGCACGCGTGCCTCCAGGGACCATGCCATGGTCATGCGATCCACCTTGGTCAGCATGTCGTCCGGCAGCGATACCTTGTAGTTGAAATACATCAGGCGGTAGAACGAATCCCGGTACGGGCAATCCCGCATGAGCTCGACGAATACGTCCCTGGCGCGGTGCACACGCAATCCGGCAAGCAACGCCCGCCGACGATCCTCCTCGAGCCACGCTATCTTGGCCAGCAACCGGTCTTCGAACGGCGCGGCCGTGGTGGTGAGCAGCCGGTAGTAGCGGTTGGCTGCGTAGCGCATGTGTCCGCGAGTCATTCCGGCGATGCCGCCGATCAGTACCTCCGCACAGCGCCGTACCGAATGCGGGACGCGCAGGTACCTGGCGGCAAGCTTCTCGACCTGGTAGGCGGGGTAGCCGGAAAGAACCTCATCCCCACCATCACCCGTAAGGACCATCTTGACGTGTCTGGCGGCGAGTCGCGCCACGTGGCTGGTCGGCAGGGCGGATGAATCGCCGAAGGGCTCGTCATAGTGGAATGCGACCTGATGCAGCGCTGCTTCGAGATCATCTGGGCTTACGACCGCCTCGTGATGCCGGGTATTGACGCGTGCCGACACCAGCCGGGCGAGACGGCGCTCATCGAACGCAGGATCATCGAATCCGATCGTGAAGGTCTCGACGGGCAGGCGCGTCTGCTCCGCCATCAGGGTCACCACGGATGCCGAGTCCAGACCACCGCTGAGGAACGCGCCGAACGGTACGTCGCTGCGCATGCTGATGCGCACGGCATCCCCGAGCAAATGTGCGAATTCCTCCTGCACGGCCACCGCGTCGCGGCGCATGTCGCCTTCGGCAATCGCGGGCAGCTCCCAGTACCGGTGGATTTCGGTGCGCTTCCCGTCCGTGATCAGGTAGTGGCCCGGTGGGAGCTTGCGGACCCCGCTGAAAAAGGAATGCGGTGCCGGGATGTACCCGAACGTCAGATAGACGTCGAGCAGCGAGGTATCCGGGATACGCGGCACACCGGCTGCGAACAGGCTCTTCATCTCCGAAGCGAACAGGATCCGCTCCGCATCGACCCAGTAGTGCAAAGGCTTGATGCCGAGACGGTCTCGCGCCAGGAAGAGCCTGTTACGGGAATCGTCCCAGATGGCGAAGGCCCACATTCCGTTGAACCGATCGAGGCAGCGCTCACCCCATTGCGCGTAGGCTTTGAGGATGACCTCGGTATCGGAGTCGGTGCGGAAGCGATGGCCGGCGGCGGTCAGCTCGGCACGAATTTCAACGTAGTTGAATACTTCGCCGTTATAAACAATGATGTTTTGGGTCTCGGCATCCATCATTGGTTGCTGGCCGGCGGCGGGGTCGATGATGGCTAACCGACGGTGGCCAAGGCCGAGCCCAGGGGCGATGTGCAGACCCTCACCGTCAGGTCCGCGGTGGCGAACCATGTCGGTCATTGCCTGCAGTAGATCTGCATTGACCGGTGTTTGCCGGTCGCGGTAGAGAACGCCCGCAATGCCACACATGATTTTCAGTATATCGCGGTTGCCGGGAGGACCGCGGCCAACTCAGCGCCGGCGAAGCACCGCGAGTGAGCTCTTGACCCGCCGAAACAGAGCGTTCGCCTCCTCGACCCCAGTTGCGAGCAGCAGGGCCGCGAACACCACGCCGTAGAGGACCGAACCAACGACAGCGCCAAGGAAGGTCGTGCGCGATTGGAAGGTGATCCCGAAGGCGATCACCGCGCCGGTCGCAGCGCACAGGCCGATCTTGGTCATTGCAGCCCAGGGCAGTAGTCCACGTACCCGATACAGCCGCCTGATGACGAACGCGGACAGGAGGTTCTCGCTCAAGCGGGCGATAACGAGCGCGATTACCGCTCCGGCGATGCCCGTCAGCGGCAGGAGCACCACCAGTGCGAGGGCGTTCACGACCACGTCGACCGCGCCGATCGCGATGAAGGCACGCGTCCTGTTGATGGCGCGCATGAGCGGTGAAAAATCGATGCACGCGCGTGCGACGATCACCGCGTACCACCGCAGCACCGGGATGGCAGGACGGTAGGCAGGACCGAATGCCGTCAGGATGAGTGGCTCGGCGTACCAGGCTACGATGGCAGCCGCGGGAAACAGCAACATACAGTTGACGACCATGGCGCGACGCCAAAGCTGCAGAGCCTCGTCCTGCGAATCCCTGGCCCGCCGCACCAGCTCCGGCAGCAGCACCGCCGAGATCGAGTTGCGCATCGCTACGACTATTGGCTCGCCGTAAGTGCCGACCGTGAGGTGCGCCAGGGCGGCAACGCCGAGAAGCTTTGCGATGACGACGTTGCCAAGGTTTCTGGAGAGCATGCTTAGAAGCCCCCCAAGGCCAAACGGCACACAGAATCGCAACTGCTCGCCCCTGATATTGCCTATCGGCGGCTCCAGACGTGACTGGTCCACCCGGATCCACCCAATGAGCGCGCCTGTCAGACGCAGCCCCTCGAGCACCAGCAGAGACCCGATGATCGCGGAGACATTCCTCGTTACAGCCGCGACGCATACGACAACCACCAGGCGGGCTATGAGTCGGCCCGCGCTGTAGGCAAATACCCACATCGTTGGCCTGCGCGTGGCAACCCACAGGGACTCCCACCAGTCCAGGTTCACCGACAGAAGCACGTAGAGCACCACCGGTACCAGATAGGGTCCAACGAGTCCGCGCGGCACCGCGAGGTCGATGGCGATAAACACGACGACGACGACCAGACTGACGCCAGCCGTGAGGCTCGCGGTCTCCCGCACGACTCGCCACATGCTCGCCGGATTACGCGGAACGAAATAGGAAAGGCTGTCGCTGAGGCCGAAGTTGGCAGCAGCCATCAGGAGCGATGCGTATAATAGGAATTCGCGGTAGCGGCCGAACTGCGTCACGGTCAGAAGGCGCGCCAGAATGACAGGGCTGATGACCATCAGCCCGTAGTTCGCAATCCGCGCTGCGGACAACACGGCTGCCTGGTGTGCCATTCCGCCGCGCATGCGTCAGCGCGATGGTTTGACAGCGACGAGGCGACAGTTGTCGATCAGCTTGCGCAGCAGTGATCGGCGCAAGAGGGCACGCATTCGCTCGGGGGGCTGGCGCATGAGCCACCGCTCCAGGGCCAGCACCAGCCGCGCCGGCACCGGGACTGGGTAGCCGCGCAAGCTACTATAGATCGTCACCCGCCCGAAGCCGCAGCCGCGAAACAGCTCGAATAGCTCCACGTTGGTGTATTCACGCAGGTGGAACCCGGTGGCGATAAAGTCGAAACCGCGTGAAATATCATGCGGACCGGTAAGGCGGTTAGGCGTCGCACAAACGTAGACTCCCCCCGGCCTCAGAGCACGCTGCAGATTGACAAGCTGGGCACTCGCGTCATCAGGGTGCAGATGCTCCATCAGTTGATTGCTGTACGCTACATCGACCGAGCCGGGCGGTACCGGGATCGATGTGCCATCCGACAGTATCAACTCAAATTTCTCCGGGCGATCCGACGATGTGAGTTCGCTGCTGACGTCGACAGCGATTGCTTTGCGCGCGCGCTTGGCCACTTCGCGAGTGACTGAGCAATCCCCCGGCCCGACCTCCAGGTACGTTGTGTCCTTACCGATGAAGCGAGCCAGCAGGCGCAGCTGCTGCTTGACGGCGCGCTCCCTCTCGGCTGGCGATGCCTTGCGCGTGAGTTGCGGGTGGTCCGGCACGCGACGCAACAGTTCGTCATAGAGCTTGCCGTACAGCTGCTTACGTTCGTCGCGAGTTCCAGCGCGCAGCTGCGCTGCGAGTGCCTTCTCAATCTCGTACTGTTCTCGAACCTGCTCGGGAGAGCGTGTCGTCTCTGATGCCACCGCTGCCCTCCTGCGCCGGGATAGCAATTAGATCGAAGGCGAGCCCGTCGCGACCCGAGCGACCGTCGCGACATAAGGCTCGAGTATCCGATCCTCGCCATGGCACCGCGCCATGTACGCTGTGCATCGTGCGCTCATTTCCATCCAGGCTTGCGAATCCGTCGCCAGCCTGCGAGCAACGCTTGCCATCTCGTCCAGGCTCGCTACGGCATAGCCGAGCCCCTCGCGACGGATAATATCATCGGGATCAAAGAATGAAATGACTGGAACGCCACGTATCCAGGCCTGGAGAAAGGTGTTTGGGAATCCCTCGACCTCAGAAGTATTGACGAACAGTCGCGCGCGATCGAACAACCGGTTGGTGAGGCGGTACGGAAGCTGGCCATGGAAAGTCAGGTTGCCGACGTCCGCAGCGCGTGCACGGATCCGCTCAAAGAGATCGTGCGCCTGCGGCGCAGCCCCGCCGACCATGCTCGCCGTCAGGGGATGCAGGCGCCGCGCCAGCTCGATAAAAATCTCCGGGCGCTTCAGCTGCAGCATGTTGCTCACCCACAGAACGGAAATGTCGCGCTCGCCTAACGGCAGCGTGGAATCAGGAATGTCCACCAGCGATGAGGCGACCGAGCTGTCCAATCCATAATTCCTGCGCAACAGCTCCTGTTGGTTGACGCTTTGGGCGAGAATCGCGTCGGCGCGACGCAGCCCGTATTCGTACAGCTTCCGGTCACGCCAAAAGGAGATCTCCAGCCGCGCGGGATCGCAATCGGCATCGCTCGCGATGCGAACGACCATGCGGCGACCGTTCCGCCTGGCCCATAACGCGACCTGCCCAACCTGCACCCCCGCAGGACTCACGTAATAGACATCGGCAGCCGCGCGCCGCAGTGCCGCTATCAGCCTGGTCCAGCGGGGGTGCACGAAGCGCAGTACCGGAACTCCCTCCACGGGTCCCGACGCCTTGTAGGTCTGCACGCCGGACCAGACCGCGCCATCCTGCTGACCATAGTCCCCCACGACCATCGACACCTGAAACCCCCGGCGCGCGAGCGCCTTGGCGAGCAAGGTTTGCTGCAGCTGTGCGCCACCGATCCCATGCTGTTCGAACTCCGGGGCCAGCACGGGCAGATTAGTCAGGCCCACGAAGCAGATGCGTCCTGTCAAGTGTGTGCGGCTGGCGCGCAGACGGAGGGTGCGCGTGAGTATCGTGCCAGCAGGCACGGGAGGCAAGCCGCACGCGGCCAATCCCAGGTGATCGGCGTCACGGATTTTCGCCGCGAGTTTGTCAAGGATGGCTGCAGCGCCGCAGATGCACGCTGTTATGATCGCAACGAATGAATTCTGCTGGTAAACCCAAGGTCATGCTAGTCGGCCCGATGCCGCCGGCCAGAGGTGGGGTCACCACGTTCATGATGAATCTGATGGCTTCTCCAGTTAGCGTCGAATTTCAATTCGTTCCATTCGACATAGCTCGGCCGCCAAAGAAGAACGTGGCAGAGAATTGGGGTTATCGCGCAGTGCTTCGCGGTGGCGTCGGGCGCATTTTGTGGGGCGCCCTGCTGACGATGTGGCATTTTCTCAAGTTTCCCTTCGCGGTGGTTGCCGGTCGGATCGACCTGGTGCAGGTTCAGGCCTCTGACTACCAGGTCTTCTGGGAGGCCGCCCTCTACGCCGCAATGGCGCGAATCCTCCGTCGCCCGGTCCTGTTCCGAATCGGCGGCTCGTTCGACGCCTTCCACGGCAAAGCGTCATCCATCGAGCGGCGGCTTATCGCTGGAGTGCTGCGACGACCGGATGTCGTGATCGCGCAATCGCGCTTCGCGAGCAACTACCTGCGCTCTGCGGGCCGCACCGGCAGAATCGTGCTTCTACCGAACTGGATGCACGACATTGATTCTTCTCCGCCGCCGCGGCCGCCCGCCACCCGACCAACCTGCCTGTTCATCGCCGGCCTGGAGGCGCGTTATAAGGGCATCGAGGAGGTGCTGGGTGCGGCCGAGCAGCTGAAGGCGCGCGGCTGCGCCGTAGAATTCCAGCTGGTCGCCGTTCCGCCGTTTCTGCAGAAGCGCATCGCCGATTCGGCGAGCGCGGGCGCGATTCGGATGCAGGGCCCGGTGGAGCACCGCCATCTGCTCGCATTGATGCAGCGCTGTGAGATCTTCCTGCTTCCCTCACACAACGAGGGTTTTCCCAATTCGCTCATCGAGGCGATGGCGGCCGGTATGGCCTGCGTTGCCACGCCGGTGGGCGCGGTGCCGGAAATTGGAGCCGAGGGAGGCGTACTCATTGTGCCGGTAGGTAACGTCTCCGCCCTGGCCGATGCGATATCCCAGCTGGTGGCATCGCCCGAACTGCGTGATCGGCTCGGCGTTCAGGCACGCCAGACTGTTTGTTCCCACTACGTTGCCTCCGTTGCACTGCCTGAGCTGGCACGGACCTATCGAAAGCTGCTGCTCCCTGCCGACCAGATGTCAGTTGCGCCACACTGAAAGGGCACGGTCATTCTAAAATTCGCAACCAAAAGTGAGCGCCTGTTCGGACTGATGATCAGAATCCCTGTGCTGCGGAAGTTATGGGCTTTCCGAACGGATGCCATGCCCGAGCTGAGAAACCCCGCCATCCGGGATTACGTTTACAGGGCTTTTTTCACTCAAAATGCCACCTCCAAACAGACCTCCGTCGGGCGATTCTCGGATCTGGACCGGCTGGCCCGCTCCATCATCTTGGAACACAGGCTCGCCGACATTCACGACGTGGGGGTGTCCAGCGGCGTGACCTCGCTCGAGCTGCTTCACGCGCTCGCCACGACCGGGATCCCCTTGAGCTTTCATATTTCCGATAAATATGCCGTGTACGGGTCCAGCGGACGATTCCTGGTTCGAATCGTCGATGCTCAAGGTTCGGTAAGGGAATTGTATGTTGGCAGTCTGCTGGGCACGCGTGATGTCACGTACAAATTCCCCGTGACTCGATTCCTGTACTGGTTGCTTGCCCGTCGACCGATTCACGGCCCGGTCCGGTCGTTTGTGCTTTTCGACCACGAAGTCCTCGAGCACATCCGCGCGGGCCTGGTGCGCCGGATCGACTATGATGTGTTCACGACACGCATGCCCGGCGCTTTCTCCTTCGTGCGCTGCATGAACCTGCTGAACCTGGGCTACTTTCCTCGCGAATCCATAGAGACTGGGCTTCGCAACCTCATCGAATCGCTCAAAGAGGGCGGCGTGCTGCAAATCGGACGTACGCATCCTGACGGAGTCAGCCACGCCACGTTCTACAGGAAGCGTGGCAACCGGCTGGAGATGCTGCAGGACGTCGGGCGTGGAACCGAGGTGCGCGAGCTGATTGACCGCCTACACTGAGCCCGCGTCCAGCACACGCTCACGGAAATCATTTAACATTTTATCGAAGCTGAAATGCTTCGCCGCGGCGTGGCGCGCCTGCGCGCCTGTTTCCTTGCGCGCCTGGGCGCTGACTGCCAGGGGCATCACCACATCGCAAAGCGATTTCACATCCCCGGGCGGGTACGCCATCCCGCCGCCGAACCCGAGCATCTCCTCCATCCCACCAACCTGC
>Ga0070761_10002915_pt1 | contig 10393 bp, 10 predicted proteins | sample HubBroMetageREF1_FD_66724 | JGI IMG/M metagenome (GOLD analysis project Ga0070761, IMG submission 66724) | Reference soil microbial communities from the Hubbard Brook experimental Forest, New Hampshire, USA - Hubbard Brook CCASE Soil... | ecosystem: Environmental > Terrestrial > Soil >...
AAGACTCGCAGCTCTAGATCATTGGGGTTATCCCGCAGGGCACCTGCTGAATTTCCCTACCGAAATGGATGCCAAATGTGAAAGCCGCGGGTTGTCACCTGCGGCTTTCACCGTTCTCGCGGCGAAAGCGGCTATCGCGCCAGCGGCCCGTCAGCCTTTTTCCAGGCGTTGATGCCGCCCTCGATGTGACAAGCAGTTTTAAGACCAGCGTCTTGCGCGGCCTGCACGGCCATGGCGGAGCGCTCGCCGAACGCGCAGTAAAACACCATGCGTTTGCCGGTCGCCGCGGCCAGCTCGTGCAGCATCCCGCCAGCGCGGACATTGTTTGGCAAGTCCGCATAGGCAGTATGCAGCGAACCAGGAATGACGCCGTGCTTGTCGCGTTCGGTCTGTTCGCGCAGATCGATCATCGCTACGCCTGGGCGTCCGCACAGTGCAATCGCCTCGGCTGCCGATAGCGCCCAGCCTTTGCGCGCGATCTCTTCCTGGCGCAGGCCGACCTGCATGTTGGCCGGCACGGCCACGTCCATCATTTTCGGATTGGGTAGTTTTAGATTGTTCATCAGATCCGCGTATTCGTCGATCGATTGGACCTTGAGCCGCGGGTTGAAGGATTTCTCCTCACCGATGGTGGAGACGGTTTCGCCCTTGTAGTCGTGGGCGGGATAGACCAGCGTATCGTCGGGCAGTTTCATCAGCTTGTTGAAAATCGAATCGTATTGCGCGCGCGGATCGCCGTTCTGGAAATCGGTGCGGCCGGTGCCCCGGATCAGCAGCGTGTCGCCGGTGAAAACCCGGTCGGCCAACAGGAACGAATAGGAGTCGTCGGTGTGACCGGGCGTGTACAGCACGTCGAGGCTTACGCCCTCAATGGCGATGCGGTCGCCTTCTGTTACGCGCATGGACACCACGTCGGCGTGGCTTTGCTCTCCCATCACCGTGATGCAGTGGGTGCGGTCACGCAGCGCGCCGAGGCCGGTCACATGGTCGGCGTGAAGGTGGGTGTCGACCGCCTTGACCAGTTTGAGATCGAGCTCACGGACCAGCTGCAAATACCGATCGACCCGCTCGAGTACGGGATCGATGATCAGCGCCTCGCCCCCATGACGGCTGGCGAGGAGGTAAGTGTAGGTTCCCGACGTGCTGTCGAACAATTGGCGAAAGATCACGGGCGCCTCCGTTCCCTTTCAAGCGGCGAGCTTATTGCGTCGGTGCGCCGGCGGCGCAGCCTTCGGGCTTAAAGTACCGCTCGGTCGACGGCGGAAATTTGGCAAGCGCCGCCGCCGGCCGGATCGGGCGCCGGATCAGTTCGCCGGCACAATTGGGACACCGTCCCTTGAGCACCCCTTCGGCGCAGCCGCGGCAGAAAGTGCACTCGAATGAACACATCATGGCGTCGCGCGAATTCGGCGGTAAGTCGATATCGCAGCATTCGCAGTTAGGCTTGAGCAAAAGCATGATCGGCTCCGCTGAAAGAGGCAGTGCCTGACGATTCCGCGCTAAGTGTAGCCTGAATTCGAAATCTGCGAAATCGTGCCCGGGGCTTGGTTATTGTCCCGCCGCGCCGAACACCATCCGATTGCCTTTGGCTGTACGCGTTCCTCTGCTGAATTGCTCAAGCGAGCTGATGCGTGGCGGCCTTGGCGTGCCTACGCCGCGCAGCATCTTTGGGCTTCAGCCTGAAGCTTCTTTACGGTCGCCCCGCTCGCGCCGCCAATGACGAGCGCGATTGTTCAGCGCTCGGTCTTTTAACCCCGTTCGACCGGCACGTCGGGACGCGAGCCCCATTCCGCCCATGAACCATCGTACAGGCCTTGCGGTTCTTTGCCGATCGTCTCAAGGGCGAGTGTCAGGATTGCGGCGGTCACGCCGGAGCCGCACGTGGTGATGACCGGCTTTTCGAGATCGATGCCCGCTTTCTTGAATGCGGCTTCAATGCGCGCGCGTGACACGAGCTGACCGTTTTCGATCAGTTCGCCGTAGGGCAAGTTGAATGCGCGCGGCATGTGACCGGGGCGCAAGTCGGGACGCGGTTCCGGCTCTGTGCCGGCGAAACGTCCGGCGGAGCGTGCATCAACGACCTGGGTGTTGTCGTCGGTGACAGCCATCCGCATATCGGACAGCGTCGCCACGGCGCCGACATTCATCTCAGCATTGAACTTTCTAGCGGCTCGCTTGGCGTCGCCCTTTTCGAGCGGGCGGCCTTCGGCCTTCCACTTGGGCAGACCGCCATCCAGGATAAAAGCTTTCTTGGCGCCAAAGATGCGAAACGTCCACCACACTCGGGCTGCAGAAAACAGGCCGACGCTGTCATAGACTACGACCGTGTCACCATCGCCGATGCCAAGCGCGCCGATCGCTTCGCTAAAATACGCCGGGCCGGGCAGAGTGTGCGGCAAGTCGGATGAGCCGTCGGCGATCTTGTCGATATCGAAAAAAACGGCGCCCGGGATATGGCCGTCGCGATATTCAGCATGCGCGTCGCGTTGCTGGCCCGGCAGAAAATACGAGCTGTCGACCGCTATCACGCTGCGATCTTGCAAGTGCTCGGCGAGCCAATCGGTAGAAACCAGCCAGCGGCTTTTTGGAAATGGGGTGGAATTATCCTCAGGTCTCAGCATGGCAATCATCTCGTGACAACGCGAGCGCGCTGGCAATGTTCACGCATAGGGAACCTTGATTTGCGAGTGCCGTTCCAGCCAGGCCGGGACCGGCAAGTTCTTTTCGCGCAGAAACTGCGGATTGAACAGCTTCGATTGATACCGCGTGCCGTAATCCGCAAGGATGGTCACGATGGTGTGGCCGGGTCCAAGCTCCTTGGCGAGGCGAACGGCGCCGGCGACGTTAATGCCGGAGGAACCGCCGAGGCAAAGGCCTTCATGTTCGAGAAGGTCGAAGATGATCGGCACGGCCTCGGCGTCCGGAATCTGATAAGCGGTATCGATCGGCGCGCCTTCAAGATTTTTGGTGATCCGGCCTTGTCCAATGCCCTCGGTGATGGACGAGCCTTCCGATTTCAAAGTGCCTGTCGTGTAGTAACTGTAGAGCGCGGCGCCCATTGGATCGGCAAGCGCGATACGCACGGCACTGTTGAATGATTTAAGCGCGATGGCGATGCCGGCCAATGTGCCGCCGGTCCCGACCGCGCAGGTAAAGCCATCGATCTTGCCGTCGGTTTGCCGCCAGATTTCCGGACCTGTGGTCTCGGTGTGTCCCTGGCGATTAGCGACGTTATCGAACTGGTTCGCCCAAATCGCTCCGTTCTTTTCAGTCTTCGCCAGCTGCTCGGCGAGGCGGCCCGACAGCTTTACGTAATTGTTAGGGTTGGAATAGGGCACGGCGGGCACCTCGACCAGCTCTGCTCCGCATAAGCGCAATGTGTCTTTCTTCTCCTGGCTCTGCGTTTCCGGGATCACGATCACGGAGCGGAAGCCCATGGCGTTGCCGACCAGCGCCAGGCCGATACCGGTGTTGCCGGCCGTGCCCTCGACAATAACGCCGCCCGGCTTGAGTTCGCCCTTCTTGATGGCATCTTCGATAATGAATAACGCTGCGCGATCCTTCACTGACTGCCCGGGATTCATGAACTCAGCCTTGCCGAGTATGGTGCAGCCGGTCGCTGCGGACACGCGTTCCAGCTTGATCAACGGCGTGTTGCCGATCGCTTCTGTGATTCCGTTGCTGAAGTGCATCGTCGCATGATCCTGGAGGGCCGCGACCCTAAATGACTAAGCCAGTAGGAACAAGAGCGGATCAATTACCGCGAAAGTTCGCAACAATGTCGAAACCATAGCGGCTCAAGTTCCGCGCCGGCTTGGGGTTATTCACCGATTGTTTTGGGGCGCTGCCGTATCCCAGCCACGAAGGGCTCCCAGTGATCGCTCGCCTGCAGCCGACCGTTCTGGTGGAACGCGATGAATCTCGACGTCAATACGCTGTTCCTCGTGACGATCTACGTCGAAGCGATCCTCGGATTGCTGCTGCTGTTCGCCTGGGCTCAGAATACCGCGATCAGCGCCGTGGCGTGGTGGGGTTTTGCGGACCTGTTGCGGGCTGCTTCGGTGATGCTGTTCGGCCGCTATGGCTCGGCATCGGATTTGGTGTCGATCGATCTCGCCAACGTCCTTCTGTTCACCTCCTTTGCCGTGACATGGACCGGCGCGCGTGTTTTCGACCATCATCGGCCGCAGCCAGTCCTGTTGTTCGGCGGCGCTGCGCTCTGGCTGATCGCCTGTCGCATACCGGGCTTCGCTCAAGCCTACGATGTGCGCGTGCTCATGAGCTCGGCCATTATCACAACGTATACCTGGGCGACGGCGTACGAATTCTGGCGCGGGCGCAGCGAACCTTTGGTGTCGCGCTGGCCCGCGATCTTTATGTTGTTCGCGCACGGCGCGCTTTATTTGTTGCGCACGCCGTTGGGCGCCATGCTGCCTTGGTCGCCCACCAACAATCAAATGTTCGCCAGCGTCTGGCTGACGGTCCTGAGCTTCGAGGGACTCCTGTTCACGATCGCGATCGCCTTCATCCTTCTGGCGATGGCAAAAGAGCGTACCGAGCACCGCCACAAGACCGCAGCACTGGTCGATCCGCTGACCGGCGTCGCCAATCGCCGCGCTTTCCTGCAAGACGGCGAGGCCCACCTCAAGCGGCAGGCGGCCGATCCGCGTCCGACCGCCGTGATGCTGCTCGACCTCGACAACTTCAAGTCGATCAACGATCGTTTCGGTCACGCGCTTGGCGATCGCGTGCTGGAGATTTTTGCGGATGTGGCGAGCGCCTCGATGCGTCATGTCGACCTGTTCGGCCGCCTCGGCGGCGAGGAATTCGCGGCGTTATTGCGTGACACCACGCGAGAACGCGCGCAGGCTGTCGCCGAGCAAATCCGCGCCGACTTCGCCGCGGCAACCAAGGAAGTCCAGGGTCAGCCGGTCGTCGCAACAGTGAGTATCGGCATCGTAATCAGCCATGACGCGGTCCTTGATCTTTCGGCGTTGCTCGCTCAAGCCGATCATGCGCTCTATCGTGCCAAGGACTCGGGCCGCAACCGCGTCGAAATCGCTTCCATTGAGCTTATTCTTGATCGCGCCAAACGTAGCGCCGCCGAGCTGATGGCGGCGGTCAAGTCGCCGGCGAAATCGCCAACGAAAACCGCCGCCTGACCCGCAGCGGGCGTTCTGCCCGACCCCACTCCAGCCTGCAATTCGTGGCATCGTCGACCCGCCGAACCCGCATCGCTGCCGGCGACTGGAGGCGGGTTCATATTTGCGGCCGGCTTTGATACACTCACTTTAATAGGGAGCCTCGCCATCAGGAGATGAAGCATGCTGGACGTCACCAAGAAACAAGACGCAGCGCCTTTCGACACCGCGCGATTGGACCAGCTGATGGAAGAGGCCGGAATCGATGTGCTGCTCGCCACCTCCAAGCATAACGTCCAATACCTGCTCGGCGGCCACCGCTCGTTCTTTTTCGACAACATGGATGCGATCGGGATCAGCCGTTACCTGCCGGTCTTCGTCTATGTAAAAGGCACGCCGGAAAAGGCCGGCTATTTCGGCCATGGCATGGAGACGTACCAGACACAGATAAAGCCGTTCTGGATGTCGGAAGTGAGCACGAAGAGCGGCGGCTCCGTGGATGTGATGCAAAGGGCCGTCGACTACCTGCGCAAGCTTTCTGCGAAGCCGCCCCGAATTGGCGTCGAGCTTGCGTTTGTCCCGGCAGATGCCGCGGCAGCGCTGCGCAAGGCGTTCCCTGACTCCGAGATCAAGGATGCGTTGTTCGTGCTGGAGCGCTTGCGTATGCGCAAGACGCCCGAAGAGCTGGAGAAGCTCAAGATCGCATCCGATCTGGTCATCGATTCCATGCTTGCGGTCATCGGCAGCCACGGCGCCGGCGCCACCAAGGCCGAATTGGCCGAGGCGCTGCGCCGCGAGGAAACCTCGCGTGGCCTGACGTTCGATTATTGCCTCATCGCCGCAGGTACGAGTCTCAATCGCGCGCCATCGGATCAGCGCTGGGAGAAGGGCGATCCGCTTTCGGTAGATTCGGGCGGCAACTACCACGGCTATATCGGCGATCTTGCACGCATGGGCATCGTCGGCGAACCCGACGCCGAGCTCGAAGATCTGCTTGCCGAGGTCGAGGCAACCCAGCAGGCAGCGTTCAAGCCGATCCGCCCCGGTGTTAATGGCATCGAGATTTATGCCGCGGCCGAACCGGTGCTCAAGAAATCGAAGCTGCACAATCACTACGAATTTTTGGCCCACGGCATGGGACTGGTCAGCCACGAGGCGCCGCGGCTCACGGCATCCGGTCCGGTGCCGTACGACGCCTATGATGCACAGAAGCCGCTCGAAGCAGGAATGGTGGTTTCAGTCGAGACGACTTTGCTGCATCCGCGCCGCGGCTTTATCAAACTTGAAGATACAGTCGCAGTCACCCCAACCGGTCACGAGATCTATGGTAATCGCGCACGTGGTTGGAACCGCGCCGGAGCCTGAACCGGGCTCGGCCGGCGGGCTTAGCTAGCGGTGCGGCTAATGCTGTAGCCCCGATTGCGCTCTAGCTCAGCGATGTCGCGGCGCAGCCTGCGCAAATACACGAAGTAGGCTATTCCGCCGCCTACCCACATAAGGCCAACGATCCCGAAGACCATCGGATCGGCATCTCGCCACAAGTTCTCGATCATGCCGCAGGTCATCCCCCACGCCATCAGAACAACAAATACGCGGGGCAGCAGGTAGCTCATGCTCTGTGTCTCATTTAAAAATATCACCGCAGGATTGTGCCGCGGTATGGTTAGCTTCGGGTAAATCAGACCTCGGCCGGCGGCTGTAGCGGGGGTCTACGAAAGGAGTTTCGATGCGAATTGTTACGCTTGAGGAGCATTTCATCGCCCCGTCGCTGGTGCGCAGGATCAAGCCCGAGGCGATCACCAAACGCGGTTTTCCGCCGGGCTTCGGTGCACCGCTCGAAAGGCAGTTGGCCGATCTCGATGCGTTGCGGATTGCCGAAATGGATGAGGCCGGCATTACGGTACAGGTGCTCTCCGCCTCAGGTCCCGGCGCCGATTTGCTCGACGGCGCTGAAGGCATCGCCTTCGCACGCGACATCAACGACATTTTGGGGAAGACAGTGGCCGCACATCCCGATCGCCTCGCGGGATTTGCGCATCTGCCGGTACGCAGTCCGCAAGCTGCGGCTGACGAGCTTGAGCGTTCCGTGCGCGACCTCGGCTTTTGCGGCGCCTTGATCAATGGATTGACGGAAGGCCGCTTTCTCGATGACGCGCGCTTCGAGCCGATCCTGGCGCGGGCCGAGAAGCTTGATGTGCCGATCTATGTTCATCCGAACCTGCCGCCGCCGTCGGTCCGCGAGGCCTACTATGAGGGCTTGCCGGGAGACGCCGGCTTTCGGCTGTCGATGGCGGCGTGGGGCTGGCATTCGGAGGTTGCCATTCACGTGCTGCGGCTTGTGCTTTCCGGTGCGCTCGACCGCCATCCGCGGCTGAAGGTGATCATCGGTCACATGGGCGAAGGCTTGCCGGCCATGCTGGTCCGCACGGACAAAGCTTTGTCGGGAGACGTCAGTCATTTGACTCGTTCTGTCGCCAAGACGATACACGACCAAGTCTGGGTCACCACGAGTGGATTGTTCACGTGGCCGCCGCTTGAAATCGCGCTCGCGGTGTTCGGCGTGGATCGCGTGCTATTCTCGATCGATTACCCGTTCAGCAGTAATCGGCAGGGCAGGGAGTATCTCGACGGTCTCAAATTGCCGCCGGCCGATCTGGAAAAACTTGCACACGGCAACGCCGATCGTCTGCTCAAGCTGCAGCCGGGCGGGAACAGAAAATAGGGCTTAGCGGCCTTACGGCGCAAACGCCGTCATAAACGTTATGGCGACCGGCGCCCATTTTCACACCAAGAAAAAAACCCCGGCCCGCTTTGGGCGGGACCGGGGCTGAGGATTACTACGCCAGTACGTGGCTCTACCTTCGCTCCGGGGTATGAAAAGCAGCTTCACTATACCCGCCGCATTTAAAGCAAATCCCAATTATCTCGCGATCCCGTCATCGTCCCGCTGCCGGCCGCCAATAGGTCGATGGTGCGGCGCTAGGCAGCGCCGCCGCAATGGCCTATGACGCTTAAGCGGCCTCGATCGGGAGGGGTGTAGCAAGCCTACTGATGCGCATGGTTCGCGCCCTCGCGTTGCTGCCGTTTCTCGCCATGCTGATTGGCCCGTTCTTCGTCAATCGGGTCACGCCGACCATCTTCGGCTTGCCTTTCCTGTTGGCTTGGCTCGTCGCCTGGATCCTGCTGACCGCTGCGATCATGGCAGTCATTTTTCAGCTCGATCCGGCAAACCGCGACGGTCCCGAATGAATGGCGCGCTGATCGGCATTGCCGCCGCCGTACTGCTCGCGCTTGGGCTTGGCTTTCTGGCGCAGCGCGGCCGGCAGATGGGCCTGGAGCAATGGACCGTAGCCGGCCGGTCCTTTGGCGCCCCGCTCGTCTTTCTACTGATGGCCGGCGAGATCTATACGACGTTTACGTTTCTCGGCGGCAGCGGTTTCGCTTACGGCAAGGGCGGGCCGGCCTACTACATTCTCTGCTACGCCGCGCTCGCCTACGTGATGTCCTATTTCATGCTGCCGCCGATCTGGCGTTATGCGCGCGACAATCGTCTTTACTCCCAGCCGGATTTCTTTGTTCGGAAGTACGATAGCCCTGCGCTCGGCGTTATCGTCTCGCTGGTCGGCATCGTGGCGCTCATTCCCTATTTGGTGCTGCAATTCAAAGGTCTCGGCATCATCGTTGAAGTTGCCGGCTATGGCGGCATCTCATCGACCGCCGCGGTTTGGATCGGCGCGGCGGTCGCTACTGCGTACGTGATGATGTCAGGCGTCCGCGGCTCGGCATGGACGGCTGTCGCCAAGGACCTGATGATCCTGGTCGTCGTGGTATTTCTCGGCATCTATTTTCCGCTTCATTATTACGGCGGCCTCGGCGCGATGTTCGACGCCATCGAACAGGCAAAACCCGGCTTCGTCGTGCTGCCGGCGCGCGGCGAAAGCGTCTGGTGGTTTGCGTCCACCGTGCTTCTGACAGTGCTCGGCTTTTACATGTGGCCCCATACCTTCGGGTCGATCTACACGGCGAAGGCGGCGAGAGTGATCCGGCTGAACGCGATCTTTCTGCCGGTCTATCAGCTGATCCTGCTGTTCGTGTTCTTTGCCGGGTTCGCCGCCATCCTGCAGGTCCCCGGCCTGACGGGTCCGGAGATCGACCTTGCCTTGCTGAAGCTGTCCGTCAAAACCTTCGATCCTTGGGCCGTTGGCGTGATCGGTGCGGCCGGAGTGCTGACCGCACTCGTTCCCGGTTCGATGATTTTGATGACCACGGCCACGTTGGCCGCAAACAATCTCTACCGGGCGTTTGACCGTTCTGCCGGCGATGCCCGTGTATTGTGGATCGCCAAAGTGTTGGTACCTGTGGTCGCGCTCATTGCCGTCTACTTCACGCTGCAGGGCGGACAAACGATCGTGGCGTTATTGTTGATGGGCTACAGCTTCGTCACGCAACTGTTTCCGTCGCTCGTTCTCAGTCTCGGCCGCAACCGCTGGATCACCCGCCAAGGCGCGGCCGCCGGTATCGTCGCCGGTGTCACCACCGTTGCGGCGATCAGCTTGACGCATACGACCATCGGGACGCTGTTTCCCGTCCTGCCGGTTGAGATCAAAGAACTCAACGTTGGGATCATCGCGCTTGCCGTCAATATCGTGGTCCTGGCCGCTGTCAGTGCCGCGGCACGGTTCGCGACGTCGCGGCAAGGCGCGTTGGCGCGATCGGCGGATTGACCTCGATCTTTTGAGCAGGGTGGGGCGGCAAGCCGTTTGTGGCCCGAATCTTGATTGTCACGGATCAGGCGTACGCGAGCTTCGTAACCGGTGGGGTGTACGGATGGATGCGGCATCGAAAGCCGGCGCCGAGCGTGAATCGGCGAAGAAATCCGCTCACCCACCTGGGCACAAGGCGGAAGGCGGTCACCCGCACGCGCAATCGTTTCTGGCGCTGACGGCGCTCGGGGTCGTTTTCGGCGATATCGGAACGAGCCCCCTCTACACGTTTTCCACGGCGCTCACGGCCACCGGCCAGGCGCCAGGGCCGACCCAAATCCTCGGCATCGTCTCGCTCACCTTTTGGGCGTTGATGGTGTTGATATCGCTGAAATACGTCACCATCGTGCTGCGCGCGGACAATGACGGCGAAGGCGGGATTTTGGCGCTGCTGTCTTTGGTCGAACCACATGGTCATACCGCCGAGCGGGTCAAACTTTCGCTCGTGGTCGTGCTCGGCGTGATCGGAGCAGCGTTACTTTATGGCGA
>Ga0070761_10002916_pt1 | contig 10392 bp, 6 predicted proteins | sample HubBroMetageREF1_FD_66724 | JGI IMG/M metagenome (GOLD analysis project Ga0070761, IMG submission 66724) | Reference soil microbial communities from the Hubbard Brook experimental Forest, New Hampshire, USA - Hubbard Brook CCASE Soil... | ecosystem: Environmental > Terrestrial > Soil > Temperate...
CCACCCGGCGCCCGGCGAGCCGGTCAGAGTCGCCGTAGCCAGGACGATCGAAACAGACCAGTCGCACGCCGAGCCGGTAGAGCACCATGCCGCGCGGCCGTGGCCCGAGCCTGCTGCCTGGCATGCCGTGTAGCAGGAACACGGCGTTGCCCTCAGGATGTCCGGAGAATTCGATTGAAAGGCGCCTGCCGTCTGCTACTCGAACGGTCGCCGCCATTGGCACCTCCCGACATGTTCGCCTTGAACGCGCGGCCATATCCAGCGGTCACGTTACGCGGCGAACTGTTGAAGAGCCTGCCTGACCATCGGCGAAGAAGCAACCTTATAGCTATCATCCTCGGAAATCTCCGGCGCAATCAGGATTTGCACTCGTCAGCGGCCGAGATCTTGCCCAAAACCCGGGCGTGGCTCAAGGGCGGTGACCTCAGAAGGGCTGCTGATCCAGAGTGTGCATCAGCTGGCGCCCAGCACTGAGTTCCCTGACGTGCGGGTGATCGGGGCCGAGAACTTTTGCGATATCGCCGATGGTTCGCTTAAGTTCGTCGGCGGCGTCGGCGGCGCCTAGTGCTTTCCTGATGATCAGCAGGTTCGCCCGGCTACGGAGCGTGTCCGGATGATAGCGTCCAAGCACCAGGGTCAGGCGGTCCATAACCCGTGACTCGGTTTCGTCAGCCTGGTCAAGCTGGCCGGCATCGGCCAGGAGTGCCCCGGTCACCATCATGGCGGCGAGAGTATACGGATGACTACCGCCAAGATTGTCCAGCAGACCGCTGACCGCTGACCTGGCCATCGTGAGCGCGGTGCCGGGGGCCTCGAATCGCAGCGCGCACGCCAGGTCGACCAGGCAGACCAGCATGTGCGGGTGAGTCGGCCCGAGGCGGCGTTCGTATACCGCCCGAACCGCTTGGATCTCTCGCTCGGCGTCGGCAAAGGTTCCAAGAGCGATGAGATTCACCGCGTGCGCGAGCCGGGCGATAAGAGCGTCGCTGCTTGAATTGCCCAGCCTCGCGGCCAGCCGCAGCGCCGTCTCGAAGTGTCGTTCGGCCGCCGCGGGCTGGCCCGTCTGGCGTAGCGCGATACCCAGCAGTACTTCGGCGTTCATGGCCTCGACCGAGCCCGCGCCGTGGGTCTCGATGCACGCCGCAAGGAACAGCTCCATTCGCGCTGCGGCCTCCACGTACTGCCCGGCCTCGATCAGGTCCCTGGTCACGTTGAATGCCGAGATCAACGTCTGCCGGTTCAGCGGTCCCAGGCTGTTGCTGAAACGTTCCAGCGTCTCCTCGTCAAGCTGGAGGGCCTTGCTGATATCTCCGGTGAGCCGGTAAGAGACCGCTAGGTTGTTGGCGGCCCTCAGGGACTGCGAGTCGGTGTCGCCGTAGCGCTCAGTCCACGCCGCGTAGGTCATCTTGTCCAGCTCAAGCGCATTGCCGTACCGGCCGAGCGCCCGCAGGTCGGCAGCCAGGCCGCCTGCCGTGGCGAGCGTACGCGGATGGGCGGCACCGAGCAGTTCGCGCTGTTCGGCGAGCACGCTCTCGTCGATTGCCATGGCCTCGCTGAACAAGGCCAGCTCACGCAGGATATTGGCCTGAACAGAACGCAGGTGCAGCAGCTGCCGGCGCAAGGAGTAAATGAGGTCGGGATCCGATGCGCTGGCCAGCATCTGCTGCCAGTCCGCCGCCACGCTGAGCCCGAGTTCGCGGCCCTGCGTGAGGTCATGCCGCAAGTAAAGGTAGCGCAGCCGGTCAATAAGGAGCTGCCTCACCGGTTCCTCGGTCGACGTTTCCGCATGCGAGTAGCCAAGGTGAGGCCACAGCATCCGGTATCTGTCCCAGGTTTCCTGAATATCTATTCCCCGGCTTGGGCGTGCGTCAGCAAGAACCTTGTGCACCTCACGCTCGGCTTCGGCCCGCTGATCCTCGTCCATCCGGTCACGCACGACCAGCTGTACGAGCGGGTGAATCCGAATCTGCTGGGAGCCGTGATCGAGCTTAATCAGCGCGAGCTTGTCTATTTCGTGTATCAGGTTGCCAACGACCATCGGGTCGGCGAGTTGCGGATCAAGTGTCCTTAGCAATCCGGCCATGGTCGGGATGTACAGCAATTCGAGCGCGATGTTCGGTGCCATCACAGAGCAAAGGTCAAACAGCCGGGCAGCGGCGGGCGACCGCTCAGCGAGGCGGTCCAGAGAAAGCTTCCATGTCTCAGAAACAGTCTTCGGGTACTCCTGAAGGTGCTTGAGGGCCAAAGCCTGGGGCGCCCGCCTTTCCAGTTCGCGGATATAGGCGGACGCTGCCATGCCAGTCTCTCTGAGCCAGGCACCCGCAGCGGCGATAGCGAGCGGGAAGTCGCCCAGCATGTACGCTACCTGACTGGCCTCCGCGTCGTCGATCGAAGGGACGCGCTTGCGCAGATGATCCACGCTCTCGTCGCGTGAGAATACATCGAGCGGCAGCGCCCTGGCGTAGTCAGTCCAGTCTCCTATTCGCGAGGTAATGAGTACATCGCCTCCGGCTTCGGGCAGGAATGGCCTGACCGCATCGACGTGGTCGGCGTTGTCGAATACCAGGAGCCATCGCGGCACCTCCTTCGCCTCAGCCAGCAAGTCGATCACCAGGTGCGCTACCTCGGCGGCATTGGCGCTCGTAGGCACGGCGATCGCCATCAGTTTCCGCAGCCGGGTTCCGAGGTCGGCTAGTGAGGCATCGATGAACTCCGGCTGGCCGCAGTCCAGCCACCAGACGACGTCATAGTCGGTCTTGAACCTGTGCACGTATTCCAAAGCGACCTGAGTCTTGCCAACGCCGCCAAGTCCTTGCAGCACGACCGGTGGTACTCCGGCCGGGCCTGACTCGCTGAGCAGCTCTCTGAGCTGCCGGATATCCCGTTCCCTGCCGGTAAATCGCACATTGGGTATCGGCGCGGTGTTGATCCTCGGTTCGATCCCTGGATAACGGATCCTGCGGACGCTTGGGGTTTCGGCTGCGCGCCAGCTCGCCGGTCCGATGATTTTCCGCAGCTGGTCAATAGCGTCAACCTCGGGGATCCCGGCGATCAGCGCTCGGCTGGCAGAATAGAATTCGCCAGGTAGTCGTACCGTCGTGACCTGTACAACCAGTCTAGGCACCTCGCTCTTGACCGGCAGGCCACGATATTTCGCAATGTAAGTGCCAGACACGACAGTCAAGGTGCGGCCAGCACCAGGTTCGAGATCAGACCTCAATGACTCATCTAGCTGCCGCTCACGCGTACGGATCCCGGCTGTGGTGAGCACCTCGCCGATCCATTCACCCCAGACTTGGTCCTGGGCGCAAAATTCAACTGCGACCTCGTCATCAGCCAGCGCCGTCTTTCTGGTGAACAGCAGCTTCGTCCGGCTCCTGAGCAGTTCATCTGCTAGCGGCAGGGTGCTGACAGCGCCGTTCGTGATGAGGGTCGTGAGTCGTTCGAATGAAGCGAGCAATGACACGAGAGAACCCGGCGGATCACCAAAGACCGCCAGCGTCTCCTCGTAGGCGTAGAAAGCACGGTACGGAACTTCTACCTGAGCCCAGTAGTCTAGTCGTTCCGCGTGGGACATTCCAGCGGGCAGGTCGGCAAAGGCCTGCATAGCCATTGCCCGACCAGCCTCGACCTTATCTTTCTCCGCTTGGTCCACTCGCATCGGCACGGGGAGTATGCGAATGTTTCGAGCTTCACGCTCAGCCACAAGCGTAGCTATCCTGGCCGCGCCATCGATGCCCTGGATACTGAGCGTAAAGCAGTTCACGAGAACGTCGGGAAGCTGGATCGTGCAGATTCCGGCAATGTCGCTCAGTCCGGTACGGCTGTCAATAAGCACGTAGTCATAGTGTCGCTTCATATCAGCGCGAACGGCATCGAGAAACTCGCCGCCGTTAAGATTCTGGTAGAAGTTATCCCAGTCCAAACCCGCCAGCGTGGCCGCGTAGTCGAGATTCTGTCGGCCGGCTGACAAGAACTCAAGGCTGCCGCCGCGCGAGAAATACTCCCAGTTGACCGACAGCGCGTGCGGCTGCACTCTGGCGTGCTCAGAAATCAGCCGTCCGTCATCATCAGGTCCCGCGGGCTCATCGACCGACTGTAGGTACTGTCTGATCAGGTCGATGACGCCGGAAGCATCCCTCACTTCATCCTCAGGAAGGAATGGGTGAAAGAACCTATGCAAGCCAGGCGATTCGAGATCCCAGTCAGCGACGAGTACGCGGTTGCCGTTCGCGGCGAGTATCCAGGCGACGTTGGCGAGCGCCATCGTCCGGCCGGTTCCGCCCTTGTATGAGTAAAAAGTGATGATCTGGCCCTCGCTCGAGCCGTCCAGCGGATCAGGCTGCTCGTCAGACATCTTTATGCTCCTGGTGCTGCCGCGCCGCGGCGGTCCCGGTCAGACGGGGCCAGAAACGTCGCGTCTCAGTGGAGCGCACAACGGGGCCATGGCGTAGATATCGTCGCTGGGCTTCGGTGACCAGAACGGGCATGAGTGATACAAACTCCCTCAACGAGCTGACGCCGTTAATTGCCCGCGAAACGGGTTCGGCGTGTGGCGCTGAACCGCTGAATATAGTCCTGACTCGCCGGGCGAGTTCGGCGGCACGCACATCTACGGTTGGATCGGGCACCACGAGCGGAAGTACCCACATGGGCATGTTCTTGGCGAACTGCCGCAATACACGCTGGGAGCGCCGTTCGAGCTAGCCGGCCGTGGTCGGCATTTCTTCGAATTTTTTGTCGAAAGATCGCCGTTCACTCACGGCCAATGCGAAAGTCTGCCCAACCCCTGCGATTTTACTCACGGCTGAGTTGCCGCTGAGGATCGCTGAGAGTAACCTGACCAGCTACCAGGTTCAGATCGTTCCCGATCAAAAGGGGTAGCTGTATGTCTTCACCGTACTCTCACCTGCGCTCGGTCAATTCCTCTGAAGGCGGCGAGGGCGAGGGCGCCAGCCGTCAGCAGCCCCGCCAGCACTCGGACAAGGCGCTGCCGTCCGACCGCATGAAGGTCGGCAAGCAGGTCGCGGTCCTGCACGCCATCGGGCGTCACAGCGGTCCGCGCCGACCTCTCGATGCCGATATTCTCAGCAGGGCCGTAACCGGCATCGCGCCTTCGACGGTCATCCTGAGCAATCGGTTCTTCGAGGCTGCTGGCTGGATAACCTCGCCAGAAAAGGGCCGTTACGCTGCGACCGATGCCCTGGTCGAGTACTCGCGCCGGCTCGCGGCTGATATCCCCGATCCCGCCGCAGTGCTGCGCGACCCCGCCCGGCATTCCTGGTTCTGGGAAGCCCTAGAGCCTGATCTGGCTGAGGGCCAGCGGCTTGCCGTCAACGACGCGATCGTCAAGCTCATGACCGCAGCGGGGGCCAACGATGGCCACCTCCCCAACGTCCGCAACCTGATCGCATGGCTTGAGCACGTCGGCATGGTGACAGTGCGGGATCAGGTCATGGTCGCCACCAATGCGATGTCCCGCGCTAGCAGCGTCATTCCGCCGCCCGATCGCGGTAGCGACGCCGCCGAGCTCAAGCAGCAGGATCTCGAAGTGGACGCAGACCGGAACGGCGGCGGACCGCCGACCACCGTGGTCGCGTTCAGCTTCGACCTGCGGGTGACATCGGATGACCTTCAGAGGCTGTCTGCCGAGCAGATCAAGGCGCTGTTTGAGGCGGTCGGGACGGTGATGGCGATCAAGCAGAAGAACTGAGGTGTTAGGCGGACCGTCCGAAGAGGCTTACTTACCAGGTTCACCCGATAAGGACGGCCCGCCTTCCCTCACTTGCGCACGTAGCTCAGTTGGATAGAGCACCGATCTTCGCAGGCCGGGTTGTCACAGGTTCGAATCCTGTCGTGCACGCATGCCCGTACAGACTACATGGTTGACAACTATCAAGCCAAGATCCTTGGCCGATCTGACATTTTCTGACCTGCTTTGCGTATCCGGAAACTGTCAGACCCCTCAAGCATAATGGTCAGTATAAACAGGTTGAGCACAGAGCAGCGAGGCCGGATCATCGGCTGCCTGACCGAGGGCAACTCGATCCGTGCCACCTGCCGCCTGACCGGCGCGGCCAAGGGCACCGTGACCAAGCTCATCCTTGACCTGGGTGAGGCTTGCTCTGCCTACCAGAACGACGCGCTGCGCAACCTGACCTGCCAGCGCATCCAGCTTGACGAGATCTGGAGCTTCGTCGGGTGCAAGAAGAAGAACGTGGACCCCGAGCGCCACAACGCCGATTACGGCGACGCTTGGACCTTCACCGCGCTTGACCCCGACACCAAGCTCATCCCGTCTTGGTTCGTCGGCGGCCGGAGTGCTGATGATGCGTGGGAGTTGCTGACCGACCTGCGCTCACGGCTGGCGAACCGGGTCCAGCTATCGACTGACGGTCACAAGATGTACCTGACTGCCGTGCCCGAGACCTTCGGCGACGAGATCGACTATGCGCAGGTCGTCAAGCATTACGGGCGAAATCCGGCCGAGCCTGAGAATCACCGCTACAGCCCGGCGGCGTGCGTGACCGTCACCATCAACAAGGTGTCCGGCACGCCTGACCCGGCGCACATCAGCACCAGCCTGGTTGAGCGCCAGAACCTGACGATCAGGATGTCCATGCGCCGCTTCACCAGGTTGACCAACGGCTTCAGCAAGAAGCTGGAGAACCTGACCGCCGCCGTGTCACTGCACCTCATGTACTACAGCTTCGCCCGCCCGCACGCCACGCTCACCAAGGCCGCGAACCACGTTCCGACTAGCCCGGCAATGGCGGCCGGGGTTGCCGATCACGTCTGGACGCTAACCGAAATCGCTATCTTGCTTGATCAGTATGAGCACTCAGTCGGAAATTCAAACTGACCCACCACCAAACATCGATACGGGTGACAGTCTTGAACGCACGGCTTACTCCGGCTCGTGTCGTTCAAGGAATGTGTAAATGTCGGCTTCGTCGACGCCGGGGAAGCTGCCCGAAGGGAGCGCCGACAAGATGTGCGAGTGCGCCCGCGCCGATGGCCAGGCCATGCCGTCCCAGCGGGCGGCGAGCCCGGCGGGCGGGCGCTGGCAGCAGGACGGGTCGGGGCAAGTTGACCTGGTGCGCTTGGTGGTATCCCGGCCACGGAACCAGCGGGAGTCATCAAAGGAAACGCCGAGCGTGATCGCGAAGTCGCTGCCTTGGTCAACAGCGGCTACACAGTAATACGTGCCTGCCGGGGTATCCGAGTACTGGTAATGCGGGCTGAACCGGTCGCTGGCCGTGAAGATCTGCCGCCCGGACCAGAGCCGGCACATCCGCTGACCCTCGATCGCCCCGGTGCTGTCAGCCGGGAAGATGACGCCGTCGTTCTCGTACGCCTTGTAGATGGTGCCGCCCACATCGTTCTTCACGAAATGGCAGGGCATGTCCAGATGATGAGTAGCCAGGTTGGTGAACCGGTGCGCCGCCATCTCATAGGACACGGAAAACACGTCCCGCAAGTCTTCGACCGACAGGTTCCTGTTGTCCTTCGCGTGCCGCAAGAACGTGACCGCGGCCTGTTCAGGCACGAGCACCGCCGCCGCGAAGTAGTTGGCCTGCACCCGCTGGTGCAGGAAGTCAGCGAAGTCTCCCGGCGTGCTGTGGCCAAGGACAAAATGCCCGAGAGTCTGAAGCAGAACAGCACGCGGAGTGTGCGTTCCAAGCGACTCCTGGCGCAGGTAGATCCGCCGGTTGCGCAGGTCGGTGACCGACCTGGCTGACCGCGGCAGGTCTTGCACATACCGAACCGCGAAGCCATGGTGACTGACGACAGACAGCAGCATCCCCTGAGATAGCGCGCCGCCTGAGTAACTAACCGGGGCGAGTGCCTGCGCCGCCGCCTGCTCAATCTCGGCGAAATAGTTGCCTCTGTCCCTCATCATCAGGCGCAGCTCGGCGTTCGCCAGCCTGGCCTCCTCCGGCGTGGCCGTCGGCTTGACCTGCTGCTTGCGCAGTTCGTCGAACAGCGCGAGCAGATGCTCGATGACCTCGCTTGGCACCCTGGGCCCCGGCCGCAGGTAGGGCAGGCTGAGACTGCGATACACCGGGTCACGCTGGGCCTCGTCAAGCGCGATCTCAAGCTGCGCCCGGCGGCTCGGCGGCTCGCGCCGCATCAGCTCATCCACCGGCACCCGGAGCGCGGCGGCCAGCGCCTCGATCAGTGTGAGCTTCGGCTCCCTGCGCCCGTTCTCCAGCAGGGAAAGCACCGAAGGCGCCCGGCCGACGTGCTCGCCGAGCTCAGTCAATGTCATGCCTCGGCTGCGCCTGATGTGCCGGAGCCGCTGGCCGAAGAGATTGAGATCCAGTCGGCCTTCTGGCAAAGATGCGCTGTCTTTCTCGGCGAAGGTTGTCATATCTTCATGATAGACGAAGATCCTCAGTTTTTTATCACTCAGATCCCTAGCGCTGGACGGCCGTCGGCGGTGAGCCTGGACACAACACCCGGGGACGGCTCCCATCAGGAGGTCCAGTGAACACTCGTCGCCTCGAGGGCACAGACAACGGAATCGCTGGCACTGCCGGCCACGACGCCAGCAGCCTTGAGAGCCAGGCTGAACGGCTTCAGGCCAGCTGGGCCGCCGACCCGCGCTGGGCCGCCACGGAGCGCACCTATACGGCCGCTGACGTGATCAAGCTACGTGGCTCGGTGCAGGAAGAGCACACCCTGGCGCGACTGGGCGCCGAGCGGCTCTGGTCGCTGCTGCACACGCAGGACTACGTGCACGCGCTCGGCGCGCTGACCGGCAACCAGGCCGTGCAGCAGGTCAAGGCCGGCCTGAAGGCGATTTATCTCTCCGGCTGGCAGGTCGCCGCTGACGCCAACCTGGCCGGCCAGACCTACCCGGACCAGAGCCTCTACCCAGTCAACTCAGTCCCCCAGGTCGTGCGCCGGATCAACAACGCGCTGCTTCGCGCCGACGAGATCACCTGGGCTGAGTCTGGCAACGCCGGGGCGCCATACTGGCTGGCTCCGATCGTGGCCGACGCGGAAGCTGGCTTCGGCGGCGTGCTCAACGCGTTCGAGCTCATGAAGTCGATGATCGCGGCCGGAGCCGCCGGCGTGCACTGGGAAGACCAGCTCGCGTCCGAGAAGAAATGCGGTCACCTCGGCGGCAAGGTGCTGATCCCGACCGGTCAGCACATCAAGACGCTGAGCGCGGCCCGCCTCGCGGCCGATGTATGCGGTGTGCCAACGGTCGTCGTGGCCCGTACCGACGCGCAGGCCGCGACGCTGCTGACGAGCGACGTAGACGAGCGTGACCAGCCGTTCGTGACCGGCGAGCGGACCGCAGAAGGCTTTTACCGTGTCCGCAACGGGATCGGCGCCTGCATCGCCCGCGGCCTGTCCTACGCGCCGCACGCCGACCTGCTGTGGATGGAGACCTCTACGCCTGACCTGTCGATCGCGGCCGAGTTCGCCGACGCGATCCACTCCGTCTATCCGGACCAGATGCTGGCCTACAACTGCTCGCCGTCCTTCAACTGGCGGGCCAACCTGGACGACGCCACGATCGCCAAGTTCCAGAAGGAGCTGGCCGCGATGGGGTACAAGTTCCAGTTCATCACGCTGGCCGGATTCCACGCGCTGAACTACTCGATGTTCGATCTGGCGCGCGGTTACGCCGACGAGGGCATGCCGGCCTACGTGCGGCTGCAGGACGCCGAGTTCGCGGCCGAGCACGACGGCTACACGGCGACCAGGCACCAGCGCGAGGTCGGCACTGGCTACTTCGACCAGGTCACCTCGGCCATCAACCCGGACTCGTCCACCACGGCCCTGTCCGGCTCGACCGAATCTGACCAGTTCGCCGCGGCCCGTCACTGAGCCGCCTTCCCGACCGCCTGAACCAAAATATTGCCCGGCCCGTGATCTGAGGTGAGCGGGCTGACCTACGGCCTGCCGGCACTGAATCGAGGACGACTCATGATCCGCCGGATACTGAACGTCAATCACTCCCGGGCCGTGACCCGGGCGCTGACGAGCAACCACTCCCGGGTGGTGTCGCGGGCACTCGCTGCCAACCACTCCCGGGCCTTGGCCACCGCTGGTCGCGGCTAGCCAGATGCGCGAGGCAGCGGCGAGTCTGGCGCAGGACGCGGTAGCGGTGAAGGCGCTGGCGTTGCGCGATCAGGCTCTGGCCGCTCTTGACGCGGGAGATCCGGTCGCGGCACTGGCCGTAGCCGATGAAGGGCTGGCCGCCCTTGAGGCGGCCGGCCTGGGCAACGGGCCGGACGCGGCCGCGGTGCTTGCGATCATCCTCACGTGGTGGCGGCGGGTCACGCGCTGGACCTGTACCGGCCAGCGTGACGCGTCACGGGATAAGGCCCAGCGCGGCGTGCACGTCGATATCGTCTAGGTCGTCTTCGTCCA
>Ga0070761_10002920_pt1 | contig 10387 bp, 6 predicted proteins | sample HubBroMetageREF1_FD_66724 | JGI IMG/M metagenome (GOLD analysis project Ga0070761, IMG submission 66724) | Reference soil microbial communities from the Hubbard Brook experimental Forest, New Hampshire, USA - Hubbard Brook CCASE Soil... | ecosystem: Environmental > Terrestrial > Soil > Temperate...
TCGGCCGCCTCGCGCTGCCTGCCGAACTCGACCAGGCCGGTCAGGGTCAGGTTACCGTCACGCGCGGTGGCCTCCACGCCGTCCGGGACGGTGACGTTCAGCGTCAGTGCGTTGTTGGCCGCGGTAGTCAGCCACGCGTCGTCGCGGTAGTCGTCGTCTGAGAGGGCGACGGCCAGGTGGTTGTGCACGTTCTTCACCCCGGAGACGCGCTGCGCCGCGGCGGCCGCCTCCAGGTACTGGGGATAGCTCGGTACGGTGCCGTTCAGCCCGACCTCCCCGTCCATGTTCCTGACCGTGATGTCGGTGGCGTCGACGAGCGGGTCGAAGATGAGCTCGGCTTGAACTGCCTCACGGATATCCTTGGCGGTGCCCATTTCAAGTATTCCTTTCGGGTGATATTGGCGCGCTATTCGGGCGCGCACTGGCCTGCCACAGCTCGCGGGTGATGACCTGCAGCGCGCCCGCAGCCGGGATGGCCAGCAGGGCCCCCACGAAACTGCCGAAGAAGCCGCCCACCCAGTCGCCGATGGACGTCCCGACCAGGAGGGAGAGCAGGACGAGCAGCGGGTTGACGTTGGCCGTCCGGCTCATGATCACGGGGTTCAGCACGTGATTTTCGACCTCCTGGTAGATGATGAACGCGGCCGCGGTGACGATGCCCGCGGTGAGCGAGTGGCCGAGGGCGAAAATGACCGTGGGGATGCCGGCCAGCGCGCCGCCGACCATGGGCAGGAAGTCGACCAGGGTGACCCATAGCGCCCACAGCAGCGGGAACGGGACCCCGAGAAGGGTGAGCGTAACGAACATGACCACGCCGGCGATCAGCGACGTCAGGAGGTTGCCCAGCGCGTAGCCGGTCGCCGACTGGCCGATCTCGCGCGCCACCCGCGTGCAGTAGTCCGCGCGCTCCGGTGACATCAACCCCAGCAGTCCCTGGCGCATCTTGGGCCCCTCGAGCAGGAAGAGCACGATCAAGGCGAAGATGGTCGCGAGCGTGGCCAGCAAGGACACCGCGCCCTTCCCGGCGGTCAAGGCCGGCTTGGCCAGGGTCGTCCCCAGGCTCTGCAGCTTGGGTGCGTTCCGTTTGACCCAGGCCTCCAGGTGGAAGCGGGTGACCAGGTGGCCGATCCAGCCGCGGCCGTGCTCGGCGGCCTGCACGTAGGACGGTAGCCCCTGCGAGAAATGGGTTACGGCGTGCGCCAGCGGATAGCCGAACGCCGCCAGCAGGCCGACGAAGACCGCCACCGTCCAGGTGGCCACGATGGCCACCGCGTAGCCGCGACGCCGGATCCCCCACCGCTGCAGGGCCACCACCAGGGGGTTCAGGATCAGGGTGACGAAGCCGGCGACCGCGATCATCAACAGGACATCGCGGATCCGGTAGGCGAGCTTGCCCGCCAGGTAGGTGAGGACCACGACGGCGACGGTCACCAGGATGGTCGCCAGCGGGACGCCGCGCCTGGCCGCGGCATCCCGCAAGCGTCTGTGCTGAACCCGCGTGTTGTTCGCGGTTTCGGCTGGGGGAGGCCCGGACACTCAGGCGGCGTCGCGTAGTTCGGACAGGGACTTCACGTCGCCGCCCACGTGGCGGAGCTGGATGCCGGCGGTGATCTGCGAGAACCCGTAGACCAGGGTGAACAGGCCGAACAGCAGGGCCAGCGTGACCGCACCCACGCCGGGCCGGGCGAACAGCAGCACGCCGAACGCGACGGACACCAGCCCGGCCAGGATGAACATCGCGCGGGTGCCCGCAGCCTCGCCGCTTTGGAAACCGGCGAAGATCTCGGTGAAGCCGCCGACCAGCGCCCACGCAGCCACGACGATGACCAGTACGAACGCGGTGGGTGCGGGCCAGGCCAGAGCGAACACCCCGGCCGCCAGGTCGATCAGCCCGAGCAGCAGGTGGCCGAAGACCGGGCCGGCGCTGCCGCTGCCGAAGGCCCTCGCGCCTTGCAGTCCGGCGTCGATGAACGCGTAGACCGCGAACAAGATGACCAGGGCGAGAATCGTGACGCCTGGCCAGGCGATGGCGACGATCCCGACGATGATGGCCAGGATGCCGAGCAGGATCAGTGAGGTGGATGACGACTTAAACATGACGGGCATTCCTTCCGTTTGCCTCAGCCGCACCGTATTCATGGGGAAGTCCCTGGTGCGGGTCATGTTCAGCAGACCCGACGGCCGCGGTTCCGGCCAAGATTTGTTACCTATAACGGCATAGCCGCCGGCTAAGGGAAGCCGGACGCGGACTAATCCTGCCGCTGACCTCGCGTGCCATGATTGCTGGCATGGGGAAGGCACAGGATCCCGGGCCGGGCTCCCGTGTCGACGACCCGCAGGACGTGGAGGTCACTGGCGACCTTCCGATGTCCTTGACCGCCTTCGTGGGCCGGGAACGAGAGCTGGAGGAACTCCGGTCGCTGTTCCGGGAGAGAAAGCGACTTGTCACCCTGGTTGGCATCGGGGGGATCGGCAAGACCCGCTTGGCCCTGGAGCTGGGCTTCAGCGCCGGTGACCTGGGCTGGGCGAAGGTCCACCTGGTTGCGCTTGCCTCGCTGGCCGACCCCGCCCTGGTAGACGGCGCTGTGCTCGAATCGGTGGGCGGCGGATCCAGCCGCTCCCCGCTGCAAGCCGCGGCGGAACACCTGCGTGAGGCAAACGCGCTGCTGGTGCTGGATTGTTGCGAGCATGTCCTTGGTGCGGCCCGGCGTGTGTCTGAGGTGCTGTTGCGCAGGTGTCCATCCGTGGCGATTCTGGCCACCAGCCGTTCTCCGCTTGACGTCGCGGGGGAGCTGGTGTGGCCAGTGCCCCCGTTGTCGACGCACAAGCGCAGCCGTGCCGACGGGACAGGGGTGTCCGATGCGGCCCGGCTTTTTGCCGATCGAGCCAGTTACGTACAGTCACGGTTCGAGCTGAGCGAGGATGTCGCTGCAGCGGTTGAGACGATCGTTCGCCGGGTGGACGGCATCCCCCTGGCTATCGAGCTGGCCGCGGCACGGGTTCGTGTTCTTTCCGCTGAGGAAATCGCCGGCGGCCTCGACGATCATCTGCGGCTGCTGCGTGGCGGTCACCGGTCAGACCCTCGCCACCAGACCATTCGCGCGTCTTTGGACTGGAGCCATGAACTCCTCACCGACCGGGAGCGTCAGTTGTTTGCCCGGCTGTCGGTCTTCTCGGGGGGCTTCGACCTGGAAGCCGCCACGGCGGTGTGTGCCGGGGATGCCATCGTTCCCGGCCAGATCCTCGACGAGATCCAGGGCCTGGTGGATAAATCGCTGCTGGCGGTGGAGCGCAGGGCTGGTACCACGCGCTTCCGGATGCTTGATTTCGTTCGCCAGTACGCCTCCGAGCGTCTGGCCGCGGCGGGCCAGGACATTCCGCTAGCTGACCGGCACCGCGGCTACTTCCGTGTGCTAACCCAGCGCGCCGACCGGGAACTGTGGGCACTGGTCCCGGCCGGCCGCACCCGTCTTGATGATGAGTCACCCAACCTGCGGGCGGCCATCGACGACGGCTGCGCCCGCGCACCCGATGATGCCCTGGCCATGGCGGGAGCACTGGGCCTGTACTGGCGGGTACGGGGGCGGCTGGTGGAGGGGGTGACGGCGACCGAGCAGAGCCTGCGCGCCGCCCTGCCTGAGGCTTCCCCTGAACGGGCTCTGGCCCTGGCGAAGCTGTCGCTTCTGTCGTTCTGGCTTGGCGATTTTGCCCGTACGCAGTCCTCCGCGACCTCGGCTGTGGACATGGGCGCGGCGATTGGCGATAACCGCTCGCAGGCACTGGCTCTGGGCCAGCTTGGGGCTTTGGTCATACTGGGTGATCCCGGTGCCGGTGATCCGATGCTCATGCGGGCGGCTGAGCTGGCGCGGGCCGCGGGGGATGACGCCGCGTTGTGTGACACGCTGACCCCGTTGGCGATCAGCTATTTCTTCCAGGACGATCCCGGCGCGATGCGCGGCCCGCTCGAGGTAGCGCTCGGGGTGGCGGAAGCTATCGGCTTCGAGGACATCATCCGCTGGTGCTCGTGGTGCTTGGCACACACCGCTTTCTCGGCCGGGGACCTGGTCGGCGCCCGCGCCCACGGTGAGCGGGCGCTGGCCATGATGCCCGGACAGGACCAGCTGAGCCGGTACTGTGCGGTTGAGATCCTGTGCCTTCTCGACGCCAGCATGGGCGCGGCGGACGCCGCTCGCGAGCGGGCGGAGGCTGAGTTCGAGCAATCCAGGCAGGAAAGGCTGCGCCTTGGGACCGGAGTGCTCATGCACGCCTTGGGCGTCGCGGCCCTGGCGGCCGGGGATCTCGATCGGGCCGAACAGTGGGCCAGGAATCTCTACGAGCACGAAGCTGAGGTCTGCTACCTCGGCTGGCATGCCCAGGAGATCCTGGTCGCCGTGGCGCTGGCCCGGGACGACAACGTACAGGCCAAGATTCACGTCGAGAGGCTCCTGGCTGCCGCCGGATCCTTGCGGAACCGGCGTGCCCGGGCCGTGGGCCACCTCGGGCTGGCCCGCGCCCTGCTGCTCGAGGGTGACGACGAGCGGGCGGAGTCGGTCACGCACGACGCACTCAAGGTGCTCATGGACAACCGGTGGCGTCCGGGGGTCATCGACGCCCTTGATGTGGTCGCTGAGGTCGCCTTGTTCACCGGACAGTATGAGCGCGCCGTCCGGCTCATTGCGGCCGCCCAGGAGGAGCGGACCACGCTCGGCCTGGTGGCTTTCCCGATGCTCAAGAAGCGAACTGAGCGGAACCTGGCCTCGGCCGGCGCTGTACTGGGCGACGAGAGTCTTGAACGGGCTCTGCAGGACGGCGCCCGGCTGTCTCTGGAGGACGCCGTGGCCTACGCCCGGCGGGGCCGGGGGGAGCACGCGGACGCCACGCACGGGTGGGCCAGCCTGAGCCCGGTCGAGCGGCAAGTGGTCGAGCTGGCCAGCCAAGGTCTGAGCAATCCCGACATCGCCAGGGAACTGTTCATATCTCGCAATACGGTCAAGGTGCACCTTTCGCACGCTTACGCGAAGCTCGGCGTGGCCAACCGGACCGAGCTGGCCCGGCTCGCTACCCGCCGCTCGCAGGCCCGCTGACCACGCTGAGAAGTCATACCCAGCTGGGTGATGTTCCGCAGCCGAGTCATCTATACCGTCGGCAGCATGAGTGCGCTAGCCACCCGCCAGGTGGTCCCGCGCCAGCTAGGGCCTTTCCGAGTCCACGAGCCAGGAACCCCTGGTGTTCCGGCCGCTCCTCCCGTCACAGGAGGAGTCGTGTCTCGCCGTGCGCTGTTCGCGCGACTGTCCGAAGCGAAACGCGTCGTCCAGATATCGGCGCCGGCGGGGAGCGGTAAGACGGTACTGGTGCGATCGTGGATCGCCGATGCTGGCCTGGCCCAGCGGGCCGCGTGGGTGCCGGTAGACAGCCAGGAGCGTGATCCGCGACGGTTCTGGATTTCGGTAGCCGACGCTTTGCGGGGCACGGCGGCCGGGGCGGCGCTGGTGCGGCCGCTGACCGCGGCGCCGGATCTGGACGGCTGGGCGATGGTGGAACGGCTGCTGACGGACCTTTCGCGGCTGGAAGACCGGCTGTGGCTGGTGATCGACGATGCCCATTTGCTGGGGTCACGTGAGGTGCTGCCCCAGCTGGAGCTGCTGGTGCTGCGTGCGCCGCCGGAGCTACGGTTCGTCGTCGCGACCCGGCGCGATCTGCAGCTGGGTTTGCACCGGCTGCGGCTGGAGGGGGAGCTGACCGAGATCCGTGCCGCCGATCTGCGGTTCAGCCTGGCCGAGGCGCGGGTGCTGTTCGGCGCAGCGGGGGTGGAGTTGCCGGCCGATGCGCTGGACCGGTTGCACGGACGGACCGAGGGCTGGGCGGCGGGACTGCGGCTGGCGGCGCTGTCGCTGGATGGGCACCCGGACCCGGAGCGGTTCGCGGAAGAGTTCGCCGGCAGCGAGCGGACGGTGGCCGACTACCTGCTGGCCGAGGTGCTGGACCGGCAGAGCGAGGAGGTGCGGCGGCTGCTGCTGCGGACTTCCTTGCTGGAACGGGTCAATGGCGACCTCGCCGGCCTGCTGACCGGGACCAGCGGCGGGGAGCGGATCTTGCAGGATCTGGAGCGGGCTGGCGCGTTCGTAGTCTCGCTGGACGCGGCCCGGTCGTGGTTCCGCTACCACCGTCTGTTCGCCGACCTGCTGCAGCTGGAGCTGCGCCGCACCGAGCCAGGTGAGGTTACCGGACTGCACCGCGTCGCCGCGCAGTGGTTTGCCGGACACGGGTATCCGGTGGAGGCGGTCCGCCACGCTCAGGCCGCGGAGGAGTGGGGGCTGGCCGCCCGTCTGCTGTCGGACTACTGGCCTGGCGTACTTCTCAGCGGGCGGGGTTCCATCTTGGATGAGCTCCTGGCCGGGTTCCCCCGCGGGGCTGTCGCGGCCGACGCTGAGTTCATCGCGGTGCGGGTGGCCGGGGCGCTTGTCCGGGGATCGCTCGATGAAGCCGGACGGGATCTGGCCCTGGCCGCCAGCGCGCTGGCGCCGGTGCCCGCTGACCGCCGCGGACGGGTGGAGGTCCTGCTCTGCGTGCTGCGGTTTTTGCTGGCCCGGCGGCGTATGGACTTCCCGGTTGTGGCCGAGGAGGCGCAGCGTCTGCTCGCACTGATGAAGACCGCCGACGCCGCGCGGCTGGGCCTGGGCGAGGACCTGCACGCGGCGGTGTTGATCAGCCTCGGCACCGCCGAGCTCTGGGCGCTTCGGTTCGAGGATGCGGAGCGGCACCTGGAGCAGGGGGTTGACCTGGCGCGGCGGATCGGGCGACCGTATCTGGAGTTCACCGGGCTGACGCACTGGGCGCACGGGAGGATGCTGTTCCGGCCCGACGGGCTGCAGGCTGCCCGGGTCGGTCAGGCAGTAGAGCTGGCCGAGCGGCATGACTGGGGCGAGGACCCACGAGCCGGGATCGTCTGCATCGCGCTCGGCGGCGAGATGCTCTACCAGGGGCGGCTGGCCGACGCGGAGCCGTGGCTGGAGCGCGCCGAGCGGACGCTGCGTACCGAGGTGGAGCCTGCCGCCGGGATGAGCCTGCGGTATGCCCGGGCGGTGCTGGAGATGGCCCGGGGCCGGTACCCGCAGGCGCTGGCCGCGTTCGAGGCCGCGGACACGCTGGCCGCGGAGCTGGTCAGGCCGAACACCAGCGTGACCTCGATGCGGTCCCGGATGGTCCAGGCGCTGGCCCGGGCGGGCCAGGCCGGCCGGGCCGCGGCGGTCTTGGCCGAGCTGGACGAGGACGAGCGGGCCAGCGCGGAGATGCGCACCGCGGCAGCGGCACTGCACCTGGCCCGAGGCAACCCGCAGGCGGCAGCCGACGTCCTCGCGCCGGTCCTGGACGGCTCGGTCCCCGGGGTCCGTCAGGCGCGGATGACGACGGCGCTGGTGCAGGAGGCGGCGGCCCGCGAGGCGCTCGGCGACTGGGCCGCCGCCGGGCGCGCCCTGGAGCGGGCGCTGGACATCGCCGAGTCCACCGGCATAATCCTGCCCTTCCTCCTAGACCCCGCTCCGGCGCAGCTCGAGCGGCATGGCCGGTATCACACCGCTCACCCCGCCCTGGTCGCCCAGATCCTGGACCTGCTAGCCGGGCCAGGGCCTGGGGGGGCCGAGGGGGTTGGCGAGGAAAGGTTGCCTCCCCCAGGGGGGATCGTGCCCCCGAGGCTAGTAGACCCGCTCACCGACAGCGAGATTCGCATCCTGCGCTACCTGCCGACTCGCCTCACCGCGCAGGAGATCGCCAGCGAGCTGTCCGTGTCGGTGCACACCGTCACCACCCACATGCGCCACCTGTACGCCAAGCTCGGCGTCCACCGCCGCCGCCAGGCCGTGGAGTACGCCCGCGCCCTGGGCCTGCTCGCACCCGCCCCGCGGGGGGCCTGAGGCACACCGCCTGGCCGGTAAATCACAAGAAATATGTGATGCCCGCCCGCAAGGTCTGGCGCCAGGCTCGGGACTGTACCCATGGGAGGTCCGTGTGTATTACCAGATCCGCATCCGCGGGCGGCTGAGCAAGACGCTGCTGGGCGCGTTTCCTGAGCTGCGCGCTCAGCTATTGCGATCTGAGACCCTGCTCGCCGGGCAGCTACCGGATCAGGCGGCGCTGTTCGGTGTGCTGGACCGGATCGAAGGGCTTGGTCTCGAGCTGCTGGAGGTCCTCCGCACGGAGGATCACTAGGGCGTTCGGTCATCCCGGTGGTGCGGAAACGGCGCGCGGTGCAAGCGCCCCGGTCCGTTCGGACTAAGGAAAAGACCTCTTCGAGGCACGGCGGTCCAGCCGGCGTCAGATCGCAAGAAACATGCGATGCCGGCTCACCAAGCCAGCCGCGAGGCTGAGGTCAGTCCGAGAAAGACACGCAACCAGGGCGTCGCGGCACAGCCACCGGCCGAGCCGGCGCGCCTGCTCCGGAGGGACGATCATGAGCACGAATGCCCAGCTGACGCTGGCGATGCCTGACCGCCTGGTGCAGTCGGCCGACCTGAACCAGGCCCAAGTCGGCCCGGCGGCGGTGGCGGGGACGCCGCAGGGACTTGAACTGCGGCATCTGCGCTACTTCGTGGCGCTCGCCGATGCGGGCAGCTTCACCCGCGCCGCCGAGAAGATCTTCATTGCCCAGCCGACCTTGAGCCAGCAGATCAGGCGGCTGGAGGAGATCCTGGGCACGCCACTGCTCCAGCGCCGGCACGAGGGGCTGCGGCTGACTCCGGCTGGCCACGTGCTGCTCGACGGGTCCCGGAACGTGCTGGCCCTGGTCGATCAGGCGGTGAGCCGGACCCGGCAGGCGGCCGGGGTGGGGCGGCCGCGGCTGCGAGTGGTGATGCCGCCCGGACTGCCGGAGTCCCTGGCGGTCCCGGCCACGGCCGGGCTGCAGGAGGCGGCCACAGCCGCGGATGTGGACCTGGCCTGGCTGGAAACGGCCCTGGACGCGGAGTTCTCGCCGATCAGCACGCGGCGGGCTGACGCCGGCCTGGGCTGGCTGACCGCCGGGCCGGAGACCGTGCCCGCTGCGCTCGAGGTGATGACCGTGGGAAAGTTCGAGCCGGAGGTGTGGGTCCCGTTTTCCCACCCCGCGGGCCGCCGCGGCACCATCAGCCTGGAGGAACTGGCCGCCCTGCAGGTCATCCACGGACCGCGCCGCGCGCAGCCAGGTACCTACGACGCCTGGCTCACGGCCATGCGGGGCGTCGACCCGCGCTTTGAGTTCACCGACCCGCCATTCCGGCACTCGCTGGCCATGACCCTGGCCCTGGCCGCCGCCGGGAACCGGCCGGCCGCCGTCCTGACCGGCCCGGCGATCGCCGCGCGCACCCAGGCACCTACGATCCGGCGGTCTCGCCTGGCCGACACCTACGGCATGGTCCGGGTCGTCCTCCAGCACCATCCGCTGACCGCGTCCGCGGCCCTGGCGTGGAGCAGCGACCTGCCCCGCCCGCTGCAGCAGATGCTCTTCGATACCGCTGAGCGCCTGACCGATCCCACGCACTCGCAACCCGCCAGTCTGACCTCCCTGACCACCGTCGGTTACGCATCTTGACCAGGCGCCGCCTGAACGCAGAGGGTTGAGCACATGAGCGCTAAGGGTCACTCGGTGCCGCTCCGGTCCAGCCGACGGTTCGCCCTGGACTCGGCGGCCGGACTGACCCCGGCCGAACGGGCCGAGCGGGGCAAGGCGGCCCGTTCCGCGGTACCCAGGGACAGCCATGCCGTCTACGACCCGCCCGCGGATCGCCCGGATCCGGTGGGCCTGCTGGAACGCCAGGCCACCACGCGCCTGCCCGACCTGGTACCGGTCCGCTACGGCCGGATGCTGGCCTCGCCCTTCAGCTACTTCCGCGGCGCGGCCCTCTCGATGGCCGCCGACCTCGCGGCCACACCCGCATCGGGACTGGCCGTGCAGGCCTGCGGCGACGCGCACCTGTCCAACTTCGGCGTCTACGCCTCGCCCGAACGTGCCCTGGTCTTCGACCTCAACGACTTCGACGAGACGCTGCCGGGCCCCTGGGAGTGGGACGTCAAGCGGCTGGCGGCCAGCCTGGAGGTGGCCGGGCGCGGCAACGGCTACCGGCCAGCGCTGCGCCGCAAGGTGGTGACCGCGGCGGTCGGCCGTTACCGCGAGGCGATGCGCGTTTTCGCCGGTCAGGGCAACCTGGCCGTCTGGTACGCACGAGCGGAAACCGGGGCGCTGCGCGAGCAGTTCGTGTCCCAGCTCGCCGCCAGGGAGCAGCGGCAGGCGGACTCTGCAGTGGCCAAGGCGCGGACCAGGGACAGCCTTCAGGCGCTCGCCCGGCTGACCCAGCAGGTGGACGGCAGGCCGCGGATCAAGGCCGACCCGCCCCTGGTCGTGCCGCTGTCCGACCTG
>Ga0070761_10002921_pt1 | contig 10385 bp, 10 predicted proteins | sample HubBroMetageREF1_FD_66724 | JGI IMG/M metagenome (GOLD analysis project Ga0070761, IMG submission 66724) | Reference soil microbial communities from the Hubbard Brook experimental Forest, New Hampshire, USA - Hubbard Brook CCASE Soil... | ecosystem: Environmental > Terrestrial > Soil >...
ACCGGCACCGCCACGCCCGAAATCCAAAGCTTGTTCTTTGTCATGATATTTTCCTCTCTAAACCTCGATATGCGATATTTACTGCACGTTTCCTTTGCTGCTGATCAGATACTGAGTTAGCTGCCTAGCGGCGAATCAACCACCGCGAGGCTGTGACCGCTTACTAGGTAGTTCACATCAGTGATACCCAACACCCGCTGCAACTGGTCGGCCGGCACCTTCATCGGTCCGGCTGAGGGAGCGGTTCCCGGCGCGGGTTGAGGGAAGGCGGTCGACATCGCCGTATGGAACGAAACCTTCCCTTCCACCTTTTGCATGATCTGGTGGATATGTCCGTTTAACACCGTCACTGAACCGAAACGCTTGACGTAAGACAGGGCTTGTTCGCTGTCGTCGGTTCCCCAGCCCCAATCCGGATAGATGGTCCACAAAGGAATGTGGGCGAAGAGCACAATCGGAGTGCTGGTAGAGCGGCCCTTGAGATCGTTCTCCAGCCACTCCAGTTGTTCGTTACCGAGCGAGCCCATGCCTCCAGCTTTCAAATTGGCGACATTCACGAGACCAACGAAATGAACGCCCTTGTGATCGAAGCTCGACCACCCAGTGCCTTTTGTGCCTTTTCCGTAACGCTGGAGATATTGCTCGCCGTTGTCGGTCAGCATGTCGTGCTCGCCCGGCACAAAGAAGATTTGTTTTGCCGATGCGCCTTTTAAGACTTGGTCGAGCGTATCGAACTCACTCGGCTTCGAGAGCTGACTCAGATCACCGGTGTGAATGATGAAATCCGGCTTATTGGGCATCGCGTTGATTTTGTTGATTGCCGTTTGCAGGGTAGCCGTGACATCCGGATTGGCCGGCTTGTTAAATCCGATGTGGCTGTCGCTGATCTGTACAAAAGTAAAGTCCGCGCCTTTGCCGGCATCTTTCTTGCCATAGCCCTTGGCGAATGCCCGAGACACCGGAATGCCTCCAGCCATGGTCCAGACCAGGCCTGTACCCGCCCATGCCATGCACTTCAGGAACCCGCGACGATCGACTCCATCGTTATTCAGGTCTTGTAAATTCTGATCGATAAGATCTTGCTTTTTGTCGGGCATTTGTCCTCCGTGGTTTGTAACGTTCTGAGTTGATAACTGGCGCGGATCGCTTTTATTCCCGAACAAAGTCAAAGGAGCCAGAAATTCCAGCGGATGTCCGGAGAGCGCCACGGCTTCCCTAAAGTCGAAAGACCGCATGGCTGAATTGACGGTGCGGCGCCGCCCTCCGCAGCGGCTCGGAGTCCGCGCCGAGCCCAGCAAAAAAGGGCGGGCATCGTTGCCCCGCCCTTTCAGCCGGCAGTTGGAAGCTGGAAGCTGAGACTAATCTCCAGTCGTGGTGTGGATAGCCAAAGTACCCATGCCGCCCTGAGAGCCCTCATCCTCGTTTCCGAAGATCCACACATTGCCCGATGACGGGACAACCCCAGCAAACAGGAGATCATCGAGGAACGTGCCCTTCGTGGGATTAGGACTGGGAGCAATTGACCAGCTAGTCCCATCCCAATGCAAAAGCAGCGTCATCTGGTGCCCCGATCCATCGGCCGCGAAGTAGGAACCAAACGCCCAGATGTCGGTGGGTGAATTGGCCGTCAAGCCAAGCAAACGGTTCGATTGATTGACGCTGTGCGGTCCAACATTCGGGCTCGGCACCACCGTCCAACTGGTGCCATCGAAGTGTTCGATCAAGGTCAGTGTGGCCGACTGCTGCGGAGGAGCGTCCGGCGTGGAAAAGCCTACCGCCCACACATCGTTCGGGGCCAGCGCCAGCACGGCGTTCAACTGGTTCCGACCCTTGCCTACATTGGGAGTTGAGATATCATTCCAGTTCGTGCCATTCCAATGCATCGCGAAGGTTGCACCGAATGTGTCTTGGGATCCCACAGCCCAGGCGTCATTCGTAGCGTCGGCGGACGCGCCAGACAGAGACTGGAAATTGTTCATGGGCTGAGGTATTTCTGTCACCGTCCATGATGTGCCATTCCAGTGCTCGAAAAGGTTGGAGGCTAGCCCATCCGCCACCAGATTGCCGACCGACCAAATATCATTGGCCGAGGTCGAGGCCATGGCGAATAAATCCGCCTGCGAGTTCGGCGGGAGCGTAGGGTTCGGGAACAGGCTCCACTTCGCTCCGTTCCATTGTTCGATGATCTGCCCTGGGTTGGCCCCTAGAGTTACGTTCCCGACAGCCCAGGCAAGCGTCGGTGAAACATCGACGACGCCCTGGAGATCCGCGGTAAGCTCACCATTAATCAACGGCGCGGGGAAAGCTGTCCACTTGGTGCCGTTGAAGTGCATCGTCGAGTTTCCTACCGCCCAAATGTCGGTCGGAGAAGATGCCGATGCAGCAAAGATACTGCTGTTAAACTGGTTCCCGTTCGGCGTTGGGACTACGTGAAAAATCGAACCTGGTTCGGTTTGTGCGTGTGCCGGCTCGCCTTGCAGCATGGCAACCGACAATCCTAGAAACATAATTGCGCTAAGCGTAAGTTTCACAATTCCTCCTGAATAGTTTTCGCTGGATTTACAACCCTTACTAACGGTCTAATAACTCGCCCGAGCTGCTTTTATTCCCGACAGGGCCGGTCGAAGGAGAAACGCAGGCCAAGAAAATGCTTTGCTCGAAGAACAATTTCATTGACCTGCGTAGGCCGCTCTGACGAAACGGCTTCTTACTCATCAGCCGTTAGTTCGCCAGGTACCGAGCCAATGCTAGATCCCCGTCGAGTTCTCCGATAGCAACAATGTTTCCATCGGTCTGGATCAGAAGACCGGTGAACGTCTGCTCACTCGTCACCGTGCAGCACCCGCCAAACGAGTTGGTGGTGCCAAAGGTGAGGTCCATCTCGCCGTTGGCATCGAGCCGCGCCATGCCGCCTTGAGTTGGCGAAATCAAGCCGCCGATCACGATCTGCCCATTCGCCTGCAGAGCCATTGCCGTCCCCACTGAAGTCGTCGCGGGCGGGTCGAACGATTCGAAGGAGTTGGCGTTGAAGCTTGTATCCACTTTCCCGGTTTCGAGGAAACGGCTCACGCCGATCTTGTGTCCCCGGCACTGCGAATCGTTGGTGCAGCTCGTCACGGCCACAATGTAGTCGCCGTTCGCCTGAAAAATGGTCGGAGAAAAGCCGCTCTGCGAGGACGAAAGGGCCGCCGTCAATGTTCCCGTCGTCACCTTCGATAGCAGCACACCCTTGGAGTTCAACTCGACGGCTATGCCTGTCTTGCCGCTCCCATTCTGCCCCACGGCCAGGTAGTCGCCGTTCGATAACAACGCAAGCGCATCAGGTCCTGTGATTGTGTTGGTCACCAGAGAGATTCCGCCCGTGCCAAACGTCGTGTCCAGGCTGCCATTCGAGTTGTAGCGCACCATCGACATCTTTCCCGGAGAAACACCCTCCTGGGCAACCTCGAAGCCGGCCATCACGATTTTCCCGTTGGGCTGCAGTAGCATCGCAGTTGGAACGTCGACCCGTGTGCCTGCAACAGTGGTCACGAGGCCACCGCTTCCAAACGTAGCATCCAGAATGCCGTTGGACGTATAACGGGCCAGCCCGAACTCAATACGCCCCACGCTGCTTATGGCCTCTCCTGCGACCAGGATGTCGCCATTCTTCTCCACCGCAAACCCGAATGGGTCGAAGGTGAAGCCGGCGAATGTGGTGTTCGTAATCCCATCCGTGCCGAACGTGGTGTCCAGCGCTCCGGTAGAGGTATAGCGCACCAAACCGATTCCAGTGCCTCCGTTGTCCACAAAGTCGACTTGAGCGACCGCCACGATGTCGCCGTTTGATTGTTCAAAGCTACCCACCCCTGCGGAACCATTGGCGAAGCTGGTGGTAACCGTGCCGCCGTCGCCGAAGGCTGGATCCAGAGTGCCGGCTTGGGCCTGTGCGAAGTTGACGCCAAACGCCAGGCCAACTGCTAATAGTCCAGCGATCGTATGGAATGTAGTTTTCTTCATTGTTTTTCCTTTTGAGTTTGATTTTGCTTCCCAAGCAGACGACTTCGGATGTCTGCCAGTCTTGATAACTGGCAGGGAATGTATTTATTCCAGGCCTCTTCGAGATAAGTCGTTAGTTGTCTGCAAGTTGTCTACGAATTGTCTGCGGGAAGTAAAAGCTGTGCAGGCTCTTGGTAAAGGGGTTACCTTGCCAACCACAAGCCGAGCGCTAGCCACAACGGAGTTACCGCCAGCAACGCATTCCTGATTCCTCGCGCCAATGCTCTGACGTCGGAACACACGATTTCACGATCTCGGTCGTCGCACGCGCGCCTTTGCGCAAGGAACTCCAACAAGTCGACCTCGCCCCTGCTTATCGAGGATTGCCGCGATTTACCTTCTGTGCCTACCGTCATAGAGAACTCTTTGCTATTACCGTCCAATGCTTTGCCCTGTCCTTGTATGCATTTCTGGGCGAGATCTCGTCGGAACGCCTAACTAGGGAGATTCACACCGCTCAAAAAACCGCCTAAGTGCCCCGTCAAGGAAACGATACCGACCGCCAGAACTTCAAGCACCAGGCGGTAGCTCGGCAGGTATACAGTCCGTTTTCGAGCGCTGAAATGCACCGACCACACCAGCCAGATCATCACTGTCGAAACACACCCCAGAACCAGGTGCAGCAATAGAATCCCCTTCAGCTTCTGTCCCTCGAGTTGGAACTGCCAGGCAAGTAATCCGGTAACGAGAACCGGAACAGTCGAAATCGCCGCCGCCAGCAGGTTGTAGTAGGCTGCCTGCGCCAAGCCCCGGCGCTTCGTCCATTGCGCGATAAGGTCGAATGCCACCGCCGTGATGAACAGTGCAATTGGAAAATGGATCAGTACGACATGTTGAGCATGCTTAGCCAAGAATACCGTCTTAGGGTCGAAAGGATTAACCATCGCCATTGCCTCTTCCTAGATTTGCCCTACGCCTTCATTCCGATCTGAATTCGTACGAGCAGTAAAAAATCCCCACCCCCGCGCAAAGGAGAGAGCAATCGCGAAGGTGAGGCTCGCACACGCTACGATAAGTAGTAGCGGAACGAAGTAAAAATCATTGCATCCAGCCCATGCAACTCCTCCTCGTCTCATGTGTATCTCTCCCCAATTTTGAGTTGCATGAGTTTCAGTGGAGATAACAGACTTTCTGATCTTTTATTCCAGGCTGGCCTAAAGAAACTTCTCTTGCCGTGGTTCTATGGCTTGAGGAATGAATCGCGGGCTGTGGCGAACGACGGAATTGATTCTGCCGCAACCCGCGAACTTGTTATTGCCCTGTTTCTCGCGAAGGAATCGTACGAGCCTGTAGCGACTCGGGCCCGCTGCCATCCACGCGCAAGAGCATCGCGCTGCCCTTGTCGACTCTCACTGCCTTCCGGTTGGAGGCCAAAGTGACTTCACCCAGCGGCTCGGTGCGTCCGGATTGGAGGATTGTGAGGTCGCCAAATCCGTATGCGCCGCGGGCATTCACTGAGAAGAGCCAAAATGCTTGCTGACGGGCATTGTCTTCGATCATGCCCCCGCTTGGCGCGCCCGAATTCTGGTCAACATTGGCCAGCACACCCTGGCTGGTGTATTTCCCCACGACTTGCTCTCCCACCATTACCGGCCCGCCCTCGCCGTAAGAAATCTGGTCGCCTCCGATTTGAATTTGCTCGTCCACATAATCGGGCGACGTGAGCTCAGGCGTAGCGGCAAGTACTGCAGACCTTGACGCTACTGCGCGCAGGTTGGTGGTAAGCGGGATGGTCTGGTTTCCAAGCTGTAGCTGGTCGAATTGAAACGAGATCTTTGATTCGTCAGAACCTTTTCCTGGAGTGATGGCTTCGACCACATGGCCTGTCACCTTGGATCCTTTACGTAGCGTTTCTCCCTTGCCCAGCGGCACGTCCTGCATCACCGTCGCGATTATGGTAGTTCCGCTTCCGCTCTTGTCCGAGCGCAAGGCAGTGTTCAAGCTGACAGGAAGAATGGTGCCCGCCGGAATCGGTTCTGCAGATCGTGTGTTCTGCCCTTGCGCGGATTGATAGACCGGCTTCAGATCTTGTCCTGTTGCGGCCTGCATGTACATCGGCAGCACACACAGCGCCAAACCAAGCATTCTCAGATTGTTTCTCATTTCATTTCTCCTAAAGGAATTGCTAAAAGAGCATTGTGGTTCTTCCGCACCATCATTCCCTCGGTGTCTCCAGTTCGCTCTCTGTGACTCGTTGTGCAGAACCGCCGGCGCTCGGTTTTATTCCGTGGTATTTTTTTGTGGACTATGGGAATAAAACGATCGTCCGCTCGTTTACCCTTGTGTGCATGTCGGAGAGAACCTGCCATCGGAGTCGTTCGAGCAATTAGCCATGCCTCACTTCGAGCGACTCTATAATTTTGCCTGCTGGCTGACGCATGACCGCCAGGAAGCTGAGGATCTCGTGCAGGAGACTTATGTCAAGGCACTTAAGGGGTTTTCCTCGTTCCAGAAAGGCACGAATTTTCGCGCCTGGATCTATAAGATCCTGCGAAATGCGTTCCTGACCTCCCGCACCGGACTAAAGGCAACCTCGACTGTCCAGCTCGATCTTGAGGGCGAAGAGGAAGCCTTGCCTGCAGCCGAGGAAACGCCGGAGAGCATCCTGCTGCAGCGTTCAGATGGACGGCTTGTGCAGCAGGCTCTGGAGCAACTGCCCGTCGCTTATCGCGAGGTGCTGCTGCTATGTGAAGTCGAAGAAATGTCGTATCAGGAAATCTCTGCCACACTTGCCATCCCGATGGGAACGGTGATGTCGCGTTTATCCCGTGCCCGAAAAGCCCTACGCGGTGGCCTACAGGAACAGTTTGCAAAAGGGTGAACTGAAATGGTGACCTATGGTTTGTGAGTCTTGGAAGGCGAAACTCGACACTTACCTCGACGGTGAGATTCCAGAGGGAGAGATGCGCACCTTCGACGCTCATGTGCGTAGCTGCCCCTCTTGCTCGGGGGATGCCCTTACGCGCGTGCAGATGAAGCGCTCGATTCAAGCCGCTGGGAGACGTTATACTCCCAGCGCTGAGTTTCGGAAGCGGATGCAGCAGAAGATTGCTTCAAGACCTCGGCGCAGTTTTGGTCTGGGATGGACGTTTGCTGCGGCGGCAGCCGCCATTATCGTGGTCGGGACGTTGACTTCAGTCTATCTTGGAACTCGATCCGGCAAAGATCAGGTTTTTAGCGAGATTGCAGACTTGCACGTCGCGACGCTGGCCAGTTCGTCTCCGGTGGATGTGATTTCCACCGATCGGCACACGGTGAAGCCCTGGTTCCAGGGAAAAATCCCCTTCGCGTTCAATTTGCCGGAACTCCAGAACTCAGAATTCTCTCTGCTTGGAGGCCGGATGACTTATCTTGATCAAACGCCGGGCGCGCATCTCATTTACGATGTGCGGAAGCACCATATTTCCGTGTTCGTGTTCCAGGAACGCTCATTGGCAGCCAGGCTGGACGAAAATCCCGTCTCAAAGAAACAACCGTTCAACGTGGAAACATGGAGTCAAGCCGGGCTTCGCTATTTCGTGATCGGCGATGCGAGTGCTGCGGACATCGATAGTCTTGCGAAACTGTTTAAGACCGCGTCGTAGATTTGACCTTGGGTGATTGCGTTTACGGCAGGAACTTATAGCCCTGACCGTACACTGTAAGAAAATGCGACGGGTGTGCAGGGTCGCTTTCAAGTTTCTGTCGTAACCTAAGCATATGGTTGTCCACCGTCCGCGTGCAGTGCTGGTAACCCCAAACCTCGTTGAGAAGCTCTTCCCGCGAGATCACGCGTTGGGCGTTCTTTGCAAAGAACTGCAGCGTCTAAAATTCCTTTCGAGTAACTGCGATCCTCTGGCCGCGACGGGTGATCTCGGTTTTGTAAAAATCCATCATCACGTCCGCAAAGACGTATACGTCTACGTCCTCCGGACCGAAGCGCGATGCACGCCTCATTAACGCGCGTAGGCGCGCAACAAGTTCCCGTGGGCTGAACGGTATGGTCACGTAGTCGTCGGCGCCCATTTCCAGGAGAAGGACCTTGTCCGCAGCGTCCGAACTTCCGCTAAGAATTACGAGAGGCAGACCAGGAACCAAATTCGCAATCTTCTTGCAAAGATCACGCCCTGAAGAGCCTGGTCGCGGTAGATCGAGGACCACCGCGGCCGGTACTCCCTGGCGAAGTCTCTCCAAACCACAAGCGGCGTCAGGGACGATATCGACCACGTATCCGGCCGAGGAGAAAAGTCGCTCCAGAATCTTACGCAACGCGCCATCATGCTCGATAATCAAAATCCGCTCCGTTGCGGCCGATCGCAGTTCAGATATTGGAGGGTTCAAGGTTCTTGCCAAGGTGGTTGCCGCCATAAGCTATTCCTCCTCCTAGCGCGTTTCAACGGGATGAGATAACCCTCTCGATAATGGTACGCTCGGATCGCTAAGGACCGACTCGCGAACTGCCTCCCGGGCTCTGGCCAGTCGCGACATAACGGTTCCGATCGGGATTGACAATATTTCCCCGATTTCCTGGTACGACATTTCCTCCACTTCACAAAGAAGGAGGGTCTCCCGGTAATGCACCGGCAGATCGTCGATGGCGCGCTGCATCAGTTGGGAATTAAAGCGATTCATTAGAATCGTTTCGGGAGTTTTCGTATCAGCTGCCAGTTCAGGTCCGTCCTCCTCCGAGTCCATCGCAACGGTCATGCGGCGCTCGAGTTTTGAGCACGAACTTAGAAAGTTGTTTCTTAGTATCTGAAACATCCATGCCCGGAAATTGGTGCCGTACTGAAATGACGCAAAACCGCGCAATGCCTTGAGATAGGTCTCTTGTACGAGATCCTCGGCGTCATTCGAATTTTGCGCCAGCCAGCGCGCGAAGTTGTAAAGGGAATCGAACAGGGGCATGGCTAACTCTTCGAACGCTGCCAACGGTTGATCGTCCTGGGAGGACGAAGCCCCGAATCGGACCATTTCTTGTGAGCCAAGCCCAACAAGCCTCATTGACTTTCTCCTGAAATCAGCTCGAACCCCGGTCGCAGCCCACTCTGGCGCAGAGTCGTTGCGGCGTCAATTAACTGAGGACTTTTTCGACATATCCAACTCATTGTCCGCTAACTAATTGGTGGCTAATGAGTTAGCTCCGCGTATATCCTGAATCCGGAAGCCTCTTGGGCGCGGTGCTAGACTTCTGAGCGAACCCAAATCCCCTATGGAACCCTTAAGGCCCAACTCCGTCGTGCGATTCGGAACCTTTGAGGTTTCTCTCCAGTCCGGCGAAGTTCGAAAAGGCGGTTTGAGAATCAGAGTGCAGCAGCAACCGATGAAACTGCTGGAGATATTGCTGGAGCATCCGGGGGAAGTTGTCACCCGGGAAGAATTGCGCAGCCGAGTCTGGCCCAGCGAAAGCTTCGGGGATTTCGATCAGGCGCTCAATATCGCCATCGGGAAGCTGCGAAGTGCCTTGGGAGACTCGGCTGAGAGTCCTCGATTCATCGAGACTCTTCCGAAGCGGGGCTACCGCTTTATTGCGGACGTGTCGGTTGTCGATACAGAGGCCCGTCCAAAAAGGCAAGAACCTCTGGCTGGAGATCTGCCAGCTACTGACCTTGGGCATAAAATCCAAGGCATCGGGTTACCGGTTGCGCCCGAACGCCGCCTGTTGCCGACGCGCTGGATCGTCGTCGCCTTGGCGCTCGTCCTAAGTTTGGCGATTCTCTCCCTTTGGCGATTTCGTTCGCAGACCCCTGATCCCACGGGCATCCGATCCCTAGCGGTGCTTCCGCTGGACAATCTCTCTGGTGAAGCTTCACAGAATTACTTCGCGGACGGTATGACGGATGAGTTGATCACCGACTTGGCGCAGATCAGCGCTTTACGGGTAATCTCCCGTACCTCCGTAATGGTATACAAAGGAGCGCGCAAGCCTCTACCGCAGATCGCTCGTGAACTGAACGTGGATGCCGTGGTAGAAGGCACAGTGCTGCGCTCCGGCGACCGAGTGCGCATCACAGCACAGTTGATCGAGGCCTCTACGGACAAGCACTTATGGTCTCAGAGCTATGAAGGCGATCTGCGCGATACGTTAACCCTCCAGAAAAAAGTGGCGAGGGCCATCGCAGATCAAATTCGAATCAATTTGACTCCGCGGGAAGAAGCTGCTCTCAAGAGCGTAAAGGTTGTTAACCCGGAAGCTTACGAGTCGTACCTGAAAGGGCGCTACTTTTGGAACAAGCGATCGGCGGATGGGTTGAAGGCCGCCCTGGCTTATTTCAAGCAGGCAATCGAAGAAGATCCGAAATATGCTCAAGCCTATTCTGGCTTAGCCGACACGTATGCTTTGTTGGGAGACTGGCAGTACGCAGTGA
>Ga0070761_10002923_pt1 | contig 10382 bp, 13 predicted proteins | sample HubBroMetageREF1_FD_66724 | JGI IMG/M metagenome (GOLD analysis project Ga0070761, IMG submission 66724) | Reference soil microbial communities from the Hubbard Brook experimental Forest, New Hampshire, USA - Hubbard Brook CCASE Soil... | ecosystem: Environmental > Terrestrial > Soil >...
GCAGTGCTGCGGGTCGGTTTCGATGTCGACCTCGCAGCCGTCGGCCGCGACGCCGTTGCAGTCCTTGTAGCCAGGGGTGCACATCGTGATGGCGCAGTTGCCGCTGGTGCAGGTAGACGCCGCGTTGGCGAGCATGCAGACGTTGGCGCATGCTCCACAATTGCTGGGGTCGGTGTCGACGTCGGTCTCGCACCCGTCGATGGGCGTGTCGTTGCAGTCTTTGAACCCCGGGTTGCAGCTCGCGATGCCGCAACTGCCCGCGGTGCACTTGGGAACGCCATTGGCGCTCGAACACATCTTGGAGCACGCTCCGCAGCTATTCGGGTCGGTTTCGATGTCGACCTCGCACCCGTTCGAGATCAGCCCGTCGCAATCTCGGAATCCGGCAGTGCAGGCGATGCCGCAGTGGTCCGTGGTGCACGTGGGGGTCGCATGGGGTGCCTGGGGACACATGTTGCCGCACATTCCGCAATTGTTCGGGTCCGTCTCGAGGTTGGTCACGCATCCATTGCCGCCACAAGCTGCGAAGCCGGGGCTGCACGCAGGTGAACCGGAGGAGGATCCGCTCGAGCCCGCGGCCGCGCCGCTCGAGCCCGCAGCGCTCGAGCCCGCAGCGCTCGAGCCCGATCCCGCTCCGCTCGAGCCCGATCCCGTTCCGCTCGAGCCCGAGGCCACGGCCCCGGAGCCGGAGATCATGCCGCTTGATCCGGAAGCCGCGCCGCTCGAACCGGACGGTTGTGCGCTGACGCCCGCGCTAGCGCCCGTGGTCGCGCCGCTCGAGCCTGAGGTTTCGCCGCTCGTGCCCACGACGCTCGAGCCAGACGACATGTCGTTCGCGGATCCATCCAGCGACTCCACGGAGATGCTCGAGCCGCCGCACGCAGCGAGCGAGAGCGCGAAAACCCATTCCCTGCCACCCCCAACTGGTCTCCTCACGGCAACCGTCCTCTCCGCGCCAAAGCCGAGCCCGGATCCGAGCATCGGTCCCAAGCATCGCACCCTTTGGGACCTCGAAACTAGCGGGAGATATCGGCGGCGGCGTGCCCCGCTACTGCTCGTCCGCCATCGACCAGGTCATTCCGGGCCCGGCGCAAATCGACTTGGCGATCATGGCCTCGGCGGCGCTGTAGTAGCACTGGGTGTCGCCTCCTTGAGCGCAGCAGCCAACGGCGCCTGACCTCGCGCAGCCGGCACCGAACGTGCCCGGCTCGGCCGCGCATGCCTGCTCCTCGGCCACCCTCTCGGAAGCCGATGCGACCACTTCGGTGCAGAGAAAGACGCTGGCCTGGGTGCACGAGAAGGTCGCGATCGCCGAGTCGCCGCTGCCCGCGTCCGTAGCCCCAGCGGCGTCCATATCCCTGGCGGAGTCCGCATCCCCTGCATCCCCTCCCCCCGCGCTCGAGCACGAAAAAGAGGCCATCGCGGCCGCGAGCGCGCGCCGCAGGGTCTCCCGGGTCATTGTGACGCGACCATGGCGGAGTCGTAGCATTGCCGATCGATCGGGCGGGGTGTATGCTTCGCGCGCCGTAGAGAGCTGCTTTTGTTTTTGTGCGACGGCTTCACCCCGTTTTCTTTAGAGGAGATATCGTGATGAAACTTACTTATTTCGTTGGATGTTTTGGCGTTGCCTTGCTTGCGGGATGTGGATCGTCGAGCCCGCCTGGCCCCCCGCCCGATGGGGGACCGTTGGACGGAACCGTTGGAGACGGCAATACCGCCGATGCGCCGGTGGCCGACTCGCAGAGCGTGGACGCAAGCGAAGCGGGCGTCGACGCTGGGGACGCCGGGCCGACCAGTGCGAGCGACGGCGGAGCGGGCGATGCCGCGCCCGACGTAGTGACCGGCGACGCGGCATGTCCCGCGCCTGCTCTACCGAGTGACGACCCGTTCACGATCGAGATTGGTGACGGGGGCGATGCGAGCGCCACGATGGTGATCGTGCAGGCCGCGGGCGTCGGTACGCAGAACTACACGTGCGAAGTCTCCACGGTCGATAGCGGTCCGCCGTACGTCTGGACGTTCGTAGGCCCGCAAGCCGCGTTGAGCAACTGCAATGCGGTCGTCGTCGCGCAGCATTTTGCGAGCGAGGCAGGCGCCGGTTCCCCCGAGTGGCAGGCCACCGACGGGACGTACGTCATCGGTCAGAAGACGCAAGCGTACACGCCCGATGGGGGCTCCGGCTCGGTGCCTTGGCTGGTGCTCAACGCCGTTTCGACGGGCGGCGGCGACGCAGGTCTGTTCACGGGCACGCAACACATCGAACGACTCAACACCGATGGCGGCGTGGCTCCGAGCGCCGCGACGTGCAACGCGGACGCTGGGGGCGTCACCCAGAAGGTCCCGTACACGGCGGACTACTACTTCCTGTCGCAGTAATCACGACGCGGCGCCGCCGAGGTCGTCGGCCCCTGATCCAGCTCCGGCGCGGATCAGGGGCACGGTTTGACGGGCAGACACGCTCGCCGCACCTCGCGCCCGGCGAGCGCCAAGTGGGCGGTCTGCTTCGGAGCGTCCGACCTGGACACGAACGTCGACGCCATGGTGAACGTCTGCAGGTCGGCGCTAAATTGCAGCGACTTGAACGTGACTGGGTGCGCCGGGAGGTGAAGGTCGCTCAGTCCGGGTGGGGGCGCGCCGAACTTGCCGCAAAACGAACCCTCGCAAAACAGGGTGCCATCGCTCCGCACTCCCGAAATGGGGAGGCTCCAGGCAAGGGTCGCGGAACGGAGCAGCCCCTGCGGGGGACCGCACGGGTCGGGCGTCGCGCGGGTGGTCGTGTTCGTCGTGACGCTTGTGGCCCAAAAGAGCGTTTTCGCGGTGACCTTGAAGCCCTCGTGCATCTCGTAGGAGACGAGGGTCGCGCGCCCACCGGGCTTCGCGCCAATGTCGTCGAAGCGCAAGGTCATCGACCCTGGGCCCACGGCGTAGATACCATCGCCTTGGCCAAGAGGCGTATCGCTGAGCTGCAAGCTGCCGGATAGCGCGTAGTCGACTTGCCAACCGCCGCCGCAGGGGGGGGGTGCGGGATCGCTTTGCGCGCCCACGATCGAGGCCGAGAGCATCACGGCAAGACCCGCGCACGCAGCGAGGGGCCCGCGGAGGGAAGCTCCAGGCGTCACGCGAGAGCCTGCTCCGCTGCTTTCGTCGCAAGGCCGGTGTACGCGATGCGCGTCGACCTCGTGAAGCGAAACGCGAAATCCTTGGGCACGCTGCCGGTGCCCAACATGCGAAAGAAAGCCCTGGACCAGATCACCGGCTCGAAGCCCCGAAGCGCACCGACGGTCAGGTCGTTTGCGGCGCACATCGTCTGCACTTCCTCGGGCTTGAGAAACAAGCGCAGAACGTGCAGGTCGCGCGGGACATTGTCGACGAACCACTCCACGCCCTTGATGACGACGAGCCACGCGAGCCAGCTTCGGTTGAATGTGTGAAAGAAGAACACACCGCCGGGCACGAGCACGCGCGCCGCTTCGGCGATGGCGGCGGCCGGCTCGTCGATGTGCTCGAGAAAATCCATCGCGCAGACCACTTCGAAGGAGGCGTCGGCGAAGGGGAGACGCCGAGCATCGGCGAGCACGTAGCGAACCGTATGGGTCGGGTCGTGGCGCGCCGCGACCTCCAAGCTCGTTTGCGATGCGTCGATCCCGGTGACGTGGTGGCCGCTTCGGGCGAGCGCATTCGAGAGAAATCCGCCGCCGCACCCGATGTCGAGAACGCGCACGGCTCCGCGCGGGAACCTGGTTTGGATCTCGGCTTCGACCCATGGCGTGCGGGACGCTGACTCGGCGCGCAAGAGCGCGACCGGATCGTCCTTCGCGTCGTACCAGCGCTCGTCGAGCGCGTCGTAGACTGCGTTGTTTACCGTGGGGTCGGTACGCGCTTGATCCATGGCAGGTTCCAGTAGGCGGCTTGGTACACGCAAAACGACGCCGTGACGACGAACTGTGCTCGCACGATGGGCGCGGCCCACGGGATCGGAGGCACGCTCGACAGAACGGTCACAGGCGAATGGAGCGACGGCCAGAGCAGGGCAAGACTTCCCAGGCAGAGCGGATGCACGACGAAAAGAACGGCATGCACCCAGTGCTCCCCGGGGGCGCAGCGGCGCGCGTGAACGATCTCGTCCTTGGTGATGAACAGGCAAGAGAAGGCGGCGAGCCCGACGTAGATGGCGAGATGGCTCGGGCTCGGCGTCGCGAGCGCAAGCCAGGCCATGCAAACGAGCACCGTGAGGGTATCGAGCGGGTGGCCGATGCGTTCCCAGAGCTCGAGGCCGCGTTTGCGATGAAAGTAGACCTCGTCGAAGGTCATCGCCGTGGATTGAACCACCCAGGGTGCCAAAAGCGCCCACGGCCAGATCACATCCGCACCTTCAGGGCCTGTATTGAGCGACCGCGTCGAAGTGCACCACGCGCCCGCAGGATGCCGGGCCCAGCGAGCCCATGCAACTGTCGCTTCCCTGAAACGAGGTCTCGTGCGCCCGAAGCGCCCGCATCACGGTGGTCGTCAAGTCGTGCTCGCCGTCCGCGCACCGCGAGTCGCCGCAGGGCAAGAGAAAGAGCGCCGGGGCCTGATCGACGACGACGCGCCGCGTATGTTTGACTCCGGTCACCCCCGACCGCTCGTCGATCGATATCTCGAGGCTCAGAAGAGCCGGCACCTGGTCGACCAACCTCGGTGCATCCTGCTCACGCCGGCGCCGCTCCGCGAACCTCTCGGCGGCGGCCGTGTTTCTCCGCTTCATCATGGTGATCGTAAAGCTTAAGCATTCCGAGCCTTAGCCGCACACCCATCTCATCTCAGCGATAGGTCGCGGTGCCCACCAGGCGCATCGCGCAGCCACAATAGGCCGTGCCAATCGACCCCTGGCAGGGGTCCTCGACTTCGAAACGGGTGCTCCCGGCCAAGAGGTTCGCCAAGACGGCTTCCGTCAGGTCGTGGCCACCATCCTTGCAGGCGTGGTCCCCGCACGGCAGCTCAAAGAGCGCAGGTGCACTGTCGACCACAACTAGGCGCAGGTGCTTCGGATCTCCGGCGTTGACCGTGCCGCGGTGTTCTTCGATTTCGAGCCTCAGCGTGGCCAGGGCCGGCACGCGCTCACGCAGCCTCGGGGCCTCATCCTCTCGGCGTCGACGTTCGGCAAATCTCTGAGCGGCCTCGGAGTTTCTCCCGCGCGATTGCAAAGTCGGTCTCCCTCATCCCTCTTCGCGTTGCGCGAAGGTCAGCCATACGGCTCGTGCTCGAGCGTACGTAAGGCGTGCCGCGCGCTCGAGCTCCTCGGGGCTAGGCCCCGCCAGTCGAAGCCGCGCCAGCTCCGCGCAAAGGTGCTCGCGCGCACGACCACGAGCCTGGGCCACGGTTCCCGGCCAACCGCCGGCCGCCGGTCGGTCGTCCGAGCGCAGCTCTTCGCGCCATCCTCGAGCCCAGCGCTCGCCGATGTCGCGCGCGCTGCGCTCGAGGACCGTGAGCCGGTCATCGTCGGGCGCCGCGCCTTTGCGCTTGGCCAACGCGCTCACCAGCGGTTTTGCCGGTTGGGAGAACCACCGACTCCGCCACCACCGCCCCCAAAGCCCGTGCGAGCGTGACGCTCCTCGGCTTCATTGACCGTCCCTACGTTAAGCCGCGTTCCCATGACTGTGACTCTTCTCAATCGCGGCTCGGAACTGCTGACGCCCTCGCCGAGGGCGCCCAATTGGCCAGCCATTCCGTGAGCCGCGTATCGGAAGGGGTCGGAGCGGCGGAGTGTACCGCAACATCCGCACTTGCGTCGCCATGCGCGACCCGCGATCCCGTTCTTTCCGAGAGAGCGTGACTTGCTGGGAAACGTTCGTGAGCCGGCGGCAGCCTAGCGCACCGGGCGATCGCCGCAACTTCTCGCTCGAACGGAAAGCGTGTCGCGCGCCCTCGCTTTCGTTATCGTTGGTGAAACCATGAAGATTCGCGCACTGCTGCCACTCCTCGCGGCGAGCGTGCTGGGGGCCTGCGGGGGGGGCAGTGGGCCGGCTGAAAGCAACGACGGCTTCCCCGCGCCGCATCCGCCGATGCCGCAGGTCGTGTCGTTGGGCGGTCCGGTCACTACGGCGCCCAAGATCGTCGAGATCACCTTTCAGGGAGATCCCCTCCAAGCCGAGATCGACACGTTCATGGAACAGCTCGCCGGCGCGACGGAGTACTGGAAAGGGGCCACGGCGGAATACGGAGTGGGGCCCCTGACCGCCGTGACTTCCGTCACTCTGGCGGAGAAACCTGCCGCCCAGCTCGCTGACACGGACGTGCAGGCCTGGCTCAAGACGAAGATCTTGGCGGCCGAGGTCCCCGCCGCCGACGAAAACACGATCTACCTTATCTACTATCCGTCGAGCACGGTCGTGACGATGGGCGGCGGGTCGCTCTGTGGAATGACGGGAGCAAACGACTTCGAAGGCTACCACGACGATTTCGCCATCTCGCCCGGAAAGTACGTGATCTACGGGATCGCGGGGCGCTGTCCGTCGCCGGTCGCGAACCTGCCGGAAATCGACGAGCTCTCGGCGGAGGCCTCCCACGAGCTCATCGAGGCCGCGACCGACCCCTTCCCGACCGACAATCCGGCGTACATCGCGGTCGACCCGGACCATCTCGCGTGGGAGCTCCTTTCGGGCCCGGAAATAGCCGACATGTGCGCGGCGAACCCGGACGCGTTCTACACCCCGCCCGGGATCACGACCTTCGTTCAGCACGTGTGGTCGAACGCCGCGGCCGCCGCCAGTCACGATCCGTGCGAGCCCAACGGTACGACCCCGTACTTCAATTCCGCTCCTGTGATGACCGACACGGTGCAGATCCCGCACACAGTGTTCGGGCCGCTCGAAACTCAGGGAGTGGATATCCCGATCGGAGCATCCAAGACGATCGAGTTGGACCTCTATAGCGATGCGCCGACGTCCGGTCCGTGGACGGTGTCGGCCATCGACCTTTCGAGCACGTTTTTTGGAGCCGCGAACCCGGTCTTGTCCTTTTCATTCGACAAGACGACAGGGCAGAACGGCGACAAGCTCCATCTGACCATCAAGGCTCTGGCGGCGGGCCCACTGGGGGCGTCGCCCTTCTGGATCGAAAGCGACCTCGGACAGATCTCGAAGTTCTGGGTCGGAGTCGTGGGAAACTAGCTGGGCGAGATGCTTGCGATGAGGCCATCGAACTTTGCGCGCGCTGCGCGAATGGCCGACGACGGCCCGACGAGTTTGAAGAAGTAGGGAGAGCCAGGCGTCTCGACGATGGCGGCCAGAAGAGCCCAGCCTGGGTGCGGCTCCCCCGGCGAGGCTCCGGGCATCATGCCCACGGGGGTGTAGGTACCGGTCAGCTCGACGATCGTGACTTTCAGGCCGTGCACGATCTTTTCTGTTCGCTTCGGCTTGTCATCGGCTGCGCCGGCGAACTGCCCGCGCCAACGCTCGATGTTGGCGTCGGTCGAACCGCCCGCGCGAGCCACCGCCATTTCGGCCCCTTCGGCCCCGCCACTGGCCGCCGGCACGTGATACGTGGCCATCCGCATAGCGCTCGGGTTCGGCATGGTCTGCCAGTCGGACGGCACCGTCCATGTGATCGCGGCGCCTTGTCCGCCCTGGCCCGGCGTGGAGGGCTGCGCGGCGGCACCAGGCGCGGGCTCTGCGGACGGCTCCGTGCCGCCCACGGAGGGGTGGCCGGGAGGCAGGTTATCCCGAGCTGCAGCGCGCTCGACCGGCGCGGGAGTCGGTGGCTCGCTCGGGGTTCCGGATCGGGTAAGGGCGAGCGCGCCGGCGCCGAGGACGACTACACCCAAAACGATAGGGGCAACGCGGGTCCACATGGGGCTCTGAAATAGCATGGGACTAGGGCGAGCTAGGGCGAAAGGAGAACCTCGAGTCCCAAGGTTGCGTTGACGAGCGGCTGACCCCAATGCGCCACCGCGGTGCAGTCACTTCCAGGCGACTGAAGAACGCATACGGCCACCGACGGACTCGAGACCCCGCCGAGCAAATCCGCTCGAAGCCGCAGGCCGCCCAGCGGCGCCCAGCTCCCCCCGACGTGCGCAAATGGAAGGGCGACCCAGGTGTTTTCGTAGAGGTTGACGGCGTTCGTCGAAGCCGCCACGCCGCGCACGGTCACCTCGGCACCGGCTACGCCCAAACCGACGACCGGGACCCAGGTGCTCGAGGATGGCGTGAGATCGTACGTAAGCTCGGCTCCGTAAACCTGGGCCGCCACGTCGACGTTGCCGTACGGGGCGGCCGTCACGTCCGCGGGCGACGCGTTCACCATGGCAAGGGCACGAAGACCGAGTCGACCCTGAAGCCTCACCCATGCGGCCATCTCCCATGAGACCGAGGGGCGCCCCGCGAGACCGAGATCCACCCCGACGCCCGTGGTGACCCCGAGACGCGGCTCGGGCGTCCTCCCGGGAGGCGCCACGACAGGAGGCGGGCACGTGGGCGCGAGCGGCGGCGGCTTGGGAGGTGCGACGGCCTCCGGGGGGTGCAACTCGAGAAGGCTTGCGCGCAAAAGCTCTACCGCGCCGAGCGCGACTGCGGCGTCCGATGGTTTCGGACCTGCCGGCGGCAGCATCTCTCGAAACACGGACTGGCCGCTCACCGGATCGGCCGTCCACACCTGCACGCTCTGCGCCATCGGCACGATTCGCACGGCGGCAATGGCTCCTACGTTGCGCGCAGTTTGCTCGAGCGACGTCGGCCCTACGGACCCGGTCGCCGGCGGGTTGAGAACCACGACATCGAACCCAAGCGCCTCGAGCTGCTCCTCGACGCGATGAGACAGCTCGGCCGTGGGGTCCGTCGTGACCAGCGCTACGAGCGTCGCGCCGACGCGCGGGGACGCGTCTCCGGCCCAAAGCAGCAATCCCGTGAGAGCCACCCAGAGCGAGAAGCGCTGTCTCAGCGAGCGTACGTGCATGGCGTGGGTCGCATGCTCGCTCACTTTGGCGAGCTGCGCATTCAAACGAACCGCGCCGTGCGACTCGACCTACGGACTCTGTGCGTCCAAAGCACGCCGAGCAAGCGCTGCGTGCGGGCCATCCGGATATCGCGCTAGATAACGCCTTGCCGCGTCACGAGCGGCGGGCTCGTTGTGCGCGAGCGAATCGGCCTCGAGCAAACGGCCCGAAGCTTCGCGTGCCAGCGGCCCAGCCGGCTGCTCGGCGAGATAGGCCTCGAACCAGCCAGCGGACTCGACCGCTGGCGTCGTTCGCCCGAGCTCATAGGCCGCGAGCGACGCCTGACGAGAGCCGGCAAACCTGCGCCTCACAGCCAGGAGGGCATCGCGCTGCATGTCGCGATGGCCGGAGAGCTGGCCGACCTTGGCGAGCTCGAGCAGCGAATCCACCGAAGCGAGACGATAAAGCGAGGCGGCACCGGCGCGCTGAACTGCGGCGTACGCGCCTTCGTAGTCGCCCTGCCCTTCGAGATCGCTCCAAGCGGTCGCTGCCGGGTGCACGTCGCTCGGCGCGGTGTTGCTCGAAGCATGGGGTACCGGGGCCGGATCGGCGGTCACCGCGGGCGGCGAGTCCGCTGCATGCGTGTCACGAGCGTAGCCATCGGCGTCCGACAAGAGGCGCATGCTCTTCGAGGGCACGTCGACCAAGCAGAGCTCTCCCGTGCGAACGACTTGATCGTCTCCGAGGTAAGGCCCGTGCACCACCACCGATCCGTGGTCGACCCGCACGGACAGCTGCTCTCGCGCAGGGTCCCAAGCCACGTTCAGAGCCGTGCCCGTCACGCGCACTTCGAAGGGTCCCGCAAGAAAGCGCCAATCGGTCTCAGTCCGATGAACGACCTCGGCGTGGATGCCGCCTCGCTCGATCAAGAAGTGAGCGCCCTTCTGACCTACCGTTTCGACACGCCCGCGCGAATCCTGCCTCAGAATGATTTTCGTATTCTCGGAAAACGCAATTGGCATTTCGGACGATTGGTCCGTAGCAAGCCAGGCGCCCACTTCGCCTTTGCCACTCGGAGTGGTGAAGCTCAGTACCCCGAGCGGACGTGCCCACATCGCGATGGCCGCGGCGGCCGCCATCGTCGCCGCCACAAACCAGAGCCCCTCGCGAGCTCGGCTGACCATCCCTGACTTGCGTTTGCCGTGACCCGCCAAAAGCCGGTTTCGGACCCGGTCTCTGTCGAACGAGCCGTAGGCATCCGACCAGTCACGAAAGAAACGCTCTCTTCGTTCGTCTAGCGCATTCATTGTACTTCCCCAAGCCAGGTTGCAAGGGTTGGTTTCTTTTCGGCTCGCGCGAAGAATTTGTTCTCCGCGCGTGCCAGTCGACGTCGAAATGTCGCGAGTGAGGTTTCGCAAGAGGCTGCCGCCTCTTCGAGAGCGAGCCCTTCGACTCGATGGAGCACGAGCGCAAT
>Ga0070761_10002924_pt1 | contig 10380 bp, 5 predicted proteins | sample HubBroMetageREF1_FD_66724 | JGI IMG/M metagenome (GOLD analysis project Ga0070761, IMG submission 66724) | Reference soil microbial communities from the Hubbard Brook experimental Forest, New Hampshire, USA - Hubbard Brook CCASE Soil... | ecosystem: Environmental > Terrestrial > Soil > Temperate...
GACAAGCCGCTTAACTCGGGTTTCATGTCATCCCCCCAACCGAGCGGATCGTGTTCCTCAGGGGTCGGCCTGGGGCAAGCGTGTGGCGTTCGATAGGTCCGAATTCGAAATCCTTGACGTTCTGCGGTATGCTTCGAGGGCGGAGCGTTGGCCCGGAAGGCAACCGCTATCAAAACACCTCCTGATGAAGATGAAGGCTCTTCTGCTCGGTGTTTATTGCCGCTGCATTTTGGCAATCGCCGTTCTCGGTTTCGCCATCCCATTTTCAATGGCCGCGGCGGACTCTCAGAACGAGCGACTCACGCCAGCGGATATTCTTTCAATCATGGAGCGCGTGGCGGATTGGCAGCTCGCGCATCCTTCCGCGCACTCCGCAACTGATTGGACCCAGGCCGCCGGAGACGCAGGGATGATGGCCCTGGCCGGCATCTCCGGGGACCCGAAATACCGTGACGCGCTACTCGCCGTGGGTGCAGCCAACCGCTGGAAGCCTGGACCACGCATGTATCATGCCGACGATTTGGCGGTCGGCCAGGCATACGCAGGTCTTTATTTCCTGTACCGCGATCCGGAAATGATTGCGCCCTTGCGGGCGCGGCTCGACGCTGTCCTCTCCGCGCCGCCGGAAGTTCAAAGCCTGGATTTCCATCAGCCTTACGACCAGGTTTCCCAACGGTGGTCCTGGTGCGATTCGCTATTCATGGCGCCGCCGGTGTGGATGCAGGTCTTCGCCGCTACCGGCGACGAGCGCTATCTCGATTTCGCAGTGAGGAATTGGTGGCGCACGACAGACTATCTTTACGATCCGGGCGAACATCTCTATTTCCGCGACAGCACCTACTTCGACCGGCGCGAGGCCAACGGCAAGAAGGTTTTCTGGAGCCGGGGCAATGGCTGGGTCATGGCCGGGCTTGTCCGCATGCTGCAGTTGTTGCCGGCAAACCATCCGAGTCGCGCGCGTTTCCAGCAATTCTTCCAGGAAATGGCTGAGTCGATTCTTAAAGCCCAGCAACCCGATGGTCTGTGGCATTCCAGCTTGCTCGATCCGCAGAGTTATCCCCTCAAGGAGACGAGCGGCTCTGGTTTTCATGCCTACGCGCTAGCTTGGGGCGTGAATCAAGGTTTGCTCGATGGCGCAAGGTTCAAGCCCGCGATTCGCCGAGCGTGGACTGCCCTGGCTGATAGCGTGGACGCCGAGGGCAAACTGACGCATGTTCAACCCATCGGCTCCGACCCGAAAACATTCGCAGACGATTCCACCGAGGTGTATGGCGTTGGCGCGTTTCTGCTGGCAGGCAGCGAGTTGTACCGGATGGCGGTGTTTGAAAAGGCCAAGCCGCTGGCGATCCGGGTGACCAATCCAATCCGTCTGTACCGCCATTGCGAAACGGTGGAGTTGAGCCTTTCTCGATTGGCCCGCCGGGGGTTGCATTCGACAAACCTTGCGGTAATGGATGGCCGCGAACCCCGCATTCTCGATTCGCAGATTTACGCCAGCAAATCGGGGAAAGCGCCGGACACATTCCTTTTCCAGGCGGATCTGGCGCCGGAGGAGTCGCGGACCTACTACATCCTGGACGGCTCCGCGCTGGCTGCGGTGCCGCAGCCGATTTTGAAAACGTACGCGCGGCAAATAGACGAGCGCTATCGCGACATGGCCTGGGAGAGCGATCGCATCGCCCATCGTATGTACCACCGGGACTTGATTCAAGCCGAGGGCACCGTGAGCAGTGGCGTGGATGTGTGGGTCAAGAGCTCGCGCGCCCTGGTGATCAACAAGTGGTACAAGAACGGCGATTATCACAACGATCACGGCGAAGGATTGGATGATTATCGCGTCGGGCGGAGCCGGGGTTGCGGCGGGCTCGGCATTTGGGAGGATGATACATACTACGTTTCGAGCAATTACAACAGCGCGCGAATCATCGCGACCGGGCCGATCCGCTCCGAATTCGAGCTGACCTACGAGGCCTGGGAAGCTGGGAAACACAAAATTTCTGAAACCAAGCTCATCACCATCGAGGCCGGTTCGAACATGACCCGCGCCGAAAGCGTATTCGCCGCGGACCGTTACCCGCGGTTCGACATCGGGATTGGCATCGCGCAACGTCCCGGCGACGGTGTAATCGCCAAGAATCAAGAGGACGGTTGGATGAGTTATTGGCAGCCCGCTGATCGCGACCGCGGAAACATCGGGTGTGCAATCGTGATGCCAGGAAAAATCAGGGCATTCGCGACCGAAAGCGCCACGCTGCCCAAGCCGACGCAAGCGGATCTCAGCACGCCGACCAGCGAAGGCTTGCCGCCCATTGCCAATTTGCTGGCCACTTCGGCGGCGCAGGCCGGCAAACCGTTTCTGTATTATTTCGGTGCCGGTTGGAGCAAGAGCGGTGATTTTCCCGAAGAAACAGACTGGGAGAATTACGTGCGACAATTCGTCGCTCGCCTTCGCGCACCCCTGAAAGTCACACTCGAAAATGAATCGGTCCCTCAGTCGGCAGGCAGAGGGCTCAGCGCATGCCTGTGTCACCGACTGGGATGAACCCCCGGTTGAAACAAACGAAGGGGGCGGCCGGTTGTAGTTCGCTGCCTGAACCCTCACATGACTTCTGCGAGAAATGCCTCTCTCGCCATTTACACCCGAATGGTCGGCTAACCTTCTAATCCGTAAGCTAAGGTTTGCGCGTCACACACCCAGTAAGCACGCACTAAGAAGGCAGAGGCGCGCTGATGAGACCCCACACACGGAGCGCACAATGAGGCACCCAGTGATTGTCTAGGCCAATCTGGGGTCTCCGAAAATCTCCACTTCTATTGGAACATCAGCCAGCCTGCGAACGTAGATCACTTGGAGCGGAGGTATCGTGATGCAGACGAAAAGCAACCGCTTGGCACCCAATGACGATCCAATGCAGGACCGCGCCAGGCTTGCCCGGCACGTGATTTTCCGCAGTATCGCCATCTTCTTAACGGGCTTAGCGATCAACCGTCTTCCGGACTATAACCTGCATACCCTTCGCATTCCGGGAGTGCTGCAGCGGATCGCCCTGTGCTATCTGTGTGTGTTCTCGGTCTCGCCGTGAACCTACTAGTCTTCTCCGCGCTATATTCAATTCTCGATGTCAAGCGTTGCAGGTGGTGGACGCCTTGGGCCCTTATACTGGGCACGAACGCGATGCTTACCTTCGCACTCTCCAACGTCCTCACTACTTTGGCGGATCGCATCCACATAAACATGCGGAACGGATTGGCACCAACGATCCTCGAGTGGGGTTACCGCTATTGCTTTGCGACGTGGCTCCAATAAGCGGTGCGTTCAGGTAACCCGGAAGCGCGGCCGCTCCTGGGAAAGTTTAGTGAAAGCCTCATCTACAATTTACCCGGTCACGGTACCTTTATAACCATCTTGGCATTCTGCGCTTGACGATGAAAACAGAAGCGGTTTACGGTGTTTTCATTGGCTTAGGTAATCACCACTGAAACGGCCATGGAGTCCCGGAGGGACGACCCAGCTTATGAGGCCAGAGCCGCTGCTGCGGTGGTGGATGATCGTGTCGGCATGGTGTCTGCTGTCGGTGACCGCAGGCGCGCGGGCGGCGCCACCGGGCCCCGAATGTCCGCAAACGACCACGGGGCTCTACGGGCGGCTTCGCTCGGTCGCACTCGATCCGCAGCGCGTGTACCACATTCGGGACGCCTCGATCGACCGGCCGAATCTCCATGTTGATTTGGACGATGGCACGCTGGCGTTTACCGAAGACATTTGCGGGCGGATCACGGGCGCGTTCTTCGAGGGCGACGGCGAGCTACGGTTGCGGCCACCGAACCGGGCGGAACGCGGATCGCTCGCGCTGTTCACGGGCATGGCTTTTCTCGAAGAGCAATTCACTTCGGGATATCTGCGCTTCAACGACGATACGGCATCGGTTCTAAAGCCCTTTCTTTCGCCGGCGTCGGAGGGCGTGGATTTCATACAGGACTTCATAAAACAATGGAGCGACACGAGCCGCACCCTGTCCGAGTTCGATGCTCTGCGGTTGCTGCTGGACTTCAGTCATTTTCTTCCCGCTCCGGGTCAAAACGATCCAAACCCAAAATTCCCGCCGCTACTGCACGCTCATTTGCTGGGCAAGCAACTGGGCGCCTTCGATGTCTTCTGGGATGCGGCCGCCGCTGAGCCCTTGTGGGCGGGGCAGCCCCGGCTAAAGGAGGGCACCCTGTTCTTCGATGTCTGGACCTCATTTGTGCCCGCGGCGGCAAGTAGCGCAGGGGCAGCTCCACTGGCTGGTGATGCCTCGATCACCAGCTTCCGGATTCGGGCATCGGTCGAGCCTCCAACTATGTTGCGCGCCTCGACGGAGATGAACGTTCGAGTCCGCAGTGGAGGAGAAAGAACGCTCCTGTTCGAGTTGTCACGTTATCTGAAGGTGGATGCCATCGAGTCCGATGGCCGGGCGGTGGACTTTCTCCAGAACCAGGCGATTGAAGGCACCGAGCTGCAGCGAAAAGGCAATGATCTGGTAGTGGTGGTGTTCCCCGCCCCGCTCGTTCCCGGGCAGGAATTGAAACTGCGCTTCAGCTATGCGGGCGAGGTTTTGTCGGAGGCGGGAAACGGTTTGCTGTACGTGGGCGAGCGCGGCACATGGTATCCGAATTTCGGCTTGAGCCCGGCGCAGTTCGAGATGGAGTTTCACTATCCCGCAAACTGGACGCTGGTGGCCACGGGAAAACAAACTTCACAAACGGGCGGCGAGGGAGTTGGAACCAGCGAGCAACTAGCCGTTTCGCGCTGGAACTCAGAGCAGCCGATCCCGGTGGCCGGGTTCAACCTAGGCAAGTACGTTCGGGCCGACGCGAAGGTGGGCAACATTCTGGTGGAGGCGTACGGCACCAAGGGAGTGGAGACATCGTTCCCCAAGGCGCAGTCGGAGGTGGTTGAGCAACCCACCTTTCAGCTTGCCCCCGGCGGGCTAAGAAGCAGACAGGTGGGTCCGCTGTTGGTGACTCCGCCGCCTCCGTCGCCAGCGCGCGATGTGCAGGCGGTGGCGGAGAGGGCGGCCAAGGCCATTGCCAGTTTCTCGCAGTGGTTTGGGCCGTATCCCTATAGTTCTCTGGCGCTGACGCAGATGCCGGGGAATCTTAGCCAGGGATGGCCTGGTCTGGTGTTCCTGTCGAGCTTCGCGTTCCTCAGCCCGCAGGAGCAGACGGATCTGCATCTCGACCCGGTGACACGCGAGATTGATAGCCAGGTCCTGGTGCACGAGACGGCACATCAATGGTGGGGCGATCTGGTGCTGTGGAAGAGTTATCGGGATCAGTGGATCGCGGAAGGTCTGGCGAACTATGCCTCGCTGCTGATCCTGGAGCAACACAACCCGGCGCAATTCCGCCAGATTCTGGAAAAGTATCGCCGCGATCTATTGGGCAAGAACAAAGATGGAGAGCCTCTGCGCGACGCTGGAGCGGTGACGCTGGGGCAGCGGTTAGATTCATCGCATTTTCCCCGCGGATACGAGGCGATCAGCTACGAAAGAGGGACGTGGCTCTTTCACATGCTGCGATCCATGCTGCGCGATGCAATGCTGCGCGATTCCGAAGCCGCCTCCCGCTCCCGCAAAGGGCGGACGAATCCGGAGGAGCCGTTCTTCCGCACCTTGCGAAAGATCAGAGACCGGTATGCGGGCAAGAACCTAAGTACGCAGGAACTGGTGCAGGCTTTCGAAGAAGACCTTCCGCGCCCACTTTGGTACGAGAAACGTCCCAAACTGGACTGGTTTCTGGAAGGTTGGATCAACGGGACGGCGATTCCTGAGCTGGAAGCGCGAGACATTCATATCACGGAGAAAGCTGGAGTGACCACGGTTACAGGCGTGATCGTACAAAAGCACGTGCCTGACGATTTGGTCACGGCGGTTCCGGTGTATGGCGCGACCCCGGGAAACGCGCTGGTGTTTCTAGGCGAAGTGCTGGCGGATGGCGCGGAGACCGGCTTTCGGCTGATCGCACCGAGCGACGTGCACAAGATTCTGCTCGATCCGAAGCAGACGATTCTCAGCGCGCCGAAGTAATTCCCAGGAATCAGAGGCGTCAATGCAGGGCTGCAACGCCCGCGCGCGGCAGCGAGGCCATGCGATTGCTAAAGACGAGTCAGCAGCAAAGTAAATCGGAGGATCATATGACTCTTCAGCCCTATGCCTTCCCGAACGATCAGCCGCGGCGCCGCACCATTCTTCTGGTTGAGGATGAACCGCTTGTGCGCGAGGCGACTCCCGGTGGTTTTTCCCTGTGCAGCCCCGTGTCCCCTGTGGTAATGATTCTGGTGGTGAATTCTCGTCCCGCGAAGCCCTTGCCTACCCGTTGCATCCTGCGACGTTTATAATCCTCCATTCCTAACTTCAGTTCCTGAGCAGGCTTCCTAAGGAGCACTATGAAACTCGCGGGGCGAGTCGCGCTGGTTACGGGAGCGTCGCAAGGCATCGGTCATGCCTGCGCGCTGGCGTTGGCGCGAGAAGGCGCGACCGTCGCGGTTGCGGCGCGCAATCATCAAAAGCTTGACGAACTCGTGGGCGAGATCATCGCCGCAGGCGGCAAAGCGGCTGCGTTCGTCATCGACGTGGCCGACGAAGAGCAGGTGAAATCCGGGATCAAAGCGGCCGTTGGCCAATTCGGCAAGATCGACATCCTGGTGAATAACGCTGGCATCACGCGCGATCAGCTGGTGATGCGCATGAAGCGCGCGGACTGGGACTCCGTCCTCAATACGAATTTGACTTCCGCATATCTGTGCATTCAGCAGGTGATTGGTTCGATGCTCAAGCAGCGCTGGGGACGAATTATCAACATCACCAGCGTCTTCGGCCAGATGGGACAAGCCGGCCAGGCGAATTATGCAGCGTCGAAAGCAGGCCTGATCGGCCTCACCATGGCGATGGCGCGCGAGGTGGCGTCGCGCAACATCACATGCAACGCGGTCGCTCCGGGATTTATTGAGACCAGCATGACCGCCGCTCTGAGTGAAGAGTTCAGGCAGACTGCGGTAAAAACGATTCCGCTCGGACGCGTCGGTTCTCCGGTAGACGTTGCCAGCGCGGTTTGTTTTCTGGCTTCCGAAGAAGCATCCTACATCACCGGCCATGTGCTAAACGTAAACGGCGGCTTGCTAATGGGCTAGTGTAGGGCGGGCGCCTCAGCCCGCCGCCCTTGACCTTGTTGTTGATTTAGACCTTGTTGTGTCTCACAATGCCCCTCAAATGAGCAAGAGCACTTAAATGTTGCTACACACTCTTAGCGGAATCATGCATCGCTTGGCTGCCGCGCGCCCACGGCATATCTCCTTGTTACTGAAGATGACCTTGTTGCTTCTCTCCCTGATGGGCCCAACCTGCCTGCGTGCAGACACGATTTCTGGAACCGTCCAGGATCCCTCAGGCGCCGTCATTGCCAGCGCGCAGATCGAGATCACCGGCGGAGACCTGCAGCAGCCGGTTGTGCTTTCGTCGGATGGGCTGGGCAGATTTGCGTCCGCTGATCTGAAACCCGGGGCTTATTCCCTCCGGGTCATACGGGATGGTTTCGAGCCGCTGCTAAAAACTGTGGATTTGCACGGCGCTCTCCAACTGCAACTTACGCTCACCGTTGCCAAACAGGAGGTTAGCATTTCCGTTCCTGGAAAGAGTTTGGCGTTTGCCAATTCCGACCCGGTTTATCGCCAGCTCCGCGAGATCGGACTCGGCGAAACATTTCGCTTTGACAATTATTCCTTGCCTTGGGACACCGCGACCTTCCAGTTTCAGAGCGGGACACTGACTCTATTAGGTCCGGTAAACGGAGTTGTAACCGGCGCGATTTTCATTGGGGAAGGACATTTCAATCTAAAGCCTGTGATTCCGCTCGATGCGCGCGAACTCACCCGCCGGACTGGTGCAGCCGAGACCAACGAGGACTTTACCGATGTGGTTTTCCGCTTCACCCGCGAAGCCTGGTCGAAGTTTTCTCCGGGACTGGGGGGACACATGGGAAGCGCTCCTCCCGAGGCGGCCACTGCCTTCAACCACTGGAAGGAAAAGATGCGCAAGCGCCGGGAACGCGCCTTGGGTTTCACCGAGTATCTATTAACGGGTGAAACCATGGACAACGTTGATGCCGACCTTCTGGCCGCTTTATACAATCCCGCGCATCCCGAATTCTTTAACGCCTACCTTCGCGGCAAGAAGCATAAAGATCTTCGCTTCTTCGTGAGGGCTCGGGTGGGCGCCCTGCCCCAGCTCGATTCGCCCGAGGAGGTGGCACTGGTCAACTACGATCCCGAAGGCATGGATGACGGTGTCTGGTATCTGGCTCACTTGAAGTCTGAATACTTGAACCACACCGCAAATTCCGGCGAGGATCGCCGCCTGTTTGCCACTCGCCGCTACAAAATCGAGACCGTCATTGCCAGGAACGAACATTTGTTCAGCACGACTACCATTACCTACGAGCCTCTGGTCGCCGGAGAGAGAGTTCTGAAGTTTGGATTGCTGCCGAACCTGCGGGTCACGCGCGTCTCGGATGACCAGGCCCGCGACCTCTATTTTATTCAGGAGAGCCGAAAGGAAGACGGTTCGTTTTACGCCGTGCTCCCCGAAGCTCCCGAAGCCGGCAAAGAACACTCGATCACCGTCGAATACGCAGGCGACAAGGTGCTTGAGCAGGCAGGCGAAGGCAGTTTCTATGTCGGCGCCCGAACCTCCTGGTATCCCAACCTCAATGGGTTTGGCGAGCGCGCGCTTTATGATCTTACTTTCAAGGTCCCTCACAAATACAAGGTCATCAGCGTCGGAAAGTTGCAAGGCGAGTCGGTGGAGCAGGATTTCGCCGTCACTCATTGGATAACTCCCATTCCGGTTGCGGTCGCCGGATTCAACTACGGCGACTATAAGAAGATAGATCTGCCGGATGAGAAAACTGGCTACAAGATCTCGGGTTATTACTTGACCGAGTTGCCCGACCGGCTGCGCCACTATCAAGCCCTGCAGTCCATGGCGCCCGGTAGCATGACGAAATATGCCTTGGAGCAGACGCGGGCGCAGCTGCAAGTCTGCACTTTTTTCTTCGGCAGGAGCCCTTATGACGACATCTCCATCACCGAACAGCCCGATTTCGCGTTCGGACAATCCTGGCCGACCCTGGTCTACCTTCCTATCTCCGCCTACATGGACTCGACCCAGAGATGGATGCTGTTCGGGCACATCGACAGCAAATTCACCGGCTTCGTACAAGAAGTAACGCCTCACGAAGTCGCCCATCAATGGTGGGGACACGGCGTCGGCTGGGCTTCCTACCATGATCAGTGGCTTTCCGAGGGATTCGCCGAATTCTCCGCTGGTCTGTTTCTGCAGCAGGCGATGGGGAAAGACTGGCGCAAGGACTACGTCGAATTCTGGGAACGCCTGCGCGTCCGTATTCTGGAGAAGAACAATTTTGGCGTCGCTCCCACCGACGCGGGACCACTCTGGATGGGATTGCGCTTGATTTCTCCGCGCAGCGAAAATGCATACCAGAATCTGACTTATCCCAAAGGCGCTTACGTTCTGCAAATGCTGCGTTCGCTGATGTACAGCCTCGATGACCAAGACACGGCGTTTATTGCCATGATGCATGACTATGTGGAGAGTCATCGCGAATATCCGGCGACAACCGAGAGTTTCAAAGCCGTTGCCGAGAAGCACATGACCAAGTTGATGGATCTTCAGAAAAATGGCCGCCTCGACTGGTTTTTCGACGAGTGGGTCTATGGTACCGAGGTACCGCGCTACCATTTCGAATACCAGGTCGCTCCGGCGGATGGCGGCAAATTCAAGCTGCACATGACCATTACCCAGAGCGAAGTCGACGAGCACTTTGCGATGCTGGTTCCGGTATTCGCCGATTTCGGCAGTGGCATGGTCCGTTTCGGCCAAATGGGACTCGTCGGCAATTCGACCCGCAGCTTCGATATCGTGCTGCCCAGCCAGCCCAAGAAAGTCGTCTTGAATGCCTACAAAGACATCCTGGAACGATGAGGCGGGCGCAAATTGTAACGTCGGGCCTTTCGATGGCTTATCGCCGATGGGAGAAAAAGTATCGGAAAACGTCCCGCCTGTCCCCCGGCTCTCCACGCGTTTGACCGCCACCCGCTCTGCATAGCACAATGCAAATCGCCGCGGACGCGGCCGCAATCCTGAGGATGCCTATGAAATCCCGCTTTTCGGCGTTTGTCTTCGTACTCGTAGTCATTGCTCCGCTCGCCCTCGTTCTGGCGATGGTCACGTCGCTTGCCGCTCAGAGTTCGACTCCCCAACCTGGCGCTGCAAAGCGAGCCATCACCGAAAAGGACCTGTTCAATTTCGTCTGGATCGGCGA
>Ga0070761_10002927_pt1 | contig 10376 bp, 19 predicted proteins | sample HubBroMetageREF1_FD_66724 | JGI IMG/M metagenome (GOLD analysis project Ga0070761, IMG submission 66724) | Reference soil microbial communities from the Hubbard Brook experimental Forest, New Hampshire, USA - Hubbard Brook CCASE Soil... | ecosystem: Environmental > Terrestrial > Soil >...
TCGGCGCAGGCGTCGTAACGAAGATCCTGAAGTAAGTTCCGCGCACCGCACCAAGAGCGCGCAGCGCATCAAGTGAGATCAAGGCAATGGCGAACCAAAATATCCGTATCCGTTTGAAGGCGTTCGACCATCGCCTGATCGACAGCTCCGCCCGTGAGATTGTGGAGACCGCCAAGCGCACGGGAGCCACCGTCAAGGGCCCGGTGCCGCTGCCGACCAAGATGGAGCGCTTCACCGTGCTCGTCTCCCCGCATGGCGACAAGGATGCGCGCGACCAGTTCGAGCTGCGCACGCACAAGCGCCTCATGGACATCATGAACCCCACCGACAAAACAGTGGACGCGCTGATGAAGCTCGAGCTGCCGGCGGGCGTGGATGTGCAGATCAAGCTGAACTGATCTATTGGTGAAAATCGCAGGAAGCGATTTTCACAGACATCAGCTTCGTTTCCGCTGGCAAAAGGCGGGGCTCGATGCACACCTGCCGCGATCACCTCAGCAGCCGAGCACTTCATGGCCAGGTTGGGCGCACGGGCTTTTGCCAGCTGCGCACTTTTCGCGCGCGAGCGCCTTGGCAGGCTCCTGATTATGTAATATTAAGGGGCCGTTGCCGCGACTGTGACGGCGAACGCAGCGCCGATGCCGCACCGGGATTCTGATGCGCGCCTCGACCGCTGCCGAGGAATGCGCACGAATGATCCCCCTCAACACCCAACTGGGTCTGCCTTCCCGGGCTTTCTGGTACGTGGCACTGCGCAGTCTCGTGGTCGCGCTTTTCGTCGTGCTGCTCGGCTCACTCGCGCAGTTCATGACCACCCTGCCAGGGGCGACCTGCAGCGGCCGCCCGTGCAGCCCGGGCTCCGGCGCCCATCTGGCGGCATTCATCTATCTCTTCGCCGCGTTCCTCGTGGTGCGCGCCGTGATCAACTTCAAGTGGTTCTCCTTCGTGGTGACCGATCGGAACATCACGATCAACTCGGGCGTGCTCCAGCGCAACTCCAACACCATCCGCTTCGACCGCATCCAGGACGTGAATACCAGCCGCGATCCCCTGCACATGCTGCTGGGACTCACGTCGGTCTCCATCTGGACGGCATCCCCCGATCAGCGCGTCGGCAACTCCAAGCGCCCGGACGGACTCATCGTGCTCGAGGCGGATGATGCCGATTGGCTCCGCGACTACGTGTCGGACCCGCCGGCCGCCGCCGCCGCGGGCGCGTCGGGCAGCAAGGGTCAGCCGGCACGGGGCGCCGCACCTCACGGGGGCAACGGCGCCGTCGTGGTGGCATTGCTCATCGTCGCGGGTCTCCTCGTGCTCGCGGCGATGGCCGCGCTGAAGAAATCGCCGCCCATGTCGGCGGCCGACGTTGCGAGCGTGCCGGCGCCGGCTCCGGCATACGTTGTGAAGCGTGGAGCGGACGGGAAGACCCATGTGCACGTGGTGCGGACTGCGCCCGGGCCGGTCCCGCAGTTGCCGGCCGCATCCGCCCCCGCCGCTGCGCCGCCCGTGGCGCAGGTGCAGTTGCCCGCGAGCGATTACGGCATCGCGTGTGCCGTGCATTCGCAGCAGGCAACGAGTGCCGTGCGCTCGTGCGCGCAACTGGCGAGCGCGCAGCGCTGCAGCCACGAGCAGGATTTCGGTTCGAAGCCAACGGCGCAGCCCGCCGTCCTCACGCTCGTTAACAACAGCGCTGAGAGTCTGAAGTTCTACTGGCTCAACCCCGACGGGAACCGCACGCTCTATGCCACGCTCCCGCCCGGGGGGCACGTCTACCAGCCGAGCCACACCGGCGCGCACTGGCTCTTTGCGACCGCCGACGGTGAGTGCCTGGGGATCCTGGACGCCGCGACCATGAAGGTCGGAATCTTCTGAAAAGCCAGCCTCTGCGGGGTTGATCCGGCGCCTCGCCACGCCTATACTGCGCGCCCTTTTGGCCCCGGGGTGATTCCCCGTGGGCGGTCGCGTAAGCGGCATCGGGCGAGGTTGGAACGGCTCTTCAGAGGGGCCTGAACTCCAAGACCACTCGAGACCAGCGCACCCTTCTGCGTGCGTAAATCTCCTGTTGTCTCAATGACTTAGTCCCATGCCTTGGGTCTTGCAGGCACCAATCGAAGTGCCTGCGAGCGGGTTTGAGAGGATATAAATGGCTATTGGACTCGTCGGCCGCAAGGCCGGCATGACGCGCGTGTTCACCGACGCCGGCGAGACTGTGCCGGTTACCGTGATTGAGGTTCTTCCGAACCGCGTCACGCAGGTGAAGGCGCAGGACAAGGACGGCTATCGCGCCGTGCAGGTCACCTATGGCTCGCGCCGCCCGCAGCTGTATTCGAAGGCTGTGACCGGCCACTACGCCCGCGCGAACGTCGCTCCCGGCAAGGCGCTGGTGGAATTTCGCCTGACCGCCGCCGATACCACCGAATTCAAGGCAGGCACCGAGATCAAGGCTGACCTGTTCAAGGAAGGCGAGAAGGTGGACGTTACCGGCACCACCATCGGCAAGGGCTTCGCCGGCACCATGAAGCGTCACAACTTCGGCGGCATGCCTGCAACCCACGGCGTTTCTCTCACGCATCGTTCGCCGGGCTCGATCGGCCAGCGCCAGACGCCCGGGCGTGTGTTCAAGGGCCGGCGCATGGCCGGTCATATGGGCGTGCGGCGCCGTACGACCGAGAACCTGAAGGTCGTGCAGGTCGACCTGGAGAGAAATCTGCTCCTGATCAGTGGCGCCGTGCCCGGTTCGGAGGGTGGCCAGGTCATCGTGCGCCCCTCACTCAAGGCCGCGCGTCGCGCGAAACGCAAGACGCTGGCGCCGCTCAAGGCGGGCGCTGCTCCTTCGAAGGATCCGGCCAAGGCGGGAAAGAAGTAAGCCGTCATGAAGCTCAAGTCAGTCAACGGCGAGTCCATGCTGCAGGTGTCGGAAGCCACTTTCGGCGGCAAGTTCAACGAAGCGCTCGTGCACCAGGTGATCACCGCGTATCGCAACGCCGGTCGCTCGGGCACCAAGGCGCAGAAGACGCGTGCCGAAGTGCGCGGCGGCGGACGCAAGCCTCACGCGCAGAAGGGCACCGGCCAGGCGCGCGCCGGTTCCAGCCGCTCGCCCATCTGGGTCGGCGGCGGCAGGACCTTCGCCGCCAAGCCGCGCGATTTTGCGCAGAAAGTGAATCGCAAGATGTATCGCGGCGCTATCCGCTCGATTCTCTCGGAGCTCGCGCGCACTGAGCGGCTGCTGGTTACCGACGGCATCGCCCTCGAAGCCCCCAAGACGCGCCTGCTCGCGAACCAGCTCAAGGCCTGGTCGCTCGCCTCGGTGCTGATCGTGGTCGAGGCGACGGATGAGAAGCTGTATCTGGCCGCGCGCAACCTGCCGCACGTCGAAGTCATCGAGGTGACGGCGCTGAATCCCTTATCGCTCGCCGCTTACGACAAGGTGCTGATGACGATTGGCGCAGTGAAGCTGATCGAGGAGCGCCTCCAGTGATTTCGCTTCCTAGCTTTATGGACGGGGCTCGCGCAGCGAACCCCGTTAAGTGTTGGCCGGAGGCCATGGTATGAACCGCGAGCAGCTGATGAGCGTACTGATCGCTCCGCACGTGACCGAGAAGACCTCGCTCGCGATGCAGAACCACAACCAGTACACGTTCCGTGTGCGCCGCGATGCCACCAAGACCGACATCAAGAAGGCGGTCGAACTGATGTTCGAGGTCAAGGTCGCCGGCGTGCAGGTGGTGAACGAGCCGGGCAAGACGCGCCGCTTCGCCAAGACCCACGGTCGCACCCAGGACTGGAAGAAGGCGTACGTGAGCCTCATCTCCGGCCAGACGATCGACTACGAAGCCCGCGCCAAGGCCTGACAGGACCAATCGCAATGGCTCTCATCAAATACAAGCCGAGAACTCCGGGGCAGCGCGCGGTGGTCAAGATCGACCGCTCGCACCTGCACAAGGGTGGGCCGCTCGAGGCGCTCACGACGCACCAGAACAAGACCGGTGCGCGCAACCATTTCGGTCGCATCACCACGCGCCACATCGGCGGCGGCTCGCGGCAGAAGTACCGCATTATCGACTTCAAGCGCGACAAGGACGGCATCGCGGGCGTCGTCGAGCGCCTGGAGTACGACCCGAACCGCACCAGCCACATCGCCCTCATCAAGTATCCGGACGGCGAGTGGCGCTACATCCTCGCCACCAAGGGCATGCAGCCCGGGGACGAAGTGCGCTCCGGCGCCGACGCGCCGATCAAGTCGGGCAACGCCATGTCGCTGCGCCACGTGCCGGTGGGCTCGATCATCCACAACGTGGAGATGAAGCCCGGCCGCGGCGGACAGCTGGCAAGAAGCGCCGGCGCTTCGGTGTCCTTCACCTCGCGCGAGGGCATCTACGCGTACCTGCGTCTGAAGTCAGGCGAGACGCGCAAGGTGCACGTCGACTGCCGCGCCACCATCGGCGAAGTCGGCAACGATGAGCACAACCTGCGCAGCTACGGCAAGGCCGGAGCGAAGCGCTGGAAGGGCATCCGCCCGACGGTGCGCGGACTGGCGATGAACCCGGTCGATCACCCGCACGGCGGTGGCGAGGGCAAGTCCGGCCAGGGCAACCCGCACCCGGTCAGCCCGTGGGGCCAGAACACCAAGGGATTGAAGACGCGTCACAACAAGCGCACGGACGGCATGATCGTCCAGCGCCGCAAGAACCGCATCCGCTGACCTTAAGAGCGACAGACACACATGCCACGTTCACTCAAGAAAGGCCCGTTCGTCGATCTGCATCTCGCCAAGAAGGTGCAGGTGGCGTCGGCCCGCAACGACCGCAAGCCGATCAAGACCTGGTCGCGCCGTTCGATGGTGGTCCCGGAGATGGTCGGGCTCACGATCGCCGTGCACAACGGCCGTCAGCACATCCCGGTGCTCATCACCGAGAACATGGTCGGCCACAAGCTCGGCGAGTTCGCCCCCACGCGCACCTTCAAGGCGCACTCGGGCGATCGCAAAGTGGAGGCTGCCGTCACCTGAAGGGGCGCGGGAACTACTCATGCAAGTGACTTCCAAACTGCGTTACGCGCGCATCTCCCCGCAGAAGTGCCGGCTGGTGGCCGACGTCGTGCGCGGCCAGCCCGTCGGCAATGCCATCGCGACGCTTAAATTCATGCCGAAGAAGGCCGCCGACATCGTGCTCAAGGTGCTCGAGTCGGCGGTCGCCAACGCCGAGCACAACCACGGCGCTGACATCGATGAGCTCAAGGTTACGCTCATCAACGTGGACACCGCCCCGACGCTGAAGCGCTTTGCCGCCCGCGCCAAGGGACGCGGCGCGCGCATCATCAAGCGCAACAGTCACATCACCGTCAGCGTCAGCGACGGCAAGAAGGATTAACGCATGGGTCAGAAGGTCAATCCGATCGGGATACGCTTGGGCATTACCCGCGACTGGACCAGCCGCTGGTACGCCGGCAAGAAGCAGTTCCCGTTGCAAATCCACACTGATTTCCGCGTGCGCGAATTCCTCAAGCACAAGCTCAAGGATGCTTCCGTCAGCCGCGTGCTCATCGAGCGCGCCGCCCAGAAGGTGAACATCACCATCCAGACGGCGCGTCCGGGCATTGTCATCGGCAAGAAGGGCGAGGACATCGAGAAGCTGCGCCAGGAAACGGCGGCGCTGCTGGGGATGCCGGTCATCGACGTGCGTCTGAACATCGCCGAGATCAGAAAGCCCGAGCTCGACTCGCAGCTGGTCGCCGATTCCATCGCGCAGCAGATCGAGAAGCGTGTGATGTTCCGCCGCGCCATGAAGCGCGCGGTCATGAGCACCATGAGAAGCGGCGCGCTGGGCGTGAAGGTGCGTGTCTCCGGCCGCCTCAACGGCGGGGAGATCGCCCGCACCGAGTGGTACCGCGAGGGCCGCATTCCGCTGCACACCTTCCGCGCCGACATCGACTACGGCCTGTCGGAAGCGCACACCACCTACGGTGTTATCGGCGTGAAGGTCTGGATCTTCAAGGGCGAGGTGTTCGACAAGGCCGAACTCGCAGCGGCCGTGACCGAGGCGGAAGCCACGCCGGCGACCGCTGCAGTTGCCGCCGCGCCGGCGACGCCGGCGCCACCCGCGGCTCCCGAAGCCGCGGCGCAGGCTTAAGGGCATAACGCATGCTGCAGCCAAAACGCACCAAGTACCGCAAGCAGTTCAAGGGCCGCAACGCCGGCCTTGCGCAGCGCGGCGCCAACGTGTCCTTCGGCGAATTTGGCCTGAAGGCCACGAGTCGCGCGCGCATGACTGCGCGTGAGATCGAAGCTGCGCGTCGCGCCATGGCGCGCTACGTGAAGCGCGGCGGCCAGATCTGGATCCGCGTCTTTCCGGACGTGCCGATCTCCAAGAAGCCGCTGGAAGTGCGCATGGGCAGCGGCAAGGGCAACGTGGAGTACTACGTGGCGCGCGTGAAGCCCGGCAAGGTGTTGTTCGAAATGGAGGGCGTGGATGAAGTAACGGCCCGCGAGGCGTTTCGCCTGGCAGGTTCGAAGCTCTCCGTGTCCACCTCGTTCGTGAAACGGCAGGTTCGCTAGATGGAAGCCAAAGAGCTGCGCGCCAAGTCGGCCGCTGAGCTCGCCGATGAGCTCGTCAAGCTGCGCAAGGAGCAGTTTGCGCTGCGCATGCAGCGCGCCACCGGCCAGCAACCCAAGCCCGATCAGTTCGGCAAGGTGCGGCGCAATATCGCGCGCCTGAAGACGGTGCTGCGTCAGCAGCAAGCTGCAGGCAGCGGAGGCAAAGCCAAGTGAGCGAGACCAAAGTGGAATCCAAGGTGGAAGCCAAGGGCGCACGCACCCTCACCGGGCGCGTGGTCAGCAACAAGATGCAGAAGACCATTGCGGTCGAGATCGAGCGTCTGGTGAAGCACCCGCAGTACGGCAAGTTCGTGCGTCGCACGACCAAGCTGCTCGCGCACGATGAGAGCGGCGCCTCCAAAGAGGGCGATCTCGTCACCATCACGCCGTGCCGGCCGATGTCGCGGCACAAGTCGTGGCGGCTGCTCGAAGTTGTGGAAAAGGCCTCAGGGACCTGAACCATGATTCAGATGCGCACAATGCTCAATGCCGCCGACAACAGCGGCGCACGCACCCTGATGTGTATCAAGGTGCTGGGCGGCTCGCGCCGTCGCTACGCGACGGTCGGCGATGTCATCAAGGTGAGCGTCAAGGACGCCATTCCGCGCGGCAAGGTCAAGAAGGGCGAGGTTTACGACGCGGTGGTCGTGCGCACCACCCACGGGGTGCGCCGTGCGGATGGCTCGCTGATCCGCTTCGACGGCAACGCCGCGGTGCTGCTCACCAACAAGCTCGAGCCGATCGGTACCCGCATCTTCGGACCCGTGACGCGTGAGCTGCGTAACCAGCAGTTCATGAAGATCATTTCGCTGGCACCGGAAGTACTTTGAAATGAAGAAGATCCGCAAAGGCGATCAGGTTGTGGTGCTGTCCGGCCGTGACAAGGGCCGGCGCGGCGCCGTGCTGCAGGTGCTCGCCGACGGGCGCGTGCTCATCGAGAGCGTAAACATGGTGAAGAAGCACCAGAAGCCCAATCCGCAGGGCGGCAAGCAGGGCGGCATCATCGAGAAGGAAATGCCGCTGGCGCTCTCCAAGGTCGCGATCTGGAATCCCTCCGCCAAGAAGGGCGAGCGCATCGGGGTGAGGACGCTGACGGACGGCAAGCGCGTGCGCTTCTTCAAGTCGAACGGAGAAATGCTCGACGCCTGAAGGGCACGAGCTTGAGAGCAGCTATGGCAGCCAGATTGCAACAGTTCTACCGCGACACGGTCGTTCCGCGCCTGCGCTCGGACCTCAAGATTGACAACGTGATGCAGGTGCCGCGCATCAGCAAGATCACCATCAACATGGGCGTGGGCGAGGCGGTCGCCGACAAGAAGGTGATGGATGCGGCGGTGGCCGACCTCGCCAAGATCACCGGCCAGAAGCCGCTGATCACGAAGTCCCGCAAGGCCAACGCGTCGTTCAAGATCCGCGCGGGGCTGCCGATCGGCGCCAAGGTAACGCTGCGGGGAACGCGCATGTACGAGTTCCTCGACCGCCTGGTCAGCATCGCGATGCCGCGCATCCGCGACTTCCGCGGCGTCTCGGCGCGCGCCTTTGACGGCCAGGGCAACTACAGCCTGGGCGTCAAGGAACAGATCATTTTCCCCGAGATCCAGTACGACCAGATCGACCAGATCCGTGGCATGGACATCACTATTACGACGACGGCAAAGGATGACCGTCACGGCCGAGCGTTGCTCGAGGCATTCAACTTCCCGTTCCGGAAGAAACAGGAACCATAAACTTTATGGCGAAGACCAGCATGGTCGAGCGCGAGAAACGTCGCGCCGGAATCGTGAAAAAGTACGCGGTGAAGCGCGCGAAGCTCAAGGAGCTGATCAGAAGCCCCAAGAGTTCGCCCGAACAGCGTCTGGCTGCGCAAGCGCAGCTGCAGGCGATGCCGCGCGACGCGAGTGCGAGCCGGCAGCGCAACCGTTGCGCCATCACCGGGCGCTCGCGCGGCGTGTACCGCAAGTTTGGTCTGTCGCGGGTGAAGATCCGCGAAGTCGCCAACCGCGGTGAGATTCCGGGGCTCGTCAAGGCGAGCTGGTGAGGCATACCGCATGAGCATGACTGATCCGATTGCCGATCTCCTGACGCGCATTCGCAACGGCCAGACCGCTGGCAAGGCCGAAGTGCAGCTCGCGTCCTCGCGCCTGAAGACCGCCATCGTCAAGGTGCTGAAGGATGAGGGCTACATCGCCGACTTCCGCCTCGATGCGGACAGTGGCAAGCCGCGCCTGACGATCGGCCTGAAGTATTTCGAGGGCCGTCCCGTTATCGACCGCCTGGAGCGTGTCAGCCGTCCGGGCCTGAGGATTTACCGCGGCAAGGACGAGCTGCCGAAGATCCTGGGGGGCATGGGCACGGTGATTGTTTCCACGCCCAAGGGTGTCATGACCGATCGCCAGGCACGCGCCAGCGGGCAGGGCGGCGAAGTCCTGTGCATCGTGACCTGACAAAGAAGCCACCATGTCCAGAATTGCCAAAGCACCGCTCGAGTTACCTACGGGCGTGACCGCGACCATCGCCGCGCAGGCCGTGACCATCAAGGGCGCCAAGGGCTCGCTCAGCCTGCCGCTCGGTGCCGGGGTTTCGGTCGTGCAGACGGAGAAGAAGCTCGAGATCAGTTATTCGGACCCCGGGCAGGCGCGCACCCAGGCTGGCGCCACGCGCGCGCACCTCGCCAACATGGTGCGCGGTGTCACCAAGGGCTACGAAAAGAAGCTCGAGCTCGTGGGGGTCGGTTTCCGCGCGGCGGTGCAGGGCAAGAGCCTGAACCTGACGCTCGGCTTCTCGCACCCGGTGAACGTGGCGATCCCGGAAGGTATCGCCATCGAGACCCCGAGCCAGACCGAGATCGTGGTGAAGGGTATCGACCGGCAGAAGGTCGGTCAGATCGCCGCCGAGATCCGCGACATCCGCCCGCCGGAGCCCTACAAGGGCAAGGGCGTGCGCTACGCGGGCGAGAAGATCACCCTGAAAGAGGGGAAGAAGAAGTGATCATCACGAAGAAGCAGCGGCGCCTGCGCCGCGCCGTGAAGGCCCGCTCGCACATTCGCGGGCTGGCCGTGGCGCGTCTCACCGTGCACCGCACGCCCAATCACATCTACGCCCAGGTGACCGAGGCGGACGGCGCGAAGGTGATCGCGGCGGCGTCCACCGTGCAGAAGGCGGTGCGTGGGGACCTGAAGAACACCGGTAATGTCGCGGCGGCCAAGGCTGTCGGACGCGTGATCGCCGAGCGCAGCAAGGCTGCGGGGGTGAGCAAGGTCGCTTTTGACCGCTCAGGTTTCCAGTTCCACGGGCGTGTGAAGGCGCTCGCGGATGCGGCCCGCGAAGCGGGTCTTGAATTCTAGGCAGGACACATACATATGGCGAGACCAGAGAAGGGCCAGCCGGCCGACGAGTTCATCGAGAAACTCGTGGCCGTCAATCGCACCGCAAAGGTCGTCAAGGGCGGCCGGCAGTTCGGTTTCACCGCGCTCACCGTGGTCGGCGACACCTCCGGGCGGGTCGGTTATGGCTTCGGCAAGGCACGTGAGGTGCCGGTGGCGATTTCCAAGGCCATGACGCAGGCGCGCAAGAACCTTATCAGCGTTGCGCTGCGAAACGATTCGCTGCATTACGCGGTCATAGGTACTCATGGGGCGACGCGCGTGTACATGCAGCCGGCCTCCGACGGTACCGGCGTCATCGCCGGCGGTGGCATGCGCGCGGTGCTGGAGTGCGCCGGCGTGCGTAACGTGCTCGCCAAGAGCTACGGCTCGCGCAACCCGATCAACGTCGTGCGCGCCAC
>Ga0070761_10002928_pt1 | contig 10373 bp, 6 predicted proteins | sample HubBroMetageREF1_FD_66724 | JGI IMG/M metagenome (GOLD analysis project Ga0070761, IMG submission 66724) | Reference soil microbial communities from the Hubbard Brook experimental Forest, New Hampshire, USA - Hubbard Brook CCASE Soil... | ecosystem: Environmental > Terrestrial > Soil > Temperate...
TGGAGTAGCCGGTGCCGAAGTCATCGATCGCGACGCTGACCCCCATCCTGCGCAGCTGCTTCAGCACCCCGGCAGATTCCTCCGGATTGGTCATGAGCGCGCTCTCGGTCAACTCGATCTCCAAGGCGCGTGCGTCGAGATCGGCATCGGCCAGCGCGGAGCGGATCATTTGCAGAACGTTCTGGTGCCTGAACTGGGCCGCCGACAGGTTGACGGCAATCGGCAGGGATGAGCCCAAGTTGACTTGCCACTCGCGCGCCTGCCGGCAGGCCTCGCGCAGCGCCCATTCGCCGAGTGGAATGATCAATCCGGTGTCTTCGGCAAGCGAGATGAACGAGCTCGGTCCGATGATGCCCTTGGTCGGATGCCGCCAGCGCAGCAACGCTTCCGCCGCCACGACTCGTCCCGTCTTTACCGAGATCTCAGGCTGATAGTAGAGCTCGAACTCACCCGCCGCCATTGCGCGGCGCAGGTCATTCTCGAAGGCAAGCCGTTCCTGCATCGAATCGGTCATCCCTGCTTGAAAGAAAAGTATTCGATTGCCGCCGCGCTCCTTGGCGGTGGTCATGGCGACCTCGGCATGAGCCAAAAGGTCGTCGCCGCGACGGCCGTCATCGGGCCACACGCTCACACCGATGGAGGAGCGTACATCCACTTCCACACCGTTACCGCGCACGGGTCTCTCGAGGTCGGCCAGAATCGCGGAAGTGATGGTTTGCGCCTCGAGGCGTGCCGCGACGTTGTCGATGAGCAGCGCGAACTGGTCGCCGTCGAGCCGCGCAAGCGTCGTAGTGCGCGGCACCACCGCGGTAATGCGGCGTGCAATCTCGGTGAGCAGCCAATCGCCGATCCCGTGACCGAAGGAGTGATTGATGGCCCTGAAGTGATCGACGTCGAGCACCGCGATCGCGATGGCGCGGCCGGGCCGCCGGCTGTCGGCGATAGCTTTCGCGAGCCGGTCCTTGAAGCGTTGCCGATTCGGCAGGGTAGTGAGCGCGTCATGTGTGGCGAGGTATTGCAGGCGGGCGTGAACTTCCTCGAGCTCGCGCGCGTGTCGGATTGCGCGTGTCTTGCGCTCCTCGGCGCAAACCGAGATCACCAGCGCCACCGTGAGCACCGCGCAGACCAGGGTTGCGCAGGTGATCGCGAGCAGCGAGCCGGCATTGGCCGGCGGCCCGCAGCAGGCATCGAATACCCATCGCGAACTCGCGAGCGCCTCTGCATCCGTGCCGAATAGGGCCACGCCGCCCGCGAGCGTTGCGGCAGAGCGCATGACGATCGATTGCCAGGACCGATCGCGGCAATTGAACCAAATCCGCAGCGCCGCCAGGAATGTCAGGAAGGCGAGCGGGAACCAGATGCAGGTCCAGGTGAGGCCATCGTGCAATACGTCGGCGGACAGCTCGTCGAGCGCCGCGCAGCGCGTCGCGCCTGCGCCGACCGCGAGCGCGAAGGCGGTGCCGGCGATATTCGATGTGTCCGGTTCACGGCACGCAATGAAGAACAGCGCGCATAGCTGGCTCGAGACCGCGACAGTGAGCGACACCAGAAGCCAGGAGGTGTCGAAGCGCGGCGGCTGGCCGGCCGACAAGGCCAGAACCCGGACGAAGGTCGTGGTCCAGAGCGCGAATCCCAGTGCGGCCGAGCTGAGCAGCACCATGCAGACGCCGCTGCGCGAGCGTGCGGAGGAGGCCTGCACGGCGAGCTTGAGCGTTGTGTACGACAGCAGCATCGCCAAGGACGCCGCGAGCGCCACTGTATAGGCATCGGCTGTGAGCACAGTCATCGATCGAGTCCTTGATACGACCTTGCCAACTAATCCGCCCAAAGTAGCGTCGCGCCGCCTCTGGCGATATCGAGAAGACTGGGTATCGGGCTCGGGGAAACCCTGTAGGGTGCGAAGCGGTGGGCCCCGGGAGGCGAGCTCAGGGCTCGATGATGTTGTTCCGGATCGCGTAGCGTACGAGCTCCGGGAGCGACCCGAGGCCGAGCTTGCGCATTATGTTACTGCGGTGAGTCTCAGCCGTCTTCACGCTGATGTTCAGGGCTCGCGCGACGTCCTTGTTGCTGTTGCCTTCGGCGAGCAGCTGCACGATTTCCCGCTCGCGCCCCGAGAGCGTCTGCGCTGTGCTTGCGTCACTCGCCTCGTTGCGCAGATACCCATCCATGACCATGCGTGCCACGCTCGAGGTGAAGAATGAGCCGCCTTCGAGCAACGCCTGCAACGCCACGACGAGTATCCGTCCCGCGTCGGATTTCAAGACGTATCCCCGCGCACCCACGCTCAATACCTCCCGCACGAGCTGTTCGGACTCGTGCGCGGTCAATATGAGAATGCGCGTGCCCGGGTCCGCGGAGAGAATGCGGCGCGCCGCCTCGAGGCCATTGAGCTCCGGCATGGTCAGATCGAGCACGACGAGGTCCGGCTTGAGCTCCGCCGCGGAGGCCACCGCGGCTCTGCCGTTGGCCACCTCGGCAACCACGACCCAGCCCGGCACTTGGGACAATTCCGCCACGAGCCCGCGTCTCAAGAGCTCATGGTCGTCCGCGATGAGAATGCGCGCGGGTGTCATGCCGTGCTCAGAGTGCTGCGCACCCGAGTTCCCTGGCTCGTGGATTCGACGGACAGCGTGCCGCCGATCTGACGGATGCGCTCGCGCATGCCGGCGAGGCCAACTCCCAAGGAGGGGGTACTTCCCGGCGTCTCGGCGTCGCCTGCGTGCTGCATTCCGCGGCCGGCATCCTCGATCTCGAGCATGACACTGTTGGGCTGTACTTTGAGCCGGACGGTCACCCAAGGGCTGTCGGCGTGACGATGCACGTTCGTGAGCGCTTCCTGCGCGACGCGGAACAGGCAGAGCTCGCTGTCCCGACTGAGCCGTTCCATGGTCTGCGGCAGATCGAGCCGCACTTCGATGGCGCTGCGCTGGTGAAAGCCATCCGCCAGCCAGCGCAGCGCGCTCAAGAGACCCAGCTCGTCGAGCAAGGGCGGATGCAGCAGATAGGACGCCATCCTGATCTCGGTCGAGCACTGCGTCGCCAGCTCCGCGCAATGCTCGAGGAGCTTGCGTCGGTCCCCTGCGCCCGAGCTCGTATCGTGCATGAGCTGCGCGAGGCCGAGCTCGAGGGCGGCGAGTGTCTGGCCGGTCGAATCGTGCAGATCACGTCCGATGCGGCGGCGTTCCTCGTCCTGAGATCGCATCAACTCGGCCGACAGCAGTCGCAGATCGTGCTCGGCGCGCTTACGCACGGTCAGATCCCGGACCACGGCGAGCGCCAGAACGGTGCTGCCGTCGGTGATACTCGAAAGCCCTACTTCCGCGGGGAAGCTCACGCCGTTGTCCAGCCGCCGGTGCAGCCATTCGAAGCTGGTGCCCCCCTCGCGCAGAGCGGTCTGGATCCGCTCGCGCGCGAGCTCATCGGAACGTTGCCCGTCGGGCTGATACTCCGGCGAAAGATCCCACGGGCTGAGCCCTATCGCGTCCCGATCGCTTTGCAGGCCGAACATCCGGGTAGCCGTGAGATTGGCGTCGACGAAGCGATCGCCTTCCAGCAGAAAGACGCTGAACTGCGCACTGTTGAACAGTGTTCTGTAATGATGATCTCGGCGGCGCAAGGTGCGCAGCGAGTGGTTCAGGAGCGCCGTCATGCCGAGTACCAGCGCGCTGAACGCCGCAGTCGTGCCCACGGCCATGCGCCGCCGCTTGCGCCAGGGCAGCAGGGCCGCGTCGCGGGTCTGACCGTCCATGATGTAGATGGGATAGCCGTTCATGAGATCGTAGGCGTAGATCATCTCCTTCTTGGCGACGGGGCCGTAACCCTCGACGATGCCTTCATTGCCCTGGGCGACCGCACGACGGAACACGTCGACCGAGGCCACGTTGGCGGCGGGGGGAAGATCGGGGCCGTCGACCTTCGGCGTGCGGACGAGAATCGTGCCGTCGCTCGCGACCAACCCCATGGTTGTGATTTGGTCGCTGGATTTGCGATAGAGATCCTCAAACCCGTCGAAACTGATCAGTGCGCCCGCCCAGAGCGTCAGGTCTTTGCCCCAGGCGACCCGCCGCGCGATCGGAATCACGAAGGCAGTGGCGTGGTCCGGATCCGCGATGGGTGACCCCACCCAGGTCGCGTTCGATAAGGGCGCCCGGGATACCGTGAGCCACGGGGGCATGAGGGGACCGCCGAACTGACCTTCGCGGCTCGTGAGCGCGAAATGTACCCCGTCGGCGAGAAACAGACTGTGGACGTAGCTTCCCCCGGCCAGCTGCTTGCGTAAGGTCGCGATGATCTCGGCGCGGCTGGCGAGAATCAGCCCCCCGTCCGCCTGCAGCTCGTTGGCACCTGCAACCGCCTCGCCCACCCCGTCATTGAGCATCGCCAGCGTGCCCGCTTCCAGCGCTGCGGTGACGCCGCGCAGGCGAGTGCGCTCCTCATCCATCGTCTCCTCGTAGTCGCTGTGGATGCGGGAGCTGGTGTAGGCCCAGCCGATGCCGATCACCACCGCGGCGTACGCGAGCAGGATCCAGTTGAGCGCCGGCAAAGTACCCAGACGCAGCAGGCCAGCGCGGCGTGACGCATCCACGGGTTTCTTGCCTGCCACGGACAGCTCCCTGCGTTACCCCGCCGAACCGTGTGGGTCGTGAGGCCAGTGTCCTCCAATCAACACAAGGGGTCGAGCGGAAATTAGACCCCGGGCTCCGTCAGGGCGCGAAGATCACGCAGCGCGAACTCGAACGGACCGGCGTGATTGAATCGCGACCACTGGTTCTGCAAGAGCGCATGGGCCTCTGCATCGCGACCGAGATTGACATAAGCGGCGGCGGTGATCGTGGTCAAGTAGGCGGTCTCAGCATCGGAATGCGCTGCGCCCGACGCGAGCAAGCCCGTGCCGAGTCGCACGATGTCGGGCGCATTGCGCTCTGCGATCGCTGCGAACAAATTCACCCATGCATCCTGGTCGGCACCTACCTCGCGGTAGCAGGGGCTCGACAAGATCGAGGTCCACAGCGGCTCGAGCTCGCCGGCATTGAGGTAGGCGGCCGTTTGGTCGCTCAAATTTCTGACGGCATCGGCCCAGGCCGCCTGCGCGGGGAATGCGGCACAAGCCGCTTGCCCCGTCCCGACCAGCCACAGGTATCTCGCGCTGGCGGGATTCAGCCCATCGAGGCTGCCGCTCGCCAGCGCATGGCGAATGTCGAGTGCTCGCAGGACGAGACCATCCCGCACGACGGCGCTGCCGGGCGAAGGCTCGGCAGTTGCGGCGCGCGGCCCGCGCTCGCCGACCAGCTCGAGGAACGGAATGGGCAGGAGCGTCAGCGCGGGGAGCTCCATGGCGTTCTCCTTCAGGTAACGCGAGCGCGGCGCATGCAGATCCACAAACGGATAAAAATCCGAGTTGGCCGGGACGGGGAGGGCCTCGAGCACCGGACCCAGCGTGCGGTTGTCCCCGATCTTGCGCGATTGAAAATCCGCGACGGAGCGGATGCCGATGCGCTCCAGCTCCGCGCGCAGCGGCGGGGAGCGCAGGAGTGCCTCGTCGGGAATTCCCAGCTCCGTGCCGCGGGTCGCGACGATCAAGATGTCGAGATCGTCGACGTTGTAGAGCGTGTAGGTGCCGAAGTGCGGAGCGAGCGCCTTGATGATCGAAGCCAGGACGCCGATGTTGGTCTCATACACCTGGACCCACTGAGCGAAATATCCCTGAGGTGTGAGGTAACGCGTGATGCGAGCGTAGAATTCATCCGAGAACAAGGTCGATACGCCGCTCACCCAGGGATTGGACGGCTCGGACACGATCAGGTCGTAGGGCTCGCGGGTGCTCGCAAAAAACGTCTTGGCGTCTTCATAAATGACGTGACTACGCCGATCCTCGAAGACGTTCTGGATTCGCGGGCCGAAGCCCTTGCGCGCAGCCTGCACCATGAAGGGCTCGATCTCGATCGAATCGAGGTGATCGATGCGCTCGCTTGCCAGGAGCGTGTGCGTCGTCAGGCCCGAACCGAACCCGATGTTGGCAACGCGCCGCGGATGGGGCTGCATGCTGAGAGGGATGGCGGCGGCGAGCACCATGGTGGTCTCGTCGACGGAGGGCTCGCCGGGGCCCATTTGTATCCCCGCATCGGGCTTGCCATTGGTGGCGATGGTCACCAGTCCGTCCTTCTCGATCAGGCTGATGGTCGCGGTTTTCCCGTCCCGAAGGTACTTGACGACGGCTCCTTCAGGCGCAGTCGCCGATCCGGTGCGGTATACGCCGGAGGTCAGCCGCAATGGATCGAGATGCACGGCAAAAAGGACGGCCGCGAACACCGCGAGAGTGGCCCCCATGGTCACCCGCATGGCACGTTTCGGGCGCGGACGGCTGAGGAGCCGCGAGAACCCGAGGGCGAGGTGAATGGCGGCGCCGGTGAGAATGACGCCCTTGATGCCGATGCGCGGCATGAGCACATGGACCGTGAGCACCACGCCCAGGATGGCGCCGAACGTATTCGCCGAATAGATAAAGCCGATGGCACGCTCGCCGGCGCTGCGACGCATGAGCTCGCGAGTCAGCAGCGGCAGGGTCATGCCCGCACAGAAGCTCGCCGGAATCATGATGAGCGCAGCAATCAACTGGCTGATCAGGTTGAATCCGACATAGCTGCTCGCGGTGCGCGCGAAGCTGCGCAGGAACCACGCCATGAAATCGAACATCAGGCCGTATGCCGGCAGCGTGAGCGCAGCCAGCGCTGCCATGAGCACCATGACACCGGCCAAATAGGTCGCCGGCTCGCGGATGCGCTCGATCTGTCGCCGCGCATAGAGTCCACCCAGCGCGAGACCCAGGATGAATGCGCTCAGCATCAGCTCGAACGAATGGGTCGAGCTACCGAGCACCAGGCTCAACATCCGGATCCAACCGAGCTCGTACATGAACGAGGCCGCGCCCGTCAGGCAGGCCGCGAGCGTGAGCCAGCGGGCCCAAGAGTCTTTGCTCCAGCGCACGGGGCTGACGACAGGTTGCGGGCCAGGTTCCGCCTTCGCAGGAACCTGCGCCCAGATGACCACCGCGAGCGCCCCGTTGAGGAGTCCGGCCACGCGGATGGTGCCCGGCAGGCCGACCGCGTCAATCAGCACGAAACCGCTGACGAGCACGCCGACCGCGGCGCCCAGGCTGTTGGTGAAGTACAGGGTCGCCAGCGTTTCTCCAGGCCGTTCCGGCCAGCGGCGGATGATGCTGCCGCTGATGAGCGGGAACGTCATGCCGAGCAGCACCGACTGCGGCAGGATGAGCGCAGCGCCCAGGGACCATTTGTAGGCCTGAACCCAGCCGGCCGATGGCAGCGCGGGTATCACGGCGGCAAAGGAGAAATCCGAGGCCGCGACGAATAGGGAATGAAACACGAGGCCCAGCACGCCGATCAGACCCTCGACCAGGGCATAGGCCAGCAAGAGTCGCCTGATGCGCAAGGAGTAGTGCGCAACGACCCATGATCCGACCGCCATGCCACCCATGAAGATGGCGAGCACGAGAGATTGTGCGTAGGCGGCGTGGCCCAGGAACAGCTTCAGATAGTGCGACCAGATCGATTCGTAGATCAGCCCCGTGAAGCCCGAGACCACGAATATGCCCAGCAGAAATCGGCGGCGAGCACCCGGAGCGGTAGCATCGCTGGTCCCCGCCCTGGTGCCGCGTTCTGGCGTGCTGGTCACGTGGCATGATATCTCAGCTGTAACTTTGGGGTGCCTTCGTGTGTTCTGGGGACGTCGGCGCTTCAAAAAAGGCGTGTGGTAATTAGATTCTAAAGGAGACCCTCATGACGCTGAGTGACGAACTGGGCAAGCTGGGCGAGCTTCGTGCAAGCGGCGCATTGACGGAGGAAGAGTTCACCCGCGCCAAGGAGCGGCTGCTGAATCCATCGGGCGCGGCTCAAGGCGCGCGACCGGAGGAGCCCGCGGTGTCGGCCGTCAATGCCTTCCGACGCAGCCGTACTGACCGAGTGCTCGGCGGTGTGTGCGGAGGCATGGCTCGAGCAACGGGCGTGGAGTCCTGGGTGTGGCGGCTGCTTTTCGCCGTCCTGTTCATTTTCGCGGGGGCGGGGCTGCTCGTTTACGTGCTCTTGTGGATCTTCGTGCCGAGCGAGTGAGCCGGGCACTGGAGTGCTCCGCAGCATTCCGACGCGCCCGGACATGTCCAAAGGGCGCAATTTTTTAACACCTTTCGACATCGCCTCGCCGCATCTCCCGGAGTAGCATTCGCACTGTGGAATTGCTGCAATCATGAGCATCGAAGTGATCAAAACCGTTGGCCTGCGAACGCTGGGTATCCTCTTCGTCCTGGCCGGCGCTGCTCTCCTGATTCCCTCATTGGGGGCAACCGAGAAACGCTCGAAGATGCGCGCGCAAGAGGCGGCGTTATATGCGCAGCTCGCTGCGTGCCTGCGTTCCGACACGCGGCCGGATGAGTGTCGGCGCTGGAAAGTGCCCCGCGCCATCGCTCCCTAGCCGTCAGAGGGTCCGTGCGAGGACAATGAGCACGAGTCCGGTCAGGAAGCTACCGAACATGGTGGTTAGTAACGTGGACGTGCCGACCGGGGCCGTGCGAAATTCTTTCCAGATAAATACGCCCCAAATCGCCGCGACCATCGTGGCGCCCTGGCCGAGCCCGTAGGAGATTGCGAAGCCGGCGCGCTCCGAGGCGATGAGGTTGAGCGAGGTGCCGGCTCCCCAGATCGCACCGCCCAACACGCCGGTCAAGTGCGTACGGAGGCGCCCCGCAAAGTAGTCGCGGAAACCGACCGGCGGACCGATAAAGGGCTTGTGCATCGCGAGCGTATTCCAGACGAAGCTGCTGAGCAGAATACCCACGGCAAACACGAAAACCGCGGCGTACGACCCCATTTTGCCGGGCGTTGGGTGGGCGGTATCCGTATACATGGCCGCGGCGACGAAGCGATAGAACATGCCCATGAACACGCCGCATGCCACGGCGAGAGCCAAGCCCTTGGCGCTGTTTGCGCCGGTCGAACCGCCCGCCAGACGGCGATACGCCAACGCATCCAGAATGATGGCGAGGATGACGAAGAAAACGCCGGCGGACAGCAGTACGACGTTGCCAACGGGATCGGCGACGTAGTTCATGATGATGCCGATAATCAAAGCGAGGCCGATCCCCACCGGAAAGGCAACCGCCATGCCGGCGATCTCGATGGCGGCGACGAGAAGAATGTTCGCGAGATTGAAGACTGCGCCACCCAGCAGCGCCGAAATCAAGGAGGCGGTCGAGGCCTGCGAAAGATCGGAGAAGAACGCGCGGCCTTCGGTACCGCTGTTCCCGAGCGTGATCCCGAGTGCCAGCGTGATCAGCAACACTCCCAGCGTGTAGTCCCAGTAAAACAGCTGGAAGCGCCAGTCGGGGGGCGCCAGCTTTCGGGTCACTGCCCACGATCCCCAGCACAACATCGTCAGCACACAAAATGCCACGGCCAACGCATAACTATGTACGACGAACATCAGCTGGATTCCTTCGCTTCTCTGCGCCGGCCCCATTCCGTCTCGAAGTCGGCGCGCCGCGCGAATGACTTCTGCGTTCCGATTCGCGTCGTCGACAAGGCCGCATAGAGATTCGCGCGTGACAAGGCCTCCTGCTCGGCGAGGCCTTCGGCGAGAAACACGGCGAGACTGCCGATGAACGCATCCCCGGCCCCCGATGTGTCGATGGACTCGACCGCAAAGGCCGGCACGACCGTCTGCCCCGCGGCATCGGCCAGTAGTGAACCCCGCGCACCCAAGGTGATGACCACTCGCGGGAAGCCCCGCGCGAGCAGAGCAGCTGCACAGGCGCGCGCGTCTGCTTCCGAATGCACGGGCAGTCCGGTGATTTGCTCGGCTTCGGTCTCATTCGGAATGAAAAGATCCGCGCCGGTCAGCGCCGCGAGCTCGGCCGGGACAGCGGGCGCCGGATTGACGATGCAACGGATATGGTGAGCGTGCGCAAAGCGGATGCCGTGATAGACCGTCGCAAGCGGAATCTCGAACTGCAGGATGATCGCATCGACGTCCCGCAGGTCCGCCGCCGCCGCGTCGACATCGGCCGGCGTGAGCCGGTCGTTCGCACCCTTGACCACGATGATACGATTCTGCCCGTCGGGCCCGACGAAGATGGGCGCCACGCCGGTCGGTGCGTCATCGACGAGTTGCACGTGCGTCGTGTCGATGCCGAAAGAGGCGAAGTTGTCCAGCGTCGCCCGCCCGAACAGATCGCCGCCCACCTTGGCCACCATCGAAACCTCCGCGCCGCAGAGTCGCGCCGCGACTGCCTGGTTCGCGCCCTTGCCACCGAAGCCCATCTCGAAGTCCTTGCCGAACAAGGTCTCGCCCGGACGCGGGAAAAC
>Ga0070761_10002930_pt1 | contig 10370 bp, 8 predicted proteins | sample HubBroMetageREF1_FD_66724 | JGI IMG/M metagenome (GOLD analysis project Ga0070761, IMG submission 66724) | Reference soil microbial communities from the Hubbard Brook experimental Forest, New Hampshire, USA - Hubbard Brook CCASE Soil... | ecosystem: Environmental > Terrestrial > Soil > Temperate...
GGCTGCGGGCCTCGTGGGCGAGCTATTCGGAGAGCTGGCTCGATCTCTCTTCTCGACTGCGGGGTCCTTTCTGGTCGGTTTTGCGTGTCTCGGACTGATCCTGATCGGGCGCGCGGCGTTCTCCTTTATCGCGTTCACCAGGATGCTCGGACGATTCGGGACGGGCGCAGCGAGTCGGACGACCGCGGCGACGCACGCGGTCGCGGACGCCTGGTCGCAGGCGAGAGCGCTGGAGAAGGAACGCGATGCGCGCGAGCGCCTGGCCAGTCAGCCGCGCATCGACACTTCGCCGAAAGACGAGGCGATCATCGCGGCTCTTCCGCTCGACATGGACGAAAGCGTCATCGGCGCCCTCGTCGAGCCGGCCATGCAGGTCAGGCGACGTGGACGCAAGCCCGACGAGGCGGCTCGCGCAATTCCACCCCCAGGGCCGCCCCCGGTCGCCGAGCCACCGACTCTGCTCTTCGAAGCACCAGCGCCGGCCGAGTCCGCAATTCCAGCGCCCGACCCAACGCCGGGCGCGCAGGGCGAGCCAGCCGGGCCGCGCAAGCAGAAACGTTTGCCCAAGACACCCACGATCGTCGATACGTCTGCCGCGCTCGAAAAGGAACTGGCCGGCTCGGCCGCTCGCAAGTCGGGGCCATCGTCGTTCAACCTGCCCAGCGTCGAGCTGCTCGTCGCTGAAAAAGTCGACCCGACTTTGGCGATCGATCGCGACAAGCTCTTGGCGAATGCCCAGACGCTCACGCAGACGCTGGCTCACTACGGAGTTCAGGGCAAGGTAGAAGACATCCTGCCGGGACCCACCGTGACGACCTACGAGGTCTCCCCTGCGGCCGGCACCAAGGTCTCGAAGGTCGCCGGCCTCACCGACGACCTCGCGCTCGCTCTCGCGCGCAAGGTGCGCATCGTCGCGCCGATCCCGGGCAAAAACCGCATCGGGTTCGAGCTCCCCAACGATCGGCGGGTCAAGGTCGTCCTGCGCGACCTCATCGAGGACCGCCGCTTTCAGACTCTCGACGTTCCTCTCCCCATCGTGCTGGGGCGCGACATCTTGGGTAACCCCGTCTACGCGGACCTCGCGAGCATGCCGCACGTGATCGTCGCCGGCGCGACGGGTGCTGGCAAGAGCGTTGGGCTCAACGTGATGCTTCTCTCGCTTCTCTATCGACGGTCGCCTGAAGAGCTCAGACTGCTCATGATCGATCCGAAGGTCGTCGAGCTGGCGCCCTTCGATCGCATTCCACACATGCTTTTGCCGGTCGTCACCGACATGAAGCAAGCTGCCAACGCGCTGAAATGGGCTGTCGACGAAATGGAGCGGCGTTATCAGTTGTTCGCCGACGCGGGTACGAAGAACGTGGCCACCTACAACGGGTGGGTCGCGCGAGTTTGCCGCGGCGAAGCCAAGAACCCCAACGCACGTGTCGTCGTGGGCAAAGACCACAACGGCTTGCCCGACGAGGTTCTCGCCGAGCCGGGAAGCAGCGAAGGTCATATCCCCCTGCCCGAGAAGCTCCCGTGGATCGTGGTCGTCGTCGACGAGTTTGCCGACCTGATGATGCAACAGGGCAAGGAGGTCGAGACGGCCGTTGCACGGCTGGCCCAAAAGGCCCGGGCCGCCGGGATGCACGTGATTCTCGCGACGCAGAGGCCCAGCACTGACGTCATCACCGGCACCATCAAGGCGAACTTTCCGACCCGTATCGCCTTTCGCGTCGCTCAGAGAGTCGACTCGCGAACGATTCTGGACGAACAGGGCGCCGAGCACTTGCTCGGCATGGGCGACATGCTCATCAAGCTGAACGGAACGGGCGAGACCAAGCGCGTGCAGTGCCCCTGGGTGAGCGAAGAAGAGGTGCAGCGGGTGGTGGACTTCCTGCGCTCACAGGGAGAGCCCGTCTACGACGAGAACATCCTGAAGCCCCGTGACGATGAAGAAGGGGGCGACGCCGAAGCCGACGCGGAGCAGGATCCCCTGTACGACGACGCCGTTCGTGTGGTCGCCGATACGCGTCGTTGCTCGACGTCGTGGCTCCAGCGCAAGCTCGGGCTGGGATACAACCGTGCCGCGCGCATCGTCGAAATGATGGAGAGGCGCGGCCTGGTCGGACCCGCCAACGGGGCGAAGGACCGGGAGGTCCTGATTGGCTCGCTGTAAACGGCCAGTCGAGGACCGGGAGCGCGGATTGGAAAATTCGACGAATGCTCCCGGCGGGCTATGCTTGGCCGGCACGTGTCCCGGACGGAGCAAAGAGGGGTGGTAACCTTGGAGCCCGAATCAGGGGTCGCCCATGACGAAGGCGGCCACTCGGATGACGGATCGGAGCCGACCTCCGCGGTCCGTCTCCTGGGTCTGTGCGCCACGTTCGCGGTTCCGGAAGCTGGTTGCCCACGGGTAGCCGAGTCCGAGCGCCGGCGGCTCATGGACGACATCATGCGGCTCATGGCGAGCTCCCCGATCCCCGAAGCAACGCGCGTGGCCGGCCTGACCCTCATCGGGTGGCTCGCCCGGCGTCGGACCGACGAAGCACCTCATACGATAGGCATTCCCGAGGCGCGGGAATCGGAGCGGCGTCTGAGGGCCAAGGCCCGCTGACCACCGCCGCTCGCGCTCTGCTCCGCGCGGAACTCTCCATAGGGCGCTTCGGGGGAGCGCTTCCGATTCCCTCGTGAGGGCTGCGGAGCCGGCCGTCGAGTGATACGAATACGCGCGCATGGTCGCTATCCCGCCCGCGCTCGACGAAGACAACGAGGACGTCGCGTGGGCGCTGCAGACCGCGGACGCTCTGTGGAAGCGAAATGAGAGGGTTGACGCGATCGTGTGGCTGCGCCGTGCCGCCCAGGCTGCGGGGGACGCGGAGAACGACGACCGCGCTCTCGCCCTTGCGCGCGAGGCGGCAGAGCTGGCCGAGTGGATCGCCCACAACCCGACCCGACCGTCCATGCAAGCGCCGCCTCCGCGCAGCGCTCCATCGTCTCAGGCCAACGTGGTGGACGAGCTCCTTCGGCGTGTGCAGTCCGACGATGAGGTCACCCTTCCCGACTTGTCGATCGAGCCTCCGCCTGTGCGGAGCGGGCCCTCCCTGAGCGATGCCCTTCGGAAGTTGGCCGACAGCACGGATGACGTGCCGACGGCCGCAGAGGCTCACGCCGGGATGTTGGATCCGTGGGCGCAGGCGGAGCGCTCGCCCCGTGACGAGGCCGCGATTGTAGAGCTCGACAGCTCGGACGCCGAAGAGTTCGAAGAGGATGAGATCATCACGAGCGCGCCGATCCTCGATGCCGCCGACGCCCCTGATCTATCTGCAGTCGAAGCCCTCAGCGACCTGCCCGATGACGTCCGCGACGCGTTTGCGCGACGGGGCACAGTGCACCATCTCGAGCGCGGCGACGAGGTTTCCGGATTCGCGCTTGCACTGGTGCTCCAAGGTCCGACGGACGTCGCCGCCGCGGAGAGCGACGCTCCTGCGGTCAGGCTCGAGGCCGGGGCTGTGCTCCGCGATCGCGGAACGATCGAACGCGTCGCCCGTTTGCGGCTCGTCGCGGCCGGCGAGAACGTGCGCGTGGTGACGTGGGATGAGCCCGAAGTCACTACGGCATTCGGAGCCTGTCCATGGGTTGAGGACGAGCTGCGCGCTGCTGCCGATCTGACGCACGCGTTGGTCGGCGTCACATTGGGCCGCTTGGGGGAGCGTCTCGACGCCACCCTACGCGCCGAGATCACGGGCAAGCTCCACTTGCGTGCCCTCGCAAGTCACGACGTCTTCGTTCAAGCCGGTGCCCCGATTCCGGGGTTCCTCATCGTCGGGGCTGGAGAATTGGAGCTGCTCTCGCCGAGCGGCGAGCTTCGTGGCAAGGCCCTTCATGCCGGCGACTTTCTCTTCCCGAGCGAAGTGCTGCGAGCTGCCGTCGCTCCAAGCACCGTTCGCGCGGCAGACACGGGGGCGCTCGTCTTGATGTGCGATCGACGCGTTGCGCAGGAACTTCTCGTGACGTGTCCTCCACTCCTCGAGATTTTCGCGGAAGGCTAAAGACCGCCGGTCACGACCCGCGCCGGTCGTCCGTTCCTGGGACAACCCGCCAGATGAGCTCCTCGTTGCCTTCCGCGCCGGCGAATAGGAGGCCGAACCATGCCGCGCTTTGCGCGATGGTCGGACGACCGTCTCCGGCATAACGCGGAAATCGAACTCGAAAGACGTGTCTCCAAACGTTCGTGTACGGGAAATACTGTTGCTCGAGGGGGCCTGGCTTGACGATCGATTCGATTTTCGACGGGGCCGTTTCATTGCCTTGATCGTCGATGAGACGCACGACCCATGCGCTCGTCGGTCGGCTCAAGTCCGTCGATCGCCAGTTGCTTCCGGAGATCGCGACGTAAAACTCATGATCGGTTTTGGTGTCACTCAGGGTTCGGTCGAGAAGCTCGCTGCGCTGCGCCACCGTCAGACGATAATCGGCCGCGTAACGAACCACGTAAGCCCAACGAAAGTCCCACGATTCGAACGTGGCGGTCACGGTCAACTTGCTATCGAGCTCCGAGAGCTCGACGAGAGTCTTGTCCCGGGTCCACGTGTTGAGGACCTGCGTATAGTCGCCCGGGACGTATTCCCGCGGCCCACTTGCCAGGGAGACCTTGGGCTCGGCACACGCCGCCGTGACCGTGACGGCCGCCATTGCGCTCAGCGCTCGGAGCGCGCGGGGGGCCGTCCCCAGCGCGCGAGTGGCGGCGAGCGATGCGAGAGCGCTCGGGCGGCCCATGCCGAGAGGGTAGCGCAAGAGGCGGCGGCTCTGGCATAGTTCGCGGCCCTCATGCCCATTGAAATTCAAGTTCGAACGGAGTCGCCCGTCCTCGTCGCCGCCGATGTGGTTGTCGTTGGCGTGCTCCAAGCTGCGGACAAGGGGGGGGCGCTGCCCCCCTCGCTGCGACCGCTGGAGGTAGCCCTCGGCGGGGCGCTTTCGAAGGTCATGGCGAAAGAGGAGTTCACCGGCAAGCGCGACCAGGCTCTTTCGATCGCCACGCTCGGGCGGATGGCGGCGGGTAAGCTCGTCCTGCTCGGGCTCGGCGAGCGTCGGAAACTGGGCGCTGCGGAAATGCGCTCGTTCGCGGCAAGAGCCGCGCGGACCGGAAATGCCGAAAAGGCCACATCGATCGCCGTCGTGGTTCCTGCCGGGCTCGAGGGCGAGCTACGGTCGGTCGCCGAGGGTCTCGAGCTCGGCGCCTATCGGTTCACCAAGTATTTCACCGGGGATCGAAAGCCGAAAACCGAGCTGGCCCGGGTCACCGTCGTGACTCCCGGCCGCGTGACCGCGCAAGCGAAGGCTGCGGTCGCTCTGGGCCAGCGGGTGGGTGCGGCCATCAACTTGTCGCGCGATCTCAGCAACGAGCCGGGAAACGTCCTCTATCCGGAGACATTCGCGGCGGCGGCCGAGAAGATGGCCAAGGAGCACGGGTTGAAAATCCGTGTGCTTGATTTCCCAGAAATTCGGCGTCGGGGCATGAAGCTCATCGACGCTGTCGGTCGCGGTAGTCGACGCGAGCCTCGATTCGTCCACATTTCGTGGACCCCCAAGGGGGCCCGAAGGAAGCTCGCGTTCGTCGGAAAGGGAATCACCTTCGACAGCGGCGGTATCAGCATCAAGCCGGCGGCGGGCATGGGGGAGATGAAGCACGACATGAGTGGCGCGGCGAACGTCGTCGCTCTCATGGCCGCCGTTGCGGCGCTGAAGCCGCGGGTCGAGGTGCACGCCATCGCTGCGTGCGCGGAGAACATGCCGGATGGCGACGCCTATCGCCCGGGGGACATCTGGGGCTCGCTCGATGGGAAAACCGTGGAAATCATCAATACCGACGCCGAGGGCCGTTTGGTGTTGGCCGACGCGCTCGCCTACACCCGCGCTCTTTCCCCCGACCTCATCGTCGACAATGCGACCCTGACGGGCGCGTGTGTCGTGGCGCTGGGAAGCACGTGCTCGGGTTGGTACGCGAATCGCGACGACGGCGCCGCCGAGTTTGCGGCGGCGCTCAAGCAATCGGGTGAAACGATGTGGAGGATGCCCCTGCTCGAGGACCTGCGCGAGCAGATCAAGAGCGAGGTGGCCGACGTGAAGCAGACCGGCGACCGCCACGGCGGGTCGATCACGGCTGCCTTGTTTCTGCGGGAATTCGTCGGCGACGCGCGCTGGATTCATTGCGACATCGCGGGGCCCGCCTCGACCGACCGACCCAACGGTTGGGCGCAAGCCAAGGGGGCGACCGGGCACGGCATCCTGACCTTCCTCGCCGTGATCGAACGCGCTTCGCGCACCTAGCGCGTCCTTCTCATGCTACCGCAGTAAATCGTCATGCTTGCCGGCGCCGAGGTACTCGAGAAGAAGCTTGGCGGTGACATGGCGCGAGCCGTCACCCGCTTTGCCATGATCGAGGACGGCGACCGCATTCTCGTGGCTGTCAGCGGCGGCAAAGACAGCTACACCATGCTCCACCTTCTTCGCTCGCTGCAGCGCCGAGCGCCGGTTCGTTTCGAGCTTCTCGCGCTCAATGTCGACCAGGGTCATCCGGGCTATCCGGCCCACGTTCTCCACGAGTACATGGCGCGTGAAGGCTACGACTTCCGTATGGTCGAGGAAGACACGTACTCGATCGTGACCTCGAAAATCCCCGCGGGGAAGACCTTCTGTTCCCTGTGCTCGCGCCTCCGGCGCGGCATTCTGTATCGCGTGGCCAAGGAGCTCGGATGCAACAAAATCGCGCTCGGTCATCACCGGGATGACGTATTGCAAACGCTCTTTCTCAACATGATGTTCGCCGGCCAGCTCGGCGCCATGCCAGCGCGGCTCCTTGCCGACGGGGGCAAGCTCGTCGTCGTGCGTCCGCTCGTCTATTGCTCCGAGGAGGACATCCGCGCTTTCGCGGCTCTCGCGGAGTTTCCTACGATCCCTTGCGACCTTTGCGGCTCGCAGGAGCAACTGCAGCGCAAGGCTGTCGGTCGGCTCCTCGACCAGCTCGAGCGAGAGCGTCCTGGGACGAAGCGAAGCATGCTCGCCGCGCTCCACCACGTGCGCCCGACCCATCTGCTCGATCAGGGTCTCTGGCGGGCGCTGGGTCTGAGCGGTCTTGCCGAGGACGAAGAGCGCGAGTCGCCGCGCACCGGGCCGTTCGCGCCCGAAAGCCTGCTGCGTCATTAGACGCTCGACGAGGATCCGTGCATTCCGCCCGCGTGGTAGGCCGGCTGGCGAGTGTGGCTTCCACGAGCATCGCGGCGCTCTATGCGTGGGCAGTGACGGTCGCTCCGGTTGCTTGGGGTCGCGCTCACGTTTCGTGGGTCGCGGAACTGGCCGCCCTGGCGGGCCCTCTGGCCTTGGCGTTCGGCATCCCCCTCGAGAGCCGTTTTGGGAACCGGGCTCGGAGTCCGTGCCTTGGGGGGTTCACGATGGCTTGCGGAGCATGCTGGGCGAGCGCCGCCACTGCCGGGGCCCCGCTCCTCGATTCCACGTACGTCATTGCTGGCGTTCTCGCGTGGGGAGTCTTCGCCTTATCCTGGGCGGCGCCTCCCATCGAAGCATCCGGCGGCAAACCCCGGGTCGTCATGGGCATTCCCATGGCCGCGGATTCGCTGCCGCGAGCGGCGGTCGCGAGTGCGGCCTGGGGCGTCGCGGTCGCCGTCGGGCTTCAGCTCGTCGCGTTCGATGCGAAGAGCCCGGAGCGTGCACTCCTCTTTCGCCTGACGTCGGTCGCAGCCGGGCTCGCGGCGGTGGGAGCCTTCGCAAAGGTGGCTCTTGCGAGCTTTGGGCGCGGCAGGCGGCCCTAGCTGACGTAACGGTGAGCCGCGCTCGCTGGTATCCTCGTCGTCATGCGCCTGGCCGACCGGCTTGTCGGATGTTGCTCGGGCACGGGTGGGTGGCTACGCGCGGCCTTGGTGATCCTTGTCTCTTGCTCGCGCAACGCTCCCTCACCCTCGACGACTCCCGCGATGGAGATCGGCGAAGTAGCGCGGGTGGGAACGCGAGGCGTGCCTGCGTCGCTCGTCGCGGCCGTCGCGCATGCCCAGGGCGTCGCGCCCCGCGTGGCGGTCGACGAGTTGATCGAAGACGCGCTCCTCGCGGAAGCTGCCCCTTCGTTCCGAGTCACCGACGACCCGGCCGTGCAGTTCGCTTGCGCCGCGGCGCTAGCCCGGAGCGTCGCGCTTCACCTTGCAGCAGCGGCGAAGGAGGAGGGGCTACCCACCGACAACGAGCTCGGAATGGTGCAAGTCGCCCACGCGCTCGTGCCTCGCTCCGGGCCCGCAACGGACCGCGCCCGAATCGCGATGGCGACCGCGATCCGACAGGCCGTGTCCGGCTCGACGAGCGCTGATGACTTCAAGCGAAGGACAGAGGCGGTTCCGCATGCCGGAATGATATTGAAGATCGAGATGGTCCCTCCGTTTGGTGCGGACGGGAAGATGTCGGACGGCGGCGAGATCGACCCGTCGTTTGTCGCCGCGGCCTTCGCGCTCTCGTCCACGCAGACGATCAGTCCCGTCATCGAGACCCCCTTCGGGTGGCACGTCTTGCGCCTGGTCGAACACACGGCGCCCGATTCGCACGGGCTGGAGGATCGCAGGCGTGCTCTCTCGGACGCCGTCGCGTCGATGCGGGCGAGGTGGGCACTCGATACCCTGCTTCGCGAGCGCCGCGAGAGAACCGACGTGAGTGTCGCCGCCGCGGCCGATTCGCTGACTGCGCTGACCGCAGCGGTTCCAGCCAACCAGCCATGACGCGCTCCTCGAAGGCTGTTCGGGCGGCGGCGCCGCGAGAGCAAATCGAGAGTCGCTTCGGCGTTATCCTTGCCGATCTCGTCGCTCGAGTTCCGGGCGCTCGCGCGGCCGCGCTGGTCGATCACCAGGGCGAGACCGTCGACTACGCCGGTCGTTTGGAGGCCTTCTCTGTCCGGGTGGCCGCGGCTCATATGCGTATCGTTCTCCAGGACTTGACTCAGGGCGAGGGGCTCGCGCACGCGCCGACGTCGATCGCGGTGCGCACGACTCGCGGTGGCTTTGCGGTCTACGCGCTCCCCGAGGGCTACGCCGTGGCTGTGCTTCTGTCACACAAGGGGCGCCTTACCGGTCACGCCCGCGCGGTCTCAGCGATAGCTCGCCTCCTCGCCGACGAAGTGGGTTGGCCGGCCCCCGTGGGGCGAGAGCCTCAGTGGTACGTCGTCGACGTCGTCAGCGACTCGCTGGGCCGGCCCAAGGGTGTTCGCGTGCGAGGGGAGCGGGTCGAGCCCCTCGATGCCCTCGGGCGTTTCGAGTCCGGCCTGGGCTGGCGCCAGAGGGGGTGGCGCGTGCGCTTCTCGAGCGGCGTCGAAGCGATGCTGGTTCGCGAGGCCGGAGGGTTTTGGTATGCGGACGAGACGCCCGGCGCGCCCGACCCTCCCGAGAAGCCGTCCGACCTCATGCGGAGCGGCGGGCCGTCCGATCGCCCCAGGAAGCCGCAAACGAGCAGCCGCCCAGAAAGACATTGACACGTCGGCCTGCCTGACTACATTGCGCCGCCCAGCCCCGCAGAGGGGGCTTTTCTTCCGGGGGAAATCCGGAAGAGCGACGGAAGCACCGAGGCAAATGCGGCAAACGAGCTCGGTGGGCAAGCTGTGGAAAGACGCCCAAGCGGGGCTCGATCTACGCTTCTTTTCGATGATCTGGGGCTCCGCGTATCCGAAGCTCCTTGACGTTGGGTTGTTCTTTTACTAGCTTACCGCCCCCCCCGCAGTAGGAGCTCCCAAGCTCCCTCGGTCCTTGAAAACTGAATCGTACGCTCGATACATGGTTCGTACACGGCTCGTCCGTGGCCGAATCGTGACGAGTGGGTCCCGGAGTGGACCCCGGCGAGCGGCGCATCTCGCGCCGACGACCGCAGGCCACTCCTTTTTCCAAGCCAGAGCCCGAGCTCCGCTCCACAGCAGCGAAAGCTGCCGTAGCGCGCCTCGGGGGACTCTACAGATTCAACTGGAGAGTTTGATCCTGGCTCAGAACGAACGTTAGCGGCGCGCCTAACACATGCAAGTCGCACGAGAAGGGGCTTCGGCCCTGGTACAGTGGCGCACGGGTGAGTAACACGTGGGTAACGTTCCCTCAGGCAGGGGATAACCTTCCGAAAGGAGGGCTAATACCGCATACGACCACGGCCTCGAAAGAGGCTGCGGTAAAAGCAGGCCTCTGCATGCAAGCTTGCACCTGAGGATCGGCCCGCGGCCCATCAGCTAGTTGGTAGGGTAACGGCCTACCAAGGCTAAGACGGGTAGCTGGTCTGAGAGGATGATCAGCCACACTGGAACTGAGACACGGTCCAGACTCCTACGGGAGGCAGCAGTGGGGAATCTTGCGCAATGG
>Ga0070761_10002931_pt1 | contig 10369 bp, 1 predicted proteins | sample HubBroMetageREF1_FD_66724 | JGI IMG/M metagenome (GOLD analysis project Ga0070761, IMG submission 66724) | Reference soil microbial communities from the Hubbard Brook experimental Forest, New Hampshire, USA - Hubbard Brook CCASE Soil... | ecosystem: Environmental > Terrestrial > Soil > Temperate...
GCCGGTCCAAGAGTCGTCGCGCCACGGCCCTCGAACGGGCCCGAACATGTTTCTGCCGAGGATAAAGGCACCGACGTTGCGAAAGCTTCGAGCAAAGAAGTCATCGTCGATACCCGTCGTCGCTTCCTCCGTGCGGTCGATTCCCTGAACCGTCCAGTCCTTAGCTTGCATGCGCTGGAATGTCCGCGTCGCAAAGGCCCATTCGCCCAGCGCCAGGCCGCCGACGCCTTGGGGATTCTCGAGGCTTTGCTGCGGACCGGCACCGAACCCGTCGATGGAAATGGATGCGTTCACTTTAAGCATGGCCACAGCTCCGGCTCCTTGCGTCGATTCGGCGCTCTGCAGGTCCACTCACCCCACCGCTCGCGCAGGGCGTGCGACTCGACGGCGAGGTCAGCTTGCGCGATAGACTCGGTCTCCAAGGGCGATGAATCCGCGGGGTAAGAATACGCCTGTAGCGCAATCGCCCACCGCCGCGCGGGCGCGAAATACCACGCACAAAGGGGACGTCGCCGCCCTACTGCCACCAGCTTTTCTAATGGACTCTCAGACCTTCCGAAAGACGTTTTAGACATTTTATTTACGTGTGATTACCGAGTGGGGCATGATGGAATCGAAGCAGCTGGCCCTATTCCGGATTACCGAACAGTCTAGAACTGGACTAAGCTGACCTCCTGAAGCCCTCCCAAGAGCTCTGGCGCCCACGCAAATGTGCGCCAGCGCACCGATGCTGCGTCGCTGCGGCGCAAAATACTTCCGACTTAAGGAGACCGCCTTGACCCAGGGATGCGATCCGGGCCCACCAGCAGCATCGGTACGATCCAATGCTCAGTCCAGGAATCCGACAGCGCGCGCACGTTCAACGCGCCAGCCTTCCCATTGAGCTCCTTCTTCCGTCGCATCTTTGGGCACGGCCCGCCGGTTTCCCCATGGAATAGTGATGAGATCCTGCGCGCCGAGCTGTTCAGCACCGAGCGCCTTGAGCAACACGCGCAGAGCCTCGCCGCGGCACAACAGGTTACGCAGCGGCCGACACCACGGAAAGCTCTCAGTGTACGGCTGCGGGACAATGAGTCAGTACTACTTGCGGCTTATCGCGACATCGCCGCAGCGACGGGCGAGGGACGGGCGATCACGCCGGCCGCCGAATGGTTACTCGACAACTACCACCTCGTCGAAGAGCAAATCCGCGAAATTCGACAAGACCTGCCGCCGCGCTTTTATCGACTGCTTCCCAAGTTGGGCGGTGGGCCGTTTGATGGCTACCCGCGCGTGCTCGGGGTTGCCTGGGCGTTCGTCGCGCATACCGACAGCCGTTTCGACCCGGGAGCGCTGCGCGCCTTCGTGCGCGCCTATCAGCGCGTTGAACCGCTGACCATAGGCGAGCTCTGGGCGGTTGCGATCACACTGCGCGTGGTTCTGGTGGAGAACCTGCGCCGTGCCGCCGCACGCATTGTCCTCAGTCGCGCCGAGCGCCAGGAAGCGGACTACCTCGCGGATCGAATTCTGGGTGTCAACGGCCATGCGGCCGAGCCCGACGCTTTGGTGCGGCGCGCGGCCGCTGGCACGTCTTTGTCACCGGCATTTGCAGTCCAGCTGGTGCAGCGACTGCGTGATCAGGACCCGACTGTGACGCCGGCCTTGCGTTGGCTGGAGGAACATCTCAGCGCACAAGGAATAACCGCGGACCAGATGGTGCGCGACGAGCATCAGCGACAGAGCGCCTCCAACGTCACGGTGCGCAACATCATCACGAGCATGCGCTTGCTTTCCGATGTCGATTGGCCGGAATTTTTCGAGAGCGTCAGCCTGGTCGACGAGCTGCTGCGCACCGGCAGTAACTTTGCGGCGTTCGATTTTCCGACGCGGGACCTGTATCGGCGCGAGATAGAGCGTCTGGCGCGACGCTCGGGTGCCGCGGAACTCGCGGTCGCGCGTACCGCATTGTCCGCCAGCGAGTCGGCGGCAACCGATGCCGAGAATCGCGACTACCGCCGCCATGATCCCGGTTACTACCTGATTGGAAACGGCCGGCGTGCTCTTGAAGCGCGCATCGGCTATCGACGCAGTCTCTTCAGTTGGCCGCGTCGCCTGGGACTCGCGAGTGGAGTCGGTGACTATTTGACGGGAATCGCCCTGCTGGCGGCAATGACACTGTCGATCCCTTTGCTCATTCTCGCCGGCTGGGGAATTTCTGGCGCGCAATTGGCGCTGCTCGCCTTGCTCGGCATGATTCCGGCGCTCGACGTTGCCATCTCGCTCGTCAATCGCCTCGTCACAGAAGAGTTCGGCGCGAAGATCCTGCCGGGTCTGGCTCTGCGCGACGGTGTTCCGGCGCATCTGCGCACCATGGTGGTGGTTCCGGCTTTGCTCACCACCCAGGTGGCACTCGAGGAGCAGATCGAGCGCCTCGAAACCCACTACCTCGCCTCGCCTGAAGGCGAACTGTACTTTGCGCTGCTCTCGGACTGGGCGGACTCCACCAACGAAAGCACCGCGGAAGATGAGGCGCTGCTCTCGAGTGCGGTCGCAGCTATTGCACGCCTCAACCGACTGCATGGTGACGGCGCAGCAGGGGCACGCTTCATGCTGCTGCACCGCCGCCGCGTCTGGAGCGAGGGCCAGCGGCAATGGATGGGCTGGGAGCGTAAGCGCGGCAAGCTTCATGAACTCAATGGACTCCTGCGTGGGGCGAGTGACACGACGTTCCATCGGCCCGGTGAGCGGGCTCCTGAAGTGCCCGCGGAGGTCCGTTACGTCATCACGCTGGATGCCGACACCCGGCTGCCGCGGGAAACAGCGCGCCGCTTGGTTGGCAAAATGGCGCATCCGCTCAATCACCCGCGCTTCGACGCTGCCACCGGAGTCGTCGTTGAGGGCTACGCCGTACTGCAACCCCGAGTCACCCCGTCGCTGCCAGTCGGTCGCGAGGGCTCGCTCTTTCAGCGCGTGTTTTCAAGCGCGAGCGGGATCGATCCGTATACCGCGGCCGTTTCGGATGTCTACCAGGATCTGTTCGGAGAAGGCTCCTATGCCGGCAAGGGCATCTATGACGTCGACGCATTCGAAGCGGCCCTGGCCGGTCGCGTGTCCGACGGGACGCTGCTCAGTCACGATCTCTTCGAAGGACTCTTTGCGCGTGCCGGGCTGGCTTCCGACATCGAAGTGGTCGAGGAATTCCCCGCTCGTTATGACGTGGCTGCCGCACGCCAGCACCGCTGGGCGCGCGGCGACTGGCAACTGCTGCCGTGGATCCTCGGGAGGCGCGATGCCGCCGCCGATACCAGAGGCAGCCGCCGTCTGCCGCTGATCGGCCTGTGGAAGATGTTTGACAACCTGCGACGCTCGCTGTCGGCGCCGGCGAGCGTCGCAGCCCTGCTCGCCGGCTGGCTGTTGCCGCCCAATGCTGCGCTCGTCTGGACCGGGTTTGTGCTGGTGACGATTGCGCTGCCAGCGCTGCTGCCGATTTTCGCCGCAATCCTGCCACAGCGCGCCGGCGTTGACGCACGCAGCCACTTGCGCGCGCTGCAAAGGGACATCTGGCTCGCCGCCTCTCTGACTGCCTTCCTGATCATCTTTCTCGCGCACCAGGCGTGGCTGATGAGCGACGCCATCAGTCGCACATTGTTTCGCGTCTACATCAGCCGTCGCAACCTGCTGCAGTGGGTTCCCGCCGCGCAAACGCACGTCAGCGGCCTGTTCGGATTCGGCAGTGCGTATCGGCGCATGAGCGGAGCCCTAGTCGTCGCGCTGATCGTGGCGCTAGTTCTGGGCTACCAGCGAGCCGGTGGCTGGCCGGTGGCGCTACCGTTCCTGATCCTGTGGATTGCCTCTCCCGCGATCGCCGTATTGATCAGTCTCTCTCCGTCGGTCGCCGGTCGACTGGCAGTCACGGAGGCCGACGCCCGCAGCCTGAGACTGATCGGCCGCCGCACGTGGCGCTACTTCGAGACATTCGTCACCAGCCACGATCACATGCTGCCGCCAGATAACTTCCAGGAGGATCCGCAACCGATCCTGGCGCACCGGACTTCTCCAACCAACATTGGGCTCTATCTGCTGTCGGTCGTCAGCGCGCGCGACTTCGGTTGGCTGGGAACGATGGACTGCGTCGATCGGCTGGAGGCAACCCTGGCAACGATGGGTCGCCTGCAGCAGTATCGCGGTCACTTCTACAACTGGTACGACACTCTTGATCTGCGCCCCCTGGATCCGCGCTACGTCTCTACGGTGGACAGCGGCAACCTGGCGGGGCATCTCATCGCACTCGCCAGCGCGTGTCGCGAATGGAGCGCGCTGCCTACGACCGGTGATCTGCCACGTGGCGGAATTACAGACGCCCTCGGGCTGCTGCACGAGGCCCTGCGGGAGCTTCCCGAAGGGCTGCGGGCACACACGGCACTCGTTGCGCAGCTGGAACACGCTCTCGACACGCTCGCCGCCGTATTTCCTGCCGGCGGAGCGATGCCGGAACCGGCGGCCTTGGCGCCGCTGGCCACCACGCTCGCCGACGCTGCGCGCGCCTTGGCCGGTGAGCTGGGCGATGAGGCAGGCGGCGAGATACGGTTTTGGGCTGAAGCGGCCACCAGGTCAGTCGAGAGCTGGCAACGCGATTTGAGTCTGTCGGTTGCAGAGGCCGCGACGCTGCGACAACGCTTGGCACGTATCGAATGCATCGCGGAGGACATGTCCGAAGCCATGCAGTTCGGCTTTCTGCTCGACCCGGAGCGGCGACTCCTCTCGATCGGCTACAGCACCGCCGAGGGCACACTGGATCCCAGCTGCTACGACCTGCTCGCCTCGGAGGCACGACTGGCGAGCTTTATCGCCATCGCCAAGAACGATGTCCCTTCCCGGCACTGGTTCCGGCTGGGACGTGCGGTTACCGCGGTCGGCCATGGTGCGGCGCTGATCTCCTGGTCCGGCTCGATGTTCGAATACCTGATGCCGTCGCTGGTCATGCGTGCGCCCTCGGGCAGCCTGCTGGAGCAAACCAATCGCTTGATCGTCAAACGGCAAATCCAGTACGGCGCGCAGCTCGGCGTGCCTTGGGGCGTTTCGGAGTCCGCTTACAACGCACGCGACCTGGAACTCACCTATCAGTACTCCAATTTCGGCGTGCCTGGCCTGGGACTCAAGCGAGGCCTGAGCGAGAACGCGGTGATCGCCCCGTATGCGACAGCGTTGGCGGCCATGGTCGATCCGCAACGTGCCGCGCGCAACTTCGCCACGCTGGTTGCGCTCGGTGGCCGCGGTCGTTACGGCCTGTACGAAGCGTTCGATTACACACGCAGCCGGTTACCGGAGGGATGCCAGTTCGCCATCGTCCGGGCCTTCATGGCCCATCATCAGGGCATGAGCATAGTCGCCATCGCCAACGTGCTTTTCGACGGCAGAATGCGCGAACGGTTTCACGCGCAGCGCAGCATTCAGGCGACCGAACTGCTACTGCAAGAGCGCGCCCCCCGGGACGTCTCGGTGGCGCATCCGCGCGCCGAGGAGGTCGGCACGGCAGCGCGGATCCAAGAAGTTCAAGCTCCGGAAGGACGGCGCCTCAGTACCGCGCACGACTCAACGCCGCAGACGCATCTGCTCTCCAACGGACGTTACTCGGTGATGCTCACGGCCGCCGGTTCCGGCTTCAGTCGCTGGCGCGATCTGGCAGTCACACGCTGGCGCGCGGATCCGACATGCGAGGACACCGGCAGCTACTTTTTTGTCCGTGACCTCGCAAGCGGTGCACAGTGGTCGGCCGGCTATCAGCCAAGCCGCATCGAGCCGGATGGCTACGAGGTCAATCTCTCCGAGGATCGGGCGGAAATCCACCGAACCGACGGCACGATCACCACGGTCCTGGAGGTACTGGTTTCCCCGGAAGACGACGCCGAGGTTCGCCGCGTATCGCTGGTGAACTCGGGCAGCACGGCACGCGAGATGGAAGTGACCTCCTACTGCGAACTCGTACTGGCGCCACCTGCCGCCGACGCGGCACATCCAGCATTCTCGAAACTGTTCGTGCAGACCGAGCATCTCGCCAAGCTGGGCGCGCTCCTGGCGACACGTCGCCGCCGCTCCGACACCGATCCGGAGGTCTGGGTGGCTCATCACGTGGTCATCGAAGGCGAGGCGCTGGGAAAACCAGAATTCGAAACCGATCGGGCGCGGTTCCTTGGCCGCGGACGCAACATCCAGGCACCGCTCGCGATGGTCGAGGGACGGCGTCTGTCCAGTGTCGTCGGCGCGGTCCTTGATCCGGTGTTCGCACTGCGCCAGCGCGTGCGCATACCGCCGGGCGCTACCGCACGGCTGGCCTTCTGGACGGGGATAGCTGCCTCCCGCGAAGCCGCGCTCGACCTCGTCGATAAGCACCAGAGCGCGAACGCCTTTGTGCGCGCCGCGACGCTCGCCTGGACGCACGCGCAGATACAACTTCGGCACCTCGGCATCGACGCCGCGGAGGCCGCACTCTTCCAGCGCCTGGCCGGCTATCTGCTCTATGCTGATTCAGCGGCGAGACCTTCCTCGGACACTATCGGCCGAGGCGCCGGCGGTCCGGACGCCCTCTGGACCCAGAGCATTTCCGGTGATCTGCCGATCGTGCTGTTGCGCATCGATGATGTCGAAGATGTGGTCATCGCGCGTCAGCTGCTGCGCGCCCATGAGTATTGGCGCATGAAACAGCTGGCGGTCGACCTCGTCATCCTCAATGAGCGAACGAGTTCCTATCTTCAGGACCTGCAGATCGCGCTCGAGACCCAGCTGCGCATGAGCCAGTCACGTCCGCAGCTCGGCGCGGACAGCGCGCGTGGCTCGGTATTCCTGCTGCGCACGGATCTGCTCTCGGAACAGACCCGGGCGCGGTTGTTCGCCGTGGCGCGGGCCGTTCTGGTCGCGCAGCGTGGCAGTCTGGCAGAGCAACTCGACCGTTTGCGGACTGCCGCCCCGGCAGTCAAGCGGCGCCCCAACATGGGCCAGCAACCGTACGCGCCGCCGAGCGCTCCCGGGTCACTGGAGCTGGAATTTTTCAACGGACTGGGAGGATTCGCGGCCGACGGTCGCGAATACGTCACGCAACTGGGCCCGGGTCAGACAACCCCGGCTCCATGGATCAATATTATTGCCAATCGCAGCTTTGGCTTTCAGGTCGCCACTGAGGGCAGCGGATTCACCTGGGCACAGAACAGTCGCGAGAACCAGCTCACCGCCTGGTCGAACGATCCGATCACAGATCGCCCGGGCGAAGCCCTGTATGTGCGCGACGAGGAGACCGGCGAGTTTTGGGGCCCGACGGCTGCACCCATCCGGGATGCCGGCGCGCACTTCAGCGCCCGCCACGGGCAGGGCTATAGCCGCTTCGCGCATGCCTCCCACGGTATTGAACTCGAGCTCGCAATGTATGTGCCGATGGACGATCCGATCAAGGTGTCACGCCTCAGGATCCGCAATGTCTCGGCCAAGGCGCGCAGGCTCTCGGTCACGGCGTACGTCGAGTGGGTGCTGGGTACTTCGCGCGCCGCCACAGCGCCCTTCATCGTGACCTCGATCGATCCTGCCACGGGTGCGATGTTCGCCACAAATCCGTGGAACGCGATGTTCGCTGGAGTGGCATTCGCGGATCTCGCCGGTCGCCAAACGCACTGGACCGCCGACCGTCGCGAGTTTCTCGGACGCTATGGCGGGCTCGACCGGCCGGCCGCCCTCGCCGCTCGTACGCCGCTGTCCCAGCGGGTGGGTGCTGGCCTCGACCCGTGCTGCGCCCTGCAGAGCTTCGTCGAGCTCGAACTGAACGAGACTGTCGAGATTGCTTTTTTTCTGGGTCAGGCCGCGAATTCGACCGATGCACAAGAACTCTTGCGCCGCTACCGCGCCGCCGATCTGGATGCGCGGCTGGACACGGTGGTTCGGTACTGGGACGAGGTGCTCGGTAAGGTCCAGGTGAAAACGCCGGACCGCTCCTTGGACATCATCCTCAACCGCTGGATGCTCTATCAGACGCTGGTTTGTCGCCTATGGGCGCGATCGGCGTTTTACCAGGCCAGCGGAGCCTATGGATTCCGCGACCAGCTGCAGGATGGCATGGCGCTGGCGCTCACCACACCCAGCCTGACACGCGAGCATTTGCTGCGCGCAGCGGGCCGACAATTCATCGAGGGCGACGTACAGCACTGGTGGCTGCCGTCAACTGTGCAGGGATCTGCAGGCGCGGGCGTGCGAACGCGCATTTCCGACGACCGGACGTGGCTGGCGTACGCCACGGCGCAATACATCGAGGCAACCGCGGACATTGCGGTCCTGGATGAGAGAGTGGCGTTTCTTGAGGGGCCCGCACTGCGTCCGGGTGAGCACGACGCATATTTCCAGCCAGTGATTTCCGACGATAGCGCGACGCTGTTCGAACATTGTGCCCGCGCGCTCGAACAGAGCCTCGCGGTTGGGGAGCATGGTCTGCCCCTGTTCGGTACTGGCGACTGGAACGACGGCATGAACCGGGTGGGCGAGCAAGGGCGCGGTGAGAGCGTCTGGCTCGGGTGGTTCCTGTACACCACGCTCCTGGCGTTCGCGGCTCTGGCGCGCGAGCGCCAGCAGCCGCAGCGCGCGGCGCAATGGTCAGACCACGCGAGTGCATTACGCGATTCACTGGAGCGCAGCGCCTGGGACGGCGGCTGGTATCGCCGCGGCTATTTCGACGACGGTACTCCACTCGGATCAGCCGCGAGCACCGAGTGCCGCATCGACTCGATCGCTCAGTCCTGGGCGGCGATCTCCGGTGGCGCCGACCCGGACCGTGCTGCGATGGCGATGGCCGCCGTCGGCAATGATCTCATTCGAGCGGACCCCGGGCTGGCGTTGCTGTTCACACCGCCCTTTGATCACACGACCCTTGATCCGGGCTATATCAAGGGCTATCCACCCGGCATTCGCGAAAACGGCGGCCAGTACACGCACGCTGCCACCTGGTCAGTGATCGCCTACGCCCGGCTAGGCCAGGGCAACAATGCCGGTGCACTGTTCGCACTCCTCAATCCCATCAATCACTCGAGCAGCCGCACCGGTGTGCAGCGCTACAAGGTGGAGCCATACGTCATTGCCGCAGACGTCTACTCCGTCGCGCCGCACATCGGGCGCGGCGGCTGGACGTGGTACACAGGCGCGGCTGGCTGGATGTATCGGGCCGGTCTTGAGAGCATCCTGGGATTTCGCTTACGCGGGGCGAGCCTCCTGCTGACTCCCTGTATCCCCGAGAAGTGGCCGCGCTTTGAGATCGTGTTCAAGCACCGCTCGGCACGCTACGAAATACTGGTAGAAAACCCGCACGGCGTCAGTCGCGGAATCGCGCACGCTGAGCTCGACGGCACGACACTTGCGACGGGTTTGCAAACGCGCATTCCGCTCGTCGACGACGGCAAGACCCACGGCGTGCGGCTGGTCTTGGGGCCGTAGCGTCCAGAAACCAGCATCGGAGCTGCCATACCAGATTGCCGGACTCGGATATGCCGCGAGACTCGCGGGCGCCTGGATGCAGTTTAGACAAGACCCACCGCGTTCCTCGCGCGGCGCTCACCTGCCGATGAGCCGCATGCCGTCTTCGTCATATCGCGCGCCGACGGCGGCGCCGATAGGAAAGATCCGCTTCAACGAGGCCGTCAATTCCGGAGTCAGCGACGCTTGCGCCGCGGCCACGTTTTCCTCCAGATGCCGAGTCCGGCGTACACCGGGAATCGGAATTACTTGCGGTTGCGCCGTGAGTAGCCACGCTAGCGCCAGCTGTGCGGGCGTGCAGCCCTGTTGCAGCGCGAGCTCCCGCAGCTGCGCCACCAAGTGAGCATTGGCTCCGGCGGCCGCACCGGTGAATCTTGGCTGCTGGCGGCGGTAATCATCGGGCGCCAGGCTCGCCACCTCCGCGATGGTGTCCGTCAGAAAGCCGCGACCGAGCGGAGCGAATGCGACGAAGCTCGTTCCGAGTTCTTTGCAAACCGGAATCATGTCAACTTCGGCATCACGCGCCCAAAGAGAGTACTCACTTTGGAGCGCGCTGATGGGATGTACGGCGGCAGCGCGTCGTAACGTTGCCGAGGAGACCTCTGAGAGCCCGATGGCGCGTATCTTCCCCTGCCGCAGCAGATCTGCGAGAACGCCCACCGTCTCTTCGATCGGGTACGTCGGGTCGTAGCGATGCACGTAATACAGGTCGATCGTCTCGGTTCTCAGACGGCGCAGCGACCCCTCGCAGGATTGCCGAATGTACGCCGGACTATTGTCGATCAAAGCCGCTCTCAGAATTCGGTCCCGTACAAAGCCGAACTTGCTGGCAATGACCAAGCGATTGCGGCGTCCGACAGCGAACCGCCCGATCAGTTCCTCGTTATGA
>Ga0070761_10002933_pt1 | contig 10363 bp, 10 predicted proteins | sample HubBroMetageREF1_FD_66724 | JGI IMG/M metagenome (GOLD analysis project Ga0070761, IMG submission 66724) | Reference soil microbial communities from the Hubbard Brook experimental Forest, New Hampshire, USA - Hubbard Brook CCASE Soil... | ecosystem: Environmental > Terrestrial > Soil >...
ACCGTTGCGGTGACCGCAACGGCTACCGACAGCGTCGCCATCGCCAAGGTCCAGTTCTTCGCCAACAACGCCTTGATCGGCACCGCGACGGCCGCGCCCTTCAGCATTGAGTGGAATACCGCCACCGTCGCCAATGGATCGGTGACTCTGAAGGCCACGGCCACAGACGTTGACGGCACTGTCGGTACTTCGCCAACGGTGACGGTGGACGTGTCGAACTGACGGCCGGGATTCAAAGCGAGTGGCGCAGGTCCTGCAACGCAAAGCCCGATAATTCAAGATCCAGGCCGCGCGACCACGCCATGGCTTTGAAGCGCTCACCCATCTCGCCCGGCAGCATCAGCTGCCGGGCTTGATTCGCAAGCCGCGCAAAACTGTGCTCATCGTCTCCGGCGGCATCGCGCATCTCAGCGTCGATCTCAAGGCCCGCGAGAAAGTAGGCCTGGGTGGTGAATCCGGCGACATCGTAGCCCGCGCCCGCGCCCGCCTCGGCGAGCGCGGTGAAATCCACCCAGGCGGTGATGTCCTGAAGTCCTGGAAAGAGCAGCGGATCGTCGTGCGCGCGCTGACGAAAATGACACAGCAGGGTACCGTCGTTGCGCTCGGCAAGATAATACTGAGGCCGCGGCAGACCGTAGTCGAACCATAACACCGCGCCCGCGCGCAGCGCTTCGGTCACGCCGCGGCTCCAGGGCTTGAGGCGCGGACAATACTCCGAGGCGTAGCCATCCTCCCAGTGATCGCCGGCGGCGGCGGCGAGCGCCGCGCACATATCGGTCATCGATTGGGGCGCGCGCCGGTACACCCGCGCCAATTCCCCGGCCTCGAGCGACACGCCCAACTCCTCGGTGCCCGCGCGCCGCCAGAGAAATCTCGCCACCGGCAGCGCGTCCAGCACTTCATTGGCGAGTATCACTCCATCGAAGCCGTCCGCGGGCGGCGCATTCAGCCAGCGGACCCGTTCCAGCAAGTGCGGCGCGCGGTGCTGCAAATTGCGCTGCTGCCGATCGCGCAGGTCGGCGCTTACCTCCAGAATCCAGTAGCGCGACGGCAAGCTTCCTAAGGATTCCAGGCGCGAGAGGATGTCCACGGCCAGGCGGCCGCTGCCGGCGCCGATCTCCAGAATCGATGCTCCCGGGAGCCGCTCCAGCACCTGCGCGCACTGGCGCGCCACGCAGGCGCCGAACAAAGCGGAAATCTCCGGCGCCGTGGTGAAATCCCCGCCGCTGCCGAATTTGGGCGCGCCCGCGCTGTAATAGCCCAACCCCGGCGCGTACAGCACGATCTCCATGTATCTCTCGAAGCTCAGCCAGCCGCCGGCCGCCGCGATCTGTGCTTCCAAGTGCGCCCGCACACTGCTGCAGTGCCGCGCTTCGACAGCGCTCAACATCTGTTCACGCTGCGGGGACATTCCGGTATCGTTCTCGCGCATGGCGCCTAGTATCGAGAAATCCTCCCTCAGGGACCAGGTTGTTCTGATCACCGGCGGAGCGCGCCGCGTCGGCGCCGAGATTGTCCGCACGCTGCACGCGGCGGGCGCGAAATTGCTGGTTCACTATCGATCCTCGGCGGCCGCGGCCATGACGCTCGCCGATGAATTGAACAAGAGCCGCCCGGGCTCCGTCGCCATTCACGCGGCGAATCTGCTGGCCGAGGGCACGCCGGAGATGCTCGTCGCCGCGGCTGTCATGGAATTCGGGCGCCTGGACATCCTCATCAACAATGCATCGAGTTTCTACCCCACGCCGGTGGGGCAGATCACGCCCGCGCAGTGGGACGACTTGATCGGCAGCAATCTCAAGGCTCCCTTGTTCATGGCGCAGGCAGCGGCTCCACGGCTGCGTGCCCAGCACGGGCAGATCATCAACATGGTCGATATTCACGCTTTCCGGCCGCTCAAGGCGCATCCGGTGTACTGCGCCGCCAAGGCCGGGCTGGCAATGCTCACGCGCTCGCTGGCGCGCGAACTCGGCCCGGAGATCCGCGTCAATGGCATTGCGCCGGGCCCGGTGCTGTGGCCCGAGGGCGACATGGACGAGGATTTGAAGCGCGAGATCATCGATAAGACGGCGCTCAAGCGCACCGGCTCACCCCAGGACATCGCGCGCACGGCGCTGTTCCTGGCGCAGGACGCGCCCTACATCACGGGCCAGATAATCGCCGTGGACGGCGGGCGCAGCATTTAAGGACGCCGATTTCTAATCAGCTCGCTCGCGCGATCGATGTCCTCCGCCAGTGGACGATCGTCGCGATATTGGGCAACGGCGGCGCGCGTTTCGCGGTACACGGCATCGGTGCCGGCCGCGCGCGCATGCGATTCGGTATGCAGCTCGTAGGCTTGTGCCGCCGCGAGCAGTTCGATGCTTAAGATGATCTCCGCGTTGTCCAGGATCTTCAGAAGCTTGATCGCCGCCGGGGTCGCGTGGTTTAAGTGATCCTCCTGCAATCCCGAGGTGATTCCGCCGTCCAGACTAGCCGGCGCCGCCAATCGACGATTCTCGCCAACCAAGGACACCGCGGTGTACTGCGCGATCATGAAACCCGAGCCCACGCCGCTATCCACCGCGAGAAACGCCGGCAGATTGTTCAGCAGCGGATTGACCAGCCGATCGAGGCGCCGCTCCGACATCGCCGCGACTTCAGCCGCGGCCGTGGCGAGCGCGTCCGCGGTGATTCCGATTGCCGCGCCGACGGCGTGCGCCTCGGAAAGCGCTCGCGGCGCGTCCACCGTGCCGGTGACGATGGGATTATCGGTCGCCGACGCCAGTTCACGGTCCACGACCTCCTCCGCATGCGCGAATAGATCGCGCGCGGCGCCGTGCACCTGGGGAACCGCGCGCAGGCTCAACGGATCCTGCGTATGCCGGCCGGCGCGGGCCGCGAGCAGGCCGCTGCCGTGAATCATCGCGCGCAAACGCGTGCCGACCCGCGCAACCCCGGCAGAGACACGCAGCCCCAAGGTGTCGGAGTCGAAGGATCCGGCCTGCGCCCCGAGATTTTCGAATGTCATCGCGGCGATCGCGTCCGCCCAGTCCAGCACCCGCTCCAGGCGCAGCAGCGCGATGGCGGACAACCCGGTCGCGCAGGCCGTGCCGTTGACCAAGCTGAGGCCCTCCTTTGCCTCGAGCACCATCGGCTGCACGCCCATGGCCTTAAGCGCCTCGGCTCCGGGACGGCGCTCGCCGCGCAGTTGAGCGTGCCCCTTCCCGAGCAGGACCAGCGCGATGTGGGCCATGTGGGATAGGTATCCCACGGATCCCGCGGCCGGGACCTCCGGCACGCAGTCTTCCGACAGCATCTGCGTCAGGCGCTCTACTGCCCTCAAGCCGATGCCCGAGTATCCCAGCGCGTAATTGTTGATCGCCGCGGCCATGATGGCGCGCGTTTCCCGCGCCGCGAGCGGCGGGCCCACGCCCACCGCGTGGCTCATCACGACGTTGCGCGACAGCTGCCGCTGTTTGGGCTCATCCACGATGACGTCGCACAGCGCGCCCACGCCGGTATTCACGCCATAGGCGCGGATCCGCTTGGCCACGATGGATTCCACCAGGGCGCGGGACGCGGCGATGCGAGCGCGTGCCGCATCCGACAGGGCAACGCTCGCACCCTCGGCGATGGCGGCTATTTGCCGCCAGGAAAGCGGTTCATCGAGCGTCAAGCGTTGCCCGCCACCGCCGCCCCGCCGGCATGCGATCGCCAGCGCTCGAGATCGGCGCGATCGCGCTCCAGGATCACGCCCACGTCGCGGGAATTGCGCACCGCGCCGGGCTTGCTCAACACGATTCGCACATCGTTTATGGCGAACTCGTCGAGAATGAGCATGGCGATGCGCTCGCCCAGGGTTTCCACCAGGTGAAAACTCGACTCCTCGACAAACGCCAGCACGCGCTTTGCGACCTTTTTGTAATTCATCGTGTCGTCGATGGAATCGCTCCGGGCGGCCTTGCGGATGTCGATGCCCATCTCAATATCGACGATCACGGTCTGCTTGACCTGCCGCTCCCAATCGAAGATGCCGATGATCGTTTCGGTTTTGAGCGCGCGTATGAAAATTTTGTCCATTAAAGCGGTATATCCTCGTTGCGGCTGACCCCAAGCTCCCAATTCGCGCGCGCGCTGATCGCCAAACCGTCGCGTTCGCCCAACCGCAGGCGCATGCATCCGGCCAGCGCGATCATGGCGCCGTTGTCGGTGCAGAACTCCGACCGCGGGAAATACAATTCCGCGCCCATGTCCCGCGCAATCCCGGCCAGCCGGTCACGCAGGCATCGATTGGCGCCGACCCCTCCGGCAACCACCAAGCGCCGGTGGCCGGTGGCCTCGAGCGCGCGCCGGCATTTTTCGGCCAGTGTCTCGACGACGGCTTCCTGGAAGGCGCGCGCCACGTCCGCGCGCGCCTCGTCATCCAAAACGCGGCCCCGCAAGGCTACTAGGGCGGCGGTTTTCAAGCCACTGAAACTAAAATCCAGGCCCGGCCGGTCGAGCATCGGCCGCGGGAATTCGTAGCGATGGGGGCGCCCTGCCTCCGCCAGTCGCGCGAGCGCGGCGCCTCCGGGATAGGGCAGGCCCAGGAGCTTCGCCGTCTTGTCGAAGGCCTCACCCGCCGCATCGTCCAGCGTTTCTCCCAATATCCGGTACCGGCCAAGAGCCGCCACGTCGACCAGCTGCGTGTGGCCGCCCGACACCAACAGCGCCAGAAATGGGAATTCAGGGGGGTTGGCCTCGAGCAGGGGCGCCAGTAGATGGCCTTCAAGATGATGGATGCCCACCACCGGCTTGCCCCAGGCATACGCCAGGCTGCCGGCAAAGCTGGCGCCCACCAACAGCGCCCCTATGAGCCCCGGCCCCGCCGTATAGGCCACCCCATCAATCGAATCCCGATCCGACCTGGCCTCGTCCAAAGCCTCCCGAACCAGGGGCAGCAGCCTTCGGACATGGTCCCGCGAGGCAAGTTCCGGCACCACCCCACCATAGGCCTGGTGCATGGCGACCTGGCTGTGCAGGCGATGCGACAACAGGCCCTGGTCTGCGTCATAAACGGCCACCGCCGTCTCGTCGCAGGAGCTTTCGATTCCGATGACACGCATATCGCGGTAAATTGTCCAATTAGTGCTTAAAAACGAGTCCTACCGCCCACGCCCGCGCGCGGCCTTTGCCTTTTGCCGGGACGCACTTTAGAATGCGCCCCCCTGTCGCCGAATGCCGGCGGCTCGCCCTAGCCTTTGAGGTTTGAATGCCCAGCGTTCGTGTTCGCGAGAACGAGTATTTCGACGCCGCCCTGCGTCGCTTCAAGCGTGCCTGTGAAAAAGCGGGCGTCCTCACCGAGCTTCGCCGACGCGAATTCTACGAGAAGCCGACCCAGGAGCGTAAGCGAAAAAAGGCCGCCGCTGTGAAACGGCATCTGAAGCGGCTGTCTCGGGAGAACATGCGCAGCACCGGCGGCAGCCCGCCGGCAACTCCTCCGTCGGCTCCCCCGGCGCGGCAGTATTAAGGGCCGATGTCGCGCAGTTGATGTCTCTCAAAGAGCGAATTACCGATGACATGAAGGCGGCGATGCGCTCCGGCGAAAAGGAGCGGCTCGGCGTCATTCGCATGATCACGGCCGCCATCAAGCAGCGCGAGGTCGACGAACGGATCGTACTCGACGATTCCCAGGTGTTGAGCGTCCTCGAGAAGATGATCAAGCAGCGCAAGGAATCCATCGCGCAATTCCAGGCCGGCAACCGCCAGGACCTGGTGGACAAGGAAGCCGCGGAGATCGCCTTGGTGCAAACCTACATGCCCTCTCCTATGACCGGCGCCGAGATCGACGCGCTGATCGGCGAGGCCATCGCATCGACCGGCGCGTCAAGCATCAAGGACATGGGAAAGATCATGGCCATCATGAAGGCCAAGGCGCAGGGCCGTGCCGATATGGCCGCTGTCGGGGCGAAGATCAAAGCCAAGCTCGGCGGTTGATCGCGCGCGGTCTCCATGGCCGGCCGCATTCCACAACCGTTCATCGACGAGATCGTCGCGCGATCCGATATCGTGGAGATCATCGGCGCGCGGGTGCCGCTGAAGAAATCGGGCCGCGAATTCAAGGCCTGCTGCCCGTTCCATAGCGAGAAATCGCCGTCTTTCTGGGTCAGTCCCGACAAGCAGTTCTATCACTGTTTCGGCTGCGGCGCGCACGGCACGGTGGTCGGCTTCCTGATGCAGTACGAGAAGCTGGGATTTCTCGATGCGATGGCGGATCTGGCGCAGCGCGCGGGAATCGAGCTGCCGCGCGAGGCTCAAGGCGCCCGCGATCCGGGAAGCGCCGACCTGCATGAGGTCATGGCGCGGGCCTCCCGATTCTACGAACAGAACCTCGCGGACAGCGTGCGCGGGCAGGAATATCTTCGAGTGCGCGGAGTGGATGCGCCCACCGCCGCGAAGTTCTCCCTTGGGTACGCGCCGGATTCCTGGAATGCCCTGCTCAACCGCTTCGGCGCGCAGGACGAGGAACGCCGTCAATTGTCGCAAGCCGGACTGATCATCGAGCGCGATACGCGAGGCGGCGAACGCAGCACCGGATACTACGACCGGTTTCGCGACCGCCTGATATTCCCGATCCGCGATTCGCGCGGACGGGTTCTGGCATTCGGCGGCCGCGTGATCGACCAAGGCGAGCCGAAATACCTGAACTCACCGGAGACTCCCCTGTTCCACAAGGGGCGGGAATTGTATGGCCTGTACGAGGCACGCCAGGCGCACGCGGACTTCAAGCGTCTGATGATCGTCGAGGGCTACATGGACGTGGTCCGCCTGCATCAATCCGGGATTACCTACGCCGTGGCGACCCTCGGAACCGCCACCACCCAGGAGCATTTGAACAAGATCTTCCGGATCACGAGCGAGGTCGTGTTCTGCTTCGACGGTGATCGGGCCGGCCGCCAAGCCGCCTGGCGCGCCCTCGAGAACGCCCTGCCCCTGGCGCGCGATGGGCGGGAGCTCAAATTCCTGTTTCTGCCGGAGGGCCACGATCCCGACACCCTGGTTGCCGAAGAGGGAGCGGCCGCATTTGAAAATCGCCTGAAAACCGCCCTGCCCCTGTCGGAGTATCTGCTGCAGCAGCTGCTCCCCCAGGTCGATCTGACCAATGTCGACGGCAGGGCAAAACTCAAGGCGCTGGCCCAGCCGTTATTCGCGCGCATGCCCGAGGGCGTCTATCGCGAGCTGCTGGCCGATCGCCTCGCCACGGAAATTCGCATGCCCGCGGCGAAGCTGAAGGAACTGTTGTTTGCCGCGGGCGCCGGCGCCGCGAACCGGCGCGCAACGGCGGACAAGCCGGAACCGGCACCGAGGCCGCGTGGTCGAATGGTCGCAGGGCGCGGAAATCTGCTCACGCAGGCGATTACCTTGGTCCTACACCACCCAAGCGCCGCCGCTGGGGTCGAGAATCCCGAATTGCTCGGCATGCTGCCCAAACCAGGCATGAATGTCCTGCAGGAGTTGCTGGAGCAGGCGGCGGCAGCGACGCAGCCAACCACCGCCGTGTTGCTGGAGCGGTGGCGGGAACGGGCTGAATATGCCCGTTTGACTGAACTCGCGATGGCCGAGCCGCTGGTGGCGGATGCCGAGGCGGCAGCCCAGGAACTGCGCATGGCGGTCAAGAAGCTGCTCGAGGAGCATGGCCCGGGTCGCAGAATGGACGAATTACTGCAAAAAGCCGAGGATTTGGGCTTGAATACGCTGGAAAAGGCCGAATTAAGTGAGCTTCTCAAGGCCAAAGGCACGCCTAAGGCTGGTCCTTGATGTCCGAAAGCTCGACCGGACCTGGCTACGGAATAGCCACAATCGTATACTAGTCGGCTACGTGTTTTACCTTTCGATCCAAGCGGGGCCTCCACCTTGATCAAAAAAGCGCCAGCAGGCACAGCGACTCAAATCGCTGACGAGCGTCAATCGCAATTGAAGTTATTGATTGCGCGCGGCAAGGAGCAGGGCTACCTCACTTACGCTGAAGTCAACGACCATTTGCCCAGCGAAATCGTCGATCCGGAACAGATCGAAGATATCGTGAACATGATTAACGACATGGGCATTCCGGTTTACGAGAAGGCGCCGGATGCCGAATCGCTGCTTTTGACCGATGTCACCGCCGCCCCCGATGAGGAAGCGGTCGAAGAGGCAACTGCCGCGCTGGCGAATCTCGATGCGGAATTCGGGCGCACCACCGATCCGGTGCGCATGTACATGCGTGAAATGGGGACCGTGGAATTGCTGACTCGCGAGGGCGAAATACGCATCGCGAAGCGCATCGAAGAGGGTCTCGAAGCGGTGAAGATAGCTCTGGGCAGCTATCCTGGGACCTATGATCTTCTGCTACGGCACTATGAAACCGTCAAGGCCGGGCAGATGCGCTTGGTCGACGTGATCGTCGGCTTCGTCGATCCGAATGCGCCGGACGAAATCGCGCAACCGCAGAACCCGAAGATGATGGCGCTGGAGCGCGAGGAAGCCGCCAATGACGATGACGAGTCCGACGACGAGGAGGACGAGGAAGCCATCGACACCGGCCCGGATCCGGAGGAGGCCGCAAAACGCTTCAACGCGATTGCCAAGGCTCATCACCAGTTCCTGAATGCCCTCGACAAGCTCGGTTCCAAGGACCCCAAGACCCAGAAGATTCGCAAGAAGATCTGCGGCGAATTAATGGAGCTGAAGCTGTCGCCGAAGATGTTCGATCAGCTGATCGACAATCTTCGTCAGCACGTGACCGAGGTCCGGCTGCTGGAGAAGGAAATCATGTTCCTTTGCATCAAGCAGGCCGGGATGCCGCGCAAGGATTTCATTTCGACTTTCCCGAAGAACGAAACCAGCACGCGCTGGCTCGACAAACACATCAAGGCGAAGAAGCGCTACTCCGCGCCGCTTGCGCGATTCAAGGACGAGGTCGAGCGCCGGCAGAACAAGCTCAAGGATCTGGAAGGGCTGTTCCACGTGCTGATCAACGAGATCAAGGAGATCAATCGCGAAGTTTCGATCGGCGAGGCGAAGGCGCGGCGCGCCAAGAAGGAAATGGTCGAGGCGAATCTGCGTCTGGTCATTTCGATCGCCAAGAAATACACGAACCGCGGCCTGCAGTTCCTGGACCTGATTCAGGAAGGCAACATCGGCCTGATGAAGGCCGTCGATAAGTTCGAGTATCGTCGCGGCTATAAATTCTCCACCTACGCTACATGGTGGATCCGGCAGGCCATCACGCGCTCCATCGCCGACCAGGCGCGCACCATTCGCATCCCCGTGCACATGATTGAAACGATCAACAAGCTCAATCGTATTTCACGGCAAATGCTCCAGGAGATGGGCCGCGAACCGACGCCCGAGGAACTCGCGGTGCGCATGGAAATGCCCGAGGACAAGGTCCGAAAGGTGCTGAAGATCGCCAAGGAACCGATCTCCATGGAGACCCCGATCGGCGACGACGAGGACTCGCATTTGGGCGACTTCATCGAGGACACCTCGGTGTCCTCGCCGATCGATTCGGCGACCACCGAATCCCTGCGCGAAACCACGCATTCGGTGCTCGCTCAGCTGACGCCGCGCGAAGCAAAGGTTCTGCGCATGCGCTTCGGGATCGATATGAATACCGATCACACGCTCGAGGAAGTCGGCAAGCAATTCGACGTCACGCGCGAGCGGATCCGCCAGATTGAAGCCAAGGCGCTGCGCAAGCTGCGCCATCCGAGCCGCAGCGAGCAGCTCCGCAGCTTCTTGATGGACGACTGACGCCTAGCCTGCCTCGACTTCCGATGTGAGATGGCGCTCGCCGGAGAGCGAATTGGCGACCAGGCAGTTGAATTCCGCCTTTTCCAGCAATTTCTTCGCGCGCTCGATATCGGCCCCGGGCGGCACTTGCAGCTTGGCGTGAGTGTCGAAACGGGTGAACCGCATCTTGCCATCGACGCGGTCCAGGGTTCCTTGGGTGCGCGACTCCAGGCGGATCCACGTGTACTTCGACGCCGTAGCGATGGCCCGAAAGCTCAACACGAAGCAGTCGGCGACGGCCGCCGTCAACAGCCCCTCGGGCGACCATTGATTGCCCGGACCGTCGAATTCCTTGGGCGGGGCCGATTCGATGACCCGGATTCCAGGGGAGGATAGCTGCACGTCGCAGTCCGGACGCACGACGGCGTGGACGGCGTAATGATGCGGAAAGGGGTGCATGGTGAACCTCCTGGGGTGACCTTCTAGTAAATGCCGGGCAGCAGCCGCTTCGTGCGGCGCATGTAGTCCTGGTATCGGGACCCAAATGCCTGAATCAGCGCGCTCTCCTCGACATTCATCCGCCGCTGAAACACCAGCAGCGTTGGGACAAGCAGCATCGCCAACGAGG
>Ga0070761_10002934_pt1 | contig 10362 bp, 8 predicted proteins | sample HubBroMetageREF1_FD_66724 | JGI IMG/M metagenome (GOLD analysis project Ga0070761, IMG submission 66724) | Reference soil microbial communities from the Hubbard Brook experimental Forest, New Hampshire, USA - Hubbard Brook CCASE Soil... | ecosystem: Environmental > Terrestrial > Soil > Temperate...
GGCGAGGTCGCGGCGCAACCTCAGCTCCATGTTTCCTGTGCCCTTGAACTCTTCGAAGAACACATCGTCCATCCGCGACCCGGTCTCCACGAGGGCGGTAGACAAGATCGTCAGGGAACCACCTTCCTCGATGTTTCGTGCGGCACCGAGGAATTTCCGTGGTGGGTACAGAGCCGATGTCGCCACGCCGCCTGCGAGAATGCGGCTGCTGGCCGGCGCGGCCAGGTTGTAGGCGCGGCCAAGCCGTGTGATGGAATCGAGCAGGACGACGACGTCGTTGCCGAGTTCGACCAGGCGCTTGGCCCGTTCGATTGCCAGCTCGGCGACCTTGATGTGATCTTCGGCGGGCTGATCGAACGTGGAGTAGATGACCTCGCCGCTCACCGATCTCTTCAGGTCGGTAACCTCTTCAGGCCGCTCGCCGACCAGCACGACCATCAAGCGCACTTCGGGATGGCTCACGGCGACCGCCGCGGCCAGTGCCTTGAGCACCATGGTCTTTCCTGCTTTCGGCGCGGACACGATGAGGCCACGCTGACCCTTGCCGATCGGGCTGACCAGGTCGATGATCCGCGCCGTCGGAGATGCTGAGCCGGACTCCAGCCGAAGCCGCTCCTGCGGGTAGACGGGCGTCAGCTCGTTGAAGTCCGGGCGGACCTTGGCCCGCCCGGGATCCATGCCATTGACGGAGTCGAGGTGGGTCAGTACGGCGAATTTCTCGCGTACCTTGGCCGGGCGAGGCGGCCGGGCGGTGCCTTCCACGTAGTCGCCATTGCGCAGCCCGTACTGCCGGATCTGCGACATATGCACATAGACGTCGGCTGGTCCCGGCCGGTATCCGGATGTACGGATGAAGGCCTGGCTGGCCTGGCTGTCGCTGGCCTGGCTGTCGCTGGCCTGGCTGTCGCTGGCATCGAGGATTCCCGCTACTAGGATGGGCGTTTCGTCGCTCACCGTCGGTGCGGGCAACCTGGCCGCATGCTCGTCTGTGATTGTGGTCACTAAGAAATTTCCTTTCGAAGGCATGGTGAATTGGGGAGATGCCCACAGGGGACGCGAAACTGACAGCATCTGGTAAAAGGTGCTTTGTCCTATATCTCGTGATTAGCGGATATAGCCGGAAGTGAACCGGTATTTCGGAAATGCTCGACACCAGTCTCCGTATCTGACCCGGAGCGGCGGAGCCTAAATCAACTCCCACGACCGGCGCAGGTCCGCTAGCACGGAATCAGCGCCTAAACCTGTGTATACCAGAACACGCCTCCAATGCCAACAGCCCAGCGGATTGTCCTAGCGCGACGTCGGGCCTAGGAGGGTCTTTCGAAGCCCTTCCTCGCCGGGGTGCTGGGGTGCCCGGTGCTGGGGTGCCCGGTGCTGGGGTGCCCGGTGCCCGGCCGGGCGGGCTGGCGGGAGCGGCGGCGCGGCGGGCTGGCGGGAGCGGCGGCGCGGCGGGCCGGCGGGAGGGGCGACGCCCGCCCGCGTGGGGTTCCGTGATCTTGTACTGGTTCTTGATCGCGGTAGTCCGGGCGTGTGGCCGCCCGAGTGATCTTCCGTGATCACCTGCCGGACCATGATCACGGCGCTCCGGGCGGGCGCTGGGCGCCAGGCGGCGGCGGCGGGCTCGGAGCCGTGCCGGCACGTCCCCGCGCGGTCCAGCGGGCACGAGTTTCGCCAACCGCATCTAACACGAGCGAAGGCCCCTCCGGGAAGCTCAGGAGGGGCCTTCGGATGGCGTCTGACTGACGCCTAACTGCACGGGGACGCCGCGGCGTAGCGCCGCTAACGACCTTATTCTACCCGAAATTATCGAACTCACCGTTTCGTACTCCCCCGAGAAAAGCGTGCCATTCGTCCGGTGTAAACCGGAGAACCGGGCCCTCGGAGTCCTTGCTGTCGCGAACGCCAACCCTCTCACCAGGCAGGTTGGCCACCTCAACGCAGTTGCTGTTCGCGAAACTCAGGGAACTCTTGATCCAGTGTGAATCTGAATCGGGCCTTCCCTGGGGGCCGTCGGGCGTAATTGTGCTCACGTCCATACCTCGCTGAATGTGGTGTGGGTTAATGGCCTAAATCTTGCGAAAACGCGAGCGTACTCTATCAGCTAGTTAGCGTACTCGCTGCGGATCTGACCAATAGGACTCGGCTGTTTCGAGTATGAGCGCTCTGGACGATGCCGGGTCAAGCGAAGCGGCGACGAGCATTTGAAATGCGATCCTGTGCAGATAAGTTTCCCTCTCGCCTTCCACGGAGAAATCACTTTTCAGATGCTCGGAACTTACCACATCCTGCAGAATAGCGTCATTATCAGGGCCAAACCTAAATATGACAAACGACTCGCCGATGACCGTATGCTGAGCGTCGAGCGGGAGGATCCGCAACGTCACGCTTGGCTGGTCAGCCACTTGCACGAGGCGCTGGAGCTGCTCATACATCACAGCCGCGGTGCCGATCCTGCGCTTCAGCACCGACTCGTCGAGTACGAGCGACAGCTGCAGGGGCGGTTCACGAGTCAGCACTTGCTGGCGCTGCATCCGGACCTTCACTAGCCGCTCGATCATGCCAGGCGCGATCGGCTCTACCTGGTTGTAGCTGCTGATTATGTGTCTGGCGTAGGCTTCAGTTTGTAAAAGGCCGGATACGACCTCAACGTGCCAGATATCGATTGAACTTGCCTCATGCTCAAGGCCGATGAATTGCTGATAGTCTGCGGAAAGGAAGTCTGCGTACTCTTCCCACCATCCCTTTTGCGCCGCCTCCTTAGCGAGGGTAAGCAAAAGCGTGCGACGGGATCCGGTAATTTCGTAGTAATCGAGCAATCTTTCGACATCGCGAAGCTTCAAGCCGGTCCTGGCCAGCTCATACCTGCTGATCTTGGAAGGCGACCATCGCAGCGCTCCGGCGACGACGTCTCCGCTCCTGCCCTTAGCCTCCCTGATCGCGCGCAACTCCGCGGCCAGCCTGCGGCGCCGTACAGTAGGGCTCCCTGGCGTAGTCATCCCGCGTCCCTCCTCCTCGGCACCGCGATCGGGATCGCGTGACGCTCACAGCGAGCCACGTGATCAGCTTCCGTCAAATGTGCCACATAGATGCCATACTGAACATTGTAATAAGAATTTCATTGCACCTCACCATGAGATCTTGTCCGGACCGAAGATAGCCCCTGAGGGCGAGACAAGCGACTGGGTAAGCAGTGACCAATCCGGTGGCGCGGTGAGCATAGGCGCCGGCGGATGCGGAGGGCGTATCCCGAAGATCTTCGTCGCCGCCGATCCGCGCCAAGCCGACCAGTCATCGGCGGCCGCCGTCGCCGGCAGCGCTGTCATCACCCAGCGCTGTCATCACCAGCCCCGTCGCCGGCAGCGCCGTCATCACCAGCGCTGTCATCGGCTGTTTGTCGGCCTTGCCGGACCACCGCCTGGATCATCCTCGGCATCGCCGGGATCTGCGGACACACGCCAGAAGGATCGGGCTTGATCAATGCCGTGGCCGATAGCCGAGATCTTGCGACCGAGCGGAGCCGTCCGGAAGCGGGCGGGGAGTGACCGGCGGGGAATGAACCGTGCTCGGGCGCTGCCGCGGACCGACGGGGGAGGTCGGCGGTCAATCCGCGCATCGATGTGGCGGCCAGGCAAACCTGGCAATACTACCCCGCACTTTCTCTAGGGCATGGCGCCTGTGCTACCTGGTGAGAGCGGCAGCCGCCCGGCGCAGGCCGCCCTGGCTGGTCAGATCGACTAAGGACGCCAGCCAGGTGCGCCTGCGCACTGCCATGCGAAGGTTCAGGCAACCTTCTTGCCGACCACTTGCTATGCGCGTGGCGACGAAGTCGCCGCGCACGTATCAGTCCGCGATCGGCACGTCGCTGAATTTGGGGGAGCCGCGTTCGCTGTTAGCCGTCCTGCCTGTCAGCTCAGTCGAGATAATAGAATGCCGGACTTGCGTAAGAGCCGGTCGCTTGCGCGTGAACACTGGATGTCTGCCCGGCTGACACGGCAATTGCTGAGCCGGCCACGGCCGATCCGGCCACGCCAAGCGCTAGGATTGCGGGAATGATGATAGATCGCCCGATACGCATGATTCCTCCACGGCGATTCCCCAGGTCACCGGCCAGGTTGCCCTGTCCGGCCGACCTGCGCGGCGCATTTAGGTCATGCGGAGGTATTCCCCAGCTCCAGCCATTTTCATGCACCTCAGGGGACTATTATCCAGCTTTTCTTGAATAGTGAAATCTGCGTGATAAGTATCGCTGACGTATGATAAGAAATATTCGCGTCCTCGTGCGGAGGAATATTAAGGAGTCCGTGCTCCGCAAGGTGCGGCGCAACTTTCATTGCCTGATTCAGGGACGCGAGCGGTGTCATTGCCGTGGCCGGGAATGCCTGGGCCGCATCCTTAACCCGAAAAAGGCACTTGTTTCCTTAATGTTCTAGTAGTAATATTCGCTGCGTGCCCACCGCGACCCTGGCCGGTGCGCTTGTCGGCCGCGACGATGAGCTGGCGATGCTGACCAGACTCATGAGAGAGGCGGCTGGGGGACGGGGCAGTTCGGTCCTAATCGAAGGCGAGCCGGGCATCGGCAAATCCGCGCTGGTCAGGATGGCGCTGGCCGGAGCTGCGGAAGTCGGGTTTGAAGTTTTCTGGGGCTCAGGTGACGAGCTGGGCCAGGCGCTGCCGCTGCTGCCGCTCCTTGAGGGTTTGCGAGTACGTGAGCCTTCGGCCAATCCCCGGCGGAACTCGATTGTCAGGCTCCTGCGCGGCGAGGTCGCCGCCGACCGGGGCACGGATGTGTCGGCTGCCCTGGCCGAGCAGCTGCTCGCGCTGGTCGCCGAGCAGTGCACAGCCAAGCCAACGATCCTGGTCATAGACGATCTGCAATGGGCGGATCAGGCCAGCGTCACGCTGTGGGGCCGGCTCACCAGGTCGGTGCGGCAAATGCCGCTGCTGCTGATCGGGATGATGCGTCCGGTGCCGCAGCGCGAGGACTTGCTGGCCCTGCGGCGGGCGGTGGGCGACGCCGCGCGGATTCAGCTCACCGGACTGACCGAGACGGCGGTCACTGAACTGGTCGCGGCGCTGGCAGGCGGCAGGCCTGACGCCGAGTTGCTCAGGCTCGCCGACGGTGCGGCCGGCAATCCGCTCTACGTCACAGAACTTGTCGCTGCTCTGGACCGCAGTTCCAGCGTGATCATTACTGACACGGGGGCGGCCAAGCTGACCAACGGTCCGGCACCGAGCTCGCTGTCGGCAGCCATAGCGGATCGCCTCGGCTTTGTGTCAGGCCCAGTGCGCGCGGTGCTGCGGGCAGCGGCTCTGCTCGGGGTGGATTTTGCTGTGCCCGACCTGGCGATCGTCCTGGGACGCGGGGTCGCTGACCTGGTCCCGGCGGTTGACGAGGCGTGTGCGGCCGGCGTGCTGGCAGAGTCAGGTATCGGTCTCGGGTTCAGGCATCCGATGATACGGGCGGCGCTGTACGGCGAGATTCCGCTGCCAGTGCGGGCCGCGTGGCATCGTGCCGCCGGCCGCGCCCTGGCGGAGGCCGGCGCTCCGGCGGACCGGGTCGCCCGGCAGCTGCTCTGGGCGGTTCGCGGTTCTGGCGGTTCTGGCGCTACGACCGAGCCCATGGATGAGTGGATACTGAGCTGGCTGGCCAGGACGGCAGATCTCTTAGTTAGCCAGGCGCCTCAGGTCGCGGCTGAGCTGCTTCGCCAGGCGGTCGCGAGCTGCCCAGTCGGCTCGGCGCGATACGACAGTATTGTCGGGCGGCTCGCCGATGTCTTGTACCGGGTCGGCGATGCGGCTGAGGCCGAGCAGGTGGCCAATCGCGCGCTGACCCATGTCACCGAGCCCGATCTCCGCGTTGACCTGCACTGGACGCTGGCCCAGTGCCGAATGCGAGCTGGTCAGTCCGCCGAGTCCCTGGCCACGCTCAACCGGGCGCTTGACTCTCCTGGGATCTCGGCTCGGCACCGCGCGCGGCTGCTGGTTCTCGCTGCCCGTACGCACAGCTACCTGGGCGAGGTGGAGAAGGCAGGCCGAGTCGCCGCGACTGCCCTCGCCGTCGCATCAGAGACCGGCGATAGCTGGGCTATGGGCTGGGCCTTGTTCGTGCTCACCATCGTGACCGCGGTGCAGGGACAGATGACTGACGCGCTGCCGCTGTTCGACCGGGCGCTGACCGTCACCCAGGCCGATCCGGCGCTGACTGACTTGCGGTTGCTGCTGCAGATCAACAAGGCCGTCACGCTAGGCAACCTCGACCAGCACACCGAGGCCTTTGCCGCCGCCCGGCAGGCACAGTACCTGGCGGATCAGGTTGGCACCGTGGTCCGGCGAGTTCAGGCCCATAGCGCTCTGGGCCAGCTGCTGTTCGACACGGGTCGGTGGGACGACGCGATGGCCGAGGTCGAGGTGCTCCACGGCGACCTGAAGGAGCCAGCCACAGCCTGCTTTGATCTCGGCATCGCGGCTGTGATCGGCTTCCACCGCGGTGAGATCGCGATGGCACGCGATCGCCTGGCCGCGGCCGTGCCGCATGCCAAGCTGATCGGAAGCCGGGTTGTCGGCACGCTGGCGCTGGCCCGCAGCCTGGACTGCGAGCGCGCCGATGCGCTACCTGAGGCGCTCGCCGTGCTGACCGCAGGGCTCGCCGACAGCACAGAAGAACTCGATGAGATCGAAGACCTGCTGGCCGACGGCGTCCGCCTTGCCATGAGCATTGGCGACCAAGGCACCGCCAAGGCCCTCACCGGCCACGCCGTGGCTCTTGCCGCCGAGTCGGAGATCCCTCATCGGCAGGCGAACGCGCTCTATTGCCGCGGTCTGCTCGACCACGACGCGGCCCGGCTGCTTGAGGCAGCCGAACGTTACGGCGAGGCCACCAGGCCGCTGCTGCGCGCGAAGGCGCTTGAGGCAGCCGCTGCGGACTTCGTCCACACTGACGATCGCGACCAGGCAAGGGCCGCGTTCACCCGGGCCGTGGAGATCTACGCCTGGCTTGGCGCCGCCGCGGACGTCGCCCGGCTTCAGGCCAGATTCCGCGCTTACGGCATCCGCCGCGGCCCGCGCTCGAAGCACCGCCAGGCCCAGAGCGGCTGGGACAGCCTGACACCGACCGAGGCGAAGGTAGCCGCTCTCGTGGAAGGGGGGATGTCTAATCCGGAGATAGCGGCCAAGCTGTTCCTGTCGCCGCGTACCGTAGCGACGCACGTCTCCCACATCTTGAAGAAGCTCGATGTCCATTCCCGCACGGACATCGCCCGCGAGGCGGCATTGCGCACCATAGCGTCAAGGTGAAGGCCGCAGGTTAGCCGGGTTGGCGCGCGAAGTGCGATAGTCATCGTCCTTCATATCGGCCTGGAACGCGAGCGTGAAGTACACGGCCTTGCCCGCTGAGGTGCGGTACCAGCCCCACTCAGACGACAGGCTGGTGACCAGCATCAAGCCGCGCCCGGTCTCGGCGTCGGCCGGAGCGTCAATCGGCACCGGCATCGACGGTGACGTGTCATGGACTTCAATGCGCAGCTGACCCCAGGGACAGGTCAGTACCAGCATGACTGTCTCTCCCGCTTCGTGCCGGATGGCGTTGGTCACCAGCTCGCTGGTAAGCAACTCGGCAGTGGGCGGGTCGACCGGGACGTCCCAGGCATAAATGTACGCTCTGACCTGTCTACGGGCCTCGGCCGCCGCAACTGGTCGTGAGGGTAGCGAGATGCGGCGGGGGCGTAGCAGGGCCGGGCGGATCGGCACCATCGTGTCCATCTGAATTCCTTGCCGGGCAGTTACAGCCCCGTCTGGGAGAGCGCAAGTCACCCTGCGCGGCTAGTGCGTGGTAGATCCCGCCAAAACTTTGACAGTGGATCTTGCCAGCGCTTGCAGTACAAATACTGCTGAAACTTGCAGGCAGAGACATCAGTCGGGTGACGGATATTTGAAGCGGTAGCGCCGGGCCGGTACATCGGTGTGACACTCCGGTGTGACACAACCGTGCCACGCGCAGTCCGCCCGTGCGCCGCAGGAGCCGCAGGAGCCGCAGGAGATGCTCCGTCTCGGACTCGCTAGCCTCAGCCAGGCCGCCGCGGGAGTCTTCGGGCCATATCCAGCCCCCTCAAAGTCCAGTTGATGGTGCCCTGACGCCATCAACGCCACTTCGACGGGCCTGCCGGGATCCGCCCGGGAGCGGCCGGCGGGAGTGGCCGGCGGGACCGGCCGGCGGGAGTGGCCGGCGGGAGTGGCCGGCGGGAGCGGTGGGCGTCCGCCCGGGACCGGCCGAGGGGAGCGGCCGTTCTACCCACCGGGGCAAATCAGGTGCCCTAGCCGTTCGGGTAGGACGCCAGGAATCGGCGCCCCCGCGTCACAGACACCATCATGTCAAGTTCTGTGACTTCTCAGCTACAGAGCGATACATTGCGGTATAGTCCGTAGGCAATCAGTTTGATCACGACCCTTGATAGCCAATTCTGACTAGACAATAGTGTCTCGTTGTGCTGATCTATACGACGATAGTCTCAGGATGCCGAGACCCAGCGGAGAACGACGCCTATGGGTGAGGAGAAGTGGACTCATCGCGAGCCCGGTAGCATCAGCGGCTCCGTGGTTCCGCCACCCGCGGAGCCATCCGCAGAGCCGCTGGTAGAGCCACTGGTAGAGCCACTCGCTGAGTCACCGGTGGAGTCGGCCGGGCCGCAGACCGCCACCCCGCAGCCCGCCACCCCGCAGCCCGCCACTCCGCCGCTGCCGCGTCGCCAGCCCAGGTCCAAGTCCGCGCAGGCGGCTTCCGCGTCCGCGGACTCCGCTTCTGCGGACTCCGCTTCTGCGGGTTCCGTTTCTGCGGACTCCGTTCCCGGGCCCTTGGAGTCCTTGCCAAGTATCCCAAGGCGGGCTGGCGGATCGGCTCAGCGTCACCTGCAGGTGGCCGGGCCGATCTCGGGGCAGCCGCAACTGCCCGACAACGTCAGGTACCTGTTCAGGCCCGTGCTGACCCAGGCGACGACGACCACCACCGGGCCCGTGACTGAGGCCAGCGGAGCTGCCGTACGCGAGCGCCCGCCCGCGGGCGAGGCCCAAGCACCGCAGACCCAGTCACCGCAGACCCAGTCACCGCAGACCCAGTCACCGCAGGCCCAGCCACCCGCTGCTCAGTTCCCGCGAGAACAGTCACCCCTGGCCCAGTCACCGTCCGCCCAGTCAAAGCGGAAGGGCGGCCTGGCCGGCAGCGGGACGCACCGGCGGCAGGGGAAACGCGAATCCGGTGGCCAGTTGTGGCGGCACGTGACCTTGGCCGCTGCGGTCTTCCTGATCGTAGGCACCGCGGTCGGGACCGCGTTCACTCTGGTCGGGCACGGTCAGGTGCCCAGCCGGGTCCAGCAGGCCAGCTCAGGCCGACGGCAGGTAACGCGAGGCGGCGGCCTCGCCGAGACCGGTGCCAGGGCGCTCACGGGGCTGTCGAACGCCGCGATCGTGCGTTCTGAAGCTGCGAGCTGGATCGTCAGGGAAATCAGCCGGAGCATGATCATCGCTTGTGACGCCGTCATGTGCGGCGAGTTGTTCAACGCCGGAGTGCCGGCCTCCAACCTGCTTGTGCTGAGCCCGACGGCAACCGATCCGCTTGGGGCCGACATCGTGATCGGCACGCCCGCGCTACGCAGTGAGTTCGGCCGCCGACTAGTCACCGAGTACGCGCCGTCGGTCATTGCCTCGTTCGGCTCTGGCAATTCGCGGGTCGACGTGCGCGTCGTTGCCCCGGACGGCGCGGCCGCCTATGAGCTTGCCCTCAGCCATGACCTGGCCGCCAGACAGCAGGACGGCAGCCTGCTGCTGAGGAACAGCAAGATCGAAGTCGCCGCGTCAGCGCGGCCAGACCTGATCGCCGGGCTGGTCGATCCCCGGCTGCTCGTCATGCTGCCGGTACTCGCCGAGCAGCATCCGATCGAGATCCTGGGGTTCTACGATCAGGCGCCCCACGCGAGTCAAGGTGTCCCGCTGACCGGAGTCGAACTGGCGGCCACCGACCAAGCGTCCGGGGTGCCGGGCGGCAGCTACCGGCGTTGGCTGATCAATTTCGTCAACGGCCAGCGGCCGCCGTACCGCCCAGTGAGCGTCACCAGCGCGCTGGTACACGGCCGCGATCTGATCCTCATCCGATTCGCCAGACCAAGTCCCATTGGGTTGCTTAACGGTTAAATAAGTAGGAGTTTTAGGAATTATAGGAGCTATAGGAGTTATGGATATTAAACGTATATTCTCCAGATTGGGGCGACTCGCGCTCCTGCTGGCTTCGGCCAGCGTAGTTCTTGGCATGCTCGGATATGCCACTCCGGCGGCATCCGCATCGGCATCCACGCGCACCGGGTGGCTGAGGCTGGC